>ENA-OQCZ01000001-OQCZ01000001.1-human-gut-metagenome-genome-assembly--contig:-NODE-1-length-371155-cov-36.850213_pt1 | contig 371155 bp, 319 predicted proteins | sample MGYA00242505_ERZ504594 | MGnify/ENA primary metagenome ERZ504594 (study PRJEB26092, sample SAMD00036329) | human gut metagenome | host: Homo sapiens | study: EMG produced TPA metagenomics assembly of... | reverse complement strand
ATGGCTGCAATTATCAGCCGATAGTTCAAAATGTCCACCAAAGGTTTATCTGGCTGTGCCTCTACCAGAGCAATATTGATCAATGGCGCATAGATGCATTCTGCAATGGAGAACACAACCAAGGCTATAATGCATATCCACCAGTACGACGAGACTCCGCAGGCGAATAGTGCGAAGGAAATTCCATAAATCCCTAGGCTTTTGATGATGAATGAGGTGGCATTCTGCCCATTAGCCATGCCTCGCGAGATGAGTTTACTCACGGGCATTTGCAGTGCTATGACCGATATGGCATCAATGGAATAGAACAATCCTCTTATGACTGGGCTATCGGATAACGAGTGGAATTCCAATGCCATTCCCGCAAAAAGCTGACCATTCATTATGCTGCCCACAAACACCGCCAGGATGGCAAGAACCGTACCGGGACTTTTCAACGAGTCTGTAAATGGTCTTCACGATGGAAGAGGTATTTTCTTTGCTGCTTTTCTCATTGCGTATGAAGACATGATGAGTCAGCACTATTGGAGTTAGTAAAGCAGAAAAAACATAGAGTCCGACGATGACTATAACAAAGAGCGTTTGTCCGAAAGCCTTATATATGTAATTTGAAGCTAGAGGCCCAATTGCGGATCCAAGATTGGCTGTCATGGTCACTAAAGCAAACAAAGCGGCCTGAGACTTTTTATCCTTACTCTAGCGATGATATGCCCTCTGAGAGCAAAAATTAACCAGTGAGAGACCAAGTCCCAGCAAAGCCAAATCCAAAAAAAGGAAGCCGATAAAACCACCCATTGCCGGCTGCAGCAGCAAAAGTGAAAAAACTATGAATCCGAAACCGGTCTCAGTGAGGGATACCGTTGATGAACGCTCAATCAAGCCACCTATAAAAACAGTACTGCCCCTAGAAAAAAGGGATAAAACTCCAAGAGCTAATCCAACACATAGTGATGACGTTGCAGAAACTTGACCCGTAAGGATAACCGAAAGAAGGGAGAAAAGTCCGCTATATGCAGCACTATTCAAAAAATAATTCACTGATATGGAGCTGTTCTTACTATCGCTCGGCTTCTCCATCTGAACGGACCTTCTTTTATGCTTTATAAATAATGTCTCCCCTCATGCTAGTGGTCATATGGGAATTGTTCATTGGTATGTCCAGATGTAGGGGTGTTTGGTTTTGATGTACTTGGGGGTGTCTGTTTCAAAGTTCCTCATCGGCGTGTTATCTTGTGGAAATCGACGGCATGGGGAAGTCGTGCGTTCCTTCTCAGCCGGCCTGCAGCCCCTCGCCGTAGGATGCCTCGAACTCCAGCAGCGGAGTGTCGAAGATCCGCATCACGTATCGCATTCCGGCACCTCCATCAATCGATCTTATATATTCAAATATAAAGGTCGATGGCGGAGATGGGGTGCCGCCGAGGTTGGGTTGCGTGTGGGACGGAAATGTATTAGACTATAACTAAGTAGTTACTAAGTAATAGAAACTGCATGACGTACGAAGGAGTGCACATGAATCCCGACTACATCAAAGGCGTGAACCTCGGCAACTGGCTGGTGCTGGAGAAGTGGATGAGCCCGGCGCTGTTCGACGGCACCACCGCGGACGACGAATACTACCTGCCGACGCAGCTCGACCCGGCCGTCTACGAGGCCCGTATCAGGACCCACCGCGCCGAATACATCAACGAGCGCGACTTTGCCACCATCAAATCGTGGGGACTGAACTCCGTGCGCATCCCCGTGCCGTACTTCATCTTCGGCGACCGCGCGCCGTTCATCGGCTGCATCGACGAACTCGACAAGGCCTTCAACTGGGCCGAGAAATACGGCCTGACCATCCTTATCGATCTGCACACCGCACCGATGAGCCAAAACGGCTTCGACAACGGCGGCATCTCCGGCGTGTGCAAGTGGGCGCAGCTGCCCGACGAAGTCGAATTCGTGCTGTCCGTGCTCGAACGCCTCTCCAAGCGGTACGGCCATCGTCGGGCGCTGATGGGCATCGAAATCATCAACGAGCCGAACACCACCACCTGCTGGCCGATGGCGAACGTGACCGAACGCTACAAGGCGGTCGATCCGGAACTCGCCGAAGGCACCGGCCCGATCGCATTCGACTGGCTCAAGAACTTCTACATCGCCGCCTACCACCGTCTGCGCGATGCCGACAAGGGCGCGCTGCCGGCGGACAAGGCCGTGGTGTTCCACGACGGCTTCGACATCGAACAGTGGAAGGACTTCATGCGCGGGGATGACGGCAGGCTTGCGCCGGAATTCGAGAACGTGGACACCCACCAGTACCTCATGACCGCCGAAATGATGGGCTGCCCGCAGACCGTGGAAGGCTACGACGACTTCGTGCGAAACACCTACGCGCCGATGATCGCCGAGATGAGCGAATACTTCCCGGTGATCGTGGGGGAGTGGTGCCTGTTCAACTCCGTCGGCTGCGGCGTGGACACCCACGGCGGCCAAAGCGTGCTCAACGGCGAGGAAGGCGCGCAGGCCGAGACCCTGACCGCCGAGCAGAAGCGCTCGCTGTACCAGGGCGTGGCCGAATCCCAGCTCGCCGCATGGAGCAAGGGCAGCGGCTTCTACTACTGGAACTACAAGCTGCTCACCGACACCATGGTCGGCGTCGCCGTCACCGACGCCGCGTTGCATGAGAAGACTGCCGACTTCGACTTCTTCGACTACGAGGCGGACGAGACGAAGCCGGTCGACTGATCCCGCCCATCCGGCCACGATCATTCCGAAACCCCAATCCGGCCGTGGTCCGATTCCAACCGGCCGCGTGGCTGATTGCAGGACGCATACAATGGGCCAAGGAACGTTGCGTTCCTTGGCCCATTGGGCTGAAATAGGGGTTTGGTTTGGACTGTTTGGTTTTTGAATAGGCGGAAACGACAAGCCGGGCGAAACCCCGCACAGAAAGGCGGTGAGACGCATGGTGCTGGGCATCGACGAGCGAATCAACGGCGTGAACCTCGGTAACTGGCTGGTGCTGGAGAAATGGATGGATCCGGAACCATTCGTCCGCACTGCCGAAGATGACGAAATCTGGATGCACCGCACACACGGCGCCCTCTGGTCCGAACGGAATCTCGCCGAGGAACTGCGTCGGCACCGCGACGCCTACATCACCTTGGAGGATTTCCGCATCATCGCCGACCATGGGCTCAATCTCGTGCGCGTCCCAGTGCCGTATTTCATCTTCGGCGACTGGCCCGGACATCCGGGTTGCGTCGCATACCTCGACCGCGCGTTCCGTTGGGCGCGGGAGACGGGACTGAAGATCATGATCGACCTGCACACCGTGCCCGGCTCACAGAATGGTTTCGACAACGGCGGTCTGACGGGCGTGTGCAAATGGGCGCAGAATCCGGACTTGGTGGAATACGCGCTGAATGTGCTGGAACGATTGGCCCGCCGATATCGTGACGAGCCGACCCTACACAGCATCGAAGTGCTCAACGAACCGGTGAGCTGGTCGGTGTTCCATGGCACGTCGAATACGGCGAAGGACGTCCGCGAGGCCTCCGGCAGCACGCATGTCCCACTGCGCTTTCTGAAGCGCTTCTACTGCGACGCCTACACCCGGCTGCGCGCCATACTGCGCCCGGAAACCATAATCGTATTCCATGACGGCTTCCGACTGCTCCGCTGGGGCGACTGGTTCCGTCGCGCCGGCATGCGCAACGTCATGCTCGACACTCACCAATATCTCATCGCCATGGAGGAGCCGTTGTTCGCGGGACCGGCACGCCGACTGTACCTGCAATCGCGGCACCTGCCATGGCTGTACCGAATGCTGGTGGGTGCGCGCGAAATCGCCATCCGTTCGGCGGCCCGCCATATCCCTGTACTTGTGGGCGAGTGGTGCGTGGAGAACCGGTGGGCCCCGCGCAGCCGAAACCGGGCGGACGCATACCGCCAAGTGTCACGGTTGCAACGCGCGGCATGGGATGCGTCGGCGGGGCAGGTCTATTGGAGCTATCAGCTTGCGCGTTCCGCGAAACCAGGCAGCGGCGAAGGAAAACCGCCACGCGACCCGCGCAACGGCGGCAATCTCGAAGCGTGGGATCTGACCCGCGTATGGCGTCATGGATGGATTCAAGCGGATGCGCCCCACGATGACGTGGCATCGGCGCCGTCAATCAACGGCAATCGAAGCAAAGGGCATTAGACTCGGAGTCATGGCAGAGGAAGAGACTTCGAAACGTACCCGCAAATCGCCGCAGGAGCGTCGTGCGGAAGTGCTGGATGCGGCGGTGCAGCTCATCAGCGAACGCGGATTCAACGGCATCTCCATCCAGGACGTGGCCGATCGGGTCGGCATTTCCAAACAAGGCGTGCTGCGATACGTCGAAAACAAAGACAAGATGCTGGCGCTGGTATATGACGAATACTACGGGCAAACCGGCACTCCGGAGGACTTCTTCTCATCGGGCATGCCGGGCAGCGACCCATCCGCGCCGCATTTCCCCGCATACCTGCGCTACCTGGTGAAACATAACTCGCGCCGCCGCATGATGGTGCAGCTGTTCACCGTGCTGTCGGCCGAATCCCTGAACCCGGACCATCCGCTGCATGATGAATTCATGGAACGAATGGACAACATCTGGGCACATTATTCCCGTTATCCATGGTTGGTTCCGCCGCAATTGGGCGCATGGGCCGACAGCATGCGGCCAGTGGTGCGCAAAGCCATGGAGATCATGGACGGCATCCAGCTGTGGTGGCTGCGTGAGCCGGAAGTCGACCTATGCGCAGAATGGGCTGAAATGGAAAACCTGCTGTTCCCCGAGCCCCTGTGGGACGCCTACCGCTGATTCGGATTTATTGATTTGGTCGTGTCCGTTCCGCCGGTTGGTTGCGATTGCGTGATTCTGATGATTGTCTATCTGCTTTCGTTTTTCGACCTGCGGTTTTTGGACTTGCGGTTTGCGGTTTGGTTTGCGTGAGGCACCCTTTTGCTCACGGATTGCGATTTGCGATTTGATTGGTGGTTTGTGGCTTGCACGAGTCCAATCGCAAGCCACCCTTTTGCTCACGGATTGCGGAAAAGTGCGTTTTTGCGCATACGTGCGCTGAATTATCTGATTTTAGAAATAGGAAACGTTGGAATTCCGCCATTTGTGATTTTGCATAATGGCATACGATTACCCCTTTTCGCTCACATACGTATATTGACGGCTTGATTTACTTTGCGTGAGCGAAAGGGGGTATTGAATAGTGCGATTACGCAATGTGGTTACGCAACGCAATCGCACTATCGCATACAACTACGCCACAGTGAACGTGGTGCGCTTCAAATCGCGACGACGGCTCGAATGGCCAATCAACACTTCGAACTCGCCCGGCTCGACGATACGGTTGGCATCCGAATCGACGATAGTGCACTCCGAAACCGGAATATCGAACGCAACGGTCTTGGTCTCACCCGGCTCAAGCTCCACGCGCTGGAACGCTTTGAGCTCGCGGTCCGTCCAACTGTAGGACGTCACGATATCGCCGATATACAACTGCGCTACTTCGGTGCCTTTGCGCTCGCCGGTGTTGGTGAGCGCAACCTCGACATGCATGGTATCGGTGGTGGCGAACGTGCCGGAAGCCGGAACGTTCGTGATTGTCGGTTCGCCATATGCGAAGGTCGTGTAGCCGAGGCCCTCGCCGAACGCGAACGCCGGATCCTGCGTGAGATCGGCATAACGATTGCCGTGCTGGCCACGGATCTGGTTGTAATAGACCGGTAGCTGGCCCGCATGACGCGGGAAGGTGATCGGCAGACGTCCGCTCGGCTCGGTTTCGCCAAGAATGATTTCGGCGATGGCCTGGCCACCCTTCATACCCGGATTCGGCGCCCACATGAACGCGCTGACACCGTCGGCCGTGGATTCGTCCACGATCACGCCATTCGTGCCGATCACGCATGCCGGCATCACCTGCGGCTTGGAGCTCATCAGCACCACGACCAGCGGCTTGCCGGTCTCGCGGGCCACGTCGGCAAGCGCTTCGAGCATGGCGTTCTGCCCGCCGAGCAGTTCCAGTGTGGCGGTGGAGCAGGTCTCGCCGACCAACTGCACCACATCGCCCACAACAGCGACAACAAGGTCGGAACGGCGTGCGTTCTCCACCGCCTCATCCAGCAGTTGCTGGTCGAACTTGGCGGAGACGGCGAGCTTCGGACGAGGCTGGCCATCCGGATAGAACTCGCCTTCCGGATCGTCCACCAAATCGATGATGTTCGCACCACGCGAATACGCAACCTCGCATCCTTCGGGCGCAAGCTGCTTGAACCCGTCAAGGATGGTGGTGATCATGCCGCGCGGCTGGCCTTCCGGCATCCAATTGACCTGGCCGGAATTGCCGGCCCAATCGCCCAACTGCTCCTGCGCGTCATCGGCAAGCGGCCCCACCACGGCGATGCGCTTGCCCGCCGCAGCCGAGAACGGCAATGCGCCGTCATTCTTCAGCAACGCCACGGATTCGCGTGCGATTTGCAGGTTGAGCTCTTGATGGGCTTTGGAGCCGATAACCGTCTTGATGCGCTCTTGGTCCGGCAGACGCGGATCTTCGAACAGGCCTAGACGGAACTTGAGTGCGAGAATGCGGGACACGGCTTCGTCGATCAGCGACTCGTCAAGCAATCCGGTGCGTACCGCTTCGATCGCACCTTCGTAGAACTTCGGCGTGGTCATGATCAGGTCGTTACCGGCCTTGACCGCATCCGCGGCGGCGTGCACGTAGTCGGCCTTGACCTTCTGCTCCCACACGGCACGGCCGACGTTGTCCCAGTCGGTGATCAGCGTGCCCTGGTAGTGCCAGTCGCCGCGCAGCTTGTCGGACAGCAGCCACTTGTTGAACGTGACCGGCACGCCTTCAATGGATTCGTAGCCGAGCATGAAGGTGCCGCAGCCTTCCTTCGCCACGCGTTCGAACGGCGGCAGGAACCACGATTCCAGCTTGCGGTGGGACAGGTCCGCTTCGGAAGCGTCGCGGCCGCCCTGCGTTTCGGAATAGCCGGCGAAATGCTTGGCGCAGGCCAGAATCGCATCCTTGGCGAGCGGCTCGCCAGCTTTGGCGCCGCCCTGATAGCCCTTGACGATGGCGGAGGCCATCTCGCCGATAAGATACGGATCCTCGCCGAACGTCTCGTCCACACGGCCCCAACGGGTGTCGCGGGCGATGCACAGCACGGGGGAGAACGTCCAATGCACGCCGGTGGTGGAGACCTCTTCGGCGGTGGCACGGCCCGCGGCCTGAACCTTGGCCGTGTCGAAGCTTGTTGCCATGCCGAGCTGGGATGGGAAGATGGTGGAGCCTGGCCAGAAGGAATAGCCGTGGATGCAGTCGTCGCCGATGATCAGCGGAATGCCGAGGCGGGTCTTCGTGTTCACGGTCTCGACCGCGCGGGGCAGGTCCGCGGGGGAGGTGTGCAGAATCGAGCCGACGTGCTTGTTGACGATCAGGTCATCCAGATCGCCGCTGCGAGCATCAAGCTGCATCATCTGGCCGACCTTCTCTTCGAGGGTCATGCGTCCGAGCAAATCGGCGATGCGCTCTTCGGCAGGCAGGTTGGGATTCTTGTATGGCAGGTCGGTGGTGTTGGTCATGGATTGCTCACTTTCCTCGTTGAAGCGGTGTCCTTTAATTACCACTTGGTATTTTACGATGATTCAGGTAATTTCACAAGTCGCCGCAGCGCATGTCGTATTTGGCGGACATTGCTCGTGTGGGCGGTTCTACAATGACTTCTTGGTTGCGGTATCGGCTCCATGCATGCATACGGGCCGGGAGTCACGGCAAGGTCCGGTCTTTCCGTAGGCGGTTTTCGGGTTCCGTAGGTGGTTGGGGCTGAATGCCTGCCGAAGGAATGGCCTGAATAAAGCCGTTCCTCATCCCCGATACCACCGGCGACCACCTACGGAACAGTGAAACCCTCTACGGAATCTCGCCATGACACATCGGTTACGGTTCACCGGGGTTCGAAAAGGAAGAAATAGCATGATACGACAGGCAACATCTGCGGATATCGCGGCGATCGCCGCGACCTACGAGGACCTGCTGACTTACGAGCAGGAGCATGGAGGCGATTCCCATTGGGAATTGGGCGTATACCCGACGATCGCTGTACCGAAGCGCGCCGTGCCCGCAGGGGGAGATGATCGTGCTGGAAGAGGATGGTGAGATCCGTGCCAGCATGATATTGAAATGCCCAGCCCGCGGAATACGACGACGTGGCATGGCAGTATCCCGGCGAAGGCGAGGATGTGCTTGTCGTGCATACGCTGTGCGTGCCGCCGCGGTTCGCGGGCCACAGGTATGGAAGCCGGATGGTGCAATACGCGAAGGAATATGCGGCCGGGCACGGCTGCGCGGTCGTCCGCCTCGACACCTATGCGCATAACGAGCCGGCGAAACGCCTGTGCCAACGGTGCGGATTCCGCATCGCAGGGTGGGGGCCGCATTGCTCCAAGGGCTCATGGAAGAGGAGCAGGTGTATCTGGAGTACAGGTTGCAATGAGCATCGGCGTCGTTGCCGTTTCAATAGGTGAGTGAAGGTCGGGCCTCCCATAGGGTGACCCGACCTATTGCCTTACGCGCGTCGGCGGGTCAGCATCAATCCGATGCCAAGCATGAAGCAGGCGACCATCATGCCTGCCGGAGCCAGCATGTCCGAGCCGGTGTTCGCAATGGTTTTGGTGGTGCTGGCAGTGGCATCGCTCCTTCCGCTGGATGAGCCGGGCTTAGCTGGGGCGCCCTCGCGCACCACGGAGGCGACGGCCTGCCCCGGCTCCACCTTGACCACGGAACCGTCTGCGGACAGCGTCACTTTGGCGCTGTAGGCGGCGGCGAGATTCAGCCGCTGATAGCCGTTCGAGCTTGCGTCCAACGGTTCGCCGGAATCAATCTCCGTGGCGGCCAGCACGGCCCTCCGTTGTTCGGCGTTCAACGTCGGGAACGCGGTGGTCAACAGATTCTCCGCGCCTTCCGGTACGACGGCGGCCTTGCCGGTGGCGGAGGTCGGCTTGAATCCATAGCTCATGCGTGCCTGATAGGCGGCCAATGCCGACGCGCGGTTGGTCACCGGCTGTGTACTGAAATCGTCGGTGAAATCGTTGGTGTATCCGCCGCTCGGCTTGGAGGAATCGGCGGAATTCGCGTTCAACGCGGTCACGCAATTCTGCACGGTCGTCGGATCATCCGCCGCGCGGGCAACGATATTGGCGCCCACGCAACGCTTCGCCATATACGCCTGCATTTCCTGATATGCCGGCATCAACTTGTCGTTGCGGAACTGTTCATCGGACCACCGCGTCGCAAGCCCGGCCTCTCCGATGATGCGCCCGCCCATCAGATCGAGCGGATAGTGCACGCCCACGATCAGACGATTGTTGGCCGCCTCCGATGCGCGCGTCATGATCTCCGGCGCGAGCTGGGGCAGCAGCGTGGCCAGGCCGATACCGCCGGAATAGGCGACGGTGGTGTGACCGGAAGGGAACGAACCAGTGGGGGCGAGCGTGTCATAGCCGGGGTTGTGCTGCGTGCCGGAATCGTCCGTCCACACCGGCAGATGGATGATATTCTCGGTCTTCGGCAGACCGGCAGCCACATAGCCGCCATTCGTGCGATCCGTGAACGGACGCGGATGGACATACTGCTTCTTCACGGCGGAATCGTTCACATACCGTGACAGCAACGCGTGCCGTTCCGTGCCGATGTCGCTTTCTCCGGGCCGTTTGACCAACAACGTTGTGGAAAGTGGCAGATCACCCTGCTTGATGCCCTCGCTCAGAAACCTCCCCAAAACCGGGCCAAGCGCATCGGAGTACGTGTTTTCGATCAGCGAATCACTGTCCTTCAATGCGCGCTGCTGCTGAGGATTGAGCGGATCGTCATCACTGGTCCGCCCCTCATTGGCCTTATGATTCACCGACACCGTGGCGTCGCTGTTTTCCTTGAGCACCTCTGCATTGACCACGCGTCCACGCAGCTCCGTGGAAGGCGCGGTGAGATCCGGCTGGTAATAATTGGTGAAATCGGTGAGCAATGCCGTGTAATCCGGCTGCTGCGTATCGGACGGATACGGTTCGGCGCATTGCGCCTGCACGGTGACGCCCAGCGCCATGACGGCCGCGGCCGCCGCCGCGCAGCACAAGCAACGGTGTCCTTCTCATCAGTCTCTCTTTATACTGATGCGCCCCCTTCGTAATCGGCACGCTTTCATCTCATCATAGGCAGCATTGGCGCAATCGGGGGCGTGTCCGAATACGCGCATGCAATTTCGCGTAACTTTTCCTCCCTAGATATAGGCGAGGCAATACGATATGCGGATATCGCCGGCGGCCGTCAACGCCGACGACGCCAACACGACAAGGAGAACCGTGAGCATCCACGACGAACGACACAACCATCGGACAACACCGGCAGCCAGCTCCGCCGGCACCATGAGCGAAGGCAGACTCACTATCGTGGTGGTGGCGCTCTCCATCCTCACCTTCCTCGGCATCCTATCCGAAACGTCGCTCAACATCGCCTACTCCACGCTGATGGGGGAGTTCTCCATCTCCGCCGACGTGGTGCAATGGCTCACCACCGGCTATCTGCTGCTCCTGTCCATAGCCATCCCCACCTCACCGTTCATGGTGCGCACATTCCCCACCAAGGGGCTGTTCGTCACCGCCGTGGCGCTGTTCTCGGCAGGTACGGTGGTCGGCGCGCTCGCCGTGAACTTTCCGATGTTGCTCGCGGCGCGGCTCATCATGGCGTTGGGCACCGGCGTCTCGCTGCCATTGCTGACCAACATCATCCTCGAGAAAGCGCCGTTCAACCGACGCGGCATGATGCTTGGCCTGGTCAGTCTGGTGACCTGCGCGGCCCCGGCCATCGGCCCGGTGTTCGGCGGGCTCGTCATGGAATTCCTCAACTGGCATTGGATCTTCTACACGATGATCCCGTTCCTGCTCATCTCGCTCGTGCTGGGATGCGCTACCGTCCCCGACATCCGCCACGGCGGGAAGGGGCATCTGTCGGTGCCATCGCTGGTATTGGTGGCGGCCGGTCTGGCCGGCATCATCGTGGCGGCGAGCTTCTTCGCGCAGTGGAACGGCGACTGGCGCTTCTGGACGGTGCTTGTCGGCGCGATCGGGGTGCTGGGTGTGTTCGCCGCCGTGCAGCTGAAGATGGAGCATCCGCTGGTCGAGGTGCGCACGTTCGCATTCCCCGGATTCACATTGGGCATGCTGATTCTGCTGATGTCGTCCGGTGGCGTGCTCGGTGTGAACTTCCTGCTGCCGATTCTATTGCAGCGCGGACTCGGCCACACCAGCATGATCGCCGCCCTGATTCTGCTGCCGGGAGCCGTGGTCGGCGCGATTTCCGCGCCGTTGATCGGAGGTGCGCTGAAAGCGCATTTTCCGCCGAAATTCATCGCCTGTGGTTTTGTCGGCGTGGCCATCATGGATATTGTGATGATGCTCGGCGGCGCGCATGAATGGGCCGTCGCGATCGCCTACGCGCTGTTCATGGCCGCATCCGGATTCGTGCTCGTGCCTGACCAGACGCATGCGCTGAACCAGCTGCCGGCCGCGATGAACGCCGACGGCTCCGCGGTGATGAACACCGTGCAGCAGCTCGCCGGCGCCATCGGCACCGCGGTCGCGTCCACGCTGATCGCCGAATTCTCCGCAGCGAACCGTGTCGCGGGCATGAAGTCCGCGGCCGCCTACGTCGCCGGGTTTTCCACCAGCATGTGGGTGTTCTTCGGCATGGCCGTGACGGGTGAGATCCTGGCCCTGCTCATGTTCCGCTTCTCGAAGCGCGCCGCATAGCTGGTCATGCGCGGTGGAAGGCTTCACTTCTGTCGTTTTTCGATAGCTTTGATAATTTTGATATCGACAATGCCAAACATATTCGCAAGCGGTTGCTGGATGCATATGTCATTCGTCAGACCGGTTGCGGCGAAGTTGATTTCGCGGTTCCGCTCTTGCGTGAATACTTACCGTAAGCAGATGTGAAAATCTAGTTCAGGCGAGTGGCCTGTTGATGATGACCCCAAAGTAGTCCTCAATACCGGTGCAACAGGCGGGGTTCCTGTTCCTCATTGATGAGGTCTCGATGAGCATTCGCGCGCGACGCTCAGCAGACTGGCGATGGCGGCACAGGTGGCCTCCACGTTGCGTTTTGTTCCGGTGAGCAGTTCCGGCAGAGCGGCTGGGCCGGGTGCGATGCCGAACGTCGCGACGATGCCGGCTTCGTTGAGCGCGGCGGTGACGTTCGGATCGCGCGTCACTTTTCCTCCGATGGCGATAACCGGTTTTCCTTGCGATTTCGCCAGTCGCGCGATGCCGCTCGGTACCTTGCCGTACGGCGTCTGCCCGTCGATCGACCCTTCGCCGGTGATGACGACATCGGCCCACGCGCACGCCTCGCGTGCATGCAGCAAATCGAGCACCAACTCGATGCCGGGGCGCATGGTCGCGTTGAACAGGCCCAGCATGCCGCCGCCGGTGCCGCCCGCCGCGCCCGCGCCCGGCTTATCTGTTATTTTGCGACCGTTCAGTGCCGTGATGGCGTCGGCGAGCCTGCCCAAACCGCAGTCGAGCAATGCGGCTTGTTCCGTGTTCGCGCCTTTCTGCGGCGCGAACACGGCGGCGGCGCCGTCCGTCCCGGTCAGAGGATTGGTGACGTCGCATGCCAATACGATCGGGATGTTTCGCACGTCGTCGGGAACCTCGGTGTCGTCGATGCGGGCAAGCCGGGGGAGTGCGCCGCCGCCAAGCGGCAGCTCGCAATCGTCCGCATCGAGGAAACGATGGCCGAGCGCTCGGGCCAGGCCAGTGCCGCCGTCGGTGGTGGCGCTGCCGCCCAATCCAAGTACGATGCGTTCCGCTCCGGCGTCGATCGCGGCGCGAATCAGCTCGCCGGCGCCGAAAGTGGACGCCGCCAACGGATCGCGGTCGGCGGGGGAGATGCGCTCGATGCCGCTCGCCGCAGCCAACTCGACCACCGCGGTGCGAGGATTCTCTCCATCGTGAGATGTTCCGAAACCGCCCTCGCCAAGGAATCCATATCGTGTGATGATCGGCCGGCCCAGCGCGTCATGCGCGTGCTCCGATCGCAATTCGCCGCCGGTTGCCTGGACCAGCGCGTCGGTCAATCCCTCGCCGCCATCGGACAACGGCATCATGCGGCATTCGGCGCCGGGATCGCCGGCCGCCACGCCCCGGCGCATCGACTCAGCCACGGCCTGCGCGGAAGCGGCTTCCTTGAACGAATCCGGTGCCAACAGATATTTCATGGTCAGCGGTAGCCCTCCCACTGCGGCAGGGGGAAGAGCACGTCCTCGCAACTCGCCCACATTTCGTTCAAATCGCGCCCCGGAACCCGCAGCCAACGCAGCTGCGCGCCGTCCATCATCGCGAATCCGGAACGCAGCACCTGCTCGGCGTCAACGCCTTCCGGCACATGCCAGCGGATGTTCGCGGCCACTTCCACGATACGTTCCTCGCGTTCGGCGAAATAATCATGCGCCGGATGGTCGGGATTGAGCGCCTCGGCGCTCAGCGTGGAGAACATGTGCACCAATTCGGGACGTTTGGCGTTGACCGCCACCGTCCTGCGCCACATTTCGGCGATAAGCGGACGCTCGTCGCGCACCATGCCGGCGGTGACGTCCTCGGTCTCACGGTCGTACATTTCGTCGAGCACCGCATGCAGCAGCCCTTCCTTGCTGCCGACGTAATGCAGCACGCCCGGTTTGGTGAGGTTCACCATGGTGGCGATGCGCTGCAGCGACGTGCCGTAGTAGCCGAGCGTGCCGAAACATTCGACCGCCGCGTTGAGAATCGCGCTTCTGCGGTCGACTTCGTCGTTGGCCATAATGTGCTCCCGTCGTTGCTGGAGGTTATTGGAATATGCAATTCACTTTACGGTCGGTCGGTTTCTTTTCCAAAGATGATTGGCGTGTTGAGGATTGTTTTTTGATAAAGTACCTACCAATCGGTAGGTAGGGAATTCGGGGTTGAAGTCCCACCGCGAAACAATCGCGAGACGGCCGAGAAAATAGCCGAAAGGCACCAGAAACACAGAAGACATACGAAAGAGGCAGCTCATGAGCGACACCGCTTATCCTTCCGTCAACGACCTGACCCTCGAAGAGAAGGCGTCCCTCACCTCCGGCGGCGACGCCTGGCACCTGCAGGGTGTGGAAACCAAAGGCATTCCCGGCTACATGATCACCGACGGCCCCCACGGACTGCGCAAATCCCTGGCATCCAGCACCGGCGAAACCGACCTGAACGACTCCGTGCCCGCCACCTGCTTCCCGCCGGCAGCCGGCCTGTCCAGCTCCTGGAACCCGGAACTCATCCACAAGGTCGGCGAGGCCATGGCGGAGGAATGCATCCAGGAGAAGGTGGCCGTCATCCTCGGCCCCGGAGTCAACATCAAGCGCAATCCGCTCGGCGGCCGCTGCTTCGAATATTGGTCCGAAGACCCGTATCTGGCCGGCCATGAGGCAGTCGGCATCGTCGCCGGCGTGCAGTCCAAGGGCGTGGGCACCTCGCTCAAGCACTTCGCGGCCAACAACCAGGAGACCGACCGTCTGCGCGTATCCGCCAACATCTCCCAGCGCGCGCTGCGTGAAATCTACTTCCCGGCCTTCGAACACATCGTCAAAACCGCCCAGCCATGGACCATCATGTGCTCCTACAACCGCATCAACGGCGTGCATTCCGCACAAAACCGCTGGCTGCTCACCGACGTGCTGCGCGACGAATGGGGGTATGAAGGCATCGTCATGAGCGATTGGGGCGCCGACCACGACCGCGTCGCCTCCCTCAACGCCGGCCTCAACCTTGAAATGCCGCCGAGCTACACGGACGACCAGATCGTCTACGCCGCACGTGACGGCCGCATCCAGCCCGAACAGCTCGACCGCATGGCCCAAGGCATGGTCGACCTCGTGAACAAGACCCGTGCCGCCATGAGCGTCGAGAACTACCGTTTCGACGTGGACGCCCACGACGAGGTGGCCCACCAGGCCGCCGTCGAATCCATGGTGCTGCTCAAAAACGACGACGACATCCTGCCGGTCGCGGCAAACGCGAAAATCGCCGTCATCGGCGAATTCGCGCGCACCCCGCGCTACCAGGGCGGCGGCTCGTCCCACATCACCCCAACCAAGATGACCAGCTTCCTCGACACCCTCGCCGAACGCGGAGCGGACGTCGCGTTCGCACCGGGCTTCACCCTCGACCTCGAACCGGCCGACGCCAAGCTCGAAGCCGAAGCCGTCGAAACCGCCAAAAACGCCGACGTCGTCCTCATGTTCCTCGGCCTTCCGGAAGCCGCCGAATCCGAAGGCTTCGACCGTGAAACCCTCGACATTCCAGCCAAGCAGGTCGAACTGCTCAAAGCCGTCGCCGCCGAAAACAAGAACATCGTCGTGGTGCTGTCCAACGGATCCGTCGTCTCCGTGGCACCATGGGCGGGCAACGCCAAGGGCATCCTCGAATCCTGGCTGCTTGGCCAGGCGGGCGGTCCGGCGCTCGCCGACGTGATCTTCGGCAAGGTCAGCCCGTCCGGCAAGCTGGCACAGACCATTCCGATGGACATCAACGACGATCCGAGCATGATCAACTGGCCGGGTGAGGAGGGGCACGTCGACTATGGTGAGGGCGTGTTCGTCGGCTACCGCTACTACGACACGTACGACAAGGCCGTCGACTACCCGTTCGGCTTCGGCCTGAGCTACGCGACCTTTGCGATCGACGGCGTGAACGTCGCCAAGACCGGCGCCAACACCGCACACGTCACCGCGACCGTCACCAACACGTCCGACGTGGACGCCGCCGAAACCGTGCAGGTCTACGTGGCTCCAGGCAAGGCCGCCGTAGCCCGCCCGAAGCATGAGCTCAAGGGTTTCCGAAAGGTGTTCCTCAAGGCCGGCGAATCGGCTGAGATCTCCTTCGATCTGGACGAGCGCGCCTTCGCCTACTGGTCCGAGAAGTTCGATGACTGGCATGTCGAAGCCGGCGAATACACCGTCGAAGTCGGCACGTCCAGCCGCGACATCGCCGCCGTGGCCGTCGTCACGCTCGACGGCGACGGCAAGGCCCTGCCGCTCGACGAATGGTCCACGTTCGGCGAATGGGCCGACGATCCGGTCGGCTCCAAAATCGTCGCATCCGTGTATGCGGAAGGCGAGGCCGGCAATCTGCCGCAGCTGCCCGACAACGACATGATGCGCATGTTCCTCAAGTCCATGCCGATCAACTCCATGCCGATGCTGATGAGCGACGGCGGCAAGGCCATCACCGCCTTCATGCTCGACGAATACGCCAAAATCGCCGAAACCGCCGAATAAGACGGATTGACGTAAACAAGACGTAAGCAAAAGGAGTTTCAAGGATTTAGACCGAGGATGTGGCCCGCGAATGAACCGGTGCGGACCACATCCTCGGCTTTTTCATACTTGGTTTCGGCTTGTTCCGAGCTTATTTTTGGCTATTTTTAAGCGATTTTGCGATTACAATATTGCGCTCGGTGTGCTGCGATCCGGTTCCGTCACACACGACACGCTGAATGTTGCATATGCAACTGTTGTATGTACAACGTGTTATCTTATGTTCCGTGAACGATATACAGAACGATGGAACGGCTTCGGTGAACCCCGCGTTCACCGAAGCGTGGGACCGAGGCGCATGCAAGCCGCCGAGCGTCGCCATCCGATCGCTGCACAACGTCATCAACCGGTATCTTGCGGTGACGCGCCCCATGGAAGTGGAGAGTCTGAGCGGTGGCAACATCGACATCATCACCTTCCTCGCACGCCATTCGGAACGGGAGATCTTCCCGCAGGATGTGGAACGCCGCTTCGGCATCACCCGGTCGACGTCGAGCAGAGTGCTCGCATTGATGGAACGCAAAGGGCTTATCGTGCGCGAATCCGTGCCGAGGGACGCGCGGTTGAAGAAAATCGTGCTTACCGACAAATCGCGCGACATCGCCGAAGCGCTGCGCACCAGCGCAATCGCCATGGAAGGCATTCTGCTGCAGGGCCTGAGCGACGACGAGATCCGCGAATTCATGCACGTGCTCGACGTGATGCAAACCAATCTGGTCTCCACCGGGCTGATCGGCGACGAAAGTCGCTACTCCAGCCTGGCATTGTGCGAGGCGGAATCGCGGGAACGGCAATCGCGGGAATGCGAATCGCAACCAACTGTACGGAAAACATCACAGGAAGACGAAACAGGAAAGGAAGAGTAAGTGAGCGGAACAAACGTGACAACGGCTGCGGTGCAATCGCAGCCAAAACAAAAGCGGCATCTCGTACGCACGCTTGGCAAATCGCTGCGTGAATATAGGAAGCCCAGCATTCTCACCCCGATATTTGTGGTGGTCGAAGGTGTTCTGGAAATCCTCATCCCCACGGTGATGGCGTCGTTGATTGATGAAGGCATCACCGGCAAAAGCATGCCCGCCATCGTCAAATTCGGTCTGATTCTTCTGGCGTGCTCGCTATGTTCGCTCGCGGCTGGCTTCCTTGCCGGTAAGTTCGCCGCGATCGCCGGCGCTGGATTCGCCAAGAACCTGCGTCATGACGAATTCGAGAAGGTGCAGGGCTTCAGCTTCACCAATATTGACAAGTTCTCCACCGGCTCGATCATCACCAGGCTCACCACCGATGTGACCAACCTGCAGAACGCCTATTCCATGATCATTCGTCTGGGTGTGCGAGCCCCGATCATGATGATCGTGGCGTGGATCTTCTCGTTCCGCATCAGCCCGTCCATTTCCTTGGTGTTCCTGGCGTGCATCCCTGTTCTCGCCTTCGGTCTGTGCGGCCTGGCGGTGTACGTGCACCCGGTGTTCGAGCGCGTGTTCCACACCTACGACAAGCTCAACAACGTGGTCGACGAGAACCTTCAAGGCATCCGCGTGGTCAAGTCCTACACCCGCGAATCGCATGAAATCGCCAAATTCGGCCGCATCTCCCAGCGCATCTACAAGGACTTCAGCAAGGCCGACCGTGTGATGAGCTTCAACAACCCGCTCATGATGGTCTGCGTATACGTCTCGATGATCCTCATTGCATGGATGGGCTCCAAGCAGATCGTGGCCTCGGGCAATAATGCCGCGCTGGGGCTCACCACCGGCGACCTGACCGCACTGGTCACCTACGCCATGCAGATCCTCATGGCCATGATGATGCTGTCCATGGTCTTCGTCATGTGCATCATTTCCCAGGCGTCCGCGGAACGTATCTGCCAGGTGCTCAACGAGGAAAGCACGGTGACCAACCCGGCCAACCCCATCAAGGAAGTGGCCGACGGGTCCATCGAATTCGACAACGTCGACTTCCGCTACTCTGATAACTCCGAAAAGCCGGTGCTCGACAATATCAACCTGAAGATCCGTTCCGGCATGACCGTCGGCATCGTCGGCGGCACCGGTTCGGCGAAGTCCAGCCTGGTGCAGCTCGTGCCGCGACTGTACGATGTGACCGACGGTTCGCTCAAGGTCGGCGGCGTCGACGTGCGCGACTACGACATGGAGGTCCTGCGCGACCAAGTCGCCATGGTGCTGCAGAAGAACGTGCTGTTCTCCGGAACCATCGCCGAGAACCTGCGCTGGGGCAACCCGAACGCCACCGACGAGGAGATCCGCCACGCCTGCCAGCTCGCGCAGGCCGACGGCTTCATCCAGGAGTTCCCGGACAAGTACGACACGTACATCGAACAGGGCGGCACCAACGTCTCCGGCGGCCAGCGCCAGCGCCTGTGCATCGCTCGCGCGCTCCTGAAGAAGCCGAAGATCCTGATTCTCGACGACTCCACCTCCGCGGTCGACACCAAGACGGACAAGCTGATCCGTGAGGCGTTCCACAACGAGATCCCCGACACCACCAAGATCATCATCGCCCAGCGCATCGCATCCGTGCAGGAATCCGACATGATTCTCGTCATGGAGGAAGGCCGCATCACCGCATCCGGCACCCATGAGGAACTGCTGCGGACCTGCGACGAATACCGTTCCATCTACGAATCGCAGACCAAGAACCAGGCCCAGCCTGAGGAACTGCAGTGAAAGGAGGTACAGACATGAGTGCAACAACCAATAAGAAAACCGCGCAGGGCATGCACCCGCAGGAGGGAAACAAAGCCAAGCGCCCCGATGCCGTGCCGCACGGTGGACCGAAGGTACCGCAGAAAGCCGCGCCGGGAACCACTAAGCGCATCTTCGGCTACATTTTCCAATACAAATGGCATGTCGTGGCAATCGTGCTGTGCATCCTGATCGGTGCGGCCGCACAAGCCGGTTCCGCGCTGTTCCTGCAATCCCTGATTGACAGCTACATCCTGCCGCTGGTCGGTGTGAAGAACCCCGACTGGAACCCGCTGCTGCGCGCCCTGACGCTGATGGCCTGCCTCTACGCGGCCGGCACTTTCTGCAGCTGGCTGTGGCAGTGGCTCATCGTCACCGTCGAACAAGGCACCCTGAAGAAGATCCGCGACGACATGTTCGCACACCAGCAGACGCTGCCGATCCGCTACTTCGACACCAACGAGCACGGCGACATCATGAGCCGCTACACCAACGACACCGACACCCTGCGCCAGGCCATCAGCCAGTCCTTCCCGCAGATGTTCTCGTCCGCGATCTCCGCACTGGCCGCACTGGTCTCCATGCTGTGGCTGTCGGTGCCGGTCACGATCTTCGTGCTCGTGTTCGCCGCGATCCTGTTCGTAGTCGTGCGCGCCATCGTCTCCCGCTCCGGCCGCTACTTCGTCAAGCAGCAGATGTGGATCGGCGATGTGAACGCCTTCGTCGAGGAATCCGTCAACGGTCAGAAGGTCATCAAGGTCTTCAACCATGAGGACGCCACCCAGAAGACCTTCGACGAGAAGAACGAGGAACTGTTCCACGCTTCCGCCGAAGCGAACACCTGGGGCAACGTGACCATGCCAGTCGTGGGCAACATGGGCTACATCCTCTACATTCTGCTTGCCATCGTCGGTGGATTCATGGCGCTCTCCGGCATGGGCAACTTCGGTCTCGCCGGCGCAGGCAAGCTTACCCTCGGCGCCCTCATCTCCCTGCTCACCCTGTCGCGCTCCTTCGTCAACCCGCTCGGCCAGGTCTCCATGCAGTTCAACATGGTGATGATGGCGCTCGCCGGCGCGTCCCGCATCTTCCAGCTGATGGATGAGAAGCCCGAGGACGACGGCGGCTCCGTCACACTCGTCAACGTCGAGCTCGGCGAAGACGGCCGCACCATGACCGAAGTGGACCACGAAACCGGCCATTGGGCCTGGAAGCGTGAGGAAGGCGACGACGGCACCCGTTCCCTGAAGGCCGCGCAGTCGCTGAGCCCGAAGGCCGCGGAAGTGGCGAGGAAGGCGCGCGAGAACGCGATCACCTCGCCGGACGGGCGCCTGACCCTGCTGCAGGGCGACGTGCGTTTCACCGACGTGACCTTCGGCTACAACCCGGACAAGCCCGTGCTGCACGACATCACCTGGTTCGCCAAGCCCGGCCAGAAGGTCGCGCTCGTCGGCGCCACCGGTGCCGGCAAGACCACGGTGACCAACCTGATCAACCGTTTCTACGACATCCAGGAAGGCATGATCCTGTATGACGGCATCTCCGTCAAGGGCATCCGCAAGCCCGACCTGCGCAAGTCGCTCGGCATCGTGCTGCAGGACGTGAACCTGTTCACCGGCACCGTGATGGACAACATCCGCTATGGCAAGCTCGACGCCACCGACGAGGAGTGCATCGCCGCCGCTAAGCTCACCAACGCGGACAGCTTCATCCGCATGCTGCCCAACGGCTACCAGACCGTGCTCGAAGGCGACGGCTCCGGTCTGTCCCAAGGCCAGCGCCAGCTGATCTCCATCGCACGCGCCGCAGTGGCAGACCCGCCGGCCATGATCCTTGATGAGGCCACCTCATCCATCGACACCCGCACCGAGGAAGTGGTGCAGGCCGGCATGGACAACCTCATGAAGGGACGCACCGTGTTCGTGATCGCGCACCGCCTGTCCACCGTGCGCAACTCCGACGTGATCATGGTGCTCGACCATGGCCGCATCATCGAGCGCGGCTCGCACGACGAGCTCATCGCGCAGAAGGGCGAGTACTACCAGCTGTACACGGGCGCCGTGGAACTGGAGTAAGGCTCCTTCTGCTTCGTTCCTGTCCCGTTCTTGGTGAATTGGACAGGCTGAACGGTAGTGTTCAACGAATGCAAGGGCCGTGCGGAAGCCACATATGTGGCTTCCGCACGGCCCTTGCGCATATGGCTCCCATGAATCGGCGGGCATGACCTTTTACGCAGGGTGCGCCCGCTGTGGCTTTTCATGGATTCCCCGAATCAATGGCGAAAAATCCATTGCGGGGACTACTCATGCGGTTCCGTAGGCGGTTTGGGTGTTCCGTAGGTGGTTGGTCAGAGTATCGGGGTTGGAGAAAGGCTTTATTCTGGCCGTTTTCATGCCGGGTATTCAGACCCAACCACCTACGGAAGCGAAAAACCACCTACGGAACTAGTCCAAGCCGTAACGGTGACTGGCTATTGCGCGGGCGACCATGCCGAACAGCTCGTTCAGCTTCTGCTTGGAAGCCAGATGCTCGCGGGTGGCGACAAAAGGAGTGAAACCGAGATCCCTCAGCCGGTTCCGCTTATCGAGGTCATACATCCAGCGGTCATGGGTGTAGTGGTAATTTCCGTCGTATTCTATGCAGACGCGGTCATCCGGGTAGGCGATATCCACCTTCATCGTGCCCGAGCCGCGTATGTGGTCAATGATCTCATAATTGACATGTGCCTCAGGCAGCCCGTAGGCATCGCTCTCCAAACGAAGCACCGTTTCCTGCGGAGAATCGGTACCTGGTTTGGACAGGCGCAAGGCCTTTCTGCATTTGGCGCTCCCAATGAATCGCGGCGCACTCCGGATGTAGTCGGAGAGCTCATCGTGAGTGCAGACGCGTAAATCGGGATTGGCGCAAGTGAGCCAATCCATGGCGATCACCAGACTCCGTTCGTCGACATAGGGCGCAATCTGGCAGACCGCCTGCATCGCGGAGACGCTTGACACCAATTCGTCGGCGTGCGCCACGTCTACGCCATGCCTTGCGTAATGGAATTTCATCCCCTGGATTTTCCGCAGGTCACGTTGCCGGCACACCGAAACGTGAACGAGCTCCGAACCATATCCGGGTAAATAATTCATGGTGGCAATCATGCCATGCAGCTCCAGCGCTGTGCCGTGGCTTACATAGAGTGGAACCGAGGAGCGTGACCTTATCCGCGACAACACCTGCCTGCATTCAAGATGCCGTCTCGCCGCCTCCTCCCGTGCCTGCTCTAATGTGAAAAATGTATTGTGTCCGAAGCTTTCCATGCGCTGACGGTATATGGAAAGCCAGCAGCCCCGCAACCGTCTCCGTGAAAAATGTGGATATGTGTATGGTTCCATCCGCAGCATCACCGGGGAGAGGCCTGATGTATACGCGTCCGGTAGAACCGATGCGGAGCGTGGCGTCATCGAGGGGTGGCTCACATGGCAAGTCGGCCACGCAGAAGGGCGGGCGCTTCCAGCCGCAGGCCCGTGGGGCTGACGGTGACCGCGTTTCTCCACGGTGTCAGCCGCGTTTGGAACCCTGCCGACTGATGCCACCTTTATGACCGGTCGCTTTGAAAGGCAGACCGGCGTTGCCGAGTCCTTTGCTCCGCATGTTCTGCAGGGCAAAGGATTTTTGTTGTGCACGCAGTTCGTTCATCCGTTCCGTGGACTGATGCGCGATTCGCGGTTTCCGTGATTGCTCTGGCTGTGTCATGGCTATAAGAATACGTTCGGTAATGTAATATGATGGATTTAGTAATGCTTTTACTAAAATCTGATGAGGCATCCATGGGAGGGCGAGGGAGCGATGGCGACCATCAAGGAGATTGCGAAACGTACGGGATTTTCGCAGGCCACGGTGTCGCGTCTGTTGAATGGCGATCCGACGCTGTCGGTGCGTGAGGAGACGCGTCGCGCGATCATCCGCGCCAGCGAGGATTTGGGATACAGCGCCCAGGCCAAGCGTATCGTCATTCCGCACGAAGTAGCCTTGTTGGACAACGAGGAGTCCGACGAAACGCTGCGTGATTCGTATTTTGCCGATTTGCGTTCGGCGCTGGAACATAACGCCAAACAGCAGCGTATGGAGCTCACTGTTTTCCACAGTCTTGACGAGATGTTGAATCAGAAGGGGAAATTCGATGGTTTCATGGCTATCGGCGCCAATGTCATAGCCGAAAGCGACCTTGAGAAGTTGCATGAGGTCATGCCATACGGTGTGTTCATCGATGTGAATCCCGCACCGAACCTGTTTGATTCCGTGCAGCCCGACCTACAGCAGACCGTGCATGACGCGGTCGAAGCATGTGCGAAGGCTGGCATGAAGCGTGTCGGATTCATCGGCGGCAAGGGGAGGCTGACGAATTTTTATGAGGTGGACGAAGAGGGGCGTGCCACATATTTTCGGCGTGAAATGGGCCGTTATGGTCTCGACCTGCGTGGACTGGTGTATTCTGACGGCTTGTTCACCGTGGAGAATGGTCGCAAGCTGGGGGAGCAGTTTATCCGTGACCACAACGGCGCACTGCCTGACGCAGTTATTGTTTCGGCGGACATCATCGCGGTCGGCGTGCTGCAGGCGTTCAACGCGGTTGGTGTGATTGTGCCCCGCGACATCAGCGTCATCAGCATCAACAACCAGACGATTGCCCAGCTGACGTCGCCGCCGTTGAGCACTTTCGCAATCGATCAGAACGAGCTTGCGCGCGTTGCGATTCTCACCTTGGCTGATGCGATTGCCAGCAAGCGCACAGTACGGCAGCATGCGTACCTGTCGACGACGCTGGAAGTGCGAGATAGTTTCGTGCCGGCGCAGCCGAAACGTGAATCGCGGCCAAAATTGCAGACCCGATCGAAGCGATCTGCCCGGTCGAAACGGGCTGCTTAGCGTACGTATGTGCGGAAAAATATGAAAGGCGATTGATGATGCTATGTCATCAATCGCCTTTTGTTTGTCTACTGTCGGCGAAATACCGCGAATCGCACACAATATGACATGTATATGTGCAGAATCGCACAAAATGCGACACGCCCAACAGTGCACAACGCAGATGTTAAATTTTACTAAACAGGGGTAAAGGGATATACTTAACTCATGCGAAATCAAATGATGATTTCCGATTACAACTTCAATCACAACTTCTAAGGAGAAGTACGATGGCAGAATCCAATGTCGCAGCCGCACCGAAGGAGACGCAGCAGTCTGCGAAGCCAACCAGGAAAGGCAGTCTGCTGTCCCGCGTGGCCTATTCATTCGGCAACGTCGGCCAATCCGCCTTCTACAACGCGCTGAGCACCTACTTCATCGTCTACGTCACCAGCTCGCTGTTCTCCGGCGTTGACAAGGCGCTCGCTACCAAGCTCATCGGCGTTATCACCGGCCTTGTGGTTGTCATCCGTATCGCGGAGATCTTCATCGATCCGCTGCTGGGCAACATCATCGATAACACCAAGACCAAGTGGGGTCGTTTCAAGCCATGGCAGCTCATCGGCGGCACCGTTTCCGCCGTTCTACTCGTGCTGGTCTACACCGGCCTGTTCGGCTTGGTGAACGTCAACACCACGCTGTTCATCGTGCTGTTCGTCATCACCTTCATCGTGCTCGACGTGTTCTACTCCCTGCGCGACATCTCCTATTGGGGCATGATTCCGGCGCTGTCCTCCGACTCCCATGAGCGCTCCACCTACACCGCCCTCGGTTCCTTCGGCGGCTCCATCGGCTACAACGGCCTGACCATCGTGGTCATTCCGATCGTCACTTACTTCAGCTACATCTTCACAGGCAAGCATCAGGAGAGCCAGAGCGGCTGGACCTGCTTCGCCATCATCGTGGCTATTCTCGGCGTCCTCACCGTGTGCTCCGTCGCGTTCGGCACCAAGGAAAGCTCCAGCACCCTGCGCACCAAGGCCGAGGACAACGGCGGCCCGCTCGCCGCGTTCAAGGCTCTCGCACAGAACGACCAGCTGCTGTGGGTGGCCCTGTCCTACCTGCTGTACGCCATCGCCAACGTGGCCACCACCGGCGTGCTCATGTACATGTTCAAGTTCATCCTGAACAACTCCGCCGCCTACTCCATCGTCGGCGTTGTCTCGGTCATCGCCGGCATCATCATGGCGCCGCTGTACCCGATTCTGAACAAGCGCATTCCGCGCCGCTACCTGTACCTCGGCGGCATGGTGCTTATGGTCCTCGGCTACCTGCTGTTCATCGTCGGCACCGACAACCTCGCCGTCGTCACCGTCGGCCTGGTGTTCTTCTACCTGCCGCAGACCTTCATCCAGATGACCGCCATCCTCTCCCTGACCGACTCCATCGAATACGGCCAGCTGAAGAACGGCAAGCGCAACGAGGCCGTCACCCTGTCCGTGCGTCCGATGCTCGACAAGATCGCAGGCGCCTGCTCCAACGGCATCGTCGGTGCCGTCGCCATCGCCGCTGGCATGATCGGCTCCGCCACCGCCGCCGACATGACCGCCGCGAACATCCACACCTTCAAGGTCTGGGCATTCTATGTGCCGCTGGCTGTCATCATCCTGAGCGGCGTTGTATTCCTGCTCAAGGTGAAGATCACCGAGAAGATGCACGCCGACATCGTCAAGCAGCTGGAAGAGCAGCTCAACGAAGGCTGATTCGCTCTCGGAAAGCGATTGGCGCGATTGATTTGCGATTGAACCGCGGTCGTCGCGCAGGAAGAGCCGCATGGTGGATGCCATGCGGCTCTTTCGTTTACCTACGTTCGTAGTGCGTGCTACGCTGTCGACTGAAAAGCAAAGCAACGATCCGTCATCAGCGGGGAGCTTCCGGAAGAACGGCGGCGGTCGTCGCGCGTAAATCGCGCGGTGCGATCGCAGGCTCAGTAGAACCGGCGGGATCGGCCCGGACAGCCGAACGTCAAGCGGTCGTACGAAACCCGCGTAAGAAAACAGGGGAGTGCGGCAAGCGAGGTGGTACCGCGGTGTCGGACGTGCGCAATCGCACGAAAATCATCGTCCTCGTAAAGTAAGTAATGAAACCGCCAAACGAGGAGCATACGGTGAGCGAATCCACCAATCATGTGTATCCGAAGGCTGCTGCCGGTGAGCAGAGCGCCAATGTCGCGCCGAACCCCAGCTTCCCCAAGCTTGAGGAGTCCGTGCTTGACTACTGGGACAAGGACGGCACCTTCCAGAAGTCCATCGAACGCCGTCCTTCCGGCGATCACAGCCAGAACGAATTCGTCTTCTTCGACGGTCCGCCGTTCGCCAACGGCCTGCCGCACTATGGCCACCTGCTGACCGGTTACGCGAAGGACGTCATCCCGCGTTACCAGACCATGAAGGGCCACCGCGTCAACCGCGTGTTCGGCTGGGACACGCACGGTCTGCCGGCCGAGCTTGAAGCCCAGAAGGAACTGGGCATCGACTCCGTCGACCAGATCAAGGAACTGGGCATCGACAAGTTCAACGACGCCTGCCGCGCGTCCGTGCTCAAGTACACGAACGAGTGGAAGGACTACGTGCACCGTCAGGCCCGTTGGGTCGATTTCGAGCACGGCTACAAGACCCTGAACATCACGTACATGGAGTCCGTGATGTGGGCCTTCAAGCAGCTGTACGACAAGGGTCTGGCCTACCAGGGCTACCGCGTGCTGCCGTACTGCCCGAAGGACCAGACGCCGCTGTCCGCGCACGAGCTGCGCATGGACGCCGACGTGTATCAGGACCGTCAGGACACCACCGTGTCCGTGGCCGTGAAGCTGCGCGACGAGGAAGACGCCTACGCCGTGTTCTGGACCACCACCCCGTGGACCGTTCCGACCAACTTCGCCATCGTGGTCGGCGCCGACATCGACTACGTCGAGGTGCGTCCGACCGAAGGCAAGTTCGCCGGCAAGAAGTTCTATCTCGGCAAGCCGCTGCTCGGCTCCTACGAGAAGGAACTTGGCGAGAACTACGAGATCGTGCGCGAACTCAAGGGCTCCGAGATGGAAGGCTGGCGCTACTACCCGGTGTTCCCGTACTTCGCGGGCGATGAGAACGCCGTGGAAGGCAAGGTGCCGGGGCCGGAAGGTTATCAGATCTTCACCGCCGATTATGTCGACACCGTTGAGGGTACCGGCCTGGTGCATCAGGCTCCCTACGGTGAGGACGATATGAACACGCTCAACGCCAAGGGCATCAAGAGCGTGGACGTGCTCGACGCGGGCTGCAAGTTCACGTCGCTGTGCCCGGATTACGAAGGCCTGTACGTGTTCGACGCCAACAAGCCGATCCTGCGCAACCTGCGCGCCGGCGACGGCCCGCTGGCCCGCATCCCCGAAGAGCATCGCGCCATCCTCTTCCAGGAGAAGAGCTACGTGCACTCCTACCCGCACTGCTGGCGTTGCGCCACCCCGCTGATCTACAAGCCGGTGAGCTCCTGGTTCGTGGCCGTCACCAAGATCAAGGACCGCCTGCTCGAACTCAACCAGCAGATCAACTGGATTCCGAACAACGTGAAGGACGGCCAGTTCGGCAAGTGGCTGGCGAACGCACGCGATTGGTCGATCTCCCGCAACCGTTTCTGGGGTTCCCCGATTCCGGTGTGGGTCTCCGACGATCCGAAGTACCCGCGCGTGGACGTGTACGGCTCGCTTGACGAGCTGAAGGCCGATTTCGGCGATTACCCGCGCGACAAGGACGGCAATATCAACATGCACCGTCCGTACATCGATGAGCTGACCCGCGTCAACCCGGACGACCCGACCGGCAAGAGCCACATGCACCGCATCAGCGACGTGATGGACTGCTGGTTCGAATCCGGTTCGATGAGCTTCGCCCAGTACCACTATCCGTTCGAAAACAAGGAAACCTTCGAACAGCACTTCCCGTGCGACTACATCGTGGAATACATCGGCCAGACCCGTGGCTGGTTCTACGTGCAGCACGTCATGGCCACCGCCCTGTTCGACAGGCCGGCGTTCAAGAACGTGATCTGCCACGGCATAGTGCTCGGCTCCGACGGACAGAAGATGTCGAAGCATCTGCGCAACTATCCGGACGTGAACGGCGTGTTCAACGACTTCGGCTCCGACGCCATGCGCTGGTTCCTCATGAGCTCGCCGATCCTGCGCGGCGGCAACCTTATCGTCACCGCCGATGGCATCCGCGACACCGTCCGCCAGGTCATGCTGCCGGTGTGGAGTTCCTACTACTTCTTCACGCTGTACGCGAACGCGGCCGGGTACGACGCGCGCAAGCTTCGCGCCGACGAAGTTGCATCGCTGCCGGAAATGGACCGTTACCTGCTGGCCCGTACCCACCGACTGGTCGAAAAGACCCAGTCCTCGCTGGACCAGTTCCTGATCTCCGATGCATGCGACGCCGTGTCCGACTTCATCGACATGATCACCAACTGGTACATCCGCAACAACCGCGACCGCTTCTGGAACGAGGACGCCAACGCGTTCAACACCTTGTACACCGTGCTTGAGGTGTTCATGCGCGTCCTTGCGCCGCTTGCCCCGATGGAAGCCGAATCCGTGTGGCGCGGCCTGACCGGAGGCGAATCCGTGCATCTGGCCGACTGGCCGTTCCTGGCCGACGAGAAGACCGGCGAAGCCACCGAACTTGGCCGCGTGCTCGTCGACGATCCGGCTTTGGTGAACGCCATGGAAAAGGTGCGCGAGGTCGTCTCCAGCACCCTGTCCATGCGTAAGGCGAAGCAGATCCGCGTGCGCCAGCCGCTGAGCAAGCTCACCGTGGTGGTGGAGGATACCGCCGCCGTGGCCGCGTACGACGAGATTCTGAAGTCCGAGCTCAACGTCAAGAACGTGGAGCTGTGCACGCTTGAGGATGCGGGCTCCCAGGGCCTGAAGATCATCCACGAGCTGCGCGTGAACGCCCGCGTTGCAGGCAAGCGCCTGCGCAAGGACGTGCAGTTCGCCATCAAGGCCTCCAAGTCCGGCGCATGGCATGTGGACGCTTCCGGCGCTCCGGTGTGCGAGACCCCGAACGGCGACATTACGCTGGAAGAGGGCGAGTACGAGCTGATCAACAGCGTGGAGGAACAGAACGCCGAAGAGGCCGCCAACTCCGTGTCCGCGGCCCTGCCGACCGGCGGTTTCGTGATCCTCGACACCGAGCTGAACGACGATCTGGTTGCCGAAGGCTACGCCCGCGACGTGATCCGCTCCGTGCAGGACGCCCGTAAGGCCGCCGGTCTCGAGGTCTCCGACCATATCGCGCTGAAGCTCGTTGTGCCCGCCGAAGACGTGGCCAAGGTCGAACAGTTCAAGAAACTCGTCTCTTCCGAAACGCTCGCCACCTCTTTCGAAGTGACGGCCGGCGATGAGCTGAACGTTGAGGTTGCCAAGGCCTGAGGTGGTTAGCTGGGTGGCTGGCCGCTTGTAGCAGGGGGTGTGTTTTTCTCGTTGAACTTCAACGAGGAAAACACACCCCCTACCTGTTGTTTGTGTGGGAGTGGAGGTAAAAGTTACTTGTCTATTTCAGTAGGAATTTGACAGTGTGTGGATGGAGCAGTATAACATTGAGAAGCAGCCGGATGCAGACAAACTGCTCAGATACAGGGGCCATTTTCTCAAACTATACGACTACAGCAACAAGGACGACAAGATGGCTGCATTGCATGCCAAGGTCATCTCCGTGGATATGAGTAAGACGCTGATAACGTCGGCAAATCTGTCATATCATGGTCAGCAGGGCAACATCGAACTCGGGGCACTGATTGAATCGGAAAACACGGCGAAGCAGCTTGACGAAGTGATGACACAGCTTATCTTCAAGAAGATATTCAGGGAAGCGTGACATACGGAGGTGATGCCGGTGTCAGACGTTTTGACGAAGGAACAGTGGCATTTCAATATGTCGCATATACGAGGAAAGGACACCAGGCCGGAGGAAACCGTCAGAAAGTATCTGTTCTCGAAAGGATGCAGGTATCGCAAGAATGACAGCAGATATCCCGGCAAACCGGATCTCGTTCTTCCGAAATACCATACGGTGATTTTCGTGCACGGCTGCTTCTGGCACCGTCATCCGGGATGCAGATATGCAACTACACCGTCCACAAACCGTGAATTCTGACAGAGGAAATTCGACCGGAATACATCCAAGAGACAGGGATGTACAGAATCAGCTGAAAGCTGACGGATGGAACGTGATAGTCGTATGGGAATGCGAACTTTCCAGAAAGGCTGACCGCGAGGAACGGCTACGAAGGCTTGAACGGGAAATCAGAGAATCAGGAGGAAAAGCAATGAGCAACTACGTTAAAAAGGATAGTGTCAGATTACTGCGTGCTTGACACGGAGATCACAGGTCTTTCCGCCTATTATGACGAGGTGATTGAGATTGGAATTCTGAAGGTGCGCAGTGGAGATGTGACCGACAGGTATGAACAGCTGATCAGACCGAAGTATGAAATAGACGGATTCATCACCAGCCTGACTGGCATCACAAACGAAATGGTGGCGGACAAGCCGCCTATCGAAGATGTGAAGGGAGATGTCCTCGCGTTTTTGGAAAACGACATCATCGTCGGTCATAACACGTCCTTTGATGTCCGATTCCTCGCCGCGGGATTCCAAGAGAACATCAATAACGAGTACATGGATACGATGCAGTTTGCCAGAAAACTGTATCCTGATTTGCCTCATCACCGGCTTTCAGATTTGTCCGAGTATCTGAATCTGACGAACAATGAACATCGAGCCATCGCGGACTGTGTCACAACGATGGAGCTGTATGAGGCGATGAAAACCGAAATGGCTCAGAAAGGACTGGGCATCAGAGACCTGTGGCGGTGTATGTGATCGAATAAAGGTGTTCGGCGTCGGCACTTGTTTCTGTACACCGTGAGCGTTCAATTTGGACATTGCCGGCGGTGACGGTGCCGGTGGAATAAGAACACCGGCACCGTCTGGTTCCTTGATAGATTCCCGAGTGCCTGTCAACCAAACTGATGGTTCTCGGGAGGAAAGGAAATGACGACACCGGTGTGTGTCCGACAGCGTATCAGGCAGCTCGACCGCCAAGGCCTGAGCCACAAGGAGATATCACGAAGGCTTGGCGTATCGCGCACGACCGTGGTCAAGTACGCCGACCGCAGCGATTATTCACCCAAATCGTCAGACGGCGCCCGCGCGGGCAGCTCGCTGGTCGACGACGGGTACGCGGCCATCGTGGATGGCTGGCTGACCGCTGGATTGGCAACAGCGTGTTGGACGGTTTCTTAGAGGACGAGTCCCTGTTCGGTGAATTCCTTCGGGCTCCGGTATCCGAGGGTGGAGTGGAGCCGCTGGTTGTCGGACCACCACACGTAGTCGTCGGGGTCATGCCTCAGCTGCTCGATCGTGGTGTAGTGGTTCCGGTACACGAGCTCCTTCTTCAACGGCCTGTTCGTCGATTCGACCACGGCGTTGTCGTAGGGGTTGCCCTTGTGTGACAGCGATTTTTTGATGTCGAACACGTCGAGCACCGCGGCGGGCGTCACCTCGCCCCTCGCGTTCCTGCGTCCCGCGCCGGTGGCGTTGTCCATGACGATCACTGGCGGGACTCCGCCGATGTGTTCGAACACCTCGACCAGCCCGTGGCACAGGCATTCCGCGTTCTCCCCGGGCAGGCTCGTCACATACCGCATGTTCGAATGGGGGAACGTGACGACCAGGCAGTGGTCGTCCACGAGCTCGCCGACGATGCGGGCCTTCGCCACACCGAAATCGATCTGCGCGACGCCGGGCGCCCAGACGAGCTCGCCGTACCCGTCGGAACCGCTCCGGTTCGCCTCGCGCCAGCGTCTCACGTACCTCAGCGTCGTCGTGCACTCGCCGTCGTACTCGGTCTCCGCGCGGAGCCTGTCATGCACGCGTTTGGCGGTGTGGCGCTGCTTGCGGGGCAGCATGCGGTCGGCCTCGAGCCATCCGTCGACCAACGCCGCGTACGGGTCGATTTTGGAGCCCCGGCGCCTGTCCATGGGCGGTTTCGGCGTCATGTCGTCCATATCGGCGTATTTCGCGACAGTGGCGCGGTCCACGTCCGGCCTCCTCGCGATCTCCGACCTGGACACTCCCTGACGGTCCAGTCTCCTGATATCTTGCGGTTTGGGCATCGGTATCGCCATCGTCCTTTCCTTCCCGAGCGCCGCCGGTTGCAGCCGGCGGATTTGTTTTTGGGCTGCGTCTCGGGAATATACAGGCACGGCGGGCTGGTGCCTGTTTTCGTCTGGGCGGTCATATGGTGCAGTTTCCGCTGGAAACCAGTAGCCTATGCTGCGGAAAAATAGTGCAGAAATTGCTTAAGAAAAATTGAAGCAAAACAGGTTAAGCAGTTGTCGCATCCCATACGGGATGCGTGGATTGAAATACGATAAGCGTGTACGACCGGACCTTCACTACCGGTCGTATCCCATATGGGATACGTGTATTGAGATGGTCCGCTTTTGAACTGCCGTTTTTTGATTTATCGCTCACTTCACATGACATATGTCGGTTTGGTCAGTTAATTTGTGAATATTCGACCATACGACTAGAGTGGCCTGTGGCTTTCCGGTCGGCTTCTTTGCTGGCTGGAAGTTTTGCACAGACTTGATTTGTATCTGCCGTGTGCCTGCGTTGTATTTACATCGCGCCAGCATGTGTGCGGAAGCAGATCGCAAGCGAATGGTTCTCAGTACCATCCATGTGAGTCAAGCACACATCTTTTGAGAAGCAGTCGCGATGCCGGGAGTCGGGTTCGTCGTAATTCAAACGTCGCGTCCGTTCCCGGTTTTTTTATCTGGCATACGGTGTCACTGCGGGAAGTGAGAATGAGTTCCGCGCCCGCTACGATGAACAGTGCAAACGATTATTACTTGTGTGTGTGGGGGTCGGCGTTCTAATCTGCGGATGGCGGAATCAATTTACCCGATTGGTGCTCATCTTCGCGTTCTCGCAGGTAATCGCGAAATTGTTCGTATTCCTCGTCGCACCAAGGATTTTCATCATGAACTTGTCCAAACAAGGTGATCATATCCTTCGGAGGAGTGAGGTTGAACTCGATGATGGCGTCAACGCCATTTTCGACTGGCACTCCCGGTCCATCATGGTCAAGGATGTCTTGATCGAGATTGGTGTCGTAGTTGTATCCATGGTCTCTTAGAAATGAAATCATCATTTCCGCAAGACGTACATAACGGTCATATTCCGGCCTGTCGAACGCTGCCATTTCAGTCAGCTCCTCGTGCGATTGATAAATCGCCTTTGTACATGGATACTGCTCCGACCAAAAGTGAAACCTGTACGTATCGCAATGCCATCCACTATATTCAATCCGGCTGTGCAAGACGTCGATTTCTTGATTTCATACAACCTGCATCGCCATATCAAAATATACAAAATTGTCCACTTGCCGGTTGTTGATGGACCTTATTCGAATTCTGGTTCAAAACCGTCATCAATCGGCTCATAATCTTCGCCGAATACGTCTGCATCGGTTAGCAGTGTGCTGTCATCGTTGCGTAGGCGTTCCACGGCTTTGCGGTATAGCGCGAAATTTTCTTCAGCCTGAGTGAGCCGGCGATAGTCGGCGGGCGTGATTATGACCGCGCTGGGCTGATTGTTTTTGAGTACGACGACTGGATGGTTGTCGCCCACCTGACTTAATGCTTTGCTTGCTCCGCCGTGGTTAAGGCTGGTGACGGAGACCATGCTGTCAAGGATCGATGCGGCTGACATGTTTCTCCTCTGCGAGATTTGAAAACGCATAAAAAAGTATACGAATAAGTATACGAATATCCATTTATTGCCAATCTATCAGTCGCATCGCATGTGCGTTAGCTACACTTATCCGCATAAGTGTAGCTAACGTTAAAATAAGCTACATTTATCTCGATAGGTGTTGCTTACGAGAGTTTTTGCGATGGATAATAATTTCAGCCATTTCGATATACATGAATCCGTAGGGGCCACAACGACTTGTGTTTCCGATTTACAAGCGTGGCTTTGCTTAAGAACGTGATTTTGTCCGGGGAACGATGCGCTTGACACATACTGGCACTACCAACGGAGGAGCACCATGAAATACGAGATTGCGATTTGCAAAAGTATGAAACGTAAGAAAGGACGCAGTCGCGCTTCGATATGTTTTTGATTGCGTAACGGCGCGACGGCATCGCTTTTGCGCATGTCGGGCGCTTCGTTGCCGCAACCGGCGTAAGATATCTGCGAATGTCAAACATAAGCGAGATATCTGAAGGAGAGAAGATGTCAACAAACGAAGCAGCATTGCCGCAGTCGACGGTCCGGGTTGCCAGGCTGATCCGGATGGAATCCTTCTGGTGATCCACGCAGGCGCTGGCAATCGCGGCAAGAAGGACACGCCGGAACGTCGCGCCCAGGTGGAGCAGGATCTGAACAGGGCCCTTGAAGCCGGCTATGCGCTGCTGGAACAGGGCGCTCCGGCCGAAGATGCCGTCTGCGCGGCCATTCGTGTCATGGAGGATGCTCCCGAATTCAATGCTGGCCGTGGTGCCGCGTTGACGAGCGAAGGCATCGTGTCCATGGATTCCTGCCTGATGACCGGCGTTGACGGCGAAGTCGGCTCCGCATGCGGTCTGACCACGTCCAAGAACCCGATCAATGTGGCGCGCGCCATCAAGGAGAAGACCAAGCACGTCATGTTCGCCAAGCCGGGCGATAACCTGCTCAAGGAGTGGGGCATCGAACTGTGCGACAGCGAGTACTTCATCACCCCGGCCCGTCAGGAATCCCTGCGTGAGGCGCAGTCCAATGGCGACGAATGGGAGAAGCATGGCACCATCGGCGCCGTCGCACGTGACGCGTCCGGCAATATCGCAGCCGGCACCTCCACTGGCGGCATCACCAACCAGATGCCGGGCCGTGTTGGCGATTCGCCACTGCCGGGTTGCGGCACCTACGCCAACAACGATTCCGTTGCGATCTCCTGCACCGGCATCGGTGAGGCGTTCGTCAAGGAAGTCGCCGCACACCAGGTTTCCGACCGTGTGCTGTATGCCAAGGAAGATCCGGTCGAGGCTGCGAAGGCCGCGCTGGACGGTGTGGCCCGTCACCACGGCGACGGTGGCATGATCGTCGTCCCCGCCCATGGCGACGGTGCGATGGTGTTCAACAGCGAGATGATGAACTGCGGTTGGAAGTCCCCGAAGGGCAGCTACGTGCAGAGCTGACGCCATAGGTTTGACGGGTAGTGCCCGAAGGTTTGCGCACTTAGGGTCGTGCCCGTCCATGGGACGATGATCAGTTCGCTTCCTGCAGGTTGTCATCGAGCCGGGACATGTCGAGGTAGCGGCGCGTGCTCCATTCGTTCGCGGTGACGTACCTGATTCTGGCGCAGATGAGCATCAACGCGCTGTTGCCGTCCGGGAAACTGCCGACGACGCGCGTGCGACGCCGGATCTCCCGGTTCAGCCGTTCGATCATGTTGTTCGTGCGGATCCTCCTGCGGTGCTCCGTCGGGAATTCCGGCAAAAGGTAGGCGGTCGTCTCCCCGATGCCCTCGCGCAGGCAGCCGGCCGCCGCCTTGAGCTTCCTGGACTCCATCTCCGCGGCGACCGTCCCGGCCTTGGCGAGGGCGGATTCGCGGGACTCCATGGCGAATATCGCCTTCAGGGCCGCGGACGCCCAATCCCGGTGGTTGGGCGGCACCTTCGAGAGCACGTTGCGCATGAAGTGCACCATGCACCGCTGGTACTTCGCCCGGGGAAGCATCGAGTTCACCGTGGAGACGAGTCCCGCGCACCGGTCGCCGACCACGAGGCGCACGCCCTTCAAACCGCGTTCGATCATGCTTCGTATGAACTGCTCCCAGCTGGCAGCGTCCTCCCTCATGCCCTCCGTCACGCCGATGACCTCGCGGTGGCCCTCCGCGTTGACGCCGATGGCGACGAGGACGCTGACGTTCTCCACGCTTCCGCCCCAGGAGCGCTTGTGCCACACGCCGTCCATGAACACGTACGGGTATTCGGATTCCAATGGCCGGGTGCGCCATCGGTCGATGTCGTCATACACGCGCTTGAGCTTGTCGGAAAGGGTCTGGGATGGCATCCTGTCACCCCACAGCAGTTTGCTGATGTCGTCGACCTGACGGGTGCTCACTCCCGCCAGGCACATCTCCATCAACGCCTCCTCGACGCTGGACTCCCGCCTGCGGTAGCGTTCGATGACCGCGGATTCGAAGACCGCGCCCTTGAGTTTCGGCACCCTGAGCTCGAGCCTGCCCGCCTTTGCCGTGAGCGTGCGTTCGTAGTGGCCGGCCCTGTACGCCTTGCGCCCCTCCTTGCGTTCGTATCTGACGGCCCCGGTGATCTCGTCGGCCTCGGCGTCGAGCATGGCGTTGAGGATCTGGGTCATCTTCTCGGTGACCAGCCGGTCGAGTTTGGTCTCGAACAGGTTCTGGTCGATCTGTATGATGTTGCTGTCGGGCATGGCTGCGCGTCCTGCTTTCCAATTGCGATTCTTTGTTTGGCGACTGAAAATCGTACACAGGACGCGGGCCATGCCCGCTTCAACATCTCAACGAAGAACAAAACCGAAAGTGCGCAGGAATTCGGACGTTATCGTTTGACGCCGTAAGCAAATAAACGAAACGGCTGCAAAACGCCGAGTGGGGGTTCGAATCCATTAAGGATTCGAACCCCCACTCGTTTTTCGTTGCCGATTGGCAGCGAAACGTCACAACGAAGCCGTCACTTGGTGATGGTGTTGTAGGTAGGCAGGTTGGTGTAATCGAACGACACGTTCTTCACGTTCGTTGCGGACACGGCCGCGACGTTGTCGTTCCACAGCGGAATCACCGGCAGATCGTTGGCCAGCACCTCCTGGGCCTTGGTGAAGTCCTCGGTGCGCTTCTTCACGTCGGTCTGGGCGAGCGCGGCGTTCAGGAGCTTGTCGAATTCCGCGCTCTTGTAATCACCATCGTTCGAACCATGGCCGTCAGCGGAGCTGGAGGCATATAGCGGATTGAGATAATCTTCAGCGGACGGGTAATCCAGCATCCAGCCGGCACGGAACGCGGTTTTGATGGTGCGGTTGGTCACCTGGTTACGCACGTCGCTGAACGTGGCGTACGGCTCGCCGGCGGCGTCGATGTCGAGTGTGTTCTTGATCTGGTTGCACACGGCATCGACCCATTCCTTATGGCCGCCATCGGCATTATAGGCGATTCGGAAGTTGCCGGACCATGGCTTGATGGCATTGGCTTTCTTCCACAGTTCCTTGGCCTTGGAAGCGTTGTACTTCAGGTTGTCGCCGTTCTTCTCCAGCTTCTTCACATATTCGGGGACGAGCGGTGAAGTGAAATCGGTGGCCGGGGTCTTCGTGTTGTTGTAAACCTTCTTGACGATCTGGTCGCGGTTGATGGCCATGGAAATGGCCTGACGACGCAATTGGCCTTCCTCGTCGTTGCCGAAATGCTCGAGACGTTCCGGAATGACGAAGGACTGGAATGAGGATCCTGCCTGGCTGTAGGCGATCACGCTGGAATCCTGACGGAAGGTCTTCACCGCGGACTGTGGAATCTGATCCATCACGTCGAGGTTGCCGGACAGCACGTCGGAGTAAGCGGAATCCTCATTCGTATAGACGCGGTATTCGATGCCGTTGTTGGATACCTTGCGGCTGCCCTTATAATCCTTGTTCGGCACGATGATGATGTTCTTGTCATGCGACCAGGACTTGAACTTGTACGGACCGTTGCCGATCGGAGCCTGTCCGAACTTCTTGATGTCCTTGAACGCCACGCTCGGCAGCGGGAACATGGATTGGTGCGCGAGCTTGGTCGGGAACACGGAATCAGGCTTGTTCAGCTCGACGACCAGCGTGTAGTCGTCCGGGGTGGAAAGACCGGAAAGTGTGGCCTTCGGATCGACGTTCGGATCCTGCAGCTCGTCATAGCCCTTGATGGTGGAGAAGCGGCTCGAGGTCTTCTGCGCGTTCTTCACATTGGCGGCGAAACTCCAGGTGTCGGCGAAGGAATGGGCGGTTACTGCCTCGCCGTTGGTGAACTTCCAACCCTTCTTCAGTTTGATCGTGTACTTGGTGGCATCCTCGTTCGGGGTGATGCTTTCGGCCACTTCAAGATGCTGCTTGCCTTTCGCGTCGAAGCTCACCAGACCTTCGAACAGGTAGCGGATGACCTTGCCGCCGCCCATTTCGTTGGTGTCGCTCGGAATCAGACCGTTCTGCGGCTCGCTGTTGTTCACGGAAATCAGCGAGGTGTCGCTGGAATTGCTGGTGGCGGCGTTGTCATCGGATGACGAGCCGCACGCGGCGACCGACATCAGCATGGTTCCCGCCGCGGCCATGGCGACCAGGCGGTGGAGCATGTTTCTCTTCATTGTTTTCTCCTCTGATGTTGACATTCCGTCGCTTATGACGGCGGAAAGACAATAGACGTGATTATAGGAGTTTTGTTAACCGAGCTCACTGCTCTGTCTCAATGTGAGATGGAACGTTTCCATACAAAAGGGCTAAGAGGGTAATGCAGGGAGGGAAGAGGGGCGGGATGCCGCTGAGAACATCAGTCGAAGCGGACGCCCTCGGGCTTGCTGGGCAGCGAGTACAGGAATGCTTGGATGATCAGCGAGATGCCGGCCATGCCGAGGCTGACATAGAACAGCGTGAGCAGCATTCCCGGGAAGCTGTTCGGGTCATGAAAGTCGAGTTTCGGCGGCTCGTGGGGGATGACCATGATCATGCCGATTTCGATGATGACCAGGCCGAACGCAATGACGACCAGCATCGCAAGGGCCAGAATGGTGCCGACGTGCCCAAGCAGAAACCACCAGCCGGTGCGGTTGGCATCATGCAGCCTTCTGAAGGAGATGGCCATGATCGGTACCATGGTGGCCAGCATCCACAGTATTCCGGACACCGTTCCGGCAGCCGGAATAAGGAATATCAGCACGCTGACCGGAATGAAGAACAGCATGGCGAGCCAGAACTCGCGTCTGCTGGAACGCCCCCGAAACTCCATGTAGCCGATGAAAAAACGTTTGACGGCATCAATGAAACCGCAGTGGTAGTCGGGCGTCCATGTGCCGTTGCCGCTGTAGGGGAATCGCATATTCGTAAAGCCTTCTTCTCAATGAAACGCATACGCTGGATTCGCGTCGCGCGTCCACCGACGGTGGTGTGCGGCCATCGTAACATGCTGCTATTCGCCCATAGCGCAACCGTTGCAATCGCAATGATTCGGCGGATTTTCCCGCAATATGGCGTGTGTGGCCGCCCATAGCGTCGGTCACACACGAAAGACGGAAAACTTTAAAGCAAACCGTCCGCCTGCAACGCGTCATGCATACGGTTGAGGCAATCCACCAGCAGCGGATACGGCATCGCCATGTTCACGCGCACGCAGTCGGCTCCCGCGCGGCCGCACGAACGGCCGTCGGTCAGCGCCACCTTCGCCTTCTCAAGGAAATACGCGGCCGGATCGTCAATGACAAGCGGGCCGAAATCCAGCCATGCGATATACGTGCCGCGCGGGCGAATATAGCCAACGCCCGAGAACCGCGTGCTCATCTGCTCATCGAACAACCCAAGATTGCGTCGCACGTAGGAAAGCGCGTCCTGGAACCACGGATCGCCCTCGTTGTAGGCGGTGGTGGTGGCGATCGCACCGATCGTGGCGGTCTGATGCTCGCTCCACTCCGCACGTTCCGCCCACATCTCACGGTCCGCCGGATTCGTCAGCAGCACCTGCGCGCACTTCGTACCCGGAATATTGAACGACTTCGACGCGCTGGTAGCGGTCATAGACTGCCGCGCGGCCGCCTCGCTGATGGTCGGATACGGAATATGACGCCCCTCGAACACGAACGGCGCGTGAATCTCATCATTGAAAATACGCACGTCGTACCGTTCCGCCAGCTCGCACAGCCGCTGCTCCTCGGCCAACGTAAGCACCTTGCCGATCGGATTGTGCGGATTGCACAGCACGAACGCATGGCAGCCAGCCGCGAACGCGCGTTCGATGGCGTCGAAATCGAACAGCCATTCGCGCTCGCCGGTCGTTTCGTCGGTTCCCTGAAGCATTTCGATTTCGATCACGTCGACGTCGTACAGCTTCGGCACGCTCAGGAACGGCATGTACGCGGGCGTCGGCACGACCACGGCATTGCCGGCGCCGACCAGCTCGCGCAGGAAGATCTCGTACGCTTCCAACACGTCCGGCACCACGCGGATGATGTCCGGATCCACGTCCCAGCCGTAGTGGCTTTTCTGCCAGCCGGCGCACGCCTCGGCCACGCGGCGCTTCCACGGTTCGGGAATGTAACCGAGTTTGCAATGGTCGCAGGCGCTGTCGATGGCCTGCTGGATGCACGGCGCCAGGCCGTAGTCCATTTCCGCGATGAACGCGCCGATACAGCCGGGGTAGCGGGTCCACTTGTCGGAACCGACTTCGGCCAGATCTGCGGCGGTGGTGCGATCGATGGCATCGGCATCAAAGCCGGAAAAAATACGATTCTGCTTTTCCATGCGTTCCAGCATAGCCGCCGCCCGGTTACGCGTGTTGCGATGCCGTAACGCACATACGACGGCTGCCATATGATTGCATTATGCGATTGCTGTCATACGGTTGCCGTTAGAACCGTTGGAAACGCATGACAGCGCTGCGGAAGAACGGATTTCAGCTTTCCAGGAACGCTGGAATCGCGGCCGCCGCCGCATATCCGGCGCGGTACATGCGTTCCAGACCTTCGAACGATTTGCTCAGCGTGTTCAAGCCGTACATGCTTTCCGGCGCGAGGATGAGCACACGGCCATCCTTCTCGTATTCCTTGGCCAACGCCACCTCGTCGTTGTACGTCTGATAGCGGTTCATCAGCTTTTCCGCGGCCTCCGGGTGCGTGCGCTTCAGGATCGTGGCCGGGCCGATATCCTTCTTCTGCTCGCGTACGGTGTCTTTCGGACGGGTGAGGATCACCACGATGCGGTCATAGCCGTCGTCGATGGCCTTCTGCACCGGAATCGGATCAGCGATGCCCCCGTCGTAATACGGGACGCCGTCGATCACATACGGTTCGCACGCCACCGGCACCGCCGACGACGCCTTCATAATGTCGTAATTGTCGTAGCCGACGTCCGACTTGTCGAAATACTTCGTGGAACCATCGTCCGCATTGCAGGCCACCACGGTGAATTCGGTCGGATTCGCCGCAAACGCCTCGTAATCCACCGGATTCTCGCCATCGTGGTTGCTCAGCGTGCTGTACACATAATCGAGGTTCGCGTAATTGTGGTTCTTCACATAGCTGTCGAAGCTCGCGTATTCCTTACGGAACGCGTACTGCGTGTAGAACGTGTGGTTTCGCCCGTGCTGTTCGGAAATGTAGGAAACCATATTGGCGCTGCCGGCGGAAACACCATAGCAATGGTCGACATGTATGCCGTCCTCCAGCATGCGGTCCATCACGCCCGCGCCGTAAATCGCGCGGAAACCGCCGCCGACGTCGATCATCGCTGTCCTGTTGGCCATATGCGCCCGTCCTTTCGCAAGTCCGTCCCTTTTGCCGGGTTCATTCGACTTTACGCGGTCTGTCGGGACATTCGCGCTCAGCGATCAAGCAGCGACTGCGCCAACTGCGCGATTCGTTCGGAAGTGTCGGAATTGGCCAGCTCGATGCCGCCTTCCGCGTCTTCCGGAGCGAGCTTGCCCAACGATTCGAGCACCACGCCAAGGTGACGCACGGTACCTTCATTGCCGTCGATGATCGCCGCCGTATCAGGCAGCAGTTCGCGGAAATAATCGCGGTAGAACACGAAATGCGTGCAGCCGAGCACAACGGAGTCGATCGTGGACAGATCGTATTGGTCGAAATACTGGTGCAGCGTGCGCATCACCACATCATGGTCGTCAAGCTGCCCATGCTCCACGATCTCCACCAGACCGGGGCAGGGCTCCGGAAAAATCGTATGGTCGGCCTTGAACCGGTCCATCAGCACGGCGAACTTGCGTTCACGCAACGTCAGGGGAGTGGCGGCCACGATGACGTGCTGACGCTTGCCGTGACCACGGTCGCAAGCCACCTTCAATGCCGGCTCCATGCCGATGATCGGAATGTCGTATGTGTCGCGCAGTTCGTTGGCTGCGGCGGAAGTGGCGGTATTGCAGGCGATCACGACCGCTTTCACGTCTTGTTCCACGAATCGTTTCACAATGACGTCGGACAGTTCGCGCACCTGTTCGGGCGATTTCGTGCCGTACGGAGCGTTCGCGGAGTCGCCGAAATACAGCACATGCTCGTTCGGCATGTCGCGGCGGATCTCACGCGCCACGGAAATGCCCCCCAAACCGGAATCGAAAACGCCGATAGGTGCCGTTGAAGCCATACGTCCTCCTTTGCCATCGCGCATACGCCCGCAGGCGCATACGCCAAACGCTTTCAATAGCCTACCGCGTGTAGAGTGAACTGGTATGAGCATTCCAAGCATTGTTTACAAAGCGCACGCCACCGGCAACGATTTCGTGGTGTATCTCGACGAAGACGGTATGCACGAGCCGACCGCCGATGAAGTGCGATTCCTGTGCGACCACCATTTCGGCATCGGCGGCGACGGCCTGATCCGTCTGGCGCATCCGCAGGCGGTGTCCGATGTGAACGAAAGGCAGATCGCCGATTGCGCGGCGGGCGATGCGGACTGGTTCATGGACTACCGCAACGCGGACGGCTCGCTGGCCGAGATGTGCGGCAACGGCACACGTGCGATCACCTTGTTCGCGCAGCGGCAGGGCATCGCCGACCAGCCGGGCGGCAAGCCATTCCATCTCGGCACCCGCGCCGGCGTGAAGATCCTGACTTCGCTCGGCGATGTGCCGGGCCTTGGCAAGGACGTGTTCCAAGTGGAGATGGGCGCATGGAAGCGTGGCGACGTCGACGGTTACGAAGTGACCATTCCGGGCACGTCCGGTTCCGCACGTGGCACGTTCGTGGACATGGGCAATCCGCACGTCGTGGCCGTACTTGAAGACGCGTTCGCCAGCCTGCCGAACGTCGAAGACCTTGATCTGATCACCAAGCCGGTCGTCGCGCCCGAGATTCCGTCGGACCAGAACGTGGAGTTCGTGCGCATCGACGAGCAAAGCGAAGGCGACGATGCGGGCGAGGCCACCATGCGCGTCAACGAACGCGGTTGCGGCGAAACCCTGTCGTGCGGCACGGGCCTATGCGCCACCGCCATCACGTTGCGTGCCAAAACCGGCATCGACCATTGGACCATCACCGTACGTGGCGGCACCTTGCGCGTCGACGTGACCGACGAAGACGTGAAGCTTACCGGCAGCGCCACCATCGTGGGCAAAATCGAACTGCTGTAACCGCTGCGGCAGCAAACGAAAAGCGGATAGGCAAAAGGCCGGCCCCGCAGGGTCGGCCTTCATCGCAAAAGGCTCGATGCAAACCGTATCAGGCGAACAGCATCGGGCCGTCCTTGACGAGAATGACCACAATCAACGCCACAATCCACACCACATCGACCATCAGATCGAAATTCAGCCGGTAATACTTGCGCAATCCAGCATGACCGGACGGCATATCCTGCACGGCCACCGTGGCATGCGACAACGCCATGAACTGCACGGTGGTGGAGAACATCAGCACCAGGCACCACGGGCACATCGCGTTGATGACGAACAGCGACTGCGTGGTCAGCCAATACGAGTACGCCAACGCGGCAAGGCCTCCAAGCCATGTGCACAGCGCGAACCAACGCGGCACGGCCACCTTGGCCAGTCCGATCACCGCGATCGTCACGAACACCGATTCGGCGGCAATGCCGAAGAACGCGTTCGGAAAGCTCAATCCGGCGAACTTCACGATCTCCGCCTGCCAGGATTCGGCCACCGTGGAACAGGACAGCACGGCGTTCACATCGCAGTTGAGCTTCTGCCCGGGATTGCGTGCCATTTTCAGCGTGTCCGCCGACAGAATGAACGATACGAGCAATGCCACCGCCGAAGCGAGCAGCATGATCAGATACGTCCACGTTGCGCCGTGACGCCACCCGCGCGGCTTCGTGTAGTCGTCGTCCATGGCGACGGCTGTGCCGACGCTCGTTCCGTCATCGGCTGCGTCCACAGCGGCCTGGCCTTCAAAATCGCTCATCGTCAATCCTTGGAAAATCAAAATACAAACGTTGTCATGTCTCAGTCTACGCGAAAAACCGCGGATTCGAGCTTACGATAGTCATATGAGTCACGTGAGTTACGCGGAACCACCCGCACAAGGTTGGGATATTCATTGCCATACCGTCTTTTCCGACGGTACGGAGACGCCGCGCACGCTGGTGGAGCAGGCAAGGAAGCTTGGCTTGCATGGTGTGGCGATTGCCGACCATGACACCACCGCCGGCTGGGGCGAGGCGACGGAAGCCTCGGAGGAAATCGGTTTGCCGTTGCTGCTGGGCACGGAAATCACCGCCGTCGACGAAGATGTGTCCGTACACATGCTCGCCTTCCAATACGATCCGTCCAACGAGCATATTTCCAGCATGTTCGCCAACACGCGTGCGGCGCGATTGCGGCGTACGAAACGCATGGTTGAGCGGCTGTCGCAGGATTTTCCGATTACGTGGGACGATGTGCTCGCCCAAGTGAAGGAAGGGGAGCGCACCACAATCGGCCGTCCGCACATCGCCGACGCGCTGGTCGCGGCGGGCGTGTACGAGACGCGTTCCGACGCGTTCGCCGACGCGGTGAGCGCCAAATCCAAGTATTACATTCCCACGCCGTCGCCGTCGACGCACGAGGTCATCGCCGCCGTCAAGGGGGCGGGCGGTGTGGTGGTCGCCGCGCATGCGGGCGATCCGCAACGCAACCGCCGGCTGCTGTCCGACGAGCAGCTTGACGCGATGATCGCCGACGGCTTGGACGGCTTGGAAATATGGCATCGCGGCAATCCTCCGGAACAGCGCGAACGATTGCTGACGATTGCCGCACGGCACGATCTGCTGGTGACCGGCGGCTCGGACTGGCATGGCAAAGGCAAGCCGAACGGTCTGGGCGAGAACCTTACCGACGACGACACCGTACGCGAAATCTTGTGCCGGGGTGTGGATTTGATCGGTCGCGTCGGCAGCTCACATGCCGCATGAAATCCGGATATGGAATTTCCAAGCGTGAACCGGATACATGAATCGAATATGAAAAAGGCGTCGAACCTGATATGGCCCGACGCCTTTTTCATTTGGAACGTGTCCAACGCGTTTGCAGGTGACGATCAGAGATTGCCGAAGCCGACGGCGTGCTTGGTTTCGGAACCGATGATGGCATAGCCGAGAGAACCGGCCGGCACCACGATGCGACGGCCCTTGTCGTCGGTCAGGTTGATGGTCTTGCCATTCTCCACGGCCTCGGAGATGACGTTGTTCACCTCGTCGGCGCTCTGCTCGGTGCTGAAGGTGACGGTGCGCGCCACGTTCTGAATGCCCAGTTCGATATCCATGATGCTCCTTGTAAGGGTGTTCGTGTGCAAATTCGTTTGCAATGTATGTGCTTATTCTACGCGCGGTTTCTCATCGGTGGCGTCCTCGGCCTGCAGCCGGTCGACCTCCGCTTTGGCCTTCTGCATAGTGGCCTCATCGCGTTCGAGCAGCGGAATGAGCATGGTCGCCGCTTCGCTATGGGCTTGAGGAATTTCCTCCTCGTTCGTGTCGTCGCTGCCATCGGCGGTCTGCAACGTGCTAATCACAATGGTCGAACTGGACGGCAACGACTCGTGACGCTCCCTCGCGGACTGCTCCGGAACGAACGTGCTGACGGGGGATTCCTCACGTTCGCTCGTATCGTCCGAATCGGCACTGCCGGAAACCATGCCGGCGGAGGCGATATGTTCGGCGGCAGTCACATCGAACGCTTCCGTGACGTCATCGACGATCTGCTTCGTCTTACGGACGGGCTGGGAGCCGGTAACATCGAAATCGCCGGTCCTGTCATCATCCATATCGGTCGCGTCGATATGACGTTCGCCGGTCGCGTCGGCATCGTTATTCTGCTGCGCCGCCGCCTGCCTGCGACGTTCCGATTCGTCCAGCAACGTGCCCACGGTGATGGTGCTCGGCGGACGGTTGCCGGCCTTCTGCTCGTCCTGACGCGTCTCGCTCGGCCTATGGTTCTTCGCGGTGAGCATACCCAACTGGTGAGCCAAACGCTCCACCTGCGCCTTGAACTGCATGATCTTGACGCTATCGGCCTGATTCAACGCGCTGATGAAATCGCCCACCTGTTCCATCTGCAGCCACAGGTTGGCGCGCAGCATGATCAGATCGTCCAAACGATTGCCCAGCATGCGTCCATACGCGCTGAGCAACGCATTACGGTGGTTTTCGTCAAGTTTGGAGAAAATCCACGCCAAATCACGTGCCGGATCATTGACCTGCATATCCTGCCAGTTCGTGATGGCGGTGATCGACGAGCCCGAGAACAGCACATCGCCGTCGGACAGGCCACCATGCACCGGACAAGTGGCGAACGACCACAGGCCGTCCGTTTCAAGAACGTCGGACCAGCTCGTCGTGATCTCCTGCGGCACATGGCCAGCCTGACGCAAACGCTTGATCCATGCGGTCAGCTGCGCGCGAATCTGCCCCGTGGAGAACACCGGATAGCCGGCCTCCTGCAGAAAATCCGGACGAAGACGGTGTATCGCGCCCAACGCGGTGCCCACGCTGGCACAGTCGTCCAACGTCAGCAGCGTCAGCGGACGCGCCTGACCATCATGATGCGTGGCGATCATCACGGAAACGTCTCCTGTGACGGACCTCTCCTGTTCGCCGTTGGAGAACGCCAGAACGCGATCGACGTCGAACCCCAATCCGCCCAACTCGCGGTTGCCCATCAACGTCTGCGCGGCACGCACGCGACCAACGAGACGCTTGCGTCCCTTCGGCGTGTTCGAAGCGAACGTGTCATACAACTTGCCCGCGGCGTCCTGCACCACGGCATGATCAATGCCATACCCCTTGTCGGTGGCGTTGACCTGCTCGCTGTCACGCGTGCCAGCGATGGTGGCGTTCGGCATCGCCGCGCTCGCCAAGGCGGCCATCATAAATCTGCTTCGTTCGGTCACAATTCCAACCTTAATACACACTGAAGGCTAATAAGGGCGCGACTTGCCACGAATTCACGGTTAATCGCGCCGATGGCGTCCGTCTCGTCACGCAATCTGCCACAATGGAGCATATGGATGCAACAGCGGAAGCGATTCTCGACGGACTGGACGATGCGCAGCGCATGGCGGCGACCGCCGTGCGCGGACCCGTCCGTATCATCGCCGGCGCAGGTGCCGGCAAAACGCGGACCGTCACCCGAAGAATCGCCTACGCATGCGCCACCAAGGCATGGGATCCGCGCGCCACGCTCGCCGTGACCTTCTCCGTCAAAGCGGCCGCGGAAATGCGCAACAGACTATCCCAACTCGACGTCGCATCCGACGTCAAAGCCGCCACCTTCCACTCCGCGGCACTACACCAACTCCGTCGGATCTGGCCAGACGTATGCGAAGGGCCCATGCCGTTCATCTCACGCAATCCGCGCGAAATCGTGGAACATTCCCTACGCCGAGTCACCACCCAGCAGGTGGACGACGACACCGTGCGCAACCTGCAAGCCGAAATCAACTGGTGCAAAATCTCACTCATCGCGCCGGAAGACTACGAACGCGTCTGCGCGGCCATCCACCACCAGCCGCCGGCAGGACTGGAACCAAGCCAATTCGTGGACGTCTACAAAGCCTACGAAACCGAAAAAACCAATCGCAACGAAATCGACTTCGACGACATCCTGCTCATCACCTGCCACCTCATCGAAAGCGACGAAGACGTGGCGGCCAGCATCCGCTCCGGCATCACATGGCTCACCGTCGACGAATACCAAGACGTCTCGCCCCTGCAGCATCGGCTGCTCACCCGATGGCTCGGTGACAACCGCAACATCTGCGTGGTAGGCGACCCGGCACAGACCATCTACTCGTTCGCCGGAGCCAGCAGCTACAACCTGCTCAACTTCGCCTCCGAATTCGGCCCCCTCACCGCCGACGTCAGACTCAACAACGACTACCGTTCCACACCGCAGATCGTCAACTACGCCAACCGCGTGCTCGAAGCCTCACCGCAACGCGCCGACTATCTCAAACTCAACTCCAAGCGAGACCCAGGCCGCCGAGTCGCGCAAACCGTCTACAACAGCGATCTCGAAGAAGCCCGGGGCGTGGCTGCACGCATCCGCAGACTCGTGGACGAGGGAGCGTCTCCGGGCGACTGCGCCATCCTCACCCGAGTCAACGCGCAGCAGAAAATCCTCTGCCGGGCACTGGGCGAACAACACCTGCGCTACCGCGTCAAACGAGACAGCGGATGGCAGAACTCCGCGCTCGCGGATGACGCTCAGACCCGCTTGGCCATGTTGGAAGCACTTGGCGCAGGCGGCGACGTTAAAGGCGTGACCATCTCCACCATCCATGCCTCCAAGGGCCTGGAATTCAAACACGTGTTCCTGATCGGATGCTCCGAAGGGCTGATTCCATACGGTTCACCACCCGAAGGCGACCTTCTGGAAGAGGAACGGCGATTGATGTACGTGGCGGTCACGCGTGCCGAAGACGCACTCGACGTGTCTTATGCGCGCGCCCGCGAAGACGATGGGTCCGATCGCGGGCGCAGGAAATCACGCTTCTTCCGGTGACTGCGGGTCGCCGGAAGCGTTCGTATCGCCGGCGTCATCTGTACCGTCGGCGTCGTTCGTGCCATCGGCGTCATCGCCCTTGTGCTCTTCCTCGTCGAGCAGCTTGGACAGTTCGGCATCCCAATCGATGCTGTCCGGAATATCCTGTTGCGCCGTGGTCTGTTCCGTACCGGTAGTGGCGGATGCGGCGCCGTTCTCTTCGTTGGAGCTATCCTCGGACTGTTCGTCCGGCAGTTGCGGCAGCAGATCCGGATGCGACCATTTCGCGTCGCGCGCCTCGGGGCCTTCCTGCGTGCCGATGCTTTCCCACAGCGCGGCCGCCTCACGCATGCGCTTGGGGCGCAATTGCATGCCCATCAGGCTTTCGAACGTGCGTTCCGCAGGGCCTCCGATGGCGCGTTCGCGGCGCAACATCTCACGAAGCTGTTCGATATGCGGAATATGCGCCATGCCCGCACGCCACACGACGGCATCCACCCAGCCCTCCACCAAGGCAAGCAGATTCTCCAACGCCTTCATGGCCTGCTTCTGCTCCGGAGTGTCCGGGAACGCCACCTTGGTGATGTTCACCGCGCTGGCCATGGAATCCGGATCGATGGACTCCGCCTCACGGATCTGCTCCTCCATGGCATCCATGTCGATGGTGATGCCACGCGCGTATTTGCCCAGCAGCGCCTCGAAGCGGGGCATCAGCCACGGCACGGAGGCGAACAGCCTGGCATGCGCAAGCTCCTGCAGCGCAAGATAGCCCATCACTTCGTTCACGTCGATGTCCAGCGACTTCGCGTATTCGGTCACGTTCTGCACGATCAGTCCGCCGGCGGGATTCTTCAGCAGCGCGATGCCCTGATCGAAGCTGCCGCGCACCTCATGGGACAGGTCGCCGGCGGCACGCCCCAACTGCATGGCGAACGACGTGTTGCCGACGAATCGCATCAGCTTCGCCGGATTCTTCATCTCGTCCGGAATCGGAATTTCGATGGGGCCTGCGAAAACCCCGGAAATCTCGGTCTGTATTTCGCCGTCGCCGAAACGCTGCGACAGAATCGAAGCCAGAGCGTCGTTCATCGATTCGGCCACGGGGGAGGCGAACTGCGCCCACGCGTCGATTGTGTCCTCCACCCAGCCGGCGCGGGTGAGCAGCTGCGTCTCGCCTTGCGCCGGGTTGAATTCGCAAGCGGTATCAAGCCACAGGTTCGCCTCGCTGATGGCACGTCTTGCGATTTCGCCGGTTTCGGCGTTCACGCTGCTGTCCGATCCGGCACCATTCGCCTGCTGCAGCGCGAGCGATTTCGCCAGTTTGATGTTGATCGGCCCCTGTTCCACGGCCTGCTGCATATCTCCCATGGTGTTGAGTCCGCCGGCGGTGAACGCCTGCATCATGGACTTGACCTCTTCGGGCTTGGGCAGCGTGCTCGGATCCTGACTCATCAGCTGGTCGCGTACGGCTTCCGGCATGTTGGAAAGCTGGTTCCATGCCATCTCGCCCTGAATCGGTCCGAAGCAATCGATAAGCCACTGGCGGATCGCATTCTCATCCATACCGTTTCCTGCCTTTGTTCCACGCGATTGTTAAGTTCGTTGCCTTCCATAGTATGGGAGGCATGGCCGATATGCAGGAAACACAGCGAGTTCACGCCAAAAGCACACGTAACGGGTCGTCTCAAGGCCTTCTGCCACGTATCAGACGACGTTGGCGTCAGGTCGGACGGTGGTTCGATGTTCGCCCTTGGCGATATCTCGCCGGACCGATCGTGGCCGTGCTCTGCGTGCTGGTGCTTATTGCGCCCAGCGCGTACGTGGTGCAGGAGCCGGGACCGACCCAGGACGTGCTCGGAAAAGTCGAAGGCAAGCAGGTCATCGACGTGTCCGGCGTGAAGACGCATAAGGACTCCGGCAAACTACTGCTCGTCACCGTCAACGCCTCAGGCGTTCCCGGATATCCTGTGACCAACGCGCAGGCGTTGCTGGCATGGGCCAATCCGAAGGCCACGGTGATTCCGCAGGAGGCCGTGTTCCCCGTCGGACAAAGCGCCAAGGACTATGCGAAGGAAAGCAACAAGGAGATGTCCTCATCGCAGAGCGCCGCGGCCACGGCCGCGAAGCGGTTCCTCAAGGCGCACGGTTATGACGTGTCCGGTATGAAGGTGTCCATGCACGTCGACGACATCGGCGGCCCGTCCGCGGGCATGATGTACACGCTCGGTCTGATCGACAAGGTGACCGGAGAGCAGCTTTCCGGCGGGAAGACCATCGCGGGTACCGGCACGATGAACGCCAAAGGCAAGGTTGGCGCGATCGGCGGCATCCGGTTGAAGATGATCGGCGCGAAGCGTGACGGGGCCACGTGGTTCCTTGCCCCGGAATCCAACTGCTCCGACGTGGTCGGGCACGTGCCACAGGGCCTCCACGTGGTGAAGGTGGGCACGTTGGACGAGGCGTACGACGCGCTGGTCGCCATCCGCGATGGTAAAGGCGGTTCACTGCCGCAATGCACCGTCAAGCAATGAGCGTGCGGCGGAAGGAGATAGGCGTGATACAGGCGGAAATCGCCGTTTCATCTCGAAAAGTGGGCGATTCCGGCGTTCGTAACGTATATGTTCGAGCAGTGTTGGTATATTGACGAACGTGAATCAAACGGCATCTGATAACGCTGAAGAATTCGGTTTCCACGCCGGCGACCTGGTACAGGAATGGCTGTGGGACGATGATGTGGATGACTCGATCCGCGCCAAGATCGAGGAACTGACCGGTGAAGAGCTGGTCGACGAGGATTATGACTCCGCAGTCGATGGTGTGATCATCTGGTGGCGTGATGGCGATGACGAGGACGAACTGGCCGACACCATTGTCGACGCCTATGCGGTTCTCGGCGATGACGGCCCGCTGTGGGTGCTCACCCCGAAGCCGGGACGTCCGGGTGCCGCAAGCTCCAGCACCGTGCAGTCCGCGGCCAAGACCGCCGGCATGAACGCCGCCACTCCGCTGACCGTCAGCTCCGATTGGAACGGTATTCACCTGCGCGCGTTCGGCAAGGGCAAGTAAACCAAGACTTTTCGCGATTTTCTCGCGTATACGAAAATCCCCCGGGCCCATTGGGTTTGGGGGATTTCGCTATTACGTGGACTTTCCGGCAAAACACAAACAAAACGTGGGCGGAATGTGGGCAAAACACGGGTGCGCGCGTTGATATTACGCGGGATGATATGCGATTCCTTGATTTTTCACGGCGTTGCGAAAAGTGGGCGATGAGGGACTCGAACCCCCGACATCCACCGTGTAAAGGTGGCGCTCTAACCAACTGAGCTAATCGCCCGCAACGAACTACTGTACCGTATCCGCGCGATGAGCCGCACTCGTGTGTCGGCATGGCGGATATGATGCCGCTTGATCGGTACGAAACCGCCGTGTGGGCGATGAGCCGCACGTGTCGATTCACTGAATTTTCATCTTTTGCGGCGTCTGCGTCGAATCAATCACGTAAAGTAGTGGCGTTAATACGTGTAGCAGGAGGTCGAACGCCAATGGCACAGGAACCTGAAACCGAGAAGAACGCATCGGGAATCGCTCATGCCGCGAAGCGAAAGTGGGGCTACGATGCGGAACAGGTGGATGCTTTCCTTGAACGTGCGCACATGCTGTATGAAGGTGAGGGCGCGCAACTCACCCAGCATGATATTCAGAACGTCTCCTTCGAACTGGTCAAGGGCGGCTATGTGATCGCCCAAGTGGATGCCGCGCTTGCCCGTCTGGAACGTGCCGTGGTCGACAAGCAGACCACGTGGGAAATCTCCCAGCATGGCCGTGTGGCATGGAAGGCGCAGACCGAGGACCTGTTCAAGAAGCTCGACGCGCATGCCGAACGCGAGCACGGCCAACGGTTCAAGCCGGGCGAGGGCAAGAATCCGAGCTACGACCGCAAGCAGGTCGACAGCGTGATCGACAAGTGCCTGACGAAAGCCGCCGGCGAGCTGGGTGTCGAGGAAGTCAGTGAAGCGGACGCCAAGGCGATCGCCGACACGAATTCCCAGACCTTGAGCAACGTGATCTTCACTCAGCGCAAAGGCAAGAGGGGATACGACGAACGTCAGGTGGATTACTATCTGGCCGCCTGCGCGCAGTTGCTGACCCGACTCGAATCGTATGCGCGCGTCGCGGATTTCGTCGGTGAACCCTCCGAAGAGGCGATGGCCGCGGCCGCACCGTCCGTTGCCCCGGCTTCCGGCGATTCCGCAGCTGGCGAAACCCAGATGATCGCACCGCTGTTCGCAGCTCCTTCCGCCACGGTTCCGGCTGCTCCGGTTCTTCCTACTGTGCCAACCGTCACGCCGAGCGAAGAGGATTCCTTCGACGCGCTGAACAAGGCCGAGCATGAGATCTTCACGTCCGCGGTCACCTCCCCGGTGAGCGTGCCTGCCACGCCGATGAACACTCCGCCTGCGGTTCCGGTGGTTCCGCCGGTGTTCCAGCCGCAGACCGATTCCGCTTCTTCCGCGCCGAGCGCCGTTGAAGAGACCCAGGCGTTCGATCCGCTTGCCGATGATGCGATGGAAGATGCCGCGCCAAAGGCTCCGGCTCCGACCGCGACCGATTCGCAGGCTCCAGCCGCTCCGGCATTCTCGCCGGCTCCGGTTGAACCCGAGCCGCAGCAGGATCCGTCTTTGGCCGCGTTGGCGCATCTGGCCCACACCATCAATGAGACGAACCAGACGGAAAACACGTTCACGCCGCAGGTTCCGAGCCTGTCCGCGTCCGACTTGCCTCAGGTCACCACCGGTTCGACGAGCCTGAGCTCCCTCGCAGCCTCGGTGCCGCCATCCTTCACGCCTGAACCGGCCGCTCCGGCCACTCCGGTTCCGGTTGTTGAACAGGCTCCGGCCGAGCCGGCCGCTCCGGCTGAACCTGCCGTAGAACCGGCAGTTGTCCCGGCAACTGAACCGTCCGCCGAACCCGACGCGGACAAGCAGCAGGAGGACAAAAAGCCGGAACCAAGCCCGGCTTTCAGGTCGATTTTCCCGGCGTCGGGCAACGACGACAATCTCGATATTCCGGATCTGTCGTTCCCGTCCTTCGAGTGAACCAACGGTAATAAACAGGCTGGCGGAATCGTCAGCCTGTTCTCGCGTTTACACAATCCCAACTACACAGCCTCGACTACACAGTCCCAACTTACATAGTCCAAACTTACATAGTCCAAACCAATGCCGGAACATCGGCATATCATACGGAGAGCAGCGCATAACCCATGCAACCATCAACCGTAGTAATTCTGGGCTCCACCGGATCCATCGGCACCCAAGGCCTTGACGTCATCTCACGTCATCTCGACCGCTTCACCGTGACGGGTCTCGCCGCGGGCGGAGCACATGTCGAACTGCTTGCGCAGCAGGCGGCGAAATTCCATGTGCCAACCGTCGCGATCTTCTACAAGGAAGCCGTCCCCGCGCTACGTGAGGCGTTGGAACAGGTCGGCGCAGGCAACGTCAACATCACAGCCGGCCCTGACGCGGTGATCGCCATGGCAGGCTCCGGCGCCGACGTGGTGCTTAACGGCATCACCGGCTCCATCGGCCTCGAACCGTCCATCGCGGCACTGCAGGCAGGCTCCCAGCTGGCATTGGCCAACAAGGAATCCGTGGTGGCCGGCGGACACCTGCTGTTTAGCGCGCAGGTACGCGACAAGCAGATCAATCCGGTCGATTCCGAACATTCCGCCATCTGGCAGTCGTTGCGTTCCGGCACGCACGGCGAAGTGTCCAAGCTCGTCGTCACCGCGTCCGGCGGTCCGTTCCGCGGCTGGAAGCGCGACCAAATGACCGACATCACGCCGGAACAGGCCTTGAACCACCCCACATGGAACATGGGGCCGGTCGTGACCATCAACTCGTCCACGCTGATGAACAAAGGTCTTGAAGTCATCGAAGCAAGCCGACTGTTCGATGTGCCACCGAGCCGCATCGACGTGACCGTGCATCCGCAATCCATCGTGCATTCCATGGTGGAATTCCGCGACGGCGCCACCATCGCGCAGGCTTCGCCGCCGGACATGCGCCTGCCGATCGCCCTCGGCCTGTCCGCGCCGGAACGTCTCGGAAACGTCGCCGCCGCATGCGATTGGACGAAGGCGGCCACGTGGACGTTCGAGCCGCTCGACAACGAGGCGTTCCCCGCGGTGAACCTGGCCCGGCACTGCCTCGAATCGTCCGAAAAGCATACGGCCGTGCTCAACGCGGCCAACGAGCAGGCCGTCCACGCGTTCCTCGAACACCGTCTGCCATACCTCGGCATCGTCGACACCGTGCGCGAAGTGCTTGACGAGATGGACGCCGAACTGCGCGGCAACCCGCTGTTCGCTTCCGTGGAGGAAATGAGCCGACTCGAGCAGGAGGCTCGCGCCCGCGCCGACAAGCTGATAAACAAGTAAAGAGCACAAGCCGTAAGAACCATCGCGGGGCGCATAACGCGCCTCGCACATGCAAGGATCACGTATGCCAGAAATCGAAAAACCGTTCCGCAAAACCGGTGACGCGGCCATCAGCGAAAGCCCGCTGCATCCGCGCCGCAAGTCCCGCCGCATCATGGTCGGCCCGGTGCCGGTCGGCGGGGGAGCGCCGATTTCAGTGCAATCCATGACCAATACGCTGACGGCTGACGTGCCGGCCACCCTGCAGCAGATCGCGGAACTGACCGCGGCCGGCTGCGATATCGTGCGTGTGGCCGTGCCAAGCCAGGATGATGCCGACGCATTGCCGGAAATCGTCAAAAAATCGCCGATTCCGGTGATTGCGGACATCCACTTCCAAAGCAAGTACGTGTTCCAGGCCATCGACGCCGGCTGCGCGGCCGTGCGCGTGAACCCCGGCAACATTCGCAAATTCGACGAGGTCGGCCCTTCGATCTGCAAGGCCGCCACGGATGCGGGCATTTCCCTGCGCATCGGCGTGAACGCCGGTTCGCTCGATAAGGAGCTGTACGCCAAATACGGCGGCCCGACACCGGAGGCGCTGGTGGCGTCCGCGATGAAGGAAGCGCGCATGTTCGAAGACGTCGGCTTCCACGATTTCAAGATTTCCGTCAAGCACCATGATGTGGTCACCATGGTGCAGACGTACCGTCTGTTGGCTTCCAAGGGCGATTGGCCGCTGCATTTGGGCGTCACCGAAGCCGGCCCGACCTGGCAGGGCACAATCAAAAGCTGCCTGGCATTCGGCGCGCTGCTGGCCGAAGGCATCGGCGATACGATCCGCGTTTCACTGTCCGCGCCTCCCGTGGAGGAAGTGAAGGTGGGCTGCAAGCTGCTGGAATACATGGGATTGCGCCCGCGTAAGTTCGACATCATCTCCTGCCCGTCCTGCGGCCGTTCCCAGGTGGACGTGATTCAGCTGGCCAACGCGGTGACCGAAGGGTTGAAGGACGTGACCGCGCCGATTCGCGTGGCCGTCATGGGCTGCATCGTCAACGGTCCGGGCGAGGCTCGCGAAGCCGATTTGGGCGTGGCCTCCGGCAACGGCAAGGGGCAGATTTTCATCAAGGGCAAGGTCATCCAGACCGTGCCGGAAGACCAGATCGTGGAAACCCTGCTCGCCAAGGCGCAGGAGATCGCCGCGCAGATGGAGGCCGACGGCCAGTTGCCTGCCACCGCCACCGGTCCGGTGGTCGTGCCGGTGACGCAAAACGGCAACTGCTGAAAGCCATGTTCCAGCGTGCCGTCGGTAGCATGCAATCGCAGGCTTCTCAGCAAAGGCCGGTAGAATGAGCGGCGTGTCAGAGCAGGAACGTCAATCATCAGCCGCCAGCCAGTCATTACGGCAAGAATCGGCTTCATCGCCCGCGCGTCCGCAACCGCAACATCAACCGTGGACGCGCGGGCGGCGACTCATGGTCAACCTGCCTATTTTCATCATGCTGCTGGGCATTCTGGTGTCCGTGGCCAATTTGACGGCATCCACATGGAACTACGAGCCGACCGAGCAGACCATCGAAACGCTTGACGCCAACACCGCCGTGACCTTCGCCAATCCATCCGGCGAAAAACTGGCGAAAAAAGGCGATTACGAGGTGGCGAAACGGTACGTCACCATCAAAGCGAAACGGCCTTCCACCGGTGAGATACAGAACATCAAAGTGCTGATCCGCAAACCGAAAGGGGCTGGGAACGGACGTCCCGGTGTGGTTTTCATGCACGGCGCCGGCTATGGCACCTGCGACAATTCCTTCGGCGACATGGCCTCCGACCTGTCTTCGGCGGGATTCGTGACGGCGGTGCTTGACAAGCCGGTCTGGTCCACCAACGACGCCAATCGCGACTACCCGGGTTCCGCCGCCATCTACGACCAGGTCATCAACCTCCTGCGGAAAATGGATACGGTGGACGCCTCCAAAGTGGGCATCTACGCCACTTCCGAAAGCACATGGATCTCATCGTATCTGCTGCAGCGCGATCCGGACGTCGCTTTTCAGGTGCTGCTCAGTCCGATGGTCTACGAGCCGCGGTATTCGCTGGGCTTCCTCGCCGCACAGGACTTCGCGCTCGTCGGCGCGCATGACGGCTACCAGTCGATCGTCCGCCGCGTATTCAATATCGACGCGTCCCTGTTCGGACTCACCAACCTCGACATCGACACGTTGACGCCGAAAGCGTATGCCATTCCGACATTGGTGGCATATGGCACGAAAGACGTCATGACCGCGCAGGTGGAAGGCACGGAGAAAATCGTCGATCTGGCTCACCAGGCCGGCAACTGGGACGTCACCATACGCACGTACCCTATCGCCAACCATGTGCTGAGGCTCGGCGACGAAGCCAATTCCGGAACCCCGTTCGCCGACGCGTACGTGGACGATGTGGTCGACTGGGCCGTCGGCACCACGCACGGACTCAAACAGACCAGCGAACGCGTGGCCGGCACCAGAATGTACCAGTCAATCGCAGTGCCATTGGACCTCAAAGCCAATCGCGGCCTGACCATCTACCTGGTCGCGTTGCATGCCAGCATGCTGGTGCTGCTGCTTGCCGCAGGCGTGCTGTGGCTCGCCGTGCTGATGCGTAAGATCTGGGCGCGTGCCCACGGACGACGGTATCGGCTGGGGCTTGCGCAAGGGTTCAAAAACTCGCTGGTCACGTTGACTATCGCCACTATGGCCACGTTCGTGCTGTTCTGCGCCGGCCTTGGCGATGTGATCATGGGTGTGGTCAAACTGGCATGGGGCAGTGCCCCAGTGGAGAATCCGGGCGTGATGTATTGGAGCTGGCCGGTGATCCAGATCGTGTGCGTCGCCGTGGTGTGGGCATGGTCCCGCGTGTTTATGCGGCTGATCGAAGAGGCAACCCATCGAGGCATCGCGCAGTGGCCGCCACGTAAGGGTGCTATCGGCGAAATCGTCAGCGGACGGCAGCCGGTGCTGGCTTCCACGCGGTTCGGACGCGTGATGTTCTGGCTGACCGTGGCCGCCATGTTCTGCGTATTGCTGGTGTTCGCGTTCTGGGGGCTGTTCATCTACTGACGGGGCGAATGTATCTCGGAACGCGCACGTGCGGCGAGCGTATGCATAACAGGATGCGATGAACGGCAAGAAAAGGAGGTGCGATGCCGCTGTATCAAGACGAAGGCGTGGTGCTGCGCACCGCCAAACTCGGCGAAGCCGACCGCATACTCACCTTGCTCACACGTGACCATGGCAAAGTACGCGCCGTCGCGAAAGGCGTGCGCCGTACCAAATCGCGTTTCGGAGGCCGACTCGAACCGTTCATGCGCGTGGCGCTGCTCATTGCGGAAGGTCGTTCACTCGACGTCGTGTCCCAAGCCGAATCGATCGCCGCGTATGCAGGGCCGATTTGCGCCGATTTTCAAGCGTATACGGCGGCGAACGTGATCTGCGAAACCGCCGACAATCTGGTCGCCACGGAAAAGGAGCCTGCGGTCGCACAATACCGGCTTGTATTGGGCGCGTTGAACGCGCTTGCCAAACATGCGCACGAGCCATCCACGATTGGCGATTCGTACGTGCTGCGCGCACTGGCGATCGCTGGTTGGACACCCCGTCTGCGCGTCTGCGTGGTGTGCGGCGAGCCGATTTCGTCCACGCTGTCCTGGTATTTTTCGATTCCCGCCGGCGGCCTGATGTGCGCCGCCGACCATACCCCCGAATCGGAAGCGGTGTCGTGGGATGCGATTTGCCGGCTTTCGGCGCTTGTCGATGGCGATTGGGGGGAGCTGGACGGTGTTCCGGCGGCCGCGTCGATTCAACGGGAAACCCACCAAATAGTGGAAGAATGGGGCGAATACTATCTGGAGCGGCCGATTCGTTCCATGCGCTTGCTAGATTAGCGGGTATGGCTTTTGAGAACGTGGATTACAAATCCCTTGACATTCCGGCGGCACCATTTTCCGATCCGTCGATCATTCCCGATTTTCCCAAGAACAAGGTTCCGCGACATGTGGGCGTGATCATGGACGGCAACGGCCGTTGGGCACAGCAGCGCGGACTCATCCGCACCGACGGCCATCAGGCGGCCGAACCGGTGGTGTTCGATACCATCGCAGGTGCCATCGAAGCGGGCGTACGGTACCTGTCCCTATACACGTTCTCTACGGAGAATTGGAAGCGTTCACCGCAGGAGGTGCGTTTCCTTATGGGCTTCTCGCGTGACATCATCCACCGTCGCGTCGATCAGATGAACGAGTGGGGCGTGCGCGTGCGCTGGTCGGGCCGCCGGCCGAAGCTGTGGAAGTCCGTGATCGACGAGCTGGAAGTGGCACAGGAGAAGACGAAGAACAACAAGACCATCGATGTGGTGTTCTGCCTGAACTATGGTGGTCGCGCCGAAATCGCGGACGCGTGCGCAGCGATTGCACGCGAGGTTCGTGACGGCAAGATCTCTGGCGATCGCGTGACGGAGAAGATGATTGCTGAGCACCTGTACAACCCGGATATTCCCGACTGCGATCTGGTGATCCGCACGTCCGGCGAGCAGCGTACCTCCAACTTCCTGCCGTGGGAAGCCGCCTACGCGGAACTTGATTTCGTGCCGGAACTGTTCCCGGATTGCGGCCGTGAGGTGCTGTGGCGTTCTATCGACCACTACATCCACCGCGATCGTCGTTTCGGTGGCGTGAAGCGATAAGGAACAGCCCGGTGGGCTGTTCCAGCTTCACGCCCGAGCGGCTATGCCGCGAGGGTAATGTTGAGCCGGCCGTAGGCCGTCAATAATTGCAGGACGTGAAGAAATAAGAAAAAGACCCCCGCGGGGGTCTTTTTCTATTCTGCTCCTAAAACGGCTTTTAATCGCCTGCCAGTTGCGCGATTCGCCACGTGAAATCAGTTATGAAACGATCATGATCCACGGTGAGCGCCACGTGCACGCGTGGCGCCGACGGGTCAATCAGTCCGGCCGGATCGCCGATGGTGCGGCCGCGCGTGCCATGAAAATCGCCTGTCTCCGTTTCGACCTTCATCGGCAGATCGAAACATTCCACCAAACTCGGATCCGCCGCTACGGCTGCGGCGAGCGGATCGTGCAATGGCATGCCCGTTGAGAAAAGGCGTGCGTCCGCCTGAATATTTGCGGCAATCGAAAAGTCGACGATATCGGCAAGAAACGTCCGCGCATCGGTACGCGGATCATGCGATTGCGATGCTGCCTGGCGCCACCGCATAGTCGCGTCGGAACCCAGCAGGCACTGGTGCGTCACGTCCAAGCCGACCATGGTCACGTCCGCGCCGGAATGGAATACACGGTCGGCAGCCTCCGGATCCTGGATGATATTCGTTTCGGCGGTCGTGTCCCAGCAATTGCCTTCCTGCGTGAGCGTTCCGCCCATCATCACCAATCGCAGTTTGCTTGCGATTTCCGGCGCCGCAGTAAGTGCCGCATCGACGTCAGTCAGTGGGCCGGTCGCCACTACCGTGACGTCGCTGCCGTATTTACGGACCATATCGACGATGAATCGCACACCTTCCGGTAACGCAGGGGAGTGGGCAGCGCCATCGCAGGTCGTGAACGAAAGTGAGAACGAATCGGCGGCAGGATTCGCGTGCGGGTCGTGTACGTCGTATCCGCCGACGGAAATCAGCCCGCGCCTCACTCGAGTGTCCGATTCTCCTGAATCGGACACATAAGTAGTGCTGAGGGTACCGGGAATGTCCGATTCACCCGAATCGGACGCATAGACGGTGTTCGTGGTGCTCTGAATGTCCGATTCTGCAGAATCGGACACATAGGGTGCCGAATCGGACTTCCAGATGTCCGTTTCACCAGAATCGGACACGCAAGCAACGGCAGGAGAGCCAACAGCCGGACCGAATCCGCCCAGCCCATCCGTACCATGGAACTGCGCGCAACCTGCGTCGGGAATGAACGAGGCCGCCCAGGAGGGACGTGTCGAACCACGTAATACCGGAACGTTCCGGAACCCCAACCGTTCCAGTACGTAAGCCGTGTTGTATACGGCAGTGTCGGCTGCAACGTTGCCGTAGGTGCCGATGACGCCCAGTATCTCGATGTTGTTGAACGAGGCGAGATATGCCAGTGCAAGCGCGTCGTCAATGCCGGTATCGACATCGAGAATTAGCTTGCGATTGCCGTTCGTGGTTTTCATAGGCACAGCCATAGTCACAACCTCCAACTGCGATTTTCCAGCACAAAAATGTACGGTACCATATGTGCCAACAGCGTCAGCACCTCAATAACCAATAGTGCCAAACATGCGCTTCGACCCGTGATTTCGGGCGCGTTTCACATGTTTGGCACTATGAAAGCTGAAGATGGAGCAGGCGACTGCTTACTTCAAGAACTCGTCGGTCGAGATGTCCTTGGCCACAGGCGCGGTGTGAATCACCTTATCGTGCGAGTCGGTGTAGGCGTTCTCTTCGGCGAGGAAGTCAAAGTACTTCTGCGCGCCGGCTGTGTCGTTGGTGCCGAACGTGAACGAGCCGTCCTTGATCTTGGCCGGATCGCCCCAATACTGGTCGTCCACGATAGTCTTCATACTCTTCTTGACGAAGTCGAGCTTCAGATTCGCGTCCGGAGCCTCCTTGACGAGAATCGCAGCGGCGTCATCAGGGTGCGAGTAGGCGTATTCGTAGCCCTTCTTGGTGGCCTGTACGAACTTCTTCACAAGTCCTGGGTTGGAGGAGATGGTCTTGTCGCTGGTGATCACGCCGATGGTGTCCGCATTGCCAGGCACGCCGTAATCCGGCTCGGTGAAGCAGTTGAGCTTTGGACCGTACATGTCGGCCTGTACGCCTTCCCATGTGGCGTAAAATCCGCCGAAATCGGCCTTCTTGCTGGACAGCGTCTGGAACGTGGACGTGCCGACGGTCACCTTGTCGAACGTGCCCTTGCCGCCGTCGGTCTGGATCATGCGGCGGATCACTGCGTCGGATTCGTTGGAGCCGAACGTGGCGAAGGTCTTGCCGTCGAAATCCTTCGGGGACTTGATGTCCTTGTTCGACGCGAGCGAACACCAGATGGCGCTCGGCTTCTGCTGCACCTGCATGACCTGTTTGATTTTCGCGCCCTTAAGCGTGTAAATGCCCACGTTGGTGAGGTTGGACAGCGCGAAATCCGCCATGCCGTTGTTCACGGCCTGCTCCGCGCCGGCCTGCGCCACCGCCACGATGTCCACGTCAAGACCGGCCTGCTTGAAATAGCCTTTGTTCTTCGCCACATACACGCCGATATGGTTGGTGTCGGGCGCCCACGAAAGCATGAACGTCACCTTGGTGAGGTCGTTGCCGTCCGTCGCGGTTTTCGTGGAGTCGTTGCTTTGCCCGCATGCGGCCACGCCGACGAGCATGGCGATCGAGCCGAGGATTGCGATTGCTTTGCTGAAGATGGTCTTCTTCATACCTTGCGATTTCCCTTGAATCTTGCTTCTCTACCGTTTTCTAGGGATGACGCTGCGGGCGGGGTTCGGGCAGAAAACGATACGAAGGGCTAAGGCCCCCGCTCGTCCAATGCCCCCGACGTTCCTTATGGTGCCTGCCGCCACACGGTTGACCGTTTGACGCCGAAGCTGTGGAACATTGCCGGTTTGCCACACATTGGCTAAACAGCGAGTCCCATTATACGGGTGTGCATGACGATGATGAGGGCCGCAATGGTGATTGTTGCGTTTTCACTGGTCCGCGTCCGGATCGGCGTCCGCGTCGGCTGGGCCGAGCAGCAGGCGTTCGCTGAGATTCACGAGGCACATGAGTATGCCGGTGATGACGATGATGACCAGCGTGGCCGAGAAGATCAGCGGCGTGCGGAACGAATTGTAGGCTGCCTGCAGCCAGATGCCGAGACCCTTGCGCGCACCCAGATACTCGGCAGTGGTGGCGGTGGCGAAGATGTATGCGGCGGATACGCGGATGCCGCCGTAAATCTGCCGTGCGGCGACGCGAAGCTTCACATGCCACAGCGTCCATGCGCGGGTCGCGCCGCATGTCAACGCCACATCGGAATAGAACTGCGGCACCGCCTCAAGCCCGCGAACCGTCTGCACGGCGATCGGAAACAAGCCGAACACGGCCACGATCACGATTTTGCCGGAAATCTCGAAACCGAACCAGATCAGAAACAGTGGCGCGATTGAAATCAACGGCATCGTCTGCGCGGCCGACAGCAGCGGGAACAACGCGGCATCGGCAATACGGGAGCAGTACAGCAGAATGCCGATCAGAATGCCGCATGTCACGGCGAACAGGAAGCCGACGGTGCCTTCCAACAGCGTGACTTCGGTCGCGGGCCACAGGGTCGGCCATGTTTCGACGGTCGCCTGCGCGATTTCGCTGGGGGCGGCGATCATCGTGGATGGCACGTGCCCCAATCGCACCCATGCCTCCCATACGACAAGCAGTGTGATGACGGCGATCAGCGTTGGAATACGACGCTTCGCCATACCGAGTAGTTTGTGTTGAACGTGCGCTTCCGCCATCGTTCACCTTGCTTTCTGCGTCAAAGTGGACGCGCACGTGACCGACTGCGGGAAATCAGTAAGGTGAGGAGCCTGCCCGCCAATCGGCCAGAAAAGATTGTTACCGGCTCGCCAGTATAGACGGTGGGGCGGAACGTAGGCAAACCCGCACAGCAAGTACGGCAGTAACGAGAGATAACGTGCGTTGGATACCATCCCAGATATCACTTTAGATATAGAGAGACAGATATAGAAAGGCCTCCGCACCCTTCCGATGCGGAGGCCTTCCCATATACCCCTTGCTACTGCCTTATGGTTGTTTGCCTGTCAACCATGACAGACGTCTATCATTCCAGTCCGATGGACTTCATGTGGTGAAGCACCAGGGACTTGACCTTGAGCGTGCCGGATTCGGCAACAAGCTTGATGGCGCGCGGGCCTTCGGAAGCGTAGCTGAAAGAGCTCATGGCCTGGCGTCCGTCGTTCACATACACTTCCACGCAGCCGCGATCCACAAACACGCGCAGCTTGAGTTCGCCGGAAGCCAGTTCCTCGGCGGAAAGCGGGGCGGTACGGTAGCCGCGATCACCCTGTGCTGCGGCTTGACGGTCGATTACCACACGACCGATCTGATCGTCGAACGCCACGTACGTGTAAGCGCCATCTTCAGTCGCATGAATCTTCAGACCAGCACGTTCCGCAGTGGAGGCGTTGAGATCGATGGTCATTTCGATTTCCACGGCTTCAGCATCATCAGCAATGGTCTGCTCGCCATTGACACCAAGTGAGATTGCGCCGAAATCGGTAGTGTTTTCGCGCAAGCCATCCATCTCGGCAACCGGAGCGGTGTGCAGATCGCCGTCGGCGCCCAGCGTGATCTCACGCGGCAGAGTGAGATTGCCGCACCAGCCGTCATCCTGCATCGGAATCGGCTCAACGAACGGGCTCATCCAGCCGTATACAATCTGACGCTCGCCGTCATTGAACGATTGCGGAGCATAATAGTTGTGGCCGCAATCCCACAGACGGAACTCGGTTTCCGGCTGGAATGCCTCTCCCGGAGTCCACGTGCCAATCATGTAGCCGGCGTTGGAAACGTTGCGGTTCATAAAGCCGGAAGCCTTGGCACCCATGGCGGAGAAGCCGATAACCCACTTCTCGTTGCCTTCGACGTCCTTGATCGGGAAGAAGTCCGGGCACTCAAGCATAAACACGTCCGGATCCGGATGCTCGAACAGCACCTGCTCATAGGTCCACTTGACCATGTCATCGGAGGAGAACAGCCACATCTGGCCGCGCTTCTCGGCAGAGGAGACACCGAAGGTCATGTACCACTTGTCGCCGGTCTTCCAGACCTTCGGGTCGCGGTAGTGGTGGTTCACCTTGTCGGTCGGGCAATCAATGACCATACCGCGCTTAGTGGCGCTGGTCAGCTCATCGTTGTCTGGTTCGGCGAGCATCTGTACCTGCCAGTCGCCGCCGGTGTTGTCCTTGCCGTTGGCCCAACGGTGGCCGGTGTAGTAGAACTTGAGCTTGCCATCGTCGCCGATCACTGCGGAGCCAGAGAAGACGCCGTCCTTTTCTTCTTCCAGAGACGGGGCGAACATAATCGGCTCACGCTTCCAATTGACCATGTCGGTGGAGGAGACGTGACCCCAATGCATCGGACCCCACTGGGTGCCATACGGGTGCAGCTGGTAGAAGACGTGCCAACGGCCCTTGTAGAAGCACAGGCCGTTCGGATCGTTGATCCAACCGCCATTGGATGCGATGTGGAACTTCGGATACCAGCGGTTGTTACGCTTGGCTGCGAAGGCCGCGACACCGGCCTCTGCCTTGGTGAGTTCCTCGCCGTGGTTCTTGATTTCGTGAAGGACAGGTGCGTCCGGAGTAAAGCCAGTCATCGTTGAATGCCTTTCTGAATCTGGGTTATGAATTGTTGGGTAAAAAGCTTTTTGAAGATGGTGCCCAAAGCGGAAAAAGGGAAACGCTTCGGACACCACGATTGTTGTTATGACGCGTACGGTACCGATGATGATCGCGGGAGAAGGGATGTAGGTTGCGACCACCATCGACGCCGTACGCCGACTTAGTACGGGCTGAGACTCAGGCCTTCACTTCCGCACCAGCGGCCTTCATGGCCTTGAGCTGCTTGTCAGTGTAGAACGGATCGCCGCCGACTTCCTGATCATCCTTCTTGATGACGAAGAAGCCGTAGACCAGAGCCGCAAACACGATGGCAGAGATGGTGAAGAAGGTCGGACGGTCGCCCATGGCATCATGCAGAGCACCCATCGGGGTGGAGAAAATCACCTGGCCGACCTGGGAAGCGATCTGGAAACCAACCATGTACAGGGTGGCAGACAGCTTCGTGTCGAAGTGCAGGGTGAAGTAACGGAACGCCGGCAGGCAGAACAGCGGTACCTCGATGGAGTGGAACAGCTTGACGATGGAGACGGAGACCGGGTCATGGAACACGCCGCACAGACCGATACGGGCGAACATCACGGTGGCGCCGAGCAGCAGGGAGTTGCGCACGCCGATCTTCTTCATGATGATCGGGACGACGCCCATCATGGCGGACTCAAGGAACACCTGGAAGGAGTTCAGGGTACCGTAGGTGGCGTTGCCGATTTCAGTGGTCGGGAACAGGGAGGCGTAGTAGTTCGGGAACATCTGCTGATCGAACACGGTGTAGAAGGTGTTGGTGAACAGCATGAAGACGATGAGCACCCACAGAGTCGGCATCTTCAGGACGGAGACCATTTCCTTGAAGGACGGGTTGGTCGGAGCCGCGTTCGGATCGGCCTCCTTCTTGAGTTCTTCCTTTTGCTCGGCCGGAACCCAGAAGGCGTAGACGCACAGCATGCCGAGGCCGCAGATGGAACCAACCCAGAAGTTCAGCATCGGGTTGATGTTGAACAGGAAGCCTGCGCACAGCGCCACGACAGCGTAGCCGAAGGAGCCCCAAGCGCGGGACTGACCATATTCGAAGCCGAACTTACGGGAGTAACGTTCGGTGATGGCTTCGAACAGGGAGCAGCCGGCCATGAAACCCGCGGACAGCACGATGGAGCCGAGAAGCACGCCGATGAATCGGGTGGTGCCGCCGGCGGTCAGCATCGGCTGGTACACGAACTGCACGAACGGGCCAACGCATGCAGCGACCGCAGAGATGAAGATCACGAGCTTACGCTTAATGCCCAGCTGGTCCTGAATGGTGCCGTAAACGAACATGATGACCAGGGTGGCCAAGGAGTTGATGGAGTAGATCTGGCCCTGTTCCGCGGAGCTCATGCCCAGACCGTGGGTCGGGTCAGTGAGCCAGCGGGAGAAGAAGGACCACCAGATGCCCCAGGAACAGAAGAACATGAAAATGCCGAAGGAGCTCTGCAGATAGGAAGGATTCTTCCATACAGAACGTGTTTTACTTGCCACTTTGATTCTCTTTTTCTCTTCGCGGTGCCGCTGCCGCGCGGCATCGATTGCTTCCGATGTTGTTTTGGCTTGCGCCTGCTCGGATTTCAGCTGCCGTGCCGAAAAGCGAACATGGCTTCAAGATAGCATGTTGCAACTGCTACGTCAAACGTTTGACGTCAATCGTTTGACGTCAAACGTCTGTAAGGCTTTGCGGATAGTTGAAATTAAGCCTGAATCAACTGCTGGCGGACTGTTGGCACGATTGCTTTATTCGGCGTGTCGTGAACAAACGCACAATTTTCATGCATAGAAAATGGCTGTGCGAACAATCGTAAGCATTTGAATCGTTGTAAAAACAGAAAAATCAGGATATGACGGAATCTTTTTCAAACAATGCGCAGTGGATCTTCGCCGGAATCGGCGCATCAAGCGGCGGCAGGGAAGCTCTGGCGGATGGACATGAACTGGTATCCACATCCTTGCCTTCAATCATGGAAATCAGCTTGCAGGCTGACCAATAGCCCATTTCGTAATGTGGCAGTTCGACGGTGGTCAGCTGCGGTTCAAGTGTCTCTGCGAACACGCGGTGGTTGTCCACGCCGACCACGGAGATATCCTTGCCTACCGTAAGCCCTCTTCTTGCCGCGCATTCGTACACATACCAGGCGCGCGCATCATTGAAGCAGAAGAAGCCGTCCGGATGCTCGTCGTCGAACAACTTGTTCACGGCGCGTAAAGCTGGACCGTTGTGCACTACGTTGCATACCAGCGATGGGTTGAACGCACGTTCGGCCTCCTGCAACGCGGTGCGGTAGCCGGCAAGACGACCGTCCTGCGCGATCATGTTTTCCGCGCAACCCACGTATGCGATGCGTTTGCATCCGGCCTGGATCAGCCGATTCGTGGCGTCGTAGCCGATCATGAACTCGTCCGGCTCGATGCTGGGCACTTTGTTCTCGTGGTCGGTGGCGTCCACCATCACCACGGGGTATTCGTTCAACGATTCGGGAACATGTGCGATGCGGTTCGACATCTTCGAATAGAAGAATCCGTCCACGCCGTACCGTTTCAATGTGGCGATTTCGTTCTCCTCGCTCGCCTTGCCGTCGGTGCTGACTGTGAACAGCATGTAGCCGTAGGCACTGGCTGCATCCTGTGCGCCCAGAATGATGCCGCCTGCGTATGGTGTGGTGGCAACTTCCTCGCTGATGAAGCCGAGGATTCGGGTTTTGTTGGTACGCAGGCTTCGCGCCAACGGATTGATTTTGTACCCGAGCTCGGTCGCTTTGTTGCGTACGAGTTTGGCGAGCGCGGGATTTACCCTGCCTTCGTCGCGTCCGTTGAGCACCAGGGATACAGTGGAGATGGATACCCCCGTTTGTTTGGCGATTTCCTTCATTGTCGTCATAATCGCAACACTATACCCAAATAAACGCGAAAAGCGCGCTTTTGCCAAGAAAAAGCGCGCTTTTTTACATGGAATGGTTTCGTTTCACCACTGTAAAGGGGGTTATTTCGACAGAATCTCGTTTACCAGTTTCTGCTTGGCGTGGATCTGTCCTTCGAAACCGGGGCGGATGTCGAGACGGATCACCACGTCGGTGCGGTATCCCTGGCCGGCGAGCTTCATGGTAGCGTCGCGGATCACCTTGAGCACATCGTCGATGTCTCCTTCGATGTTGGTGAACATGGCGTTCGTCTCGTTTGGCAGGCCGGATTCACGGATTACGTCCACGGCCTGCGCCACGTACGTGGACTTCTCCGGGCTGGCGCCGGCGGGGGAGATGGCTACTGCGGCAAGCGTGTTGATATATGGTTTGCCGGTTTCCGGATTGACGGGCACTTCCTGCTTTTCTGCGTTGCGATCGAGCGTCATGATTACCTTTCTCAGCGTTGTCTCGTGTGTTTTCGTGCGATTACTTGTTGTACTGTTCCAGTACGGTTGCCGTGGTTCGCGTGGTTTGCGTGGCTTGGCTCAACGCCACTTCCACGCGTGGTCCATCGGACCGGAACCATGTCCAAGATCGAGCTGCGCTTCCAAAGCGCCGGTCAGGTACAGCTTGGCATGGTCGACGGCCGTCGGCAGCGCCTCGCCAAGAGCCAAATGGCTGGCGATGGCGGAAGACAGCGTGCAGCCGGTGCCGTGCGTGTTCGGGTTGTTGATGCGACGGGAACGGAACCAGGTGATCTTGCCATCCGGCTCGACAAGCACGTCACTCGCGTCATGCGTGCCGTGGCCGCCCTTGACGAGCACCGCGCAGCCGAAATGGCCGGCGAGCAGATGACCTGCGGTCACCATGTCGTTCTCGGTGGAGATGGATTCGCCGTTCTCATAGTCGATTGCGCCCGCACCCTGCTCTACGGCCAAGTCGCACAGTACCTGGGTCTCCGGCATGTTCGGCGTGATCACAGTGGCCAGCGGGAACAGTTTGGACGTCAGCGCCGCGATGGCATCATCCTCGATGAGCTTCGCGCCGGACGTGGCCACCATCACCGGGTCGAGCACCACGTTCTTCGCGTTGTGCGCGGTCAAACGGTCGGCGATCACGGTGATGAGCTCGGCGCTGGACACCATGCCGATCTTCACCGCCACCGGCGGAATGTCTTCGAACACCGCGTCGATCTGCGCCGCAAGCATTTCCGGGGGAGTGTTGGTGACCATCGTCACGCCGGTGGTGTTCTGCGCGGTCAGCGCCGCGATCGCGGTCATGCCGAACACGCCGTTGGCGAGCATGGTCTTCAAATCCGCCTGAATGCCGGCACCGCCGGACGAATCCGATCCTGCGATGCTCAATACCGGTGGCAATGTGCTAGTCATGGTAACTCTCCTTATTAGGCTCACTGATTCATTGATTATCTTCACTGAGCTCACTGATACAGTGTAGAACCACCCTTGCGGAACTTCTCGCTCATCTCAGCGGGCTTGTCGATTTCCTGTACGACGGACTACTTCACACGCGGCGCATAGCCGTGCTTCGCGTCGCCGCGCACCGCCTTCCAGCGCGTCACCATTTCGCGGGTGGCCGCTTCCGGATCGTCGGCACCGGCGATCGCGGACACCACGAACCAGCCGGCCGCCTTCGAACGGGCCAGCATCTCCATATCGTCGGCATGTACGCCGCCGCCGACCACTACCGGGAACTCGCTCGCCGCGCAAATCGCGTTGATCTGTTCCTCGTCAAGCGTATGCCCGGAACCGTCGTTGCCGCCCACGGAAGCCTCCGGCTTGGTGGTAGACACATGTAGCGGGCCGGCGCCGATGTAGTCGATGCAGCCGCTCGGCAGCTCGTTGATAAGCTTCACCAGACTTTCGGTCTCGGCGGACAGGCCCACGATGGCATCCTCGCCGAGCAGCGCGCGAGCCTCCTGCGGTTCCATATCGGTCTGGCCGATATGCACGCCATCCACCTTGATGCCCTTGTCGCGCGCCTGCCACACCACATCCACGCGGTCGTCGATCACAAACGCCACGGAATCGGACTTGCCGCTGTTCTTGATGACCTGCGCGATATCGCGGGCCATTTCGGTGATATCCTTCGCATCCGCGTTCTTGGCGCGCAATTGGATGAACGTCGCGCCCCCACGCAACGCGTCATCCACCACATCCGTCACCGGCCGGCCCTTGCAATCCTGCGGACCGACCACGAAATACGCGCTCATATCAAAGCAGTCGCGCATCGAGGCGAATGGATAATTATTCATTGGTTTCCCCTTTGTTGTTCTTTGGGTAAGTGCTCCAGAAGAAGTCTTGTTATTTTCCGTTTATTTTCCGTCGCACCGCACTGAACGTATATATTCCGTATATACGATTGCGATGGTGCGAAACCATCCACGGAACGTTGCGGTCAGTTGGTTTCGATGATGTCGGACGCGGCCACCTGGTCGGCGGTGACGTTCCACAGCGCGTCGAGCAGCGTCACCTGGAACGAACCGGGGCCATCGGATTTGACTTCGGCGATTTCGGACGCACGATCATACAGCAGCGACGCGGCAAGGGCGGCGACCAGCGGCTCGGCCACGGCAAGATACGTTGCGGTCACGCCGCCGAGCGAACAGCCGGCGCCGGTGATCTTCGTCATCATCGCGCTGCCTCCGGGCAGGCGGAACGTGCGCTCGCCGTCGGTCACCAGATCAACCGCGCCGGACACCGCAACCGCGCCCTTGCCGACGGGGGAGTGCTTCGCCAAATGGCGGGCCACACGTTTGGCCGCGTCGATGGCCGCGTCGACCTCGTCAACGGCCTCCACTCCAGCCGGACGCGTGGTCGGATCAGTGCTGTCGGCGTCGGCCAGCCCCCACATCGCATCAAGCGCGATGACCTCGCTCGCATTGCCGCGCACAATGGTCGGAGGCGCGTCACGGAACGATTCAAGAATGAACGTGCGTGTTTCGCCAATGCCCGCAGCAACCGGGTCTAGCACCCACGTCTTGCCGTTTTCGTGCAGTTTGCGCGCGATTTCCGGCAGCGCGTCCTTGAAGAACGGCAGCAACGTGCCCACGTTGATGTAGTTCGATCCGGCGATTTCGGCGGTGGCGATCACATCATCCGGCAGATAGCTCATGGCCGCGGTGCCGCCCGCCGCAAGCTGTGCGTTGGCAACGAGATTGATGGTCACGAAATTGGTGAACGACTGCGCCAGTGGTGTCTGCTCATGCACGTCCGTGACGGCTTGTTTGATGGCGGCACGCAATGTGCCGAGTGCGTCATTGGCGGATGAGTCATCGCTCATGATCTGCTCCCTACGTTGGTCCTAACCAACAGGTTCAAAGGGTCAGGCGTTCATGCCTATCTCAGCTTGATGGACTTGGCCATCAAGCACCCCCGCATGTTTACAACAGTGCTTAATCTATCTGCGTCCCTTGACAGGCGCGATTCCGTAGGTGATTTTGGGCTTCCGTAGGTGGTTGCTGCCGGATAAGCATCGGCGAGATGCCTGGAATTAGGCGTTTGCTCGTGTCCGGATTCGAAGCTGACCGCCTACGGAACGCAAAAATCACCTACGGAACGCAGTCAGTCGCTTTACGTGACATTTTGCCTGCCGTAATAAAATGAAGTCCAAGAAACGGCTTCATTCCAACGATTCCAAGCAGTCGCCCACGCCGTGTCAAACGGAAACGTTAGGAAAAAAAGCGCATTAAAACCACTCCTGAGGTAGTCTAGAGGTGGTATCTCGAGTGGTACCACCAATCACGAGAAGACACGAAAAAGGAAAATCGAAATGCGCAGGTTCGGCAAGATCGTCGTCAAGCCAAACAAGTCGAATCCAAAATACATCGAGGCATCCTACCCCACACCGGTGGACGCCTTCGGACAATGGCCCGGACTGGCGGCGAGGCAGACCACCACCTTCCCGCTCACACCGGAAGGCCGCGACGATGCGGCCGCATGGCTCTCCGCAGCGCGAAAAAGAATCGATGCCGGAGTCTGGCAGCCCGAGAGGATCATCCGAAGGCGTGAGCGGGAGAAAGGCATGACCTTCGCCGAATTCGTGGACAAGTGGAACCGCGTCCGCTTGGAATCGGGAGTGCTGCACGAAGGCACGACGCGGCTGTCGGAGTATTACGGACGCATCCTCTGCAGACGCTTCGGCCACATGGTGCTCGACCGCATCGGCCCGAAAGACATTGAAGCATACGACCAAGAGCTTGCCGCCGAGACCACGGACCACGAGCGGCGCGTCAGGCTCCTCTACCTTCGGCAGATACTCGCCGCCGCCGCCAAACCGGACGCCGACGGCCATTCCGTCATCAAGCGCTCGCCTTTCGATGTTAGGATCCCACCAGTCCGTCGCCGAAGTGAGACCGAACCGGCCACCGCGGAAGAGCTCCGAGTCATCCACGATTCCATGCCACGCCATCTGCGCCTCGCCATCACGCTCGCCATCGCCGCCGGAGGACTGCGCATCGGAGAGGTCTGCGGACTGCAAAGGCAGGACATCGATCTCGATCGCCGCACCATCACCATCCGCCGGACCAGACTCGCCGAGAAACGCTCGATCGCCGGCGACCCGAAGACGCCGGCCAGCCGACGCACGGAGCCACTGCCGGAATCCGTCATCCCGGAAATCAAAGCACACCTCGACAGATGGGTCCAGGACAAACCGGACGCATGGATCTTCCGTGGACGAATCAGCATCATCCACGACCGAAATTCGCCGATCGCACTATCGAGCATGCGCAGCGACTTCATAGCCGCCCGCCACAAGGCCGGACGCGACGACCTCAGATTCCACGATTTGCGCGTCACCGCGCTCACCATGCTCGCACAACAGGGCGCCACCGTCCGCGAACTCATGGCCGCCGCCGGACACACCACACCCAACATGGCCATCCACTACCAGCGCACCACCGAAAAAAGACAGCGGGCGCTCGCCGACAAGGTGGCCGCCACGCTCGATCCGTCCAAGGCGTCGAAGGCGTCCGAGCGTGACCAGGAGATCGCCAGGCTGCGCGCGCGGCTCGCCGAACTAGAGGCGATGGGGGAGTAGATACGGTAAAGCCCGGCTTTCATCGGGCCGGGCTTCGTGATTACTGCTTGGTGAGAGTGCCGCATGAGCTGATCTTTAACTGCTGACCATTACTCACCGTCACTTCCGGATAACCGCCACCAGGGAAGTCGTTCTGGATGATGTTGTCGCCGTTATCGGTGGAGATCTCCCAATAGCAGTCGCTTCCCACCTGGCTTGTGGCGCGGTATGTGCCGGCGTCGATGTCCTTGCCGACCTGCCACACGCCGTCGGAGATGGAATTCTTTTTCGCCTGGTCCACCTGACCGGTCAGGGACTGCAGCTCGGCCTTCTTCGCGTCCACTTTCTTCTGCAGCTCGTCATGCTGCGAATTGAGGTCCTTGATGCCGGCCTTCACGTTGTCTGCTTCGGCGATTGCATCCTTGGCGTCGTTGTAGTCGTCGGCGACCCCGTTGTACTCATCCACCAGGCTGTTGTATTTCTTGATGAGCTTCGCGTAATCCTTGTTGTCCGCCGCCATGCTCTGTGCCACTTCCTTCGTGGCCGCCGACTTGGTGCCTGCAGTGTAGGCGATTGGAGCCGTGGCCAGTACGGCGGCGCAGAACAAGGCGACGCATACGCATGCCGCGGACTTGAAGCTTACGTCGCTTTTCGTCAGAGCTTTGATTTTCGTTTCCAGCTTGTGTGGCTGGTGGATTTTCAGACCATTCTTCGATGACATGGCGTCCCTTTCTCTTCTCTGATGCCCGTTCCAAGCTTAGATAAGACAACACCCCTGCCGCAAAGTAGCTGCAGGGGTGTGTCGTTCAGTCGGACTTCTTTCCGCTCGTGCCATCCATTGGCTCCGAGAGATAATCCGGCACGGCGGCTTGTTGCTGCACGCGCCTGAGCATCTCACGGCTGAGCTCGAGCATCGTGAATTCCTCGATTGGGTGGACACCGGCGTTGTGGACTTCGTCCGGCGTGAGCGTCCCCTGTTCGACAAGCGCTTCGATTGGATTGCGCCCATACGCTCGAGCGATCGTCACGGCATCCTCCGCGGTGAATTCACCCTTGGTCCATTTGCGGTGGAATGTGGTCATTGGGATACCGGCCTTCATCGCGATCTCTCGATTGCTTGCGCCTTCGGCGATCTCCTGCACCCATTCCTCAAATGAATTTTTCATGTTCACCTCCTTTCCAGATTTTCCGTTTATGGAAAATACTGTACCACATCGAGTTGCATATTTTTTCCATCAGTGGTAATTTGTATTCCAGAAACGGAAAACGTTTGAAAGGACGGATGACATGGCAGACGAAAACAAACTGCAAGCTTTGAGAATCTCTCCTGGATTCCTCGACAACCTCCAGAAGGAACGCAACCTCAGCCACGAAGCGTTTCTCGCGGCCTGCGGACTCAATCAGCAAAGGTTCGACGAACTGTGCGAAGGCGCCTGCCCCTCGTATCTGGAATTTTCCAGAATCGTCGACGGATTCGGACTCGCCACCGGAGTCCCCATGGTCCCCGTGGCGCTCGCCGACGCGGCGTGAGGGAGGTGGGGACGATGGCCGATGTGATGGAACCGCCGAAATACATGATCTGGGTGCCACTCAAGGAGGCCGCGGAAATGGTCGGGCTCTGCGAGAAGACGCTCATGAAGATGGCGAAGGAAGGCAAGGTCAAGATCAAACAACCAAACGGCCCGCACGGCAAGCGCCTCGTCAAGGTCGCGAGCCTGCAGGACTTCGACGCCAAAGCGAAACACGGAATCTGAAAAACACGGAAGGACACGAAATGAAGGACATCAGGAAGGAATGCGTCAAAGCAATCTTCGACGACTTTGACCAGTGCGGCGACGCCATCAGGCCCGCCGTCAACGGTGAATGGGAGGAGATCGACGCGAGCCGTCCGCTCGGCCACATCGTCGGCTATGTCGACATCTGCGTCGCCGACCTCGTGGACATCGTCGTCGACGCGATCAACAAGGAGCTGTGACGATGAGCTGGATGGACGACGGCGGATTCGAGATCAGGACATTCGCCGACAAGGCCGGGGGAGCGATGGCGCAGATGAGCTTCCGCACCTCCACGGGACACTTCGACATCATCCTCAGCAAGACCGAAGTGCAGCGAATCCGCCGCGAATGCGGACGTGCCATCAAGGAAATCGACCAGAAAAAGGGGCAGGAATGACCGACAGCGACTTCCGACGCGAGGACGACGCGGCACCGGCCGACAAGCCGCGCATGGCGTCCATCCTCCTCCTGGCGCTCTCCGCGGGCCCGTGCCTGTGGGTGCTGTTCGGCACCGACGCGTGCCACCACCCGCTGGAGCACGTCGCGGCCTTCGTGTGGCTGACCATGGCCATCCCGCCCATCGCTATGGCGTGGGCGGCCGGACGGAGGCCGGATCTGGCCGCCAGACTCGAGTCCATGCTCGGCGTCTGACACCGGCCGGATAACAAGGACGGGACCAATCGGTCCGTGCGGCGCGTGGCTGAATCTCCTTATCCATTACTTTCCCGCTCACATTGCGCGGATTGCATACACACAGCCACGACCAATCGGACACGACGCCCCTGGAGGTTCGAATCCTCCCTCCGGCACTGGGATGCCGGCCGTCAACGCCACCCGGCGGCTTTCCCTTCAGCTTCGCCGCACGGGAACGATGGAGCCTTCTCTCGTCACTTCTCTTCGAGGCTCCAGCGGACGGCATCCGCCAAACGTCACAACGACAACAGAAAGGACACAAAATGCCAAAGGCAAGCAACCAGGAACAGGCCGAACGCTGCGCGACCCCGCGCCGCGACCTGAGCAAAAGCGAATACACCAGCGCCTTCCGCTGGAGGTCCAGGCAGATCGATTCCAGCGTGGCCGCTCACGCGTCGCTGGTGATCGCCAAGAACGACGGTCTCAGCATCGACGAGGCCATCGCCAAGGTGACCGGCGGACGGGTGGACGCCTCGAAGCCCGTGCCGTATCCGGCTCCGGAGCGTCATGAGCCGATCGTCGTCACCGCCGAACCCGAGCATGAGCCGCTCGGCGGGGATGGGGATGAGCTCGTGTTCGTCGACTTCGACCAGATCCCGCGCGACATGCAGCCCAACAGGACGCCGAATCCACGCTACTTCGGCGTTGCCGAGCAGCTCCGCCGCCACGCCGGACGGTGGGCGTGCGTGAAGACCTTCGCCGACCAGAAGGACCCGCGCGAACGCGCCCGCCAGATGCGCCAGCGCATCCGCACCGGCAAGCTCGCGGCCTTCCGTCCGAGCGGACGCTTCGATGCGGTCATCACCACACCGGAACCGGACGGACCCACGCTCGTCTACGCGTCCTGCCGTCCGATGGAGGCGTGAGGGACACCATGGCCGGAGAAACCACACTCGCCATCGTCGGCAACCTCACCGCGGATCCCGAACTGCGCACCACCCAGTCCGGCAAGCAGGTATGCAACGTGACCGTCGCGTCCACGCCACGCGTCTTCGACAAGCAGACGAACCAGTGGACCGACGGGCAGGCGCTCTTCCTGCGCTGCACCGCGTGGGGGGATTTCGCCACGCACATCGCCTCGACCCTGTCAAAAGGCATGCGCGTCATAGCACAAGGCAGGCTCACGCAACGCTCATGGCAGGACGAGCAGGGAGCCAACCACACCGTCATCGAAATGCAGCTGGACGAGATCGGGCCAAGCCTGCGCTACGCCACCGCGCAGGTCACCCGCATCAGCCGTCAGCAGGGCCACCAGCCGGCGGGCGGATACACCGGAGGCGCGTCCTTCGGAGCCACGGTGCCGACTGCCGGCCCGCAGGCTCCAGCCACCGACCCATGGGGACAGCCCACCGACGGAGGAGCCGCCTTCGGAGCCTTCGGCACTCCAGGAGACGACGTGGAGAAGGAGCCCGAATTCTGATGATCGAAATCGACATCCCGATCAGTAGGCACATCTGGTGGACCCAGAACCGCCGAAGCCGCACATGGGTGACGCCATACCAGCGGAAGAAAACCGTCAAACGCATCGCCCATCTCATCTTCCTCGACCACATCAACCGGAACGGAGGCAAGCGTCCGGCGGACACGGAGACCGACTGGCCGGTGCACGTCACCGCCATCATCCACCCGCTCACACACGGCAGATTCGACCCCGAAAACGCCGCCCCGATGGTCAAGGCCATCCTCGACGCGGGAACCCAGGCCGGCATGTGGCCCGACGACAACGCCGAATACATCATCGGCCCCGACTACCGGCCCGGCACGCCAAGCCCGGACAAGACCACCTACCACATCGCCATCCGCATCGAACAGGCCGACCACCGGTAGCGGGCACGAAAGGACACGACATGGCAAACAACGAAGGCTACGCACGCCTGTCCAACGGCCTCTGGCGCAACACCAAGATCCGCAAGATCGCCAGAAAGGACCCACAGGCGCTCGCCGACTGGATCATGGCCATCAGCTTCTGCAGCGACAAGCTCACCGACGGACGACTCACCGAGGACGACATGCTTTTCAACCTCGGCTTCGACGAGGAGTCCATCGACAGGCTCGTCGACCTCGGTCTGCTCGACCAGGACGATGACGGCTGGACCATCCACGGTTATCTCGACCTGCAGAACAGCAAGGCCACCGTGGAGAAATCCAAGGAGGACGCCCGCCAGCGCAAGGCCCGAAGCCGCCGCAAGGCCACCGAGACCACCGGACAAGACCAGTCGCAGGTGACAGACGAGGACGTCACACGTGACTCACGCGTGACCTTTAACCAAAACCAAAACCAAAACTCTCTCACTCCTAACGTCGTGAGAGAGTGCGCGCCCGCGAACGAGACCGAGACCGAACGCAGGGAACGCGAGCTCATCGACATGTGGACGCCCACCGAAGCCCACCAGGGAGTCGCGGACGAACTCGCCGGCAAAGGCCGGCCACGCGTCGACCTCGACGAACTCGCCACCACCTTCCGCCTCAAGCTCCACGCCAAAGGCCTGAAGCACTACGGCTACAAGGCCACCCTCGACGGCCTCGACAACGCCTTCTTCGAGTGGATCCGCAGCGAATCCCGCCAGCTCGCCGAAGGACGCCCCAGCCATTCCGGCACTCCGGCCGACACCCGGAAGCCGCACACGCACACCTGGACATGCGAGCACGTCCTCGGCCTCCTCGACCGCACCGCCGCCACCGCCACGCCGGACGACGCCGCATGCATGCTCGCCGCCCGGCTCAACGACGGACTCGACCACGCCAAGGCCATGCAGGCGCTCGCCGACGCGGGAGTCGTGGCCCTGGACGGAGGCGCGGCATGAGGGCCCGCGGACACGTGTTCGCCCACGTCGACTGGCGGCGCATGGACGAATCCCAGCTCGACGGCATGCGGTACGTCGCATACACGCCGACCGGAGTGGTCGACGGACGTTTCGCGCCCATGCCGACGCGCAACGGCCTGCCGATGCCATACCTGGTCGACGAGGCCATCGGCTTCCCGGTCATCCTGCTGACCGCGCCCGACAGGGACAACATCCTCCTGCCGCCATTCGAATCGATCCTCACGCTCGAACGGAAATCCTGAACACCGAAAGGAAAACACCATGGAAGAACAGAACAAGACCACCGAATCCGGACAGGCCGCGGCCGACCTCGACAGGAGCCTCGGACGCCTCGACGCGGCCGCCCAGCTCGACAGGCTGGTCACCGGCCTGCAGCAGGCCGCCGGACGCCTCGACGCGTACGCGGCATCGCTCATCGGCAGCGACGACATCATCGTCGACGAGGCCGCCAGCCTCATCCTGCACCTCAACCGCAAGGTCACCGACAGGGCGCACAGCATGCGCAACGCATGCGAGAACCTCGAACAATCCGACCGTCTCCTCGCCGAGAAGGCCAAGAGGAAAAGCCTCATGGACCACATCCTCACCATCCCGCTCGACAGAGAGGACGACTAGTATGACCACCACCAGCACCAAGCCGGAAGCGCTCCTATGGATCGACGTGGAGACCACCGGCCCCGACCGCACCACAGCGCAGATCCTCGAAATCGGCATGGCCTGCACCGACAGCACCGCCACCCAGGACTACGGCGCCTTCCACGCGATCGTCAAACCCGACATCCTCGACATCAGCCGCATCACACCCTGGGCATGGGAGCACCACACAGCCAACGGCCTCATCGCCGAAGTCCGCGCCGCCAGCACGCGCCAGAACGGCCCAGCCGCCGTAGGCAACGCCGCGGAGGAATACCTCGAATCACTCGAACAACGGTTCCAGCTCGTACCAACCGGCACCAACGTCGACTTCGACCTCGGATTCCTCGGACTCCTCGCCATCGACACCAGCCCGCTCAGCCGCCGAAAACTCGACCTGACCACCATCAGACGCCTCGTCGCCATCCTCGGAGGCCCCGACCCATACACCAGCCACCACGAAGGACGCCACCGCGTCGAGGACTGCATCACCAGAGACATCCACGACTACCGCCACTACCTCGAAACCATCCAACTCAAGGACAGCGGCAAATGAAACGGAAAGGCGCTCGCGGACGATGGACGGACTAGCCGCATTCATCCTGCTCACCGCGGTCTTCATCGCATGGCTCGGCGGAGACCACGACGGCCCTGCGGGACCACGGAAATGACACCAACCACGAAAGGAAACACAATGAGCGTGCTCTACCACGGAGGAGCCCCCGACCTCCAACCCGGCGACAGCATCGAACCAGGCCACAGCCGCGACAACTACGACGATTGCCCGATCTGCCGCGCCAGACGCGAAAAAGGCGCGGACGCCATCGAAGGCACCGGACACCCCGAACAGGTGTACTGCACCAGATACCGCGACTACGCCGCCCTCTACGCGTCAATGTACGGCAAGGGCGACGTGTACCAGGTGCGCCCAGTCGGAGAACTCGAAGCCTCCGACGAGGACTTCGACGGCTGCTACCGGTGCGACCGGCTGGTGATCGTCAGAGCCGTCGAAAGACACGTCACCCTCACGCCCAAACGCCGCCGCAAGGTCATCCGCCTCATGCAACGCCTGGACGACGGCCCCTGCATCAACCCACTGCCACGCAACGCCACCCCGCAGATGGTCGAAAAATTCATCCAACGCTCCGCCGCCGACACCATGCACATCATGCGCCAAGCCGAAAGGAGCATCCGATGACCGACCACGACACGGAACACAAAGGAATCATCATGACCATCACCGAAGACGCCGACATGGACCCAAAACCATACACCCTCACAGCCATCTCCATCGGCCTGGAAGGCGCCGCCACGGGAATGGCGCTCGCCGGCGGCCATTGGCTGCTGTCCCTGCTGTTCCTGCTGCTGACCGTGCTGTTCGCCATCAACGGATGGCGGGCGGTCGGCAGGGCGCGCATGCGGAAGACCGAATGCAGGGAATTCGTCGTCGACGGATGCCACAACCTCATCATCGCCGGCGATGACTGACGCCAACCACGAAAGGACAAGGAAATGACCAACCACGAAGTCTGGGACAAGACGATCGAGCTCAACGGAGTCGCAATACAGAGCGTCGTCTGCATGGAGGAATGCTCCGAACTCATCAAAGCGATCAGCAAACGCCTGCGCGGCGAGCTCGACATCGAGGACAACCTCGCCGAGGAGATGGCCGACGTGACGGTCTGCCTCTACCAGTTGTCCCGCATGTACGACGTCGACGACGCCGACGTCCACGCATGGATCGACCGCAAGACCGAACGGCAGCGCAAGCGCAACGCGCTGCAGGGCCATCAAAGCGAGGACACGGAATGAGCGCTCCATCCGCCGAATGGATCATCGGGTATTTCGCGGACGACATCACGGCCATGCGGACGAAGACCGAGAAGCGATACGGCAAACAGCCACTCGAAATCAGACTCGCCCACGAAGCCGAATGAAAACGCGAATACCGCAGGAAAAGGAAGGAAAACAATGAGAGACAGTGACGCAGACATCGCCATCAACACGCTCAACAAACTCATCACCCAGGAACTCAAGGCCGCACGCGCCGGAAGTTGTCAAGGCAATAGGCCCCTCGAGGAATGCGCGACGACCAGATCCAACGCCTATGCCTTCGCCAGGGACAAGATCAAAGAGGCGCTCGCTGATGCCGTGGAGGAGCGGGATGCGGGGAATCCTTTCCTGCCCCGGCGTGACGAGTTGGTCACGCAGGACATGCACACCTGCGATTTGTGCGGCCGGTGGTGTTCGGGTCCCGTGTACCGCGTGTGCCTGTGCTACGCGGACCAGTCCAGGGTGGCGTCCGAAGTGTGCGCCGACTGCATGTGGAGGCTTGGATTCAGGCCGGTCAGGACGGTGCCGCTCGCGACGTATTGGCGGTATGAGCGCTGGGTGTCGGAGCATCCGACTGCGGGGAGGTGCTCCGATGATCTATCTGATCGTTGACGGCGAGCTGGTGGACATCCTCACCGAGATGGACGAGGCGCTCGCCAAAGCCAAGGCGCTCGCCGAACATGCGGGCAAGGTCGAAATCGCTGATCTCGTCACCGGAAGACGCACCATCATCAAACAAGCAAGAAAGGGGAATCGCCGATGAACGGATTGGAAGAGGAAGTCAGGCGCGAGAAGGAGACCCTGCGCGGCAGGGCGCCGTCGTTGCGCTCGCCGATCGCCGAGGCGGTCATCCAGGCGTACGCGGACGGCTACACGGCCGGGAGCCTGCGCCAGCCGTCGGACGTGGAGGTGGCCGCCGCGCTCAGATACCTGCTCCGCCAGGGACTGCTGCGCGAGGGCATCACCATCATGGCCGCGAAGTTCGCGGTGGCCGGCATGTGCTCGGCCATGGCGGAGGCGCTCGAAAAGGAGGAATCGTGATAAAAGCGCAATACACGAAGCGAAACCACATGCTCAGCATCATCGACACCAACTGCTCGCGCACGCCGACCGTGAGCGCCAAAACCGGATGCGTGGACCTCGTCTTCGAGGATGACGAGACCGCCATAGCGGTACGAGACGCCATCGCCGCCGAACATCCGTTCGAACCGAAGGAGCCGCCGGCGAGCGCCGAACGACGGGACATGGCGGAGATGAGTGGACTGATTTCCGAGCTCGAGGGCGAGGCCACCGAGGAGTACATCGATCTGATCCAGCATCGGAGTGATATGTGCGACTTGCAGTTCTGTCTCGGACGCATGGACGCGTTCTACGCGGCCATCTCGCGTTGCAAGAGGAGGCTCGGGCTCCAGGAAGGGCCGGCCGGCGCGGAGGAGGACGCATGAGCGACATGTACGACCTCATCGAATCCGGCGAGCGCCGCCGGCAGCTCGCGCAGGCATGGGAGGCTGGATACTCCGCCGGATGGACCGATCAGCAATGCGACTTCCCTCCACACACCGCCGACAATCCATTCAAGGAGGACGCCGATGAGTGACAGCATCAATCCGGACCACTACCGCAACGGCCCGTTCGAATGCATCGAGCTGACGCGCCTGCTCAGCTTCGAATGGGGCAACGTGGTCAAATACTGCTTCAGATGGAAAGGCAAGAACGGCATCGAAGACCTGGACAAGGCCGTATGGTACGCCAAGGACGCCATCATGCACGGCGTCCCGCTCACCGACGAAGGCCACAGGGACGAAGTCGTCGCCCTGCTATCCACACTCGCCGAAGCGGACTGGGCCGACCTGAGAGACGTATGGGCCGTCATGGCAGGAGGATGCAGACAGCATGCCCTGACCATCCTCATACGCAAAATCGCCGAAATCGAAAACGGACGGACGAAGGAGGAATCATGAGACGAATCATCCAGACCATCAGGCAGATACTCATGATCCCAGCGCTCCTCTCCATCTACCTGGCGCTCGCCATCATCGAACACCGTGAAAGGAGACGAGGGCGGAAATGAGGAAATCCACCGAACACGACATCATCCGATGGCATGAGCGCGGATACACGGTGGCTGAAATCCGCCGGATCATGCCGCAATGCACCACCGACGAGATAACCGCCGTCATCAACAACCATCCCACCGAAAACGGCGCTCGCCGACGGTAGAATCTAAGCAGAACATCCGTTCGAACCGAAGGAAGTCATGAGGGACACTGAGACGCCATGCCCGAACTGCGGCAATCCAACCACGGCCGGATGGGCCATCTGCCAATCCTGCCTGCGCCGGTATATCGAGGACATCGGCTCGCTGGCCCACGTGATTCCGGCACTCCGCGCGCTGGCCGACCGCACCGCCCGCATCGGTGGACGCTCGCACGCGCCATCGCGCGGAGTCGCGCCACTGCCCATCAGCACCCACTGGCAGGAGCAGTGGGAGCGCGCCTCGCGCCTCATGCTCGACATCGCCTCCACCGTCGACATCCGCTACAGCCTGCTCAGGCCGGAATCATGGCGCAAGGCATGGCGCAAGGCCATCTCCAACCGCAACAGCCTGGCGGCCAGCGGCAGGACGCCGGACCTCATGCTCGACCTGCACGCCACGCTCATCGATTTCGACGGCATGATGCGCGAGCGCGATCCTCGTGTGACGGTGGTCTCCTGCACGGAGTGCGGCCAGCGGATAGCGGCCCCGTTCGGCATGAGGGCCGGTGACTGTCCGTCCTGTGGCGTTCGCCTGGATTTGGAGGCGTTGGTCACGGAGCATGAGCGGGACGCGCGTTCGCGCACCGTGGACGGCAGTCCGGCCGAGTTGGCGTCGTGGCTTTCCAATGTCATCGGACGGCGCGTGTCGCGCAAGCAGGTCGAGTGGCTGTTGCGGTCGGGCAGGCTGCATGGCTGCGAGCGCCTTGGCTCGGGCAGGTGGCGTGTGGTGGCGGGTGAGTTGCTTGATGCGGCGTCGCATGTCGGCTGATGCGACACGCCGAACATTTGTTCGATGTCCGCTCGCCGTTTAATGTGTATGGTGAGCGCGAATTGTGGGTGGCCACAGGTTGCCTTGTTCGTGCCCTTTCGTGATTGGAGGCCATCCGGCGTTTGCCGGGTGGCCTTCGTGCTTCGGTAGGCTCAGCGGTAGAGCTGCGGGACGGCACGGATTCCAATGAGCGGACCTCTAACCGGTCATGGTTTCCAATTCTCAATTGCCCGTCAACGATATGTGCCGGCCCGCGGGTCGCTGGTTCGACTCCAGCCCGAAGCGCTTATGATTATCCGTGTCCGGCATGGTCCACTAGTAGAACCGGCCACCAGGGCTCGTCAGCGCCACATCCATGGGGTGGTTCACCTGATGTGCTTGAGAATGGCGAATCTGGCAGTGGTTTGCGGGGGAGCTTTCGAGGTGCGGGTACCCCGACATGCCGGACCTTCTCCACCAATGGGGGATTTGATGTACAAGGTATGCTCCACCTCCGGCTGCCCGCACCTGGTATCCTCCGGCTCCCTGTGTGACGAGTGCAGGAAAGCCAAGGACAAGCGCCGCTCGCGCGGCCGCAATCCATACACCTCGAAGGCGCATCGTCTCGCACGAGCCCGTGTGCTGGCGAGGGACCCGCGATGCGTCTGCCCTGGTGACGGACCCGACGGATGCGGCAGGCACCATGGCCTGTGCGGCGCCCCCAGCACCATCGCCGACCATTGGCCGCTCGAACGCGTCGAACTCGTCGAAGCCGGACTGGACCCCAACGATCCGGCGCGCATGCGCGGCCTGTGCAAGCGTTGCCACGACAGCAAGACGGCAAGGACGAAACCTTCAGGCTTCAACGGTCGAAGCCTTCGCTGATTCATCTCATCTGCTGCGCGCATGCGGTACGTCGAGCCAAGCCGACGACGTCCGGCGCGCGCCGCAAGCGTGAGGCGAAGCGGAAAACGAAAAGCGATCAAGTCTTTTTCAATTCGGTTCGCGGCCCGCCGCGAAGACGAACGCGCGGTATTGGAAAACGTTGGAAAATCAACGAAAACAAACCGGCGAAACACCCACGGGGGTACCCCCTAACGGATTGGCGGCCGGAACCGCCGGAGAGCTGTCTCCGAGGTGCGGAGGGTTCAAAAGTTTCAGAGGGGGTCGGGCGAAAGGCCCGGCCGCCCGCAGCGAAGGAACGGCGCGAGGCCGTCCGACGATGGAGGAGACATGCCAAGAGGAGGAAAACGCGTCAGATCCGGTCCGATGCCCGATCCGTCGAGCGGTGCGAGCGAACGCAGGGGATACACCCTGCGCAGCCTGCCGAACACCGAATACAAAGGCAGGCCGCCGAAGTTCCCGCTGCCGCCTTATGTGCTCCGTGATTTCGACAAGGAGTCGCAGGAATGGGTCGAGGACAGGGCCGGTTCGGAGTCCTGGAACAATCGGGAGGCCGAACTGTGGAAGCAATTGTGGCGTCTGCCGCAGGCGCGCGCATGGAAACAGCCGCAGCTGAAGTACCTGCACTACCAGATTGCCTCGTATGTCCGCGAATGCGTGGTGTGCGAGAGCCCGTCGGCGAAGGCGGCCGACGTGGCCGTGAAGATCCGGCTCGAGGACCGCATCGGCCTGTCGGAGGCCGGATTGCAGGCGCTCGGCTGGAAGATCTCCGAGGACAACGTCGACATGGCCGCCCACGAGGTGCCCGCCACGGACGCGGAGGCGTCCGAGAGCGGCATGGACACCAAGATCGTCCAGTTCCCACGACGCCTGAGGGCGTGACATGGCCGACGATTGGATCATCGACTTCCCGACGCTCGCAGACCTGCAGGATGCGTGGGTTCGGCGGCATGTGCGCCAGCCCGACGGCATCCTCCGCGGCAAGCCATTCTGCTGGTCCGATTGGCAGTTCTGGTACGCCGCGCACCGCTGGAGGGTGCGCGAGGACGCGGAATTCATCCCGCCCGAAGAGGTCACGGTGGACAATCCGCTCGTCCTCAACCAGGCCTTCCAATATCGTCTGACCGGCTGCATCGGACCACAGAAGACCGGCAAGGGGCCGACCGAGGCCTCATGCGCGATACTCGAGGCCTGCGGGCCCGTCGTGTTCGCCGGTTGGGCGAAGCCCGGCGACGTGTACCGATGCTCCGACAACGGCTGCCCCTGCGGATGGGTCTACCACTACAATCCGGGCGAACCGAAAGGCATGCGTCACCCTTCGCCACTCATCCAGCTGACCGCGAACTCCGAGGACCAGGTGCGCAACGCCTACCGTCCACTCGTCGCGATGATCCGGCTCGGCCCGTTGAAGCAGCTGCTCAAGGTGCGCGAGGGCTTCATCCGCATCCTGCGCCCCGGAATCAACTTGGACGATGACGATCTCGACCTTGACCGCATCGATGTGGTGACCGCATCGGCCACCAGCCGTCTGGGCAACCCGATCAGCGATGCCGAACAGGACGAGGCCGGCCTGTACACCAAGTCGAACGGCATGCTCGACGTGGCCGACACCCAACGCCGCGGCGCCGCCGGCATGGGCGGCAGAACGCACTTCTGGACCAACGCCTACGACCCCGGCGAAAATTCCTATGCCCAACAGCAATTCGAGACATCGGCATCGGATGTGTGGATCTTCTACCGCAACCCCGACCTCAACCCGGACCTGCGCCACAAGGACGGTACGCCATACAGCTTCAACAACCGGCGCGAACGCCGCAAGATCCTCGAATGGGTGTACGCCGGCAGCCCCTGGGTGCCCTTGGATTCCGTCGAGGCGGAGGCCGAGGCCCTCATGGAGAAGGATCCCGCGCAGGCGGAACGCTTCTTTGGCAACCGCATGGTGCAGGGCGGCGGCGCATGGCTCGAGGACGGACTATGGGAGAGCTGCTATGCGGGACAATAGACCACTCAACAAATCAAGGATGCGGACGATGAGGCAATACAATCTTCCGCTGCTGCAAAAGGTGCGGACAGTTGGCCGATACGACATGCCAATGCTTGCAAAACAGGACGTCACCCCCCCTGACACGTTGATAGGCTTCAATTACGCGACCGGCAAAAAGACAGTCAAGCATTGCGGAATCCATTTCTTCATCGATGACTACCAGTTCCAGAGAGTCTGGAACCAGCCGGACAGATACATCGCACCGCTCAAACGCTTCCAGTGCGTGCTGACACCTGATTTCAGCACATACATGGACATGCCGGAAGCGATGAAGATCTATAACGTCTTCCGAAGCCGTCTGATCGGAGCATACTGGCAGGCCTGCGGACTGAAAGTCATCCCAACACTTCAATGGGCGGGCCCAGAGTCATTCCCGTACTGCTTTTCAGGCATTCCAAACAACTCCACCGTCGCGGTAAGCACGGTCGGAACGAACGACAATCCGACGGCAGAACTCTATTGGCGGCTCGGCATGCGATACGCGATCGACAGGCTCGCACCGGAAAAGATTCTCCTCTACGGAGATGCCATTCCGTTTTTCGACTTCAGTGGCATCGAAGTGGTCACATACAAAAACAGCAATGCGGAAAGGATGAAAAAATGGGCGGAAGAGGATCAAGCTCAGGCGCAGGCCGTGGCGGACATGGCGGCGGAGGGGGAGGCTCTGCCACCGACCTCTCATCCGTAAGCGACTCGGATCTCACCAAGATGATGCGCGACGCGGGAAACCGCATGGACACCGCATCGGAAATCATGCAGAGAACCGCGCACGGAGCCACGCAATACAACCAGCGCATGCCGGAAAGCGTCTTTCCAGAGGCAACCAAGGCGAACTACGACAAATACCGGGCAGCCTCCAAGGCATTCCGCACCGCCAGGGCACAGCGCGACAGAATCTCCGACGAACAGATCCGACGCCAACCAAAATCAAGCGGCACAAGCCACGCATTCGTCAATTCCTTCGGCGAAGCGACAACAAGGGAGATCACAAACCAGAACTACCAGCGCTCGCAGAAGAGTTTGTCAAAATCGGTCTTGAGGAACATGGGATATTAGCGTGTCCGAGCATGAGCTTTGGCTTGAGAACCCGTCGAAGGGCACCGAGGTGTGCCTCGGCTTCGACGGCTCCGAGAACGACGACTGGACATGCATCAAGGCCGAAACACGCGAGGGCTTCATCTTCACTCCGCGCTACGGCGAGGACCGGCGTCCCACCATCTGGAACCCGAAGACATGGGGCGGTCGAATCCCGCGCAGCGAGGTCAACGCCGCCATGGACGAGCTCAACGACCGGTACAAGATCGTGCGCGCCTACTGCGACCCCGGATTCCGCGACGAGGTGTCGTGGGAGTCGCAGATCGAGGCATGGGACTCCCAATACGGGCCGAAGAAGTACATTCCCTGGTCGATGAGCGGCTCCAGCCGCATCACCGCCGTCTGGGAGGCATTGAAACGCTTCGAATCCGACCTCGAGCACCACGCCATCACCCAGGATGGCTGTCCGATCACCATCACGCACATGCGCAACGCAAGACGCTTCGCCAAGTCCGGCGAACGGTACGGGCTCGGCAAGCCAAAACAGACAAGGAAAATCGACGCGGCGGTCACCAGCGTGCTCGCACATGAGGCGGCATGCGACGCGCGCGCCGCCGGCTGGGGCAGGAAACGCAAGGCCTACCTGCTGACCGGCTCGACAACAAGGGGATTCTGAATGATTCGCACCGCCGCGGACGTGAACCGTATGGCGAACCTGCTCGCCATGAAGATAGAGCAGCGACGCTCGGACATTAGGAAGCACACGGACTACGTGCGCGGCAAGCGTGGCACCCTGAAATTCGCGTCCGACGAATTCAAACGCTACATGTCGGATCGTTTCAGCGGATTCGCCGATAACTGGTGCCTGCCTGTGGCGCAGGCGCCCGTGGAACGCATCCACTTCCGAGGCTTCATCCCATACGGCGACGTCGAACTCGACTCGCACGTGATGCGCGTGTGGGAGCGCAACGACTGCGACCGCAAACTGCAGGAGACCGCCCTGATGATGACCACCACAGGCAGAGCCTTCGGCCTGGTCACCTCGATGCCGGACGGCAGGGCGCGCATAAGTTTCGAACACCCCGACTCGGCGGCTGTCCACTACGATCCGCTCACCGGCGAGGTCGACGCCGGCCTCCTGGTCAGATACGACGAGGAGCACGAATTCGGCACGCTGCTGCTGCCCGACGTGGTCTTCGACGTGGTGCGCGTCCGCGCGGGCGGAGACGACGAACGAGACCGTCTGCCGCCGGGCGTCGAGGGATGGATGTTCCTGCCGGACTCCGCCCGCCCGAACCCGCTCGGCCGCGTCCCACTGGTCGAATTCCGCAACCAGATGCTCCTGGACAACCTTCCCATCAGCGACGTCGAGCAGGTCGAATCCATGCAGGACGCCGTCAACGTCTGCTGGGCATACACCTTGAACGCATTGGACTTCGCGTCCATGCCCGCGAGGGTCATCCTCGGCGGCGACAGCCTGTCCGAACCGGTGTTCGACAAGGCCACCGGAGAGCAGGTGGGCGAACGTCCCGTGAACCTCGACAAGCAGGTCATGGAGCGCATCATGCAGATCACCGGCGACAACGTGTCGATCGGCGAATGGACGGCAAGCAACCTGCAGGCCTTCCTTCCGATCATCCAGAAGGCGGTCGAGCACATCGCCGCCGAGACGCGCACGCCAGGCCATTATCTTTTGACGAACGCGGAGGTGCCCGCCACCGGCTACGAGGTCGCCGAAGCCGGATTGGTCAGCAAGACGTTGGAGCGCATCAGCTTCATGCGCCAGCCGGTGCGTGAGCTGTGCGAGATGGCCATGACGCTCGAGGACGACGAGCAGTCAGCGCGCATCCTCGAGGACTCCAAGGTCGTGTTCGCCACGCCGCAGTACCGCAGCGAGGCCCTCATGGCCGACGCGATGCTCAAATACAGGCGGCTCGGCTACCCGCTGCAGTGGATCGCCGAACAGATGGGCCAGAGCCCCGAGGACATCAAGCGCATCATGCGCATGATCGACGAGGAGAACAGCGACCCGGAGATGGCCGAGATAGCGCGAACCCTGCAGGTCGGAGGTGCATCTGATGACGGTGACGATGGACAGCCTGTCGGACAGCCGGCACACCCTGGCCAGACTATGCCTGCTGGCCGTGAAGGCGGCGGACAAAACATGGAAGGGCGTGGATCCGCGACGGGTGCGTGACAGCTGGAATCGGACGAACGCCGACTTCCTGACGCTCTTCGCCACCCTGCAGACGCGCGCCGCCGCCGACGCGATGGACTCATCCACGCTGATGCTCGCCGAACAGAGCGATTACATCCAGCCAGACGGCGGCATCGCGAATCCTCTCGCATTCGGAACCGGCTTCGCGCCGAGCGGCATCGACCTCGAATCGTATTTCGGCATCCCGGTCACGCACACCCTGTCGGCCATCAAGTCCGGCATGGACGAATCGGATGCCATGCAGGCTGGACGCGCGACGCTCCGCCAGATGGCCATGCAGGCCATCGAGGACACGTCAATCAGCGCGATGGGCGTCAGCATCACACAAAGGGCAGGCGTCGGCTACGTGCGCGTCGAATCACCCGACTGCTGCCCACGATGCGCCATCCTCGCCGGAAAATACTTCCGGCACAACAACGACTTCCTCCGACACCCGAAATGCCACGGCCGCACCATCCCCTGCAAAGGCAAGGAAAAGGCCGAGAAACAAGGCTGGATCACCAGTCCGATGGACCGCTTCAACAATATGAGCGAAGAGGAGCAGGACAAGGTCTTCGGACATGCCGACGCACAGGCAATCAGAGACGGCGCCGACATCTACCAGGTCGTCAACGCCCACCGCGGCATGCGGCCAATCGGACACGGCAACGTCCACATGACCACGTCCGAAGGCACTGGCCGCTACGGATGGAGCCGCATGATTCGCAAATACCAATACGGACAACAGCAACACCGCAGACTCACACCCGAAGGCATCTACAGCTTCAACCTCCCGCGCGAACAGACCATCGAACTCCTGAAGCGCGAGGGCTACATCCTCCCCGACAACTGGAGAACCCAAGTCCCAGCGCTCCGACGCCAGCAATGGCTCCACAACAACGAATGGCGCCAAGGCAGACACGAAGAACAGACCGCCGCCCAGAAACGCCTCCAGAACGCACGACTCCGCTACGAAGCAGCGCTCGCCGGCCGCAACCCGTACCAGCCGGATTCGCCGGTCACGCCTGACGTGCTGGCCAGAGCGGAGAACTCGTACCGCAGATGGCTCGCCAGCAACGGCGAGGTCTACACCAAATGAAAGGAAACACCATGTCCGAAGGACAACAGCAGGATCCGAACACCAACGATCCGGGCGCGCAGGAGCCGCCCGTCGACTGGCATGACAAGTTCCTCGGCCAGAAGAAGGTCAATGGCGATCTCGAGGCGAAACTCAAGGCCGCCTACGAGAAGGCCGACCGTGTGGACGACTTGGAGAAGCAGGTCGCCGACTGGGAGAAGCGCGGCAAGGAATTTGACTCCGCGCAGTCCACCATCGCCGGACTGCAGAAGCAGGTGCTCCAGGCGAACGTCACCGCCGCAGCCACTGGCAAGCTCATCAATCCGGGTGACGCATTGAAGCTTATAGATTTCTCCGATCTGACCGCTGACGATCAGGGAGGATACGACCAGAACGCGATTTCCAAGAAAATCGACGCTCTGGTCGCAGCACATCCGTATCTCGCGCAAGGCGGGAACAAGGCTGGCCTGGCGGGAATCATCCCACCGTCGGGCGCCCGTGATGGCGATCATCAGGCGGGACAGCTTACCAGGGACGATCTGAAGAACATGACCACGAAACAGATCGACGAGGCGCGCCGCAAGGGCCGCCTGGATGATCTGCTCGCAGGCCGCAGCAAGTAAGGAGGCCACCAGCAATGGCAATCACCAATTTCATTCCCGAGGTATGGTCCGCCGCCATCCTCGAAGCCCTGCGCGCGAAGCTCGTCTTTCCGAGCCTGTGCAACCGCGATTATGAGGGCGACATCCGTGAGGCCGGCGATACCGTCCACATTACCGGATACGACGATGTGACTGTGCGCAAGTACGTCCGCGGCCAGGCGATCACCGTCGACGATGCCAATGACAAGGAAGCAGCCGTCCTTGAAATCGATCAGTCCGACTATTTCGCCTTCAAGGTCAACGATCTCAACAAGGCTCAGGCCAAGGCGGACATGACCGGAAAGTTCACCAATTCCGCCGCCTACAACATGATGAAGAACGTGGAGAACTACATCTCCAATCTCATGGACACGGCCGTCAGCACGCCAGCCAAGACCGTGGCCGTCGGCACCCCCGCCGACGCGTATCTCGCCGTCGTGGAAGCCGGACGGAAACTGGATGTTCAAAACGTGCCCGACGAGGGCCGCTGGCTCGTCGTCAGCCCCGACTTCTACGCGCTCCTGCTGCAGGACTCCCGCTTCATCGAAGGCACCGAAGCAGGTCATAATACGCTGCTCAACGGCGTGGTCGGCCAGGTGCGCGGCTTCACCGTCGTTAAGTCCAACAACGTGCCGCACAAGTCCGCCAGCCCGGACACGCAGTCCATTCTCGCCGGCACTAACGCCGCCGTGACCTTCGCACAGCAGGTCAGCAACGTCGAGGCCATGCGCATGCAGACCGACTTCGCCGACATGGTGCGCGGCCTCGATCTGTACGGTGCCAAGGTCATCCGCCCCGAGTGCCTGACCAAGATCACCCTGAATCTCTCCACCACCACCGGTCGTTCCCTGCAGGATGCGCAGGCCCCCGTCGTGAGCGATACCACCGCAGACGGCGACGGTGAAGAGGATGCTGCTGCAGGCAAGAAGAGCGGCAAGTAGTCGAGTCCGATGATCGGAGGCTGAAATGACCGCACTGGCCACCTTGGACGACCTGAAAAGCAACGGAATCGAAGTAACCGACGAGCAGACGGCAACCAGTCTGCTCGATTCGGTCTCCGACGCCGTCCGCTCGGCCGCCGGCTGTCCGATCACGCTCGGCGAATGGACCGTCGACATCCCCGGCGAACAGTCCAGGAAACTCGACCTGCCATGCAAGGCCGTCAGAAGCGTTTCCAGGGTGCTCATCGACGGCAAGACCGTCTACGACTGGCGACTCCTCGGATCCTCGCTCTACCGCGAAGAGCCATGGAGTCCCTTCGGGCGCATCCCGTCGGTCGTGACCGTCACCTTCACGGGCGGCTGGAATCCGATACCCGCCGACGTCGTCAGACTCGTCTGCTCGTACGTCGCGGCCGGACTCCACCAGCTCGAGGACGGTGGCCCCGGCGCACACGTCGGCGTCAGCTATGAGCGCGTCGACGACGCACAGGTCGGCTACACGCAAGGCGATTCGACCCAAATCGACGTGACCGAATTGCCGGAAGCGACCAAGCGCAGGCTGCGCAACCGCTTCGGCGCGAACGTTACGTCGATTGGAGTGTTCCGATGAAAATCAGCGCATCATTCCTCGCCAAGGCCCGCCGCGACGCGGAAAACCTCATGACCGACCATTGCACGGTGACCCGACCCGGCGAATCCACTACGGATCCGGACACGGGACTGCCGAACACCGGCACGGAGCAGGTGTACCAGGGCAAGTGCAAGGTGCAGACCTCTGGTGGTCTCGCCAGCGAGCAGGCCGAGGGGAGTGCTGCCCAGGCCATGGGCGCCGTAAGCCTCGTCTGGTCGCTCTACGTGCACTTTCCCTACGACACCAATGGTTTGCGTGCCGGAGACGTCGTGGAGATCACCGAATCCGCGAACCCGCTGCTGACAGGCAGACGGCTCAGGCTCGTCTCCCCGCAATCCGAGAAGACGCACGCCACCGCCTGCCGCTGGAACGTGAAGGAGGATGCATGAACGCCACGAGCCTGTTCGACGCGTCCGAGCTGACCGCCTTCGCCGACAAGCTGCTCGCCAAAGGCGTCGCCCGCCGCGCGGCGATCACCATGGCTGTGAAGAAAGGCGCGCAGAACGTCAAGAACGACCTGCGCGAAGACCTCTCCAGCTCCGGCAACAAGGCATTCCGACGCATCCCAATCACCTACACGGTGAAGGAAGCGCCGGGACGCATTTCCGCCGAGATAGGCCCTACCAAGGGCGGGGCTGGTTCGCTAGCCAATATCGCGTTCTTCGGAACCGCTAAAGGTGGTGGAACACACCGGTTCTACGAGCATGGCGAGGAAGAGCTGCCAAAGCTCGCGGAATATGTGGCTCGTGCCGCAGTGGAGGGATTCTAGTGCAGTCGATAATGACCTTGTCGAACACGATTCTCGACCATGTGCCAAAACCTGCGGATGGGTGGAAGGTCTTCAAGCAGACCACGCCAAAACCGACGGAGAAGCCACCGTGGGTGATCGAAACGGTCACCACGAACGGGCACATCGTCGGGGAGACGCAACACGTGCATTGCGGCATCGGCACTCTGCTGGTGCGCATCGTGAGCACCACCACCGATTCCGTCAACGTGCTGGCCGATGACCTCATGATTCCAGCCTTGGCTGGAAAACGGTTCGTCGCGCACGGGTTCGACACCGGCTGCCTGACGTTGTTCTCCGATTCCGGCGCATATGCGGCCGGACTCACCGCAGAGGACACAAGCCTGCTCTATCAGGTGCGCCTATTGACTTTCAAATTCAACTGGTCACGCATGTGACCCAATATTTATAAGGAGGAGTCATGGTTTTGACTCTTGGAACTGAAGTTCCTTCCACACCGGCGGACGGTCTGGTCAACACGATCTGGGTGCCGTCCATCAAAAACATTCAGAAGCCGACCGCTGCAGAGATCGGCGCCGGCACCGACCTGAGCAACTACGTCACCCTTGGCGGCTGGTCATGCTCGCCGTCGCAGGATTCCATCTCCGACCAGCGCGAGAACAGCGCGCAGGATTACGAGAATCCCGGACGCAAGAAGATCAGCGGCCCGAGCGTCGAGGTCATCGACAACACCAACACTTCGCATTCCACGCAGAACATGGCAATGGAGACGTTGACCGAGGGTGCGGAAGGCTACTTCGTGCGCCGCTATGGCAAGCAGACGGATTCGACTTTTGTCTCCGGCGACATCGTGAACGTGTACGCGGTCCGCGTCGGCATGAGCGCCAAGGTGGCGATCGCCGCGAACAGCATCCTGCGCAGCAAGGTCAATTTCTCCGTCCGGGCTCCAGGCTGGGCGGAGAACGTGAAGGTCGCCTGATTCATTCTTCCCGCATCGGACTTTCGTTCCTTTCGCCGGCGCGGGACCCTCTTTTTTCTCTTCCCCAGTAAAGGAACATGAATATTAGAGCGAAGGAACAACAATGCTTAAAGTCACCAGGCGCACGCGCGAGGTCGACATCATCCTCAACCAGCAGATCGCCGAGGACATCGCCAGATTGGGTGATACGCTGTCCGAGGAGACCACGCGCGAACAGATTACGGAGGCCGGGACGAACCGGCAGGCTAAGGCCACCGCCAAACGCATCGAACAGCTACGCGAACAGGCGGATGCGGAGACATTGAAGCTCACGTTGCGGGCGTTGCCGGTCAGCAAGTGGGCGCAGGCATTGGCCGCGCACCGCAATGAGAACGGCACGAACGACATGTTCGGCACCGCAGCCGCGGCATTGCCGCTCATGCTTGATTCCGCGACCATCGGCGGCAAGCCGGTAGCCGACGAAGACAAGACCGAACAGGCGTGGCGCAATCTGTTCGACGAACTCACCGATGGCCAGTTCACGCCGATCTGGCAGGCCATCGCCGAACTGAACGGCACCGCAGCGGACCCAAAAGCGGCATTCGACCTCGCCTCGAAGGTTCTCCGCAACTAGTCGAGGACCTACGGATCTGCCGCCAGCTCGGCATCAGCTACAAGCGGTTCATGGGCTGGCGGCCGAGCAGGGGCGATGAGGTCGAATGGGATGAGACGGAGCGTAATTGGATGCGCTCGTTGGCGGAATACGAACGCTCGTTGTGCCCACTATGCGGTTTGCCGCGCTCGATCTGCCAAGACCCGAAGGCCGAACTTACATTGCATGCCGAAACCAGCGTCTGCTGGGCCACCGCGCACATGCAGCAGGCCATGAAACGGTGGACTGATGCGAATGGCAGGGACAATCCGGCCGCGAACGCGTTGACCGCGCACCTGACCTGTTGACATTTTTGGAGGATGCTTTGGCTGAGAACAAGAACATCGTCATCCGGCTGATGGCCGACACCGCCTCATATGAGGCGGCGATGACCCGCGCCGGAAGCACCGCGAAAACGGTCGCTTCGGGCATGGAGAACACCGGCCGCAAGAGCGCGCTCATCACCAGCGGCCTCACCGCCGCCGGACTCGCCGCCGCCGCTTTCGGCGTCGCATCCATCAAGATGGCAGCCGACTTCGACCAGCAGATGAGCACTGTGCAGGCCAACACCGGAGCCACCGGAGCTGAACTCGACCAACTCCGCCAAGCCGCCATCGAAGCAGGCGCAAGCACCGTCTACTCCGCCAGCGAATCAGCCGACGCGATCAACGACCTCGGCAAGGCCGGCATGAGCGTCACCGACATACTCTCCGGCGGCCTGACAGGGGCCCTCAACCTCGCCGCCTCGGACGGCATGGCCGTGGGCGACGCCGCGGAATACATGGCTAACGCATTGTCGATGTTCCACTTGTCCGGCAGCCAGGCTTCGCAGGTCGCCGACACGCTCGCCGCTGGCGCTGGCAAGGCAGTCGGCAACGTCAGCGACTTCGGAGAAGCGCTCAACAACTGCGGCGCGCAGGCCAACAGCTTCGGCATGAGCATCCAGGAGACCACCGGCGTCCTCAGCCTCTTCGCCCAGAACGGCACCATCGGCGCCGAAGCCGGCACACAATTGAACAGCATGCTCATGAAGCTCGCCGCGCCATCCAACGACGCGGCAGCCACCATGAAGGAGCTCGGCATCAGCGCATACGACGCTTCCGGCAACTTCGTCGGCATGGCCAATTTCGCCGGACAGCTGCAAAAAGCCGAGAAAAACCTCACGCAGGAACAGCGCAACCAGGCGAATGCGACAATTTTCGGCAGCTACGCCATCAAGGCCGCCAACTACCTCTACGACGCCGGAGAGAAAGGCGTCAGGAACTGGACCAAGGCGGTATCCGAAAGCGGATACGCAGCCGAACAGGCAGCGGCAAAGAACAACAACCTCAAAGGCGACCTCGAAAACCTCTCCGGCAGCATGGAATCGCTCATGATCTCCATCGGCGAAGGCGCGCAAGGGCCACTGCGCAAACTCGTCCAGGGGCTTGACACCCTCGTGGACTCCTTCGCCAGCCTTCCGGCCGGCGCGCAGCAGACCATCATCGTCATGGCCGCTCTCGGCGGCGTGCTCGGCGGCGTCCACAAGGCCGCAAGCAATCTCAACGGCAGCACCAGCACGATGGCCAACAACATTGGTCTGGCCATCGACCCGATCCAGCGTATGAAAAGCGCTCTGGCCTCCGCGCAGACCGCCTTCCAGATGTTCCGTGCGAGCGGCATGAGCGCGCAGGAGCAGATGGAGGCGTTCGGCACGAGCGCCAGCAGAGCCGAACTGAAAACCGCCGGATTCAAAGCCGTCGGCAGCAGCGTCATGAGTCTGCTCGGCGGACCGTGGGGCATCGCCCTCACCGTCGCCGGAGTGGCGCTCACCTCATTTATTGAGCGCCAGCAGAAGGCCAAGGAGGCCACCGAACAGCTCCAGTCCGCGCTTGAATCAGGCAGTGACGTCCGTAGCACCATCGCCGACTCCTACCAGAAGATGAACTTCGCCGGAGCCGACATGACGCATTGGATGGGCGAGGCAAAGGTCAGCCTGACCGACATGACCAGCGCAGCCATGGGCAACAAGGACGCGACTGACAAGGTCAACGCCGCGTTGAAGGAATACGGCAAGCAGGGCCATTCGCAGATGGCTGTCGCGCAGAAGATGCGCGACAGCATCAAGGACGAAGCCAAGGCATACAGCGAAGCCAAGGAACAGACCAAGCAGAAGGCCGCAGCCACCAAGAACGCCGTGGACGCCGACGGCAACGCATCGAAGGCCGCCAAGGACACCGCCAGCGCGAACAAGGACCTCGGAAGCAGCGCCAAGGACGCGGCCGAGGAAATCGACGGACTTGTCAAATCGCTCTTCGGCTTGGAATCCAACAACCTGACCGCCGACGAGGCCGTGGACCAGCTCAACCAGAAGATCGGCCAACTGTCGGACACCTGCAAAGACAATGGTCGAGTGTTCAACGAGAACGGCGACCTGCTCGACCGATTCAGCGAGAAGGGCACAAAGACCAGGCAGGCCTTGGAGGATATCGCCAGCAGCGCGCAGAACGCTGCGGAGAAGATACTCAAGCAGGGTGAGAACACCAACTTCACCGGAGGCGAGATCGAACGCGCCAACGGCGTCCTGCAGGATGCGCGCGAAGCCCTCATAAGGCAGGCCGAAGCTTCGGGCATGGGCGAACAGGCCGCTAACGCTTTGGCGGACCGGTGGGGTCTGAGTTCCGACAGCATCAAAGCGGCGATCGACAACATCAAGAAGACCGCCGAAGGCAACCAGCCGAAGCTCGACGTGGACGACTCCAAGGCCAAGAAGAAAACCAAGGATTCCGAGACCAACCTCGACAAATTCAACAAGAAGGTTGCGAAAGCCAAGCTCGAAGCCGACGACAAGAAGGCCACGGACAGCGCCAAGAAGGCGCGGAAGATGATGGACGACTTCGGCAAGAAGCACGTCAAAGGCACCATCGACGCGACCGACAAGGCATCCAAGAAGGCCAAGACCGCATCCGCGAACGTCAACAAGCTCAACGGCAAGAAGGCCACGGCCAAACTCGACGCGAAAGACAACGCGTCTCCGAAGGTCGACAAGGCCAACTCGAAGAAGCTGACCAACAAGCGCAACACCTTGGACTCCACGGACAAGGCCACGCCGAAGACGAACGCGGCCAACTCCAAGAGGCTCAAAGACAAGCGCAACACGCTCGATTCGGCCGACAAGGCCGGACCGAAGGTCGACGCCGTCAACCGCAAGAAGCTGAACGACAAGAAGAGCACCGCCTCGGTCAACGACCAGGCGACTCCGGTGCTCCGGTTCATCAACAACTTCAAGATCGCGGACAAGAGCTTCACCGTCACGGAGAAAACGAAGAAGGAAGGCGGTTACACAGGCGGCATGTTCACGGACGGCACCTTCCAGCAGTTCGCCGGAGGTGGCATGTTCTCCGGCTACGTGGATCCGGCATGGGCGCCCGGCAATGGTCTGAGCGACAGCGTGTACCTGCTCAACGCTCGTCTCGCCGCGGGCGAGTACACGCACAATGCCGCGGCCACGGCCTATTACGGCGTCGATACCATGCGCCTGCTGAACGAGCGGAAGATTCCACGCGAAGTGTTTGCCACAGCCAATCAGATGACAGGCAATCAGGTCAGCATACAGGTTGATACCGCTTCCGTGGTGGCGGCGATAACCAGCCTGCACAACGATCTTGGCGCGATCATCAGCGCCGCGTCCGATGATTCGACGGTCGGCGATCGTGACTTGGGGAGGTTGATCCGCAGATATGCGCGAGCTTAGATACGCGTCGCATGATGGCACGGTCATCGACCTCAACACCGATAGTCTGTGGGTGGCCGACCTGCAGGAGATGCGCGGGTACGCATGGACGTACACTTTGGCCACTCGCGGTATCAAATCGGTGAGCCGGAACGCGTCGACGGCGAAAATGACCGTCCGCACCACGGATCCGTCAAGATTGGACGTGGTGCAGACGGCTTTCGATTCGGACGTGCAGGCGGTTACGCCAGGCACGTTGACGGTGGATGGCGAATGGTTCCAGCGGGCGTATGTCGTCGGCTCATCGCTCGGTCTCGTGCCATGGCCGGAATACGCGCAAGTCGATTACACGATTGTCCTTTGCGATGGTGTTTGGCGTCGCGCGCTGCCGGTGCAGCATTTCTTCCCGATGACGCCAGGCACCGGTTCGCAGATTGACCTCCCCCTGGACCTGCCGACCGATTTGGCTCCGTCGAAAATCGCCTTGACGGTGAATAATCCGACCGGCGAGGCCGCCGAGTTCACTGCGGTCATTTTCGGCCCTTGCGTCAACCCGTCTTTCCAGATCGGCGGCAACACTTATGCGGTTGATGTGACGGTGCCGGAAGGCGGTCATGTGTCGCTGTCGGCCACTGGATTGCGGAAGACGATAACGTTGACAGCTGAAAACGGCGACGTTTCGGATGTTTTCGACAAGGGCGTTCGTGGCAACGGCAGGGGAAGCGGCTCATATGTTTTCGAGCCGATACCGGCCGGAGATTCGCTGTTGACGGTTTCCGGCAATTATGGCATCGATTTGACCATGTTTGACGTTTCGGGAGGTGTGCCTTGGCTGACGTTATCCTCGCCGACGGCAAGCTGACGCCACGTGCGATCGTTTCGCAGGTGACGTTGGATTGGGCTTGCGGCACGGACGAAAACGACTTCGAATTGACCATCGACGATCCGGATGCGCCGGAAATCGAACGTGGTTGGTATTTCTGGCTTGACGGCAGTGACGTGGGCGGCCGGATCATCGACCGTCGTGTGACCGTTTCCGGTGGCGTGTCCACGGCCATGTGGATCGGCCAATCGTGGACTGGCATGTTGGCGGCGAAGATATTGCAGCCGGACGCGAATCAGGATTACCTGACCGTCTCCGGCAAGCTGCCTGACATCCTTAAAAGCCTTTTGAAGCGCATCGGTTTGGATTCGGTGTTTACCGTCGATTCCTCCGATGCTTCCACTTTGTCGAATTGGATGTTCCGAAATCCACGCTACGTGGACGCCTACACAGGATTCCGTAATCTGCTCGCATCCTGTGGCAGACGCCTCGATTTCCAAGCCAAGGATAATCGCATCCTGCTTGGCATCACGCCGGTCGGCATCATCGACAACACGATCGATTCCGACTTGGTGGACTTCAAGGCCGAAACCAACTGTCGCGCGGTGAATCATCTCATCGGCCTTGGCTCGCAGGAGCTTAAAGATCGTCTGGTGGTCAATTATTTCGCTGATGCAGCCGGTGCGGTGAGTCAGACGCAGACGCTCATTGGCGTCGATGAGGTATGCGCCACATACGACTATTCCAACGCGGATTTGTCCACGCTGCAATCCGAGACGAAGAAACATCTGCAGGAGTTGCAGACCGGTGGTTCAGTCGAGGTGACGTTGTCCGATGAGGTCGGTGATGGTCTGCACGTGGATGACAAGATCGTCGCGACGGATCAGGCTTCCGGTGTCAATGTCACCGCCGTGGTGACGAAGCAGATTGTGAAAATCGATTCCGGGATTTTGACTTCGACGTTCGAGGTCGGACTGCCGGTGCAGTCGGCGAATGCGAACTATTCCGGCTCTTCCTCTTCGTCTTCCGGTGGTTCGCCTGGTGGTGGCGTGTCTTTGACGGCTGGTCGTGGCCTGTCGATTTCAGGCGGCACGATAAACGCGGATGTCGATTCTGATGATTTGAATGCCGTCAGGCAGGTTGCCGAGGCGGCTAACAAGACGGCTTCCGATTACGCGGCGCAGATTGGAGCGGCGAACAAGACCGCCGAGGATGCGAAGACCGTTGCGGATGCGGCGAAGAGTGTGGCCGATGGTGCGAAGTCGGGCATGATGACCGACGGTGAACGGTCTAAGCTCGCTTCGGTCGAACGGGGCGCGAACGCCTACGCGCTGCCGAAGGCGTCCACGGACGTGTTGGGTGGCGTGAGGGTGGATGGTTCCACGATTGTGAGCGTGGACGGTGTGATAAGCGCCCATGTGAACGGTGGCTCCGGCAGTACGGGAAAGGTCGTGTTTCCAATCGGCTATGTCGTGATGAACACGACCGGTGTTGACCCTGCGGTGGATTTCGGTGGTACGTGGAGGCAGTTGCCTTCGCTTGGTTGTTCCATGTTTGAAAGGATTGGATAGTGAAGTCTGACGGTTACTCGAAGTACGTGTGCGACAAGTGCGGCAAGACCGCGTATGTCGCAGCTGGCGATACGGAGGCGCGTGAATGGTTCACCGTGCGCCGGTATTCCGCTGGCAAGGCGACCCGCATCGCGGATGATGTGACGCCTGACATCTACGAATTGTGCTCCCAGTGCAATGCGTCTTTCATGGCGTTCATGCAGAAGGACGACGCTTCTTTTGAAGCATGGTTGAAGGAGGCTGAACAGTGACCATCGAACTTGTTGACGGCAAAGCCGGAGTCGCGCACATCTCGAGCGAGGACAAGGCGATCATCCATCAGGCCAAGTTTTCGAAGTCCGACGTGGTGTTCGACTGGGGCGACGCGTTCAAGTGTTCGATGAGTTCGCCCAACAGGGCGACGATCGGCACCGGCTGCGCGTCGATTCAAGGCTTGGACTGGCATATCACGGCGGCGGAATCCGTGACGATCTCCAACGGGTTGCAGGGCGTGAAACGCAATGACATCATCTGCGCGCATTACCATCGAGATTCCAAGACCGGTAATGAGCTGGTGGAATTGACCGTGTTGAAGGGCACGCCGAACGCGACGACTGCCGCCGACCCGACCATTCCGTCAGGGAAGATACTGTCCGGCGCGGTTGACGCGTACATGCCGTTGTGGCGTATCCCATTGGACGGTATCACGGTCGGCACTCCGGTGCGCCTGTTCACGCCGAAGGGGGCTTTGTGGGATTCCGTAACCCTCACCAAGACGAACACTAACTGGAATGTGGATTACCGTACCGCGCTGGTCGGCAAGATGCTGATAGTCGCATTCCACGCCACACGCCTCAACTCCGACTGGAATGCTGCGAAGGAGTGGGAGATATCCCAGCTTTTCACGCTACCAACCGGCTTGGAGGCGGCTTTCGAGGTGCATTGCGCCGCCGTGTCCAATTCCAGCGTCGGGCTGCATGGCGTCGAAGTGCAGACCGCGGGCAACGCCATCGCCCTCCGCTCGTCGGAGAAGATGACGATCGGCAAGGGCGGATGGGTCGAGGGATGCATCACGGTGCCGCTCGCCTAGGCGAATGTCACGCCATCTGGCACGGGGATAATCTTCGAGAAGCATTGGATGACATCGTTTGGCTCTACACCGCCGATGAGGACCACCGACCCATCCGTGTTCCAAGTCGCCTGTTTTCCGTACGCGATGCCTGACACGTTCGCGATGCACCCCAAACTGACCGCTTTGGAGGGTTTCACACCCGATTTGAACATCCAGACAGTGAAGTTGCCGACGTTCACGGAGCTTCGGAACGAGGACAGGTCCACGAAAATCAGACCATCCCTGACCTTGATGGTGTTCGAAGCGCCGTAAGGCGCCGGAACGAACGAGACGGTGGACTGCCATTGCAATTGGCACGTCTGGGTTACGGAAAGCTACTGTGCTGTTATCCAGCAGCCGTGCGCCGTGGAGTAGGCGGATTTCGGGTCGCCAAGCATCTGCACCTTCCCGTCACGCATGACAAGCAGGCTGAAACCGCAGGACGGGAACGCGATGATGCTCTGATCGGCGAGTGGGCGGAACGCTTCAGGGATGGTCTCAACCGCCATCGCGTAGTTCTGCACTCCGCTGCCGGTGAACTTGACGTTGCCGTTGACCGTGACTGTGCGTCCGACCCGACACAGCGTGAGGCTGTTGTTCGTATACGGCGGTTTCCACGGTTGGGTTACGGAAAGCTAGCAGATTGGGTATACGACAGTTCCGACGCAACCTTGGCTGCTACCAGTCGATCCCATGTTGGCTACCCGGATGATACCGTTGGCCTGTACGATAAGCATTCGCGCGGTCTGGCCATTCGTGACGCAGCACATGCTGTTGACCTCGATTGGCGGCCTATACGCTTCCGGCAGAACATACTTGCACTGTTTCGCATCCCAGCTTCCGACCCCTATCGCGCCGCTAAACTTCACGAGCATCAATATTCCGGCTTTGATGACAACGAAACCATCGGCATTATAGAGGGTTACGGAAAGCTATTCAGCAGGTCAACACCAGTCGTTGCCATGCTCGCTGCATGTCCTTGAGGACGCTCAGATCAGGCTTCAAATAATACCTTGCGGTGGTCTGGATGTCGGAATGGCCGAGCTGTCGTGCGACCACGCTGATGTCGGTGCCCGCCTTGATTGCCAGCGTGCCGAACGTGTGACGCAGATTGCGTGGCGGGACAGAGGGTAGTTTCATTCGCTGGCACCATGACTTGTAACGGTTAGCGACTTGGTTCGCGTTCAGATTGCCGACCAGTCTGCCGGTCTTCGTGCCGTGCCGTAGTTCCGCCAACCGTTTGACGGCAAATCGCGGCAACGCCACGGTTCGACGGCTCAAATCGGTCTTCGGCTCGGTGACCGTCTCATGTCCTGCGACCCACTGCACGGAACGTTTGACTGTTACCGTGCCACGCCGCAGGTCAAGGTCAGACCATTCGATGCCGACCGACTCGCAACGGCGCAAACCGGCGCATACCGACACCAACAGCCATGCTTCGAGCGGATGCCCGTAGAAGCCTTTCAACAGCTTGCGCACCTCCTGCGCCGACAACACTCGCGGCTCATAGTGACGTAGGCGGGGGAGTCTGATTTCCCTTCTGGTCACATCATTGTCCGTCATGCCGCGCCGGAACGCGAGCCTGAGAATCGCACGGAACACGGCCCATGCTTTTCGCGCCGCTCCCGGCTTGTCGAAGGAGTCCAACCATGATTCGATGTCCGCCACCGTGATCGAGTCCAGGTCTTTTCCGCTCCATTGTGGGAGGATATGACGGTTCAGGGCGCTTTCATATCCCACTAGAGTGCATTCGCGGAGTTTCGCGCATGAGGGTTTCCAAACAGTGGATGCGAATGTGCCGAAAAGCATTGGTTCCTTCCCGATTATTGTTGAATAATCCCACACATTGTCGTGTTGCCGTTGGCCTGACATGCGTGTGGGTTTCTTATTGTTTCACATCCATGATTCTCCGTTCATGTTTTTAAACCCGTCGATTTCGACGGGTTTTGTTTTTAACGCTTCTTTTAAGGAGGATGTTTTGACTCAGATCAAATTCGATTTCGGCCATCCGAGTGCGGATGGCATCGCCGACTTGGCCGGTGAGACGGTTCACGTGATTCCGACGAGCCGTTTCAACAGCGGTAAGCGCATCGTGGTGCGTGACTCGTTCGAGGTGAGACTGGACGAGTATGGCACCGCGACCGTCACCGTTCCGCCGACCGATAACACGTTCGCCTACGAGGTGACCATCGGCGATAGCGCCGATTCATGGCGGTTCATTCGCGTCGTGCAGGTGCCGGATTCGACTTCGGTGTTGAATTTCTCCGATCTGGTTGAAGTTGATTCTACCACGCTCACGCCGGTGGGTACCGGCAATCCGTTGGCTGACATCGACCAGTCCGACATCGACTGGGCGTTGGCCGCCATCCGCAACTGAGAAAGGACAGAAAATGGCAAATCCGGACAAGTTCATCCGCCTGCGCGATTTCGCGAAGATCATGCGCGCCCTGCGCGAGACCGACGTGGACGGCACGACCTTCCATTACGACGAATCGAAGCACGAATACGCGAATGTCAAGGAGTTCTACAGTCAGCACCGCTCCGGCCGAATCTACGGCGTGCAGTTCCCTCGCTACTCCTTCTCCCATGTGCCCACAGGCGCGAAGACCCACGACAACGCAAACCTGTCCGTGACGGTATCCACCGCCGCGAACGCCGGACGCGACGACTACGCCTACCTCAACGCCTTCCAATGGCGCGATGTGAACGCCACCGTGGACGACTCCGGCGTGCCGCACATCACCGCCATCGAAGGGGACAGCCGATTCCGCCGCGACGGATCCAACGGAGACGTGTTCGTCATGGTCGCGCCCGGATATTTCCGCATCGACGGAGACGACAACCACATCGAACTGCTTTACAGCGACGAGCAGTACGACGGCTTCGAACCGATGCCGGGACTGCTCCTGCCGGACGGCACCGAACGCCCATGCCTGCTGTTCGCGAAATACGCGGCATCCCTGTCCGGCGGCATACCGCGCTCCTGGAGCAGCCAGAAGATCGACCCCGGCTTCGGCTGCCAGAACGACCAGATCGACCTCGCCCTGAAAAAGGGCAAGGGGTACGCCGGCCAATGCCAGCCGGACGTCTTCTACTTCCAGCTGATGCTCATGCTGAAATTCGCCACCAAGGACATGGAGGCGGCGCTCGGCGGCTGCTTCGAAAACTACACGGCTCAGGGGCCGGTCACCAAGGCCGAGACCAATGCCAAACGCGTCATCATCGCCAAGGACACCGCCGACAACATCCTCGTCGGATCCACCATCAACATCGGCACCGACAAGGAACGCAACAACAGCGGCAACCACTCCATGGCCGAGGCCCGCACCGTCCTGTCCAAGACCACCATCGACGCGACGAACGTGGCCCTCAACATCGACGGCGCCGCCATCACCACCACGACCACCGCGTTCGTCAGCACCATGCCGTGGAAGACCGGCGCCACCGACTCCATCCGCGGCAGGGGAGACGGACGCCCGCAGGCCGACCACGCCGGATGGCAGCCGGTGCGTCTGCAGGGCATCGAACGCGGCAACGGCATCTACGAGGTCGACGCGGACGCCATCGTCAACGCCTACAAGGACGCCGACGGCATCGGCCACACCGCCCTCTACCTCGTGCACGACATCACCAAGGCATCCAAGACCAGCACCGACAACTACACTCTCGTAGGCGAGTTTCCGACCCGCGACAAGACCAACGACTCGAGCTCGCGCTTCGCCGAGGACTTCAACGTCGTCGACGGGCGCGTGTTCCTGCCGACCGGCATCGGCGCCACCTCCAGCACCGGCCTCACCGACGCCGTCTATGCCAATCCGGTCCAGGCACAGGGGCTCCGACAGGTGCGCCGGTTCGGCGATCTCAGTGTTGGCTCGGGCTGCGGCGCGTTCCGCGCGGTCCTGATCGGGGACCTGGCGGGCCGCTGGTGGGACATCGGCGGCCGCCTATCCGCGCTCGGCCGCTCGAAGGCATGAGCCAAGAGCGGTGAGGGGTGAGCGCAGCGAGGGGGCGCAAGCCCCCTCATCGTCCCGCTGAAAAACATGTGGGACTCGGAGTGGCGCGCCTACCGTCCTTCGCGTCGTGCACCGGTTCGGCAATCTCAGTGATGGCTCGAACTGCGGCGCGTTCCACGCGAACCTGAACAGGGACCTGACGAACCGCAGGTGGAACATCGGCGGCCGCATACCTGGACAATCCTGTCGAAAACATCAGAACACTCCGATTACCGTCGGCCACGATCTAAGCCAGACGGCATGCCACGGCCAGATCCGAAAATGCAACACGAGCACGCGGCCGGTAGATGAACCCATCCAGCCACATCGACAGCCGCGCAAAGTCCAGATAGGAACAGCTCAATTGAAAACCTACTGCCGTCACACGCATTGCGGCACACCGGCCTTCGTCAGGAAGGCCATAGACCATTACCTGCAAGGCAAAACATCAAGACGCGACGTCACGAGATTCCTGGAACACCACCCGGACCTCGACGACCTCGCCATCAGACTCGCCGGCCAGATCAGGACCGGCGGATTCGACCATCCACGTATCCGATACTTCAACCGTGTCGAACCGATTTCCGGCAAGCATCGCGTCATCGGCCGTGAGGCCGTCGAACAGCAGATCCTCGACCACGTCGCGGTCATCGCCCTCATGCCCTTGTTCGACGCGAAGATAGGACGATGGCAGACCGCGAGCATCCCGGACCGCGGCACCAACGACGCACGACGTGTCATCCGCAAATGGATCCGCGAACCATCGAGCAAAGTCTTCGTCAAACTCGATGTGCGCAAATGCTATCCATCGATTGATCGGCCGACGCTCAAGGCGATGCTCTCGCACGACGTCGGCGACATGACGCTCCTGCGCCTCGTCTTCCACCTCATCGACTCCTACGCCGGCGATAACGGCCTGAACATCGGCAGCTACCTCAGCCAATACCTGGCGAATTATTACCTGTCGTCCATCTGGCACTTCTGCGAGCACGGACTCACCAAAACCAGACGGCACAGGGACGGCACCACCACGAAGCGAAGGCTCGTCACCCACGTCCTCTTCTACATGGACGACATCCTGCTGCTCGGACGCTCGAAACGCGACCTGTCGATCGCGGCAAGACGCATCACCACCTTCGCGCACGACCGGCTCAAACTCGACATGCACCCCGAATGGAACGTCAAGCACGTCGGCATCGAACCAATCGACATGGTCGGCTACACGTTCCGGCCCGGCCGGACGAACATCAGACCCGGCATATTCCTGCGAGCCGGACGGACCTTCGCCAGATTCCGCCGACACCCAAGGAACCTGACACTGGCGCGCAGATGCGCCAGCTACTACGGATACTTCATCCACTCCGACTCGACGCTCGTGCGCCGCCGCCGGCAGGTGGACGAGACAATGCGCATGGCCAAGCGGACGCTGGCCCGCGCCAACCAACAACCAAGGAAGGAAAAAAGATGAGCAAACTCGTCACCAGCGCCACACCGCTGGAAAAGGTCGAATACTTCAGGCGGGGCGACGGCCTCGCCGACATCTGGCTCCGCGAGGACATCAAGCAGGTCCAGCATCTCGGCACCGATGGCACCGAGACCACCGAATACACGGCGCAGGAAACCTACCTGTGCCGCGACCTGACCGAACAGGAGGCGGTCGAGCAATTCGACAGCCTCATCCAATCGGCCGAGATCGAATCGATGGACGACAAGGAGCGCATCGCACAGCTCGAGCAGCAGGCCGTCGACAACGCCACCGCCATCGCGGCCCTCTACGAGGCGCAACTCACCACAGCGTCCGCCAACGATGCCGGAGCAAAGGAGCAAGCATGAACACCCTGCAGCAAGCCATGATCGCCATCTACGCCAACCTCGTCCGCTCCGGAGCCCGCACCATCGACTCCATCCCCAAAAACCTGCGCGACGAAGTCCAGAAGCGCCTCGACCCATGGAGCTCGGATGACGCCGCTTAACCTCTTTTCAAGCACGGAATTCTGGACGTCTCTCATCGTCGCCCTGATCGGCGGTGGAGGAGTGGGTGCCATCATCGGCGCCATCTCCAGCAGACGCAAGGACACCGCGGACATCGCCGCGAAGGCTTGCGACATCCTCACCGATTCCGTCATCAAGCCTTTGAGGGAACAGGTCGAGTCGCAGGAGGAGCAGATCCAGCACCTGGAGGATCAGCAGCGAAAATACTTCGCGCTCGCCGCATACACGAGGCAGCTGTTCCATTGGTTGCAACAGTTCTGCGAGATCGTCGAGCCCGATTTCCTCAAGCGGCATCCGAAACCGCACCTGCCGGACGAGCTGCGCGCCGACGTGGCGCCGGAGACCGTGGAGGACGCATGACCTTCGTCATCGCCTGGATCGGTCTCGCCACGCTCGTCCTGTTTTTCAATCGTGGCGCCCACATGTGACGCCATCAACCATGAAACCACGCGTGAAAACGTGGGGTTTCCCGTTTTCAGAGAAAGGAAATGAATGCGCAAGCACAAGCCTCCGTGGCTCAAACGAATCCGGCTGGCGGTGACCGGCGTGGTCATGGCCATCACCATGGCCGTGGCGCCCGCCGCGATGGCCGACCTGAACGGATACGACGTATCCGGCTACCAGGCCCCGGACATCACGCAGGTCGCTCCGGCCGACTTCGCGATCGTCAAGGTCAACCAGGGCTGGTACATCAACTCCAGCTGGGGCCAGCAAGCATCCGGCGCCGTCAACACCGGCAAGGAGCTAGGCCTGTACGATTACGCGTCCGGAATGGACGCCACGACCGAAGCCGACAACTTCGTCAACCACATCACCGGATACGTCGGCAAGGCCATGCTCGTCCTCGACTGGGAGCCATACCAGAACGCCGCGTGGGGCAACAGCAACTGGGTGCGGACGTGGGTATACCGCGTCCACGCCAGGACGGGAGTGTGGCCCGTCGTCTACTGCTCCAAGGGCTTCGTCGGCCAGATACCGGCGGACGTCCGAGCCAAGTGCATGCTGTGGGCGGCGCAGTACGCCAACAACTACGCGACCGGCTACCAGGACTCCCCATGGCTCGCCGGATCGCAGGGCGAAGGCATGCTCCAGTACACGAGCACTGGCTACCTCAACGGACATGGACCGCTCGACCTCGACAAATTCTTCGGAGACAGGACGGCATGGCGCAAGATCGCCTGCGGCGAACGCGCCGGCTGCTCCACCACCGGAGGATCCACCGGCACGCCGAACGTCCACGTGGAGAAGCGGACGACCAACACCACCGACCTGAACGCCATGGCCACCGCCGTCATCCGCGGCGATTACGGCAACGGCGCCGATCGGCAGTCCCGTCTCGGCGACAACTACCAGGCGGTGATGAACATCGTCAACAGCCGCCTGTCCGGTTCGACGTACTCCGGCCCGACCACCGTGACCCGCACGACGACCCGCACCTACGTGGTCCGCTCCGGCGACACCGTGTCGGCCATCGCCGAGCGCACCGGCCTCAAGCCGGCCTCCGCATGGCGCGTGCCGTCCGGCAACATCAACCGGATCTACGTCGGCCAGACGATCACCTACTACGGCTCGTCCACCGTCTCCACGCCGTCCACGACCTACTCGTCCACGCACGTGGTCAGCGCAGGCGAGAGCCTGTGGAAGATCTACGGATCCGGCTGGTACGCCGCGGCCCAGCGCAACGGCCTCCGTCCGCCGTACACCATCTATCCAGGCCAGCGGCTCCGCTGACCGGACTCCAGCTCCACGATTAAGCGTTGTGGAGCCGGTTCCTGCAACACATAAAGGAGGTGTGGAATGGACAAGGACACCAAGACTGAGCTCGACTATCTGCTGCCCGACAAGGCATACGAGATCCTCAAGTGGGTCGCGCTGATCGCCCTGCCGGCCGTCGCATGGCTGGTCGGCGCGGTCGGCCCGCAGTGGGGACTGCCTCACTGCGGCGAGATCGTCACGACCATCAACGCCGTCGGCGTTTTCGTCGGCGCTCTGATCGGCGTGAGCCAGCTCACGGCCACCAAGCCGGACGATGATTCCGACAAAGATTAAGCGTTGCCACAAAATCAGCGACAACACTTAACAGAACTTCGTATCGGACTTAACAGCTGTTAAGCTGCCGCTAAGTCCATACGAAGTTGCCCCTCTCTCAGCCAAGGCTGGGGAGGGGCTTTTCTTGTTATTCGGTCTTGTTCTTGCGTGGGCGTCCTCCGCCGACGCCGCGACCGGGACGACTGGCGTTCCATCGGTCGATGGTGTCGGGGAGCCATCCGCGAGTGCGGCCGATCGTGGCGTCCGGCTCGGGGAGCTTGTAGGCGCTGACTGCGGCCGTGCTGATGCCGAGCCGTTTGGCCACGTCGGTGACGCCCAGGTATTCGGTGGTCATTCGCCGTCCTCCCATTTCGTGGAGGCGAGGGCGAGGATTCCGGCGAAGCATCCGAGCGTGCCTGCCGGGAGGGCCTTGCCGCCGACGCCGAGCAGCAGGCTCACGATTCCTGCCGCGAACGCGATTTTGATTAGTTTGTCCTTCATTGTGCGCATGGGTTAATCTGGTGGGGCCGAGTCCCGGATAGGTAGAGAATCCGGGACTCGGTTTTCAGCGCCGTCCGTGTCGGCTTGGCCGGTGGATGAATATCAGGATGACGGTTGATATTCCGACCAGCGCGGAGCCGATGTCGCCGAGTATCGCGGCGATGTCCTTGACGGTCTGCCAGATGTTTTCCATGTTCACCTCCTTTCCTTGACATAAACTATATTAGCACAGTAAATAAAGTAATGCAAGTCGAAACACAAGAAAAACACCATGGAAGGCGGGGTCAGGCAATGCAAGGCTCCGCCTCTCTTTATCCATCCACCGCCAACCGAAGAGGTGGTGACCGCCGCAGTGGAAAAATGATGAATCCAACGACACTCTGGGAGTGGTATCTCGAGTGGTGCGACAATCCATCACCATTGAGAAACGGCTTCATTCCAACGATTAGATAGAGTTATCACGAAATCAGTCGCTTTGCGTCGTGTCGATGACGTTGCTGCAGTATGCCGTCCTGCCGGCAGTCACGTCGGCGTAGAAGCGCTGTTTTTCATCGATGTAGGCGATGGCTTTACGCAGTTCCTCCATTGCGTCTCCAGATGCTCGCGTTTTTCGGCAAGGATTTCCTGACGTTCCGGTATCGATGACTCACCTTCAAGACAGAGCTGCGTGTAGTGCCGCATCTCCTTGATGCCCAGACCGCAGCGTTTGAGGCATGTCAGGTCGTTGATCCATGCGATGCATCGCGCGTCGAAGACGCGTCGGTTGTTCTGGTCTCGTTTGAGACCGGGCACGAGTCCTGAATTGCAATAGAACTTCAATGCTTCGTAATTCATGCCGGTTAGTTTGCAGGCCTGCTTCATCGTATAGGTTTTCATGTTCTTATGGAGTGGCACTGCCGTGATTGCCATACGTGGCTCCTTTCGGACGCTGCGCGGCAGGACGTTCGGCGGGTGCCGCCGGATGGGGTCGGGCTTGAGGCGCATTGTTCTTTTTGTTTGTACCTATCATGTCACATTTCCGGTTATTAATACCGGTAGATAGTACCGGCGTGCCGTAATTTGACCGGTAGCGGCTACCGGATTTTATCTTGAGGGTCAGAACGGCATACATGCCGGCACTGAATACCGACGAATTTATGGAAGGAAAAACAGTGGAATACGTGAAACTTGCCAACGGTGTTGAGATTCCGAAGATCGGATACGGCGTCTTCCAGATCAGCAAGGACGATGCTCCTCGCTGCGTGCGCGAGGCCATCGAGACCGGGTACCGCCATATCGACACCGCACAGTCGTACTTCAACGAGGCCGAAGTCGGCCAAGGAATCAAGGATTCCGGTATCGATCGTAAGGATCTGTTCCTCACTACCAAGATCTGGATCAGCAATTACGGCTATGAGAACACGCTGAGGTCCGTCGATGTGTCCTTGAAGAAGCTTGGCACCGACTATCTCGATCTGGTGTTACTGCACCAGCCGTTTTCCGATACCTACGGCGCGTGTCGTGCACTCGAAAAGCTCTACAAGGACGGCGTGATCCGCGCCATCGGCGTGAGTAACTTCTATCCGGATCGTCTGGCCGATATGGTCGCCTTCAATGAGATCGCCCCGATGGTCGATCAGGTCGAGACTAATCCGCTCAACCAGCAGATCGAAGCTCGCAAGAACATGGTCAAGCGGGGCGTGGCTCAGGAAGCATGGGCTCCGTTCGAGGAGGGCATGCAGAACATGTTCTCCAATCCCACCCTGGCCAAGATTGGCGAGGTACATGGCAAGTCCGTCGCGCAGGTGATCCTGCGTTGGCTCACTCAGCGCGACATCGTCGCTCTGCCCAAGTCCACGCACAAGGAGCGCATGGAAGAAAACCTGAACATCTTCGATTTCCGGCTCTCCGACAGCGAGATGACAACCATCGCGGGCCTTGACACCAAGACCAGCATGTTCTTTCGCCACGACACCCCTGAGGCGGTCGACCGCTTCGTCAGTTATGTCAAGGAACGTGCCGGCCGCGAGTGATTCCGGCCCATGACATGGTCGGTGCCGGCAGCACTGTGTATCTGGGCTTCCCGATTTGGTGGATGGCACCTGTTTGGCTGGTGAACGATTCCGTCAAATCCAACGATTTCGCAGGTAAGACGATCATTCCGTTCTGCACTTCCGCCAGCTCCGATATCGGCAACAGTGCATCCACGCTCCAGAAAATGGCAGGCAGCGGTACATGGCTTACCGGGCACCGTTTCTCGGAATCTGTTTCCGAGAAGGACGTGACCGATTGGCTGATTTAGTCCAAAAACGGCATCGCCGAATAGCGAAGACATGGGGGGTAGTGCCCGAAAGTTGCGCACTTTGGATCATGGCCGTCCATGGAGCGATGATCAGTTCGCTTCCACGAGGTTGTCATCGAACCGGGACATGTCGAGGTAGCGGCGGGTCGACCATTCGTTCGCGGTGACGTACCGGATGCGCGCGCAGACGAGCATGAGCGCGCTGTTCCCGTCGGGGAAGCCGCCCACGACGCGCGTGCGCCGGCGGATCTCCCTGTTCAACCGCTCGATCATGTTGTTCGTGCGGATGCGCCTGCGGTGCCCGTCCGGGAACTCGGCCAGCAGGTAGGTCGTCGTCTCGCCGACGCCCTCCCGCAGGCAGTTGGCGGCGGCCCTCAGCCTCCTAGACCTCATCTCCGCGGCGACTTGTTCGGCTTTGTCCAGCGCGGATTCCCGGCTTTCCATGGCGAATACCGCCTTCAGGGCGGCGGACGCCCATTCCCTGTGGATCGGCGGGACCTTGGAGAGCACGTTGCGCATGAAATGCACCATGCAGCGTTGGTACTTCGCCTTGGGCAGCATCGAGCCGACCGTGGCCACCAGTCCGGCGCACCGGTCGCCGACCACGAGCCTGACGCCCTTCAGGCCGCGTTCGATCATGCCTCTGAAGAACTGCTCCCAGCTGGCCGAGTCCTCCCTCATGCCCTCCGTGACGCCGATGACCTCGCGATGCCCCTCCGCGTTGATTCCGATGGCGACCAGGACGCTCACGTTCTCCACGTGCCCGCCCCATGAGCGCTTGTGCCACACGCCGTCCACGAACACGTACGGGTATTCGGATTCCAACGGCCTCGTGCGCCACTGGTCGATCTCCCCGTAGATCCTTTTGAGCTTGTCGCTCAATGTCTGCGAGGGCATGCGGTCTCCCCACAGCAATTGGCTGATGTCGTCGACCTGGCGGGTGCTCACGCCCGCCAGGTACATGTCGATCAGGGATTCCTCGACGCTCTGCTCGCGCCGCCGGTAGCGTTCGATCACCGCGGACTCGAACAGGGCGCCCTTGAGTTTCGGCACCTTCAGCTCGAGCCTGCCGGCCTTGGCGGTGAGCTTGCGTTCGTAGTGGCCGGCCCTGTACGCCTTCCGTCCCCCGCTGCGCTCGTATCTGGCGGCCCCGGTGATCTCGTCGGCCTCGGCGTCGAGCATCGCGTTGAGGATCTGCGTCATCTTCTCGGTGATCAGCCGGTCGAGCCTGGTCTCGAGCAGGTTCTGGTCGATCTGTATGATGTTCTCGGGCATGGTTCCGTCTCCTGGCTTCCAATCGCGGTTTTTTGTTTTGGCGAATGAAAATCGTACACAGGACGCGGGCCATGCCCTCTTACGTCAGGGCCGGAATCCGAAAGTGCGCAAGAATTCGGGCGTTATCACATGGGGCGACCATTGTGTACGTTCGGCTGCAGCATTTCGTGTGCTGAATAGCAGGTCGCCTCTTCCACGCTCTTTTGAGTATCCCATCCGAATGTTTAAGCCGGCGTGGAAGTAGTAAGTGGTATGTGTGCTGTCCTGCCTTGCAGGAAGACATGGCGGGCATTTTCATTATGATGAAACGTCATCAAATATCGGATTATTTCCGATAATCATTCCACGAGATGGGCTTCCCCGTATTATTTCCTGAGACGTTTGTGACGCCCCTATGTATTTGCATGCGGGGATAGAATTGTTGACGGAAGAGAACCGTGAAAGGAATGTGCGTTGGCGAGAAATGACGGGAGTCGAAGGAGACGGGGCGGTCTTTGCGATAGGTTGTTCGGCGATCTCAGTGCAAAAAAGTTGCGTAAGGTGTTGTTTGGTGCTGTTGCGGCAATTGTCATTGTTATAGAACAGTATGTGCGCAATGTGCTTGGCGACGACGCGAAGAACTGGACTATCGAATTCAAGGATGTGCAATAGTCGCCAAGCGAGAACTGGCTTACCTCACCCGCAATTGCCATCGTGGATGGCGGTGGCCAGCTGATCGCTGGATGCATCCATCGCGTATTCGGCGACACCCTGCTGCTGATTCGTGATGCGGTCGCGGTCGGCCCCGAAAAACAGCACCGAATAGGAATTCGTCACCGCCTCCGTACGGTCGGCTGCGATTGTCGGTTGCGTGGTGCCGCAGGAGATCATGATCGAACGGTGCGAAAGTTCGTGCTTGACCATGTCCACCAGCCAGGGGCTTCGCGCGGTCTGCGTCCAATCCGGGTGTGTGGTGAGGATATGCACGACATTCCTCTGCGAGCGGTCGGGCATCTGGCAGTAATACGCAGCCACGAATCCACTCGGATTCTCACCTGACTGGCCGCCGCAGTTGAATTCCATGGTCTGTTCGATCTGCACGCCCATCGTCGATGCCACGTTCGTGGCGAGCGTGTACCATCCGGCCGGATCGAGATCACCGTTGCGTTCGGGCACGGCGATCGCAGCCGCTGCGGCTTCCGCGTTATGCAGATTGCTGACCGCAGTCGAGACCTGCTGTTTCACGTCCGAGCGTAGTTTGTGCAGCGACCGTAGGTCGGCGAGCATCTCCCTCATCGATGCATACGCGCGCTGTTTGCCGTATCGGTCGATGAGCTCGTTCGCCTGCGTCGGATCGTCCACCTGCAGCAGCCATTGCGCCGCATGCTGGCTGAAATCGTCCGCCATGGCCGCGTCGACCGCGCTGAGCAGTTCTTTGGTCTGTCCGTCGAGATTATGTGCCGCCACGCGCATGCTGTCGATGATGGTGCGCTGCTGGTTGCGGTACAACAGTCCGATGATGCGTTCCTGCAGATTGTCCGACAGCAGATACTTGATCTGCTTGGCGTCGGCAAGCCGGTCGTAATCGTCCATGCACTGCTGCACGGTTTCGATGTGCGCGGCGAATCGGTCCGGATCATCCAGGCCCTGCGCGAACGTGATGCTGTCCTGCGCGGTCTGCCGGATGCCTTGCATGGTTTCGATCTGCGGCTTGACATTGCCGGCCGCTTCACTGGTGGTGGCGTGCAGGAAATTGGCGACGCCGGCGATGACGGCAAGCACGACGAGCACGCCCACGATGCGTAGGACATTCCGCCGGCTGCGTGAATTCGGGTTGTGGTACGGCATATTCTCAGACTACCTTGCTCGTGTGATGCACCGATGCTCCCATCTACCGCCGTTTGGCTCCATCCGGCCATGCGATGCCGGTGTCAGGGGAGTGCAGGACGTTCTTGTAGATGTCGTTGCGTACGTAGATTTCCACGGAACCGCGCGATCGCTGGTCTTTCCATGGCGTGACGGTTTCGGCGATGCGTATTTTCGTGTAGTCGTTCCGGTCATAGCCGAGGGCGCTGAAGAAGAACGGCTGATAGATGGTGTCGTAGAATTCGGGTTCGCCCCATGATCTCCAGGTTTCGATGTCTTGTTTGCCGGCATAGGGGTCTATGCACCATTCCCAAGAGATGTAGCTGCGCCCTTTGTAGGCATTGGACATGAGCGTACGCTTGAAGTACGGGTCGGCGGTGACCAGTGTTCCGCTCACCCACGATGTGTAGTCGATGCAGTCCTTGCCATCGGCGCAGTAGCCGCCTTGATTGATTCGTTCCTTGACATCCGGGGACGCATTCGTGGAATTGATGCGAGTCCAGCCAGCCATCCAACGGTATTGCTCCAGATGATTGGTCTTGATGAACGAGGCCACCGTCCGGGATGAGGAATACTCGTATCGTATGTCGCATATGCTGGCGTTGATCGTCCAATACACGCTGATGAGCATGGCACCTAAAGCGAGGGCCTTCAGCGTGATGAGATAGTTGCGCGCTTTCCTCGCTCCAAGCTTGCCGATGAATCGGTCGGCCATGGTGATGCACCAGGCCGGCCAGTCGTCCGTGCTGATACGTCGCTCGTCGCAGTCAATCGCGAGCACCGCGATGAAAAATCCCAGCAGGATGCCCAGATGGTGCATGGAGAAATGCTGCGCGAACACCAAGCACATCACTGTGTATGAACTCAGCAGCAGCATTGCGTTGTGCCGGCGTCGGCTGATGTGGATGAGCGGGGCCCACATGAGGCATGACACGGTTCCCGTGTACAGCAGTGTCGACGACAGGCCGATGAATACCAGATTCGTATCCGACACCGTCGAGGTGAATAATGCTTCGGCCGGCAGCAGCAGCCAGGAATTGCAAATTTGCATCCATAGTGGTGCCGGCTGCGTCATGCCGGAGATGTCGAAATTGCCGGAATACACGTCTTTTGCGGGCATCACGTCGATCAGTATGACCACCGCCGCCGCGAGCAGCGCCAGCAGCGCGGCGAACCGTTGCCGGTTACGTATCAGCGAGTGTTCCTGCCGGACGAACCGCACCACCCAATTCGCCGCGAACATGCCTGCGATGACCAGTCCATATGAGCTGGTCAGACACAACAGCATCATGCTGAGCACTTCGCGCCACGGTTTCTCGTCACGGTTTTTCCAGTTGATGGCCACCAGCAGCATGGCCGCGACCATCAGCGCATAGGGACGCGACGTGACGCCGTACTGGTAGCACAGAAAATAGGAGAAAGGGAGGATGCCCTTAAGAACCTCAGGGAGCTTGGTCTTGAACTCCAACAGCCAGATCATAAGCGCGGCGCATGTGAGGTTGATGGTCTTCAATCCCATCTCGTACGGCACGCCAAGCTTGGCGGGTATGGCAAGCATCATCCACCACAGTGGAGGATGCCCCTCATAGTGCGGGCGCTCCAGAATCATCTCCCGCCAGGAGCAGTCGCGCGCGATGAGCCAGGCTTGTGCCTCGTCGAACCATGGTTCGTGGAAGCACATCACTGTGGCCACCACGATGACGTACGCCGCGAGCACGATGCAGTGCAGACGATGCGGCGAGAGCCAATGCCGGATTGCGTCGCATCGTGTTCTGTTGTCTGTGGCTGCTACTGTTGCAGAACTCATGTTTCCTGTTTCCCGTTGCGTTCGAAATACGAGCGATTGCTGCGTGACTTTGCGATTATTGCGTGGCCGCGCATGGACCATGGCGGTTCCGTCATATTCCATGTTGCGGAACCGCCATTGGATGCATGGGCACACCATCGCGCCAGCTGTGCCGGCCATCCTTAGAACGACTTGCGCGCGCCGCAGAGCTTCTCGAACTCCTCGCGTACCTGCACCTTCACCAGCGCGTCCTCGAATGTGATCACGCCCTTGTTCACCAGTCGCGCCAGATCCTGATCGAGCGTGTGCATGCCTTCCTTCTCGCCAGACTGCAGCACGGTCCGGATCTGATGCGCCTTGCCACTGCGAATCAGCGCGGCGACGGCAGGATTGTTGATCATCACCTCGGTTGCCGGCGCACGACCATGGCCACTGGCACGCGGAATCAGCGTCTGCACGATTACGGCGCGCAGGGTGGAAGCCACCTGCACGCGAATCTGCTGCTGCTGGTTTTCCGGATACACGTCGATCAGACGGTCCACGGTGGAACCTGCGTCCTGCGTGTGCAAGGTAGCGAACACCAAGTGGCCGGTCTCCACTGCGGTCAATGCGGTGGAGATGGTCTCCAGGTCTCGAAGCTCGCCGACTTCGATGATGTCCGGATCCTCACGCAGCGCGCGTTTCAGTGCTTCCGCGAAGCTCTTCGTGTCGGTGCCCACCTCACGCTGGCTCATCACGCAACGCTTATGCTGATGCACGAATTCGATCGGGTCTTCGATGGTGATGATATGGTCGGCACGTTCCGCATTCGCCTTGTCCACGATTGCGGCCAGTGTGGTCGACTTACCGGAACCGGTCGGGCCGCATACAAGCACCAGACCACGTGGCAACAGCGCAAGGTCGGCGATACGCGGGTCAATTCCCAGTTCCTGCGCGGTTTTGATTTCCGTAGGAATGGTACGCAACGCGGCGCATACGCCCATACGGTCGCGGTATACGTTCACGCGGAAGCGCAGCAGATCGCCAATGGCGAAGGAGATATCAAGTTCCAGATCATCTTTGAAACGTTCCATCTCTAATTCGTTGGTCATGACTTTCACTGCTTCGTACGTGTGATCCTTCGTCCACACGCTCAATCCCTTGGCGGGGCGCAGCTTGCCATCCACGCGCAGCATTGGCGGGTCGTTGATTACCAAGTGCAAATCGGACGCATTGAGCTTAACCAGCTGGCGGATGGCCGACACGAATTCGTCGTCCGCGTCCGGATGTTCGGTGCGCAGCGTCTGTTCGACCTGCTCGGCCTTGATCTTACGTTCTTCCGGAACGGCATCCTCGTCGGCGTCGTTGGTTTCAGGCACTACGAAATCCGCGAATGGCCTGGTCTGCGGCTGGGGCTGACACATCTGCTGTTGCTGTGGCTGCGGCCTTTGGAAAGCTGCGTCCTGCGGAATGTGAGTGATGGTCGGAGGCATCTGCTGCGCTGCGGTTTCGGCGATGTCGGTCTGTCGCTTAGCGAATGGTGTGGCACCCGGTACGAAGGACGGTGGATTGCTATCGATCTGCTGGATCGGACCATGCTCCTCATATGCGGGATTTTGCTGGGTCGCGTCAGTGTCCTCATCAAACTGCAGGCTGCCGGTACCGACTGGTTGACGGTCGCTTGTTGTTGGAAAAACATGCGCTTCCTGCGATTGTTGTATGGCTTGCGTAGTCTGTTGTTGAGCAACAGACTGTTCGGATGGTTGAGACTGTGAAACTGGCTGCGGGTCGGGAATTTGCACATCCTGCTGGCTTACAGTCGGCATTGAATTAAGCGAAGCGAAAATGCCCTTAAGGCTTTCATCATCTGCCTGAATCGCATTGTCGGAAGACCAATGACGTCCCTTGCGGGGATCCTCATTGAACGATGGAGTGTTGTTGGGAATGGTCACGCCTTTGAGACCGGAAAGATATCCGCCATTGTTCCACGTTTGCTCGATGGTCATCATTGTCCTTTTAATAGGTGGGTTGCTGTCTGAAAATGTCGGTCGTGCCGGCGCTTCGACGCGCCGACGCAACCGAACGTTTTATAGGTGTTTTATAAGTGCGGAGAGGTGCATAGGTGCATGTAACGTCAGGTGGAACCTACACCGTCACGCGAAGCACTTCCTCCACGGAGGTAATGCCTTGAAGCGCCTTCTGCCAACCGTCCTTACGAAGTGTGGTCATGCCTTGCTCCTTCGCCGCCTTGTCAATATCAATCGACGTGGCGCCACGGGCTATAAGATCCTCCATTGTTGAATCCACGCCCATGACCTGCTGGATGGCCACACGGCCGCTATAGCCGGTGTTGGCGCATTCTCGGCATCCTACCGGACGCCATATCGTCGGAAGAGGGGTATCTGGCATGTGTGGAACACCCAACGTCCGAAGCTCCGCTTCGGTGGCAGTATCCTGACGCTTGCACTTCTTGCACAGGCGGCGAGCCAGTCGCTGAGCCATCACCGCAGCAAGCGACGAGCTCAATAGGAACGGCTCCACACCCATTTCCGTCAAACGTGTCACTGCGCTTGGCGCATCATTGGTGTGCAGGGTGGAAAGCACCAAATGGCCGGTCAACGAAGCCTCAATAGCAATGTTGGCGGTCTCCTGATCTCGAATCTCGCCGATGAGCACCACATCAGGGTCTGCACGAAGGATCGAACGCAGAGCCGCGGCGAACGTCATACCGGCCTTGTTGTTCACCTGAACCTGATTGATGCCTCTCATACGGAATTCCACCGGGTCCTCAACCGTAATGATGTTGATTTCCGGCTTCGCCACATCGCCCAACGTGGCATACAACGTGGTCGACTTACCCGAACCGGTAGGACCGGTGACCAACACCAGACCATACGGACGGTTGTACGCCTTGGAGAACACGTCGAAATTCCGCTGGCTGAAATTCAAATCCTCCACCTTGAGATTGCCCGAAGGCGTGCTCAGGATTCGCATGACGATCTTCTCGCCCCATACCGTCGGCAGTGCGGCCACACGAAGATCCACCTTCTGACCATTGTGCTTGACGGTGATGCGGCCGTCCTGCGGCTTACGGCGCTCGCCGATATCCATATCGGACATGACCTTGATGCGGCTGATCACACCTTGGGTCATGGCTTTCGGCGCCTTTTGGAACACGTGCAGCACACCGTCGATACGGTAGCGCACGAGCAGACCGTCTTCCTGCGGTTCGATGTGGATATCGGAGCAGTGGTCGTCGATGGCCTGGTTGATGAGCAGGCTGACGAAGCGTGCCACAGGGGAGGCGTCCTCGCCGCTGTCGGATTCGAGGTCCACTTCCTTCTTGGCGGTCGCCGCGATTTCGTGCGACAGCTCGGTCAGCTCCGCGTTGGCGCGCAGGTACCGGTTGATGGCGTCCTTCACCTGAGAAGGCATCGCCACCATGGGAATGACCGGCATGCCGGTGCTGGCGGACACGTCGTCGATGGCGGCGAAGTTTTTCGGGTTGGCCATGGCCACGGTGATGCGTCCGTTGACAATGGACAATGGCAGCAGCTGGTTGCGACGGCACAGGTCGTCCGGCACCATGCTGATGACTTCTTTGTCTACTTGGTATTCGTTGAGGTCTACGAACGGTAGGCTCATGCCTTGAGCTAGCGCCATGGCATATTCGCGTTCGGTGTTTTCGTCCATGCCTTCGGTGGATGTGGGCATGGCGGGAAAGTCGCTAGTGGCGTCGCTGGGTGCAGCGGCATGGCGTGGCTGGCTCGGCGTGAAAATCTGGTTGATTTCTCCTGTGACCGGGGAATTCAAATCCATGCGCTGTGAGAAATCGCTCGGCGTGTCGTCGTTTCGATTGCGCTTGAGGAAAGGGAAACGGCTTCCCGAACCGGCGTCGCTCATAATGACCTCCTGGACCATGCGCCGGAACGCACGGTATGACTTATGGCCCTTTGCGAACACAGGTGTTTGCGGGCCTGAGAATGTTCAGTTGTTCATGGTCATGTGAGCTAACGATTGCAGTGTTGTGCACTACTACTCGCATAGTTTAGCGGCTTTGTGACTGAAACGCCAATTGTCATGTGGTGTTTGGAAGGGTGTGAAAACGTTGGCAGGGAATCGTGATACAGTACAGATATTCATGCACCGCCTTTTCTGCGGTGATTTTTCCTGTTGCCTCCGATGATGGGGTGATACTGCATGAAGGAGCTGCTCATGGAGCACAGCTGGCGTAGGGCGGTAAATGATGCCGCGACAGGGCTTGCAATACATAACGTCAAACGATTGCCGAAACGTGGCGAGTCGGGTTTCACATTGGTTGAGGTATTGGTGGCGATTGTGGTGCTGAGCATCACAGGTCTTGCCGCCGCACAGTTCGCGATTACTGCGATTCGTACTTCTTATGCCCAGCAGCAGCGTTCAGCAGCCATTGCTTTGGGTAGTGATGGTATCGAACGCATGCGCGCACAGATAGCGGATCATACTTCTGCGCCATCCTCCTATTACACGGATTTGCTGCCTGGCATGGGTGTGGATGATGTGAAGAAAGCACATGCGAATCTCACGGCAGTGGGGGCCATCACCTCACAATTCTCGGATTTGGAGGCTACGGCCACTCCGGATGCCGATACGAGCAAGTACATTCAGCCGGTGCGCACTACCACGGGCAAAGACGCCAAACATACTACATATACGGTGAACACCGTGATTGAGAAGTGCTATCGGGAAAGCGGCACCATGGATTGTAGAACCGCTTCGGAACTGGGTATTGACGGGCATGCGTCCATTAGCGGTCTTGACGGTACTCCTGACGCCTCGCTGCGATCCAGCATCCTGAGTCAGGACAACATTCCTACTAAGGGATTCACCTTTATGGCGAAAACGTATATGCCGATGGTACGCGTGGTGGTAGGCGTCACCTGGTCGGACAATATTGGCGCAGACAAAACGGCCGTGTATACCACCAATGAACTGCTGAATGTGATCGGGGCCTGAAGGAGCGGGACGGCTTATGGAAGAGAAGAACTCTGGATTCAGTCTGAATCGCCGATTATTACGTGCGCTCCGTAGGCGTGCTCGTGGTGAAGGCGGCGTTACCCTGGTGGAGATGATGGTTTCATTGTTTATTTTTGCCATTGTTTCCACCATGTTCACGGTGTCGATCGTACAATATTTGCATTCCACCACAGCCGATGCTATCCGCACCAGATCGGCTACGGAAATAGCTACATCGGTGCAGGCTCTGGACCGATATGTTCGCAATGCCGAAGGTGTGGAAGAGGCTGCCAGCGGTGACAGGTTGACTTTGGTGACCACTGATGCCGATGGGATTCGGCAATGCGCTGTGATTGAGTACACAGAGGCCACGTGGTCCGGCGGGCGAGTTGATGATTATGGTTCCGTCGTGGTAAAAACCAGACCATATGCAACCGGTGCGGGGGGAGCGTGGAGCGAGCATGCGGTGTTGACGGCGGTGATGAACAACAGTACCGCTTCAACGTCCGATGATTCGCTGTTCAAAAACAAACTGTTCAGCATGGATGGCGGTACGCGCGTGGTGCGGTATTCGCCGGTGACGGGTTCGTATGTGGGTGGCAAGCCGGTCACCTCGAACACATTGACATCGTTTACAGCTCGCAATGTGGGTTCGAGTGCTTCGGTCGACTTCAGTCAATGTCGTTGAATGACGGTGTCTGTAAGGGCTCTCCCTTGTGGGGGAGCCCTTTTTCTATATTTCCAAATACCCCCGACGCGCCCGGGGGGAAATGGTTTTTTGATGAATTTTCGTCAAAACATGCTGAAAATATTTTCTGAAACACTATTGAAAATATAACTATTCCAGGGCAAATGTTTCAGACGAAGAGATACACCGGTAGACCGACGGACTCAACGCATGTTACGGAATCGGACGGTGGTGATTGTGTGAAGAGGGGTTATGCAATCGTATTGAAAAAGTTTGATTCGGGGTTGTGATGAAAACGGTGGATGAAACATCATTGGTGCGATTGATGCACTGCATCTGGTACTGCAAACGATGTCAATACGACTACGCTGAGAGTTGTTGGTTATGTGAGCCAGCCACCCCCACAAGGGGAAATAACGCAAAGAAGAATCGCTGTGGACCATCCGAAGTTGGACGGTCCCACGGTATGTCCTTCCAATTGGAAAGAAGGGTTCATTATGAAGAGCGTACGCAATGCGCTGAATCGCCGCGCCAAGGGCGAGAAGGGCTTCACCCTCGTCGAACTGCTCGTGGTCGTCATCATCATCGGCATCCTTGCCGCCGTGGCCGTTCCTGTCTACCTGAATCAGCGCAAGTCCGCATGGAACTCCGCGACAGAGTCGGATGTCAAGAACGCCAGCCTTGTGGTTGAGACCGCGACCACGTCGAACAACGGGAAGGTCCCGACTCTGCCGGCGAACTGCTCGTCTGCGGCAGCGTGCACGATTGACGGTAATACGGTGTCCGTGACCGATGGTGTCTCACTTGCGTTCGCGAAAGTTGGCGACGGCTACACCATCACCGGTACGAATAGCAGTGGCTCAAACTTGAAGACCTATGTCTACAGCTCCGCCACAGGCAAGATTTCTACTACCAAGTGATTTGCGACTTTGCAAATGGTTGAATGTCGGGGACGCCGTCCGTCCCCGACATTCTCGTATCAACGGCAATCAAACATAAATCGAACATCATTTGATTCTTTGGGGGGAAAGTATGGCCGGCAACGACGCGCAGGTTTCAATGGATAACGGCACCAGGCAGTGGCGTTACAAGGGCGTCTCATTCGACGGCCAGCGTAAAGAGAAGGGTGTGGTTGAAGCGCAGACGCGCGACCAAGCCATCGAACGCATTAAAAAACTCGGACTGTATCCGACCGATCTGACCGACACGGCCGCCGGCACCGGTCTCAATACTGAAATCAACATCAAGGCGTTCGAGAAATATCCAAGCAAAAAAGACTTCGCCGTAACGGCGCGGCAGCTCGCCACCATGGTGGCGGCTGGCGTCTCGCTGATCCGAGCCTTGAACATCGTCACCGAACAAATCGAGAACGTGAAACTCCGCAAGGCAGTGCAGGCCTGCGTGGCGCAAGTGGAAGGCGGCTCGTCCTTCTCCGAAGCCATGTCGGCGGATCCCGATTCCCTGTTCCCGCCGATCATGGTCAACATGGTTCGTGCCGGCGAGACCGGCGGCTTCCTAGACAAATCGCTGCTCACCGTGGCGGACAGCTTCGAAGCGGATGTGAGGCTCCAAGGGCAGATCAAAAGCGCCATGGCCTATCCGGTCGTGGTACTGGGCATCGCCCTGATCTTGGTGATGGTGATGCTGCTCACCATCGTGCCGATGTTCGCCAGCATGTACGATTCCATGAATGCCCAGTTGCCATTCGTGACCCAGATCCTGGTGGACCTCGGCAAAGTGATGCCCTACGTGCTTCCGGTGCTGATTGTGGCCGTCGTGGCGCTGGCCATGTTCTGGAAGCGCAACCGTAACAAAGACATCATCCGCACCTGGTGGGATCCGTTCACACTCAAGGCACCGGTGTTCGGCAAGCTGGACACCAACGTGGCCCTGGCCCGCTTCTGCAATAATTTCTCTTCCATGCTCGCTTCCGGTGTGCCAATTCTCCAGGCACTTGATATCGTCGGATCGACTTCGGGCAACTATGTGATCGATTCGTCTTCGAAGCGTGTGGGCCGTTTGGTGGAACGTGGCTACCGTCTGGCCGACAGCATGAGCACCGAAAAGATCTTCCCGAACATGCTGGTGCAGATGGTGTCCATCGGCGAGGACTCCGGCGCCATCGACAAAATGCTGTCCAGCGCGGGCCGAGCGTATGACGAAGAGGCCCAATCCATGGCCAAACAGCTCACCTCGTTGCTGGAACCACTGATGATTCTGTTCCTCGGCGTGGTGGTCGGCTTCATGGTGGTGGCATTGTATATGCCGATGTTCTCCATGTTCGACGCCATCAATGGTCAGGCCTGACCTGATATCCGAGTACCCGAGCGAAACATACCTTTATATATAGGAGCAAGCATGAAACAGACCGGATTGTGGTCCAGACTCAACCGCAGGTACCGTGCGGCATTACGCGAACGCATGGGGGAGCACGGCGCCGCCATGATGCTGGCCATTCTGTTCGTGATGGTGGTGCTCACCACATCCGCTCTGGTCATGACTACCCTGCTTGCCCAGGCGATTCCTTACAAGAACAATAAGGAAAACTCCCAAGCCAACTATGCGGCCGAATCCGGCCTTGAAGTCGGCTTGAGCTATATCAATGAAAATCTGGCGAAGTTGCAAGGTTCTACGAGTCTTGATGATTTACAGAAGGTGTTGCCTGCCGTTGATGCTGATATGAACGACAGTTCCAAGGATGGTGAATTTGCCAAATATGATGGCGCATCCGTATTGTTGAATCATGTTGCTTTGAATAAGACGGTAAAAACATCGGATACGGCTTCATATACGCCAGATGACCTGTCCTATCGTGTGCGCATCAATTTCTACGACACCAATCCGGATGACGCATCGGCGGAGATGATCGGCTCTCCATCCGATCTGAAAAACCTACAGTATGCCGAAGTGGTGGCCACGGGCTTCATCAACCGGTATAAGGACGGCCGTACAGCAGGCAACACCAAAAGCCCGCAGGCCATGAAGCGTGCGGTATGCAGGATCGAAGCCAAAACGGACTCCACTACCACGAATCATTCAAGTGCCTTGGGCGTTGGCGGCCGTATGGGTATGGGTTTTTATGCCGCGGCGCCCTACAACAGGCTCGATTCGCAGTTCGTATGGGTACCCGTGGATTATGATGGCGTGTCCATCGGATCCGATCCAACCGGCGAAGTTAAATTCTCCGGCACGGTGGATTCCGGACGCACCAATACCAGCCAGCTGTCCGATGGCACTGCGACGTTGAATCCAGTGAACCGCACCTGCATGCTGGCCACCACCATTCCGGTTACCAACGAGAAGAAAAGCATTGCCGAGAACCTCGATTTAAGCAAATCGCCTCAAGCCGGTTCTGGGCTGGTGGTATTGCCCGCCGCATACAACGCGGGAGGTGACACCTACCAATATACTGAGGAATGCCGTGCTGATGGTGCGTACTCCTCATTGAACACGTGGGTGTACTACAAGGACAATTCCATCCGTCTGGCCTCGAATATGGGATTGTGCGTCACCGGTGTGAGCATCGATGACACCGACGGCAAGACTCCAGCCACCTTGCAGCCATGCGGCACATCATACGGAGTCCACTTCCAAGGCGATTATTATATGGATCCGAATAAGGTTGCGCAGCAGACGGAGAAGAACGACCCGAACAGTCTGCTCAACAAATACCAGAAATGGAACTTCTACAACGGGTTCATCAACGCCGGATACTGGAACGAGCTGACGGGCGATGTCAGTGCGCAAGCAGCGTCATATGATTCCGCCTTGCCTGAAAGCAAGGGATATGCCGTAGCCGGCGTGCAGAGCGGCAAAAAGACCAAGTTCCAACGTCTGGAAGTCACCCATTACGGCGGTAGCCCACAAGACAGTGGCGATCCGCATTTCGCGGGCGGCAATATCAAAGCCACCCCCTACAGTCAGGCGTATATGGTGTCGCAATGGACCTATAACTTCAGCGATTCCTACTTTTCGAACGGTGCCGACATGCAGGATGCCACCGCATCCTTCAGCCAAGCAGGCGAAGCGGGATACGGCACCAATCAGATGGTGAACTCCGCATCCGGATTCTGCATGGTGATGGACGGCAACGACGTATACGCCGACACCTGCGACGTGCATAGTGCGGACTTCGATGCGAAATGCTACCAGAAGACGATCATGGGGCAAGGCAGCGATTTCATCTCGACCTCTCACTGTTCGACCGCCGACAAGGAGAACTTCAACTTCACATCCGACCGCGTCTCCTATACCGAAGATGCCAGCGCCGATGGCACTGGCATCGACACCACCATAGCCCTGCACGACACCAACGGCAACGCGAAGTACCTGCATGTTTCCGGCAGTAAGGTGTCGTTGACCGATAATCCAAGTGACGCCACAAAGTTCCGCCGATACAACGAGCACAACACCTCGAAAGCGGTGAGTTACGGCGGCAAGACGCAGTATCCATGGGCTGGCACTTTCCAAACCAGCGAAGGCATGTGCCTGACGGAAATCTATCCGGGAGACTATGTGGAAAGCAATGGGAAGAAAGACCGTCAATACAATCGCTCAGACGGTCATTCCATGCTGAAAATGGTTTCATGCGGAACCGATCGTGACGTGCGTGGGCGACTGGTGAAATCGCAGGCATGGAACGCTTCAGTGAATTATGGTGATGCCGGATCGGCCGGTAGCATTACTTGGACAACGACGACGACCACCGTATCTATCCCTACCAGTACCTATTTCTCAGCGGTTGTGGACTCCACCGTCACATCCAGAAAGTGGTGAACGGCATGGATATAGTGAATGATGTTCCTACCGTGGTGATACTGCTGGTGGCCTCGCTGATCATCGGCTGTATTTTCGGATCTTTCCTGAATGTAGTGATATGGCGTGTGCCGAACCACATAAGCATCACCAATCCGAAACGTAGCTTTTGTCCAAAATGCGAAGCGCCAATCGCCTGGTATGACAATATTCCCATCTTTTCCTGGTTGGCGCTCGGCGCGAAATGCCGACACTGCAAGGAACCGATTGCCGCACGATATCCGCTGGTCGAATCGCTTGGCGGACTGTCCTTCCTTGCCGTAACCGCAGGTGGACTGTTCGGCGCATACCCGTTGTGGGCACTACCCGTGCTGTACGTGTTCGCATGCGTGTCCATCGTCATAGCGTTCATCGACTTGGACCACCATCTCATCCTCAACGTAGTGCTACTGCCGACGCTTATCGCAACGGTGTTGCTGCTGGCTGTGGCATCGTTTGGCATAGGGGAGTGGACTCGTCTTGGTCGCGGAGCGCTCTGCGCGCTGATTCTCTTCGTGTTCTATTTCGTACCTCTCACTCATCTGGGAAAGGTGGCATGGGAGACGCGACATCAAACTCGCGTTCATTCTCGGATTGCTGCTTGGCGGCTTGGCTGGCCGCAAATTCATCATTGGATCGTTCGCCGCGTTCTTCATCGGCGGTGCCATCAGCTTGGTATTGCTGGCCAGCAAAAAGGTCGACCTTCATGGAGGCATCCCCTTCGGGCCATCCATGCTGCTCGGCGCATGGCTTGGCATTTTCGCCGGCGTACCAATCGCCACACTATACCTGCAACTCACCGGACTTGCGTAACGCATCCGCATACAAGACCCATATATATAAGGAGAGACCATGAGAGCAATAACGGCGCTGTCGATTGCGAGCGACGCCATACGAGCGGCGGTCATAGCCGACCCCTATACGGATTCGCCGACCATCAAACACTTCCAGGCGCTTCCGCTGCCCGTTGGAGCTGTGGTGGATGGCGAAGTGGTGGACGCCGAAGTGGTCACCGGTCTACTGAAAACGTTGGTGCAACGCTTCAAGTTCCCGCGTGAGAACACCATACTCGTTTATTCGAGCCGTCGTATGGTGTTCCGTGAGACGGACTTCCCCTACATGTCCCTAGCTGATTTACGCTCAACCCTGCCATTTCAGGCCAAAGGCATGATTCCATTGCCCATTGAGGAATCCGAACTTGACTTCGTGCCGTTGTCTGTAGTGGATGACGAGCAGAACGGCAAGCAGCTTCATGGCATTCTCGTAGCCACCCTGCGCGGCGGTCTGGAAAAAACCGCGTATACCGCAGAAGAAGCGGGTTTCGTGATCACCTCCATCGACGCCGGTCCGTTCGCGTTGGCCCGCCTGTTCAGCGACACCAACCAGGCGCAGACCGAAGCGGTGGTCAACATCAACGGCAACTGCACCGACGTGATTGTGCTCAATAACGGAAAACCCGCCTACATGCGCGTCGTGCCGTCCGGTGCCGACGACGTGTCCGACGCCATCGCCAATGCGCTGAGCATCTCCTTCGAAGACGCGGAACGCATCAAAAACCAGATTGGTCTGCAAAATGTGACCGGTGACGAACGTCTCGAAAAAGCTGAGGAAGTCATTCGTGAAACCACAGCGCAGCTCATCGTCGGTATTCGCAATACGTTGAACATGTACGACGTCGACCATGCGGACAGCACCATCAGCGGCATCATCCTCACCGGTACAGGTGCGCGACTCATCGGTCTGCCCCCAGTGTTGGCAGGCTCCATCAACAAGATGGTGCGCATTGGCGATCCGTTCATCCGCTTCAAGCTGTCCAAGGAAGTCGAACGTCAGAACATTGTGGCGCACGCGGTCGATTTAGGCGGGGTGCTGGGACTGGTCATCGGAAAGAAGCCGAGGTGAGTGTGATTATGAAACTTGATATGAAATCCAAGAAAAACAAGGCCAACTCCCACCGTGGACGTGGCAAGGAAATCGCCTATCCGGACACTTCGGACGGTCAGAAGGGCACCCTGCTATCCATGAACGTCTCCGATATCAGCAATGCGTTGAAGGCGGGCGGTATCGGCAAGCGTAGCACCGCGCCGGAAAACCCAGCCGACTGGACCATGCGCGCTAACCTGATTCCGCGTTCCATCGTCGGATTGAATCGCGATCGAGCCATCAAATACCTGTTAACGTATGTGCTGATCGGCGTGCTCATTGTATCTTTGGTGGTCAGCGTGTTCATGTTCGCCCAATCCACATGGGCGGACCATCGTGTGGAAGTGGCTCAACAGAAGACCATTTCCTTGCAAAAGGAGAAAGCGCAGTTCAAGGATGTCGAAGACACGTTGAATTCGCTGGACGATGCGCAGAAGGCGAAGATTGCCATGCTGTATGACGAAATGGACTGGATGAAGGTCGCCGATTCGCTGAACAGCTCGCTTCCGGAAGGCGGCCAGTATACGAATCTGGAACTCAAAAGCTTCCAGATCGCTTCATCGAACAATTCGTCCTCATCCTCCGACAATACGTCCACTGTGTGGTCTGGTAACGGCGTGATTTCCGCGGACTTCACCATCGAATCGCCGAATTTCTACTCGGCCAAGGACTTTATCAACAATTTCGCCTCGATTCCCACGTACAAGACGGGTTATGTGAGCTCTATTACCAAGAATGACAGTGAAGGTGGCACCACCTACACGTATACCGGAACGATTTCACTGGTGATGGACGGCAACACCACTTCGCGAAGCGACAACTCAGCAGGCGCGACCCAGGCCAACCGTGATTTGCTCGCCAAGCTGCGCGCAAGCCTCGACAAGGCTGCGTCCGGACAGTCTGATGCTTCTGCCAACCAGTCGACTGACACCTCATCCGATGCCAGCGGATCGTCCAACTGATAAGCAGGAGGAAACATGAACAAGCATAAAATCGCATGGATCGCACTGGCCGTCGGCATCGTAGTGGTGCTGATGTTGACATGGCTTGTAGGCGTATCTCCGCGTCTTACACACATTAAGGAAGCCGACGCGCAGACTGCGCAGATCGAAGAAAGCAACAAGAAAACGCGTGACCAGATTGAAACGCTGCGTATGGCGAGCGAGACGATCGGCCTGCAGAAGGATCGTTTGCGTCAGCTGCAGCGCCAGATTCCTGACGGCTATAACCAAAACGAATTCATCGATTCGTTGAATGCCGCTGCTGATGGTGCGGGCGTCTCCATCCAGTCTGTGACCTTCGATGAGGCCACCACCGCTGAAGTGCCGTCCGAAATGCAGGGAACCATCAAAGCCGGCCGGCTTGTGCAGGTTCCGGTGAGCATTACTGCGAATGGCAGCTATGATGCAATGCGTGGCTTCGTTCAGGCCGTGCAGGGCATCAACCGTATTGCCGTTCCTGAAGATGTGACGTACACCCTTGATAAGGGCGGCGACGCCACCAAGAACAACGTGACCATCAATTGTAAAATCTGGTCGCTGCTGCTTAACAATGACACCGTCGAAGACGAGAACGTTACCAAGCAGTGACAAACAATACATAAAGAACGATTCTCTCCTTATCCATTACATGGGGCCTTCCGCATTCGCGGGAAGCCCCTTATGTATCTTCACATATTCTTATGTGTTTTCATTCGGTTCTTGCATCAATTTGCCGTTCATCCCCATCGGAAATCACGTAACTTGCCATGCCGTGAAACTGTCAGGCAAAACTGTCAGCATGTGACGGTAGGCTTTGCGCTTGTAAAGACCCCAAACCATTCAATCCAGAAGGTGCATTGTGGCTGTATCCAAACTCGATGAAGTCGTATCCCTTGCCAAGCGTCGTGGCTTTGTTTTTCCCGCCGGTGAAATCTACGGCGGAACCCGTTCCGCATGGGATTACGGTCCGCTCGGCGTGGCGCTGAAGGACAATATCAAGCGCGAATGGTGGCGCTCCATGGTCGTCACCCGTGGCGACGTGGTGGGCGTGGACACCTCCATCATCCTGCCGACCCCCGTGTGGGTGGCTTCCGGCCACGTGGCCGTCTTCAACGATCCGCTGGTCGAGTGCCTCAACTGCCATAAGCGCCAGCGTTCCGACAAGCTTGAGGAATCCTACGCCGAGAAGCATGGAGACAAGCTGCCGGAGAACGGCATGGCCGACATCGTGTGCCCCGACTGCGGCACCCGCGGCAAGTGGACCGAACCGCGCGACTTCAACATGATGCTGCGCACCCACCTCGGCCCGGTCGAGGACGAGAACTCCCTGCACTACCTGCGTCCGGAAACCGCGCAGGGCATCTTCGTGGACTTCAAGAACGTGATGACCTCTTCCCGCAAGAAGCCGCCGTTCGGCATCGCCAACATGGGCAAGTCCTTCCGTAACGAGATCACCCCGGGCAACTTCATCTTCCGTACCCGTGAGTTCGAGCAGATGGAAATGGAATTCTTCGTCAAGCCCGGCGAGGACGAAGCCTGGCACCAGTACTGGATCGACGCCCGTACCCAGTGGTACCTCGACCTCGGCGTCAAGCCGGAGAACCTGCGCCACTACGAGCATCCGAAGGAGAAGCTGGCCCACTATTCGAAGCGCACCGTCGACATCGAATACAAGTTCGGCTTCCAGGGCTCCGATTGGGGCGAGCTCGAAGGCATCGCCAACCGTACCGACTTCGACCTGTCCGCGCACGCGGAGCACTCCGGCGAGGACCTGAGCTACTTCAACCAGGCCACCGGCGAAAAGTACGTGCCGTACGTCATTGAGCCGGCCGCCGGCCTGACCCGTTCCCTCATGTGCTTCCTCGTCGACGCCTACGACGTTGACGAGGCTCCGAACACCAAGGGCGGTGTGGACAAGCGCACCGTCCTGCACCTCGACCCGCGTCTGGCTCCGGTCAAGGCCGCCGTGCTGCCGTTGAGCAAGAAGCCCGATCTGCAGAACGTGGCGCAGAAGCTCGCCGCCGACCTGCGCCAGAACGAGTGGATGATCGACTACGACGAGGCCGGCGCGATCGGCCGTCGTTACCGTCGTGAAGACGAGATCGGCACTCCGCTGTGCGTCACCGTCGACTTCGACACCCTCGACGACCAGGCCGTCACCATCCGTGAACGCGATACCATGCAGCAGGAGCGCGTCAGCCTCGACAAGGTGGCCGACTACATCGCCGAGCGTATCGGCGAGAAGCGCGTCAGCGTGCCGCAGATGCCGGTCGAAATGGGCGGCGAGGCTTGGCCTGAGTCCGTCAAGATCGCCGAAGCCGGTGGCCTGTACTGATCGCCACGAATCGGTCATATTGAACGGAACAAGTCTGACCTATGCCAGATAGCATTGTGAATGCCTACGAGGAATCCGACGTGCTCGACCCGCGTACCGACGCGGAACGGCCGTCGGTTCCTCCCGTTATAAAGCCCGTTGATTTGGGTCCGGTGCACGTCGAAACGCCGGTGGTGCTTTCGCCTATGGCGGGCGTCACCAACTGGCCGTTCCGCGTGATCTGCGAAAGCTACGGTCCCGACGGTCTGTACGTGGCGGAAATGATCACCGCGCGCGCATTGGTGGCCCGCAATCCGAAAGCCCTGCGCCTATGCCGTTTCGCACCCAGCGAGAAGATTCGCTCGCTGCAGCTGTACGGCGTCAATCCCTCGATTGTGGAGCAGGCCGCGAAAATCGTCATCGACGAGAACATGGCCGACCATGTCGACCTCAACTTCGGCTGCCCGGTGCCCAAGGTGACGCGTCGTGGCGGCGGATCCGCGCTGCCATGGAAGACGGACCTGTTCCGTGAGATCATCCAACGCGTGGTCAAGGTGTGCGACGCGGCCAACGTGCCGGTCACGGCCAAAATCCGCGTCGGCATCGACCATGAACACGAGACGTTCCTCGAAGCCGGGCACATCGCGCAGGAGGAAGGCTGCAAGGCCGTCACCCTGCACGCGCGCACCACCGCCGAATATTACGGTGGGCATTCCGATTGGTCCCGCATCGGCGAGCTGGTTTCCGAGCTTGATATTCCCGTCTTCGGCAACGGGGATATTTGGGGTGCCAACGACGCGTTGGCGATGGTCGCCGAAACCGGTTGCGCGGGTGTTGCGATCGGCCGCGGCTGCCAAGGCCGTCCATGGTTGTTCGCCGACATCAAGAACGCGTTCGCCGGCAGTGACGAGCGCGTCGACCCCACGCTGGGCGACGTGTGCCGCGTGATCGAACGGCATGCCGAACTGCTGACCGAATTCTATGATGGCGACGAGCGGATGGCCGTGCATGACCTGCGCAAGCACGTCGCATGGTATCTGAAGGGCTTCCCCGTGGGCGGTTCCACACGCCGCGCGTTCATGGAATGTGAAAATCTTGAGGATGTCCGGCGCGAGATAGGCAGACTCGACCCGAACATTCGGTTCCCAGAACGCATCGCCGACAAGCCAAGGGGGCGCGTGCGCTTCGCCAAAAAGGTGCATCTGCCTTACGGATGGTTGGAATCCCGGGAAACCACGCACGAGGAGCGTGAGGCGCTGTTCGGGGATGACCCGATGGATGCCAGCTACTAAAGCCCGTCACGCATGTTCGAAGAGCCGTGTACAAATGACTGAAGGGGTCAACGCAGGCAGAATGAACATGCTGACAGCAAAAAAGTGAAAAAACGGTGGTACACGCCTGGAAAAGTGCGCGTATCATCGGCGCGATTGCGATAGAGTTGTGCATGTACGTGAGTGAACAGGAGACAATGGTGAGCGAGATTGCCCAGACTGACAATTTCAACGACAAGACCAACATCAAGGTCGTCGGTGTCGGTGGAGCCGGCGGCAACGCTGTCAATCGCATGATTACTGAAGGTCTTCAAAGCGTCGAATTTATTGCGATCAACACTGATGCAAAGGATCTGCTGCGTTCCGACGCAGATGTCAAAATCTCGCTGAACGATGCCTCCAGCCGTGGTCTGGGCGCTGGCGCCGACCCGGAGAAGGGTGCCAAGGCAGCGCAGGATCATCAGTCCGACATCGAAGAGGCGCTTAAGGGATCCGACATGGTGTTCGTCACCTGTGGTGAGGGCGGTGGCACCGGAACCGGCGCCAGCCCGATCGTGGCGCGTGCCGCCCATCAGCAGGGGGCATTGACCATCGCTGTGGTCACCCGTCCGTTCAGCTTCGAAGGCCCGCAGCGTTCCGCTTCCGCGGCGCTTGGCATCGAGAACCTGCGCAAGGAAGTCGACGCGCTGATTGTCATTCCGAACGACCGACTGCTGGAACTGTCCGACCGCACCATTGGCATCGTCGACGCGTTCAAGACCGCCGACACCGCACTGCTGGCCGGCGTGCAGGGCATCACCGACCTGATTACCTCGAATTCGTACATCCACGTTGATTTCAACGATGTCAACGCGATTCTGCGTGGTGCCGGCACCGCGCTGTTCGGCATCGGTTCCGCTCGGGGAGAGGACCGCGCCACGCAGGCCGCGGAAATCGCCATCAGCTCGCCGCTGCTGGAGGAAAGCATCGAGGGTGCGCATGGCGCACTGATCAACATCGCCGGTCCGACCGACCTGAAGCTGCAGGAAGCCGCAGCCGCGGTCGCGCTGGTGCAGAAGGCCATCCATCCGGAAGCGCAGATCATCTGGGGCCTGTCCCTGGACGACGCCTACGGCGACGAGGTGCGTGTCACCGTCATCGCGGCAGGTTTCGATGCCAATTCTAAGAAGCCCGACCAGCCGGCCGAAGAAAAGCCGGCCGCGGCCAAGGAAAACACGGTACCGCTGTCCGCGTTGTCCGCCGGCGTGCAGGCTCCCGCCCAGCAGCCGCAGCCGGTGCAGACTCCGGCGGTGCCGCAGGTGCAGCCGCTGTCCAGCTACATTCCGTCCACTCCGGACCAGAACGTCGCCTCGTTCGACCAGACCACCGAGCATGAAGTGGTTTCGGCTAACGATCCGGGCGACCTCGATATTCCGGATTTCCTGCGCTAAAGTCAACGCGTAGACGCGAAAGGAACATACATGGCAGGTTTCATGAAGAACGCGATGTCGTACTTGGGAATGTCCGACGTCGCCGAGGGTGAGGATGATTTCGAGGATGACGTCGACACCGGCGAGACCTCGTTCGATTCGGATCATTCCGTCACCCCGATGCCTTCCTCTTCGGCTTCCGCTTCCACGCCGTCCGCTCCGCGTGAGCAGTCCAACCCGTTCCAGGGGGGTAGAGTTAGCCGCATCACCACCATCCATCCGAAGACCTATGACGATGCGCAGATGGTCGGTCGCGCCATTCGTGACGGCATTCCGGTGGTGCTGAACCTGACAGGTGTGGCCGAAGCCGTGGCATACCGCATCGTCGACTTCTCCGCCGGTGTGGTGTTCGGCGTGCGCGGCTCCATCGAACGCGTCACTCCGCGCGTGTTCCTGCTGAGCCCGGCCCAAGTGAACATCAAGGTCGAGGAGCCTGAAGACAAGGGTCCGGCCCACGACCTGTTCGCCGACTGAGCCGTGTAGCACAGAGCAAGCACAAATCAGACGATTATGCCCCCACTGAAAGCGGGGGCATTTTGTTATGCGCGCTTGATACAGTGGCAACGTGATTCTCTCGATAATTGGTAGCGTCGTCCATTTTCTGGTCAACGCCTATATCCTGGTGCTGTTCGTCCGCATGATTCTCGACTGGGTGTTGGCATTGTCGCCGACGTGGCGGCCAAGCGGAATCGTGGCCTCGTTGTTCGACGCCATCTACCAGCTGACGGAGCCGCCGTTAAGGTGGTTGCGGCAGTATATTCGTCCCGTTCCGCTCGGACCGATCTATTTTGACGTCGCGTATCTTGTGCTTTATTTCGTTCTTGTGGTCATTGATTTCCTTATTTAGCACCTCTAAAAAACCGTTTTTCCGCAAAATATCTATGGTTTCGTGCTAGAGTCGAACACTGAAAGCAACAACAGTAAGGCATCAAGCCCAAAGCGAGGTGTAAGGATTTATGGCTCTGTTGACGCCGAAAGATATTAGGGAGCATACTTTCCAGACCGTAAGGTTCAAGGAAGGCTATGACGTCGATGAAGTCGATGACTTCCTCGATCAGGTAACCGAGACGGTGGAAGCCCTTGGCAAGCAGGCAGTTGCCGGCGGACAGGCCACGCAGTCTCTTGGCCCGGATGTCGCAGGACTCAATTCCAAGATTTCCGAGTTGAATGCTCAGATCCAGTCCCTGCAGCAGGAGAACGCGACGCTGAAGTCCGCCTCCGAGCAGGCAGCTGGTGCGGGAGACCAGGCCGCTCAGGCCGCTCAGGCCGCGGCCGCCAAGCTTTCCGAGGCAGAGGAAAGCAATCGTGCGCTGTCTTCCCAGAACGAGCAGCTCAAGGGGCAGATCGATCGTCTGTCCGCGCAGGTCGATCAGCTCACCGCCCAGGCAGCCGAAGCGGCCGGTCAGGCCGACCTTGGCGAGCAGCTTACCGCCGTGCAGCACGAGCGTGACACGTTCCGCGCACAGATCGAGGACCTGTCCCGTCAGCTGGCATCGGCCCAGGAGCAGGTGGTCGTGGCTCAGCGTCAGAAGGAGCAGATCGATCAGCTCACCGCAAAGCTTCAGGAAGCGCAGGACCAGGTCGCTCAGGCCCAGCAGCTCACTCAGGAGCATGCTGCCCAGTCCCAGCAGCAGGATGCCCAGGTGAAGCAGCAGGCCATGCAGATCCAGCAGCTTGCCCAGCAACTGAAGGATTCCCAGATTCGCGAGGCACAGCTGCGCGAACAGGTCGCCAAGTCCGAGCCGAGCACCGAAACCGGCAGCCTGCAGAAGATCGCAGGTGCCGCGGCAAGCGCCAATACCGAGCCGGAGCGCGCCACCGCCATGCTGACGCTGGCCATGCAGCTGCACGACCAGTACGTCGACAAGGGCAAGGCCAAGGCCAAGGAGATCACCGAGGAAAGCCAGCGCAAGTACGAAGAGATCATCGGCAGCGCCAACGACTACTCCAACCGCACTCGTTCCGAGGCTGACCAGTACTCCACCGACACCCGCGCCAACGCCGACAACTACCTGTCCGGCAAGACCCAGGATGGCGATGCCTATCTGGCACAGAAGCAGCAGGATGGCGATGCGTACCTGAACCAGAAGACCGAGGAGGGCGACGCCTACCTTGCGCAGAAGACCGAGGAAGGCAATGCCTATCTGGCCGGCAAGCAGCAGGATGGCGACGCTTATCTGGAGCAGAAGCAGCAGGAAGGCGACGCCTACTTCGCGCAGAAGCAGGAAGAGGGCGACGGCTACCTGGCTCAGAAGACCCAGGACGCCGACACGTACTTCTCCGACAAGCACACCGAGGCCGACAACTACGAAGCCGAAGTGCAGAAGCGCGCCTTCGACTACGATTCGAAGACCCGTACCGCTGCCGACGACTACGCCCAGCAGGTCCGCGACAACCTCGAGACCCAGACCAAGGTCATCGAAGGCAACATCAAGGGCCTCAAGCAGTTCGAAACCGAATACCGTGCACGACTCACCGACTTCCTCGGCCAGCTCGTCAACCAGGTGTCCGATACGAACAACTACGACCAGGACCCTCAGGACAACAACGACTGAGATTAGCCTGTGTCTGACATCATGAAGAATGATCAAAGACGGCTGCGCGACCGCGTGGCCGTCTTTGCGTGTATTGCGATCGCGACGATCGCGATTGACCAGCTCACCAAGATGTGGGCTTTGTCCGCATTGGCCGATGGCCGTACCATACGCGTGATTCCCGGCCTGCTTTCGTTGACATTGGTGCGTAATCCAGGCGCCTCGCTCGGCATGGGCTCCGGCATGACGTGGCTGATTTCCCTGCTGGCGATGGCGGCCTGCGTGGCGTTGGTCGTACTTGCCGTCCGCACCATTTCCATGAAATGGACGGTGCTGTTCGCCTTCGCCTTCGCAGGAGCGTTCGGCAACCTCATCGACCGCGTCATCTACGCGGAAGGGTTCCTCAACGGCAAGGTCGTGGATTTCCTGAACTACGGATGGTCCATCGGCAACGTGGCGGACATCTTCCTCATGCTCGCGGGCGTTGCGGCGGTGCTGCTGCTGTTCCTCGGGGAACCGTTCAGCCAAAAGGACCTTGACGAGGCCAACGGCAAGACGCTTGGTGATGATGCGAACGCAACCGACGACGGGGCGAAAGCAGCATGAGCCGTCTCGTACCCGCTCCCGACGCGCTCGTCGGCAAACGATTCGACGTCGCGGTCGCCAAAATGCTTGGCATTTCCCGGGCCAAGGCGGCCGACCTCATCGAAAGCGGACAGGCGCGCGTGCTCGGCAGGGACATTTCCAAATCGTCGACCCTGCAGGCAGGCGAAACCGTAGAATTCGACATCGTCGAGGAACGGTCCGAACCGGAACCGATCGCCCATGACATGGCCGTCGTCTATGAGGACGACGATGTGGTCGTGGTGGACAAGCCGGTCGGCGTCGCCGCGCACGCATCCGTCGGATGGACCGGTCCGACGGTGCTTGGCAGCCTGATCGACAGGGGAGTGCACATCACGTCATATGGCGCGGCAGGTCGTCAAGGCATCGTGTCACGACTCGACGTGGGCACATCGGGACTGATGCTCGTATGCAAGTCCGATCTTGCGTACGTGGAGATGCGCCGGCAGTTCGCCGAACATGAGGTCGTCAAAACATATCACGCACTCGTGCAGGGCAATCTCAAAGAAGACAAAGCCACCATCGAAGCGCCGATCGGACGCGCCAAAGTCTCCGACTTCCGCTTCTGCGTGACACCGGCCGGCAAAGAGGCCATCACGCATTGGGACGTGATGGAACGTTTCGGCGAAGCCACGCTCGTATCCGTGAACCTGGAAACCGGCCGCACCCATCAGATCCGCGTGCATTTCTCATCCATCGGGCATCCGTTGGCGGGGGACGCCATGTACGGCGCGAATCCGCAGCTGAGCGAGGCGCTTGGCCTTGAACGGCAATGGCTGCACGCCATGCAATTGGAATTCCGCCATCCGCGTACGCACGTGTGGACCACGGTGAAATCGCACTATCCCGCCGACCTGCAGCATGCGCTTGACGTGATGCGCGCACGGCACGCCGACCAGTCCCTATAAAAGTGTGGCCGGACGGCCAGAAACGACTCCACGCCGTCATGAAGCCCAGCTAAATTGGAACGCATGGCTACTTCCGCAAATTTCGTGCAACTGCATAATCACACGCATTATTCGCTGCTCGACGGCGCATCGAAAATACCGGATCTGGTCAAGCGCGCCAAGGAACTGGGCATGCCGGCCGTCGGCATCACCGACCACGGCAACATGCATGGCGCGTATGAGATGTGGAGCGCCGCGGTCAACGCCGGCATCAAGCCGATCATCGGCATCGAAGCCTATGTGACGCCGGAAACCGCACGTCAGGACCCCACCCGTGTGAGCTGGGACACCAACTGGAATCCGGATCTGGATCCGCTGCATCGCCGCCGTAACCCGGATGATGTGTCCGGCGGCGGTGTCATCACCCACCTGACCATGTGGGCAGAAAACGACGAAGGCCTCGTCAACCTCATGAAAGCCTCCACCGACGCGAACCTTGAAGGCCGAGTCATGCGCTATCCGCGTATGGATAAGGAAATCCTCGCCAAATATTCGAAAGGCATCATCGCCTCGTCCGGCTGCCCGTCGGGCATCATCCAGACTCGTCTGCGCCTGGGCCAGTTCGATGACGCGTTGCGTGCCGCCGGCGAATTCCAAGACATTTTCGGCCGCGATAATTTCTACATCGAATTCATGGACCACGGCCTGAAAATCGAAAAGCAAGTGACCGACGGGCTGCTCGACATCGCAAAAAAGCTCAACGCGCCGCTGCTGGCCACCAACGATTCCCATTACACGCGTGCCGAAGACGCCGGCGCGCAGGACGCCATGCTGTGCATCAACTCCGGCTCCACGCTGGACGAGCCGGGCCGATTCAAATTCGACGGCACCGGCTACTACATCAAATCCGCCGAGGAAATGCGCGAACTGTTCAAAGACCTTCCCGAAGCGTGCGACAACACGTTGGAGATCGCCGAACGCTGCAACGTCATGTTCGACGATCATGAAGACGGCGCGTTCATGCCGCAATTCGACTGTCCGGAAGGCTGGGACGAGACGTCGCTGTTCCTGAAGAAGGTCGAGGAAGGCCTGGAACGCCGGTACAACGGCAAGCCGTCGCTCGAAGTGCTGCGGCAGGCCGACTACGAATGCGGCGTGATCTGCCAGATGCAGTTCTGCGGCTACTTCCTCGTCGTGGCCGACTACATCAACTGGGCGAAGGCCCACGGCGTGATGGTGGGGCCGGGCCGTGGCTCCGCCGCAGGCGCCATGGTCGCGTATGCGATGGGCATCACCGAACTTGATCCGCTTGAACACGGTCTGATCTTCGAACGATTCCTCAATCCGGAACGTGTCTCACTGCCTGATATCGACGTCGACTTCGACCCGGACGGTCGTGGACGCGTGCTCGACTACGTGGGTGAGAAATACGGACGTGACAAAGTGGCGCAGTGCGTGATCTACGGCACCATCAAAACCAAGCAGGCGCTGAAGGACTCCGCCCGCATCATGGGATACGACTTCTCCGTCGGAGACAAGATCACCAAAGCCCTGCCTCCCGCACAGACCGGCGGCAAGGACATTCCGCTGCACGACATCTTCGACCCAAGCGCGAAACGATACGCGGAAGCACGCGAATTCCGCGAACTGTACGATTCCGACCCGGACGCGAAACGCATCACGGACGAGGCGATGGGCATCGAAGGTCTGATTCGTCAGACCGGTGTGCACGCCTGCGCCACCATCATGGGCAGCGAGCCGATCACCAACACGTCGCCGCTGCTGGAACGTACCGACGGCACCGTCACCACCACGCTCGAATACCATACGTGCGAAACGCTCGGTCTGGTCAAGATGGACTTCCTCGGACTTTCCAACTTGACGGTGATCCGAGACACCCTGAACAACATCGAGGCGAACGGCAAGGAACGCATCGACCATACGAAGATTCCGCTGGACGACCGCCCCACCTACGACCTGCTGTCCCGTGGCGACACGCTCGGCGTGTTCCAGCTCGATTCCGACGGCATGCGCTCGCTGCTGAAAACGTTGAAGCCGAACAACTTCAACGATATTTCCGCACTGATCGCGCTGTACCGTCCAGGTCCGATGGATATGGATTCGCACACCAACTATGCGAAGCGCAAGAACGGTCTGCAGAAGATCACGCCAATCCACCCCGAAGTGGCCGAACCGCTTAAGGAAGTGCTCGACGAGACCTACGGTCTGATCGTCTACCAGGAGCAGGTGCAGTCCGCGGCGCGAATCCTCGCCGGCTATTCGCTGGGCAAGGCAGACGTGCTGCGTCGAGCGATGGGCAAGAAGAAGCCGGAAGTGCTGGCCAAGGAGAAGATTCCGTTCTTCGCCGGCATGAAGGAGCATGGATATTCCGAAGAGGCCGCGCAGGCCGTGTGGGACATCCTCGTACCGTTCTCCGGCTACGCGTTCAACAAGGCGCATTCGGCCGCATACGGTTTGATCTCCTACTGGACCGCGTATCTGAAAACGCATTATCCGGTGGAGTTCATGGCCGCCCTGCTGCAAGGCGCCAGCACGAACAAAGACAAGACCGCGCTGTACCTGGGCGAGGCGCGACGCATGGGCATCCAGGTGCTTTCTCCGGACGTGAACGAGTCGGTGTACGAGTATTCGGCAGTCGGCGACGTCGTGCGATTCGGCCTCGGCGCCATCCGCAACGTCGGCAAGAACGCGGTCGATGCGATCATCGCGGAACGTGAGAACGGCCACGGCAAGTACGTGAACTTCACCGATTTCATCAAACGCGTGCCGTTGGAGGCGCTGAACAGGCGATTGGTGGAATCGCTGATCAAGGCCGGCGCGTTCGACTCGATCGACCCGAACCGTCGTGCGCTGTTCACCATCCACGAAACGGCCATCAATTCGGTCGTCGGCCTGAAACGCAAGCAGGCGGAAGGCCAGTTCGACCTGTTCGCCGACCTGGACGATTCCAAAGAGAACGATTCCGCCATGGGAGACGCCATGGTGCAGGTGCCCGACGTGGAGGAGTGGGACAAGAAAACCAAGCTCAACTTCGAACGTGAGATGCTTGGCCTGTACGTGTCCGACCATCCGTTGAGCGGCATGCAGTCGATTCTGGTGTCGTTGCGCGAAATGTCGATAGCGCACCTGATCGACCGCGCGGGAAGCATGCCGGACGGCCAGCAGGTGACGATCGCGGGCCTGATCACGAACGTGGACCGCCGCGTGTCGAAAAAGGGCAATCCGTGGGCCATCGTAACCGTCGAGGATCTGGAAAGTTCCATCCAATGCATGTTCTTCGGCAAGGTGTACGAGGCCGCCGCGCCCGAGCTCGCCGTCGACACCGTGGTACAGATCCGCGGCCAGGTGGAGAAGCGCGATGAGACAGTGAGCATGCGCGCCACCGAATTCACCGTGCCGACGTTGGAGGCGCAGGATGAACGTCCGCTGACGATTGTGCTGCCGCCGATCGCGCTCGACCAGTCGCATGTGCGGCGGCTCGGGCAGATTCTGACCAGCCATCCCGGCCCGTGCGAGGTGAAACTGGCGTTGATGGACGACAAAGGCAACGCCAAGGTGCTGACGTTCGGAGACCGGTTCCGCGTCAAACGCGACACGTCGCTGTTCGCCGAAATCAAGATTCTCTTCGGACCGAGCTCGCTTCCGTTGGCCTGAGCGGTTTGACTTGAACGGTTTGACCTGAACAGGTTTTTGATTGCCGGCCGATGCTGAATGGCGTCGACCGGCATATATTTTTCGCGGAAATCGGCATGGCATGGAAAAACGGCGGATCTGCGTGTCTCACAATGCGGCTGAATGTGAGACGACGGGACGTTCTCGTGACTTGGCGTTGTTACCATGGGGCGTTATGAGCGAAGAAAACTATATGCGAATCATTGACCTGCGCGGCAAGAAGCTGACCCGAGCCGAAATGCTGGAAGCCATGCCCCGCGCCGAGATGGGCACCAACGAGGCCACTGAGCTCGTACAGCCGATCCTCGATGATGTGAAGGCCCGCGGCGCTGCGGCCCTGCGCGACTTCGCGGAGAAGTTCGACCATATCCGTCCCGAGCATCTGCGTGTGCCGGTCGAGGCCATGAAGGCCGCCGTCGACGAGCTCGATCCGGAAGTGCGCGCCGCCATCGAGGAATCCGTGCGCCGCTGCCGCGCCGTATCCGCATCCCAGGTGCCGGCCCCGTTCCACACCGACCTGGCCGAAGGCGCGCGCGTCGCCGAACGTTGGATTCCGGTGCAGCGCGTCGGCCTGTACGTGCCGGGAGGCAAGGCCGTCTACCCGAGCTCCGTCATCATGAACGTGGTGCCGGCGCAGGCCGCAGGCGTCGAATCGCTGGCCATCGCCACCCCGCCGAGCCGCAGCAACTCCGACGGCCTGCCGGACAAGACCATCCTCGCCACCTGCGCCATCCTCGGCGTGGACGAGGTGTACGCGGTCGGCGGCGCTCAGGCCATCGCCATGTTCGCTTACGGCGCCAAGGGCTCCGAACCGCAGGACGGCGAGATTCTGTGCGATCCGGTGGACAAGATCACCGGCCCGGGCAACATCTTCGTCGCCACCGCCAAGCGCATGGTCTCCGGCATCGTCGGCATCGACGCCGTCGCCGGTCCGACCGAAATCGCCATCATCGCCGACAAGGGTGCCAACCCAAGCTGGCTCGCCGCCGATCTGATCGGCCAGGCTGAACATGACGAGCTCGCCGGTTCCGTGCTTATCACCGACAGCGAAGACATCGCCGACAAGGTGCAGGAGAGCCTCAAGTACCGCGTGCCTCGCACCGAGCACGCCGAGCGCGTCAACACGTCGCTGCGCGGCCGCCAGTCCGGCATCATCCTCACAGACGGCATCGAACAGTCCATCGACGCGGCCAACGCGTACGCGGCCGAACACCTTGAAGTGCAGACCGCTGATCCGGATGCCGTGATCGCCAAGATCCGCAACGCCGGCGCCATCTTCCGTGGCCCGTACTCCCCGGTTCCGCTGGGCGACTACATGTCCGGTTCCAACCACGTGCTGCCGACCTCCGGCACCGCGCGCTTCGCCGCCGGCCTCGGCGTGCACACCTTCATGAAGCCGGTCGAAGTCATCGAATACGACGAGCAGGGACTGAAGACCCTCGCCGCCCGTGTGAACGCCTTCGCCGTCTCCGAAGATCTGCCGGCACACGGCGAATGCGTGCTGAGCCGCTTCATCGACGACCCGTACAACAAGGCGACCATCAAGGAACAGGAAGAGCAGGCCGGCCTCCGATGAGCGAGACTTCCAGCAACGCGATTCCGGCATATCTGCCGCTGCGCAACGACCTGATCGGCGAAGAACCGTACGGCGCGCCGCAGCTCGACGTGCCGGTGTGCCTCAACGTCAACGAGAATCCGTACGCGCCCGAACCGGCCGTGGTGGAAACCATCGCCCAGCGTGTCAAGGAGATCGCCCCGACGCTCAACCGTTATCCGGACCGCGAGCACATCGAACTGCGCAAGGCGTTCTCCACATATCTAGAACGCGAATCGGGCGTGAAGCTCAGCGTCGACCAGTTGTGGGGCGCCAACGGCTCCAACGAGATCATGCTGCAGCTGTTCCAGGCGTTCGGCGGCCCCGGCCGCATCGCGCTCGGCTGCGATCCGACGTACTCCATGTATCCGGAATACGCGCGCGACACGTTCACCACGTGGAAGCTTGCGCATCGTAACGCCGACTTCACGCTTGACGTGGACGCCACCATCAAGGCGATCGAAGAGGTCAAGCCGGCCATGATCGTGCTCACCAGCCCGAACAATCCGACCGGCACCCCGCTCAAGCCGGAAGATCTGAAGCGCGTGCTCGAAGCCGCCCGTACCGCCGAAGTGGCAGGCGCCGCCGAAGGCGTGCATCCGGTGGTCGTGGTGGACGAGGCGTACATCGAATTCCGAGATCCGGGCACGCCCACCGCGCTGGAACTCATCGGCGAATACGAAAACCTCGCCGTCAGCCGCACCATGAGCAAGGCGTTCGCCTTCGCCGGCGCACGCGTCGGCTACCTGGCCGCTAACAAGGGCATCATCGACTGCGTGCGCATCGTGCGCATGCCGTACCACCTGTCCGCCGTCACCCAGGCCGCCGCCCTCGCCGCGTTCGAACACACCGACGAACAGCTGAGCCGCGTGGCGCACCTGCGCGAAACCCGCAACGCCACCTCCGCATGGCTCAAGGAGCAGACCTACAAGGGCCAGCCGCTCGAAGTGGCCGAAACCCAGTCGAACTTCATTCTCTTCGGCGGCCATTTCGACGACCGCGACCGCATCTTCGACGAACTGTTGAAGCGCGGCGTGCTCATCCGCGTCGTCGGTCCGGAAGGCTGGATGCGAGTGTGCATGGGCACCGACGAGGAAATGGCACGGTTCCGTGAGGCGTTGGTCGAAGTGCTGCGCATCGTGGAACAGGGCTGAACAAGCCGGAACGCAAGCTGGGATACTGTCCGGAACGGAAGTTCGTGACAGTATTCGGCAATAAGCTTGAAACAGAACAGAATCGCGGTGGCTGCGGAAGACGCAACCACCGCAATCGCAATATCGTAGCTGTAATATCGCAACTGCAACATCGCAAAAGGAGTCGCAACATGGCACGTACTGCAACCATCGTTCGTGAAACCAGCGAATCCAAGGTGGAGCTGAGTCTCAACCTCGACGGAACCGGCAAAACCGACATCGACACATCCGTGCCGTTCTACAATCACATGATGACGGCGCTCGGCAAGCATTCGCTGATCGACCTGAAAATCAAAGCCACCGGGGACACCGACATCGACGCGCACCACACCGTCGAAGACATCGCCATCGTATTCGGCGAGGCTCTGAAGCAGGCCCTCGGAGACAAGCGTGGCATCCGCCGTTTCGCCGACGCCACCGTGCCGCTCGACGAGGCACTCGCCAAAGCCGTCGTCGACATTTCCGGACGCCCGTACTGCGTGTGCACCGGAGAGCCAGAAGGCTTCGAATACTGCATGATTGGCGGGCATTTTACCGGTTCGCTCGTTCGCCACGTCATGGAATCCATCGCCATGCATGCCGGCATTTGCCTGCACCTGCACGTGATTTCCGGCCGCGACCCGCACCACATCGCCGAAGCCGAATTCAAGGCTTTGGCCCGCGCATTGCGTTTCGCCATCGAACCCGATCCGCGCGTCGACGGCATTCCCAGCACGAAGGGCGCGCTGTGATGTCCGACGACAAGGACGATTTGAACGGTTTCGACGGCTTGGGGAAGACCAACGATGACGGCATGCATTTCAGCGAAGAGGAGCTGGAAGCGGCCATGGCCGGCTTCGAAAAGGAATTCCAGGACGAGGAAGTTGCCCAACAGAACGATGCTCCCGCGCAGGTGCCATTCGATCAGCCGGATGAGACGGTTAATTCCGATGCGTCTTCCGACGAATCGCAGGACGGCCTGCAATCGAAGGAAGCCGACGCGGTACTGTCCGAAGCCGAGAACTCGCTGTCATTCGACGACGAGTTGCAGGGACTGCTGGGCAACCGTGCGAAAGTCGCGGTGATCATCACCCGACTTGCCTCCGCACGCCTGTTCGCCGCGTTCTGCCAACTGTCCGACATCTCCGCGCAATGCCTCGCCTCACCGCAAGGCGCGGTCGCTGTATTACGCAATCTCGACGGCGATGGCCCGGAAGCGGCCATCAAAGATCTGACCACCGTGGTCTCCGGCATGCCTGCCGTCCTCGTGATCAACCGTGCGGACAAGCTCGAGGCGACGATGTACCTGCAAGGCAAGGTCGGCCAGACGTTCGCGCCACCGGTGCTGCTCACCTCCACCGCGCCGTTCGTCGAAGACCTGCTGCTGGGCATCACCGACGTTCAGGGGGTGCGTGATTCCGGTGTGGAAACCGTCGATTCCGCAAGCCTGACCCGTGATGACGCCATGAAGATCCTCGCCGAGCACACGCGATTCGGTCGTGGTTCGTCAAGCATCGAATAAGTTTTTCCCCGAAGGATGGATTCTTCGGCAAGCAAAAGAAGGAGAGCGCCCATGACTTCCGTGGTGGTGTTCGATTACGGTTTCGGCAACGTGCGTTCCATGGTGCGCGCGCTGGCCAATCTCGACCTCGACGTGACCCTCACGTCCGACCATCGTCAGGCTCTGGAAGCCGACGGACTGGTGGTGCCGGGTGTGGGCGCGTTCGGCGCATGCATGGAAGGACTGAAAAGCGTCGGCGGAGACAGGGTCATCAAAGACCGTCTGCGCGCCGGCCGCCCGGTGCTCGGCGTCTGCGTGGGCGAGCAGATCATGTTCGAACGTGGCATGGAACATGGCGACGGCACGCCCGGTCTCGGTCTGATCAAGGGCGATGTCGAGCTGCTCGACGCCGACGTGGTGCCGCACATGGGTTGGGACACCGTCGAAGTGCCGGAAGGTTCCGTGCTGCTCAAGGGCGTGGAGAACGAACGATTCTATTTCGTGCACTCCTTTGCCGCGATGAGCGCTTCGCCTGCCGACACCTCCGCCGACCAGCTGGACTTCGGCGATGCGGAAGAGCATGTGACGTGGTGCACCTACGGGCGCAGCCGATTCGTGGCCGCCTACGAACGTGGACCGTTGTTCGCCACGCAGTTCCATCCGGAGAAATCCGCCGAAGCCGGCGCGCAGCTGCTGCGTAACTGGGTTGCGACGTTCTGAACGCGGATTCGTGCAAGGCAATCGCAACAATCGCAAAATCGTAAATTCAAATCGGTAATCACAAGATCCGTTGAACGGCCGAAAACCGTTCAACGCAACGAAAGGTATGACATGTCTTTGACGCTGCTTCCCGCCGTCGACGTCCGTGATGGCAAGGCCGTGCGCCTGCGCCAAGGCGAATCCGGCTCCGAAACCGACTACGGCTCCCCGCTGGAAGCCGCCCGCACGTGGGTGGAATCGGGTGCGGAATGGATCCACCTCGTCGATCTCGACGCCGCATTCGGCACCGGCAACAACCGTGACCAGCTGCGCGCCATCGTCAAGGAACTGGGCGACAAGGTCAACATCGAAATGTCCGGCGGCGTGCGCGACGACGCCTCGCTCGACGCGGCGCTCGAAGCCGGCGCGGCCCGCGTGAACATCGGCACCGCGGCTCTGGAGAACCCCGACTGGACCGCTTCCGTCATCAAGAAGTACGGCGACCGTGTGGCCGTCGGCCTTGACGTGCGCGGCCACACCCTCGCGGCCCGCGGCTGGGTGAAGGAAGGTGGCGACCTGTTCGAGACCATGAAGTTCCTCGACTCCGTCGGCTGCTCCCGTTACGTGGTCACCGACGTGGCACGCGACGGCATGATGAGCGGCCCGAACATCGAGCTGCTGCGCGAAGTGGCGTCCCGCACCGACGCGAAGGTCACCGCATCCGGTGGCATCTCCAAGCTCGACGACCTGCGCAACATCAAGGAGCTCGCCGAACTGGGCGTGGACGCCGCGATTCTCGGCAAATCGCTGTACGCGCGCGCCTTCACGCTGGAGGAAGCCCTCGAAGTCGCACGCTGACATGTCGCGACACGGCATGTGTTAACGACGTTCGTAACATGCGCATGGAACGATTGGACACTATGGATAAACAGCAAGAGTTTGCTTTGCGCACGGTCGAGGAACGCGACGTGCGCTTCATTCGTCTATGGTTCACGGATGTGTTGGGAACACTGAAGTCCGTGGCCATCGCGCCGGCGGAACTGGAAGCCGCATTCGAGGAAGGGCTCGGATTCGACGGTTCCGCCGTGGAAGGCCTCACCCGCGTGTCCGAAGACGATATGATCGTCAAGCCCGATCCGTCGACGTTCCAGATTCTTCCGTGGCGCGGAGGCCCGCAGGGCACCGCGCGCATGTTCTGCGACGTGCTCACGCCTGATGGTGAGCCGTCCTTGGGTGACCCGCGCCACGTGCTCAAGCAAGCGCTGGCCAAGGCCAAGGAGAAGGGTTTCACCTTCTACGTGCATCCGGAGATTGAATTCTATCTGTTTGAAAAGCAGGATGACTGGGCGCAGACTCCGAAGCCGATCGATGAGGGCGGCTACTTCGACCATGTGCCGCGCAGCCCCGGCATGGACTTCCGCCGCGCCACCGTCAACATGCTCGAGCAGATGGGCATCTCGGTGGAGTACTCGCACCACGAGGCGGGGCCAGGCCAGAACGAGATCGATCTGCGATATGCGGACGCGCTCACCACGGCCGACAACATCATGACCTTCCGCACCGTCGTCAAGGAGATTTCGCTGGAGCGAGGCATCCATGCCAGCTTCATGCCGAAGCCTCTCGCCGACGCTCCGGGCTCCGGCATGCACACGCACTTGAGCCTGTTCGAAGGTGACGCCAACGCGTTCTACGAGGCCGGGCAGGAATTCAACATGTCCGTCACCGCACGACAGTTCGCGGCCGGCATCCTGCACCATGCGGCTGAGATCTGCGCTGTCACCGACCAGTACGTCAACTCCTACAAGCGTCTGTGGGGCGGTGCCGAGGCGCCGAGCTATATCTGCTGGGGCCACAACAATCGCTCCGCGTTGCTGCGCATCCCGCAGTACAAGCCCGGCAAAGGCAATTCCGCACGTATGGAATTCCGCGCACTCGACCCGGTCGCCAATCCGTACCTCGCGTATTCCGTGCTGCTCGCAGCCGGTCTCGACGGCATCGACAAGCAGATGCAGCTGGGCGAGCCCACCAGCGACGACGTGTGGGAGCTCACCGACGCCGAACGCCAGGCCATGGGCATCCAGCCGCTGCCGGAATCGCTTGACGAGGCTCTGAAGATCATGGAGAAATCCGACTTCGTGGCGGATGTGCTCGGCGAGCATGCGTTCGAATACTTCCTGCGCAACAAGCATCAGGAATGGGATGAGTACCGCAAGCAGGTCACCCCGTTCGAGCTGAAGAAGTATCTGCCGAAGCTGTGATTGCGGACCATCGATAGAAAAAACGTCATACACGAGGCCGCCGTCCGGAACATAAACCGGGCGGCGGCCTTGCTCGTGCGTTTCGCACACGTCTATGGCGGAAAGGCCACGGGGAATCGGTGTCGGACTGGTCGAGGATATGCTCGAACGGCATATCCTCATTGGGATGCATCAGCCTCGCGGGCTGCCGAACATCGAATGGTAGATAATCGCGAAATTGCGGTTGCCGTATGACGAGCAGGAATCGCCTTCACCGGCCCCCGCTTCGAGCGCCGCGGCATTCGGCTGATACGGGGTGTATATGTACAGCAGCGCGGTCGCTCGGTTCTCGATGTACACGTTGCTGCCGCCGCAGCTGGCATTTGGATTGTACTGGATGTAATTGAGCCGTCCGGCATGGTAGCCGTAGCGTCCCTCGTGCCGAAGATAGTACTGGTACCGTTTGGCCGCGCCGTACACCTGTTTGAAGAAGCCGGCATAGGTGGGGTCGCAGTTCGCATCATCCGGGCAGCTCAGGCCCATCGCCGCTTTGAATTGGAAATCGTTTGGATTGGTGGCCGTGAGCAGATGCTGCTCCTTTTGCAACACGGTGAGCAGCACCTTCTGGCTGATGCCGCATGCCTTGCCCGCCTTGTAGACAATCGCCGCCGCGCTTTCGTTCGGGCCACCATCATAAGCCTGGCAATATTCGTCCGCGGACTGCGATTCGGTGCTGAACGTCATGGACTTCAGGCATCGTTCGCCACTGCAGGCCACGCCCTGCTGTTCGATGATGGTGCTGACCTGCTGCTCGCTCAACGCATTGCCGTTGAAGAACGTGCCGTCGGAAATGATGTTGCCGGGATTGAAGTCGTATTGCGACTGCGACTGGCTTTGCGCGGTGAGCGCCTCGTTCACCTGCACGCGCCAGCCGATGAAGCGCACCGCCCCCACGATGATGGCGATCGCCGCGATCGCTGCCACGGTCGCGGTGGCGACCATGCCGATGCGTGCGATGGGATTCGCCTTCCGCCACATGGTGCGGAGATTCTTGAGATTGAGGGGCTTGCGATTGCGGGTTTTCCGTGCTTTGCGCGTGCTGTTCGTCTTGCGTGTCATCGTGCGTCATATTGTATCGCGCATGGCATAATGTTGCCTCGGATTGGTTACGTCAATCGATTGATGTCCCGGTGTGGAAGGGAGATGCGGCATGGCAAAGGAACGGTTCTTCAATCTTCCGGTGCTTATCCTGATCGCCTCGAGTTTCATGCTTGGCATGAGTGAATTCATCGTGGTGGGCATCCTGCCCGACATCGCAGCCGATCTGAAGATATCGGAGGTGACGGTCGGCAATCTGGTGTCCCTGTTCGCCTTCGTGTATGCGCCCGTCACCCCGCTCGGATCCGCGCTGTCGGCACGGTTCCCGCGATTCGCTACGCATCTGACGCTGATCGGCATATTCCTCGCAGGCAACATCCTATGCGCGTTCGCGCCCAACTACGCGGTTCTGGTGGTGGCGCGCATCATGATCGCCTTGGTATCCGGAACGTTGGTGGCTGTGGCTATGACGTACGCGCCCGATGTGACAACGGACAGATTCCGTACGAAATTCATCGCATGGGTGTTCTCCGGCTTCTCCATCGCATCCGTGGTGGGCGTGCCGGTCGGCACATGGGTGGCCAACACGTTCGGTTGGCGTTGGGCGTTCCATATGATCAATGTGCTCACCATCGTTCTCATCATCGGCATGGTCATGGTGCTGCCGCGCAACAGCCACATCGTGAAGATCGGATTCCTGCCGCAGTTCCGCCTGTTCTTCGACCGCCGCATCCAGTTGGGCGTGCTCGACGTGGTGTGCGGCGCGGCCGCCAGCTACGTGTTCTACACATACCTGACTCCGATCATGCGCGATGAAGTGCATGTGCCTGAACAGTACTTGAGTGTCGGACTGGTGATCTTCGGCGCGGCCTGCCTGTGGAGCAACCTGTATGGCGGCAAGCTCGCGGACCGGGGCAGGGGAGTGGAGCCGCTGACGCACATCCGTCCCATCTACTGCGCCCATGCGGTGCTCATGGCGTCGCTTGTCGTGGCGCATTGGGTACCGGTATACGGCGCGCTGCTGCTGGTGGTGCTCGGCATGTTCATGTACCTGCAAAATTCCGCGTCCCAAGTGCTGTATATGGACGTCGCCTCGCAGTCGCATCCCGGATCGTTGAACCTGGCCGCGTCGCTCAACTCCATGTCGTTCAACATCGGCATCGCGATCGGTTCCGCGGTCGGAGGTCTAATCAACGGCCATTTCGGACTGATGTGGCTCGGCCCCGTCGGCGCGCTGTTCCTGGTATGCGCCATCGCCATCACCACGTTCCTGCGCCCGTTCGTCGCGCAGGAACGAGACTTCTATGCTGATATATGACGGGGAACACGGTGGTCAGCCGAGCGGCTTCCACTGATCGGTGTCATTGACGTCCCCGAACGACGCGCCGTTCGCCACCCAACAGCTTTGCATTTCCGCGTTTGAGAAATCCACTGTGGTGGGCTGGTTTTTGGCGTGCGCGTCCAAATCCTTCTTGTACGCTTCCTTGTCGTAGTTTTTCGGCACGATACCGGCCTTATGCAGGCAATCGACCATGGCCTGGTCGCCATCGGAAAGCATGCCGGGATTGCCGATCTGCATCTGGTATACACCGGTCACCGCAATGACTTCAGTGTTATAGCATTTGTTCTCATCCTCGTTGAACTTCTTGCGCTGTTGGTCGCTCATGCCGGTGGTATCCCGCATGGCGATCATGTACAGGCCATTGGAGAACTGCCTGAGCACCGGTGTCGTATACCCATAGCCGGTCACGCACTGCTTGTAATTCGACCAGGCAAGCTCGTAATCCGGTTTCGATACGCTTCCCGACTTCCTGGAACGTTTCAGAATCGTCTTCTGAGCGTCGCTCATGGGATACTTGGTATCGGGTTTGGCGTCCAAATCAAGAAGAAAATCGATGTAATCCGGTATCGAATTCGCGATTTTGGATTTGGATGTGTCGCTGCCGGCACTTCCGGTCGGCTGTTTCGTATCCTGCTGGTCGACAGCCACCCCACAGCCCGCGCAGCCGATAAGAGTTATGCCTACCAAGCATGTGGTGATGTTTCTCAACACATGGACTATTCCATTCCGCATGGTGATCGAGCTTCCTAATACTGATAATATTCAACATAATCATTTTGAGTCAATGAAGAGCCTCCGCTGACTGAGGCGGAGCAATGTTGCTTAGCGAGCGCTCTGCTTGTCTGCGAATGTTGCGTCCTATCTTGCTGTGCGTAGCAATATTGGTTATGGTAATCGGTTTGAGTCCTTACATATGAACTTGTCGGTTGCACACTCCATTCAACATGATAAGGGCCCTCGCTATATGAGCCACTGGTGACAGGGTACCGACATACAGCACTCGCCACGGCAGTGGCGCCGAAGCATATTCCGACAGCTGCTATTGATGCGGCAATTGTTTTCGCTAATTTATTGTGTTTCATCCAGGACATCATCGTCCACCTTTCATCATCATATCGAACTGCCTTGGCCCGGTGATTCATATGATATGAGTTGTTTTACGGGGTTATTGCGAACGATCTACTCAATATGAGTAAGGGGCGGTGATGAAATGATGTATTGTATTGCGGTAGGGGGATGTTTCTCAGGGGAAGGAGCGTTGTACCATGACGGGGAAAACGGTTGGTGGTCCGAAAATATTGCTTGTTGACGATGACAAAATCGTCATCGAGGCGCTGACTGACCTATTCAAGCGGATTCTTCCGGCGGTGGGTATCGTCGATTCGGCTACCAGCGGAGTTGAGGCTTTGGAATTGTTTGCATCAAATGCCGACCAATATGCTCTTGTGCTGCTTGATATGTCGTTGGAAGGTATGCAAGGCCCGGAAGTCTGCCGTCGCATGCGGTTGATGGACTGTTCCACGCCGATTCTCGGCATGACCAGCTTCAGTCTGAACCGGTATCGCGTGCCGCTGGCGGCGGCTGGCGCGCAAGGGCTTGTCGGTAAAGGTGACGAGACACAGCTCGAACAAGCCGTCTCCCGTGTCCTTTCAGGATGTTTCCTGCCCGGTTTTGAAACTCCGATGGCGGCTTACGCGAGGCTGAAATGCGATGCTCGAGCGGAGTCCACGCTCACCAACACGCAAGAAACCATCATGAACCTGTGCGCGAACGAATATCTGACGGATGGCGAGATAGCCGAACGACTCGGCATATCCATCGCCACTGTGCGCAAGCACATGCAGAACATCGTCAAACGACTGAACTGCCGTACGCAACGGCAAGCCATCATCACATGGTTGAAACATGGGAACGAGCGCTGACATGACCGGAAAGAACAAAGAGCTCCGGTGGCCGGATATGCCGCGAATCAAACATCCGTTCCGTCTTGCGGCCATCATGACGTGCGAACTTCTGATGGTTTATGAGGCGGTGTGTTACCCCGGTTCGCCAATGGCATTGATGTTTACCGCCATACAGATTATGCTGACCGGTCTCGCCTATTTCTGGCCCCGTGCGTGCGCGTCCGTATGCCTATCATAAGGATGTGATCGGCCGGTTGATTGGCGAGGTGTACGCGAACGTTTCGCGTCATGCGCCTTCCGGAGGCAAGTACGAGGTGTCGGTTCTGGTGAAGACGCATTCCTTGGAAATCACCGAAGTGAATGATATGGGTGCCCGGCATTCCGGCAGCCTGCCCGGCGGCCATGGTCTCAGACAGTTCGCGGCTGAAATCGAGCATATCGGAGGAAGTCTTTCCACCGATTGCGAGAACGGCATATGGATGTTCCACGCGCGCATTCCGTTTGACTGATGGCTTTCCGGCGCGGAGAACGGGGTAAATGCAACGAGCCGGTGGATGATGCTGGGGAACACCTGGTTCCACATACCCATATTGGGTATGCCGCGCGTGACGGCAGGTCTTGGGGGTCTAGACTAGGGGATAAAGCGGGTCATGGCGGCCTGACGGCTGCGTCGTTTGTGAGGGGGCTGATGACGATGTCGAGGAAAACGGGCATGCGTGGCAAAGCTATTGCCGTCATATGCTGTCTCGCTTTGCTTGTCGGCTGCACGGGCTGCGGGGCACTGAAAGAAGGCTCGCGACGGGAGCGTCAATCCCAGCAGGGTCAATCATCGCAACAGGGTGAACGAATCGCGTCGTCGCTGAAGGATTATGCGCGATCGTTGTTGGATTCCGACGGCGGCAAAATATCCGATCAGCAGAAGTCCGCGCTGGAGAAGGCCGCTTCAGGCGGAAAAGTCAGCCAAGCCGACTACGAACACGCATGGGCGGATTACAAGCAGTGCATCATAGACAAAGGCTATGCCGAGCCGACGTTCGACAAGTACGACAACGGCATTTACGCTCTGCCCTCGTACAACACCGATGGTGCCAGCAAAGAGGCGATCCGCAAACTCAATGACGATCTGACATCCTGCAGTATGCTGCATGTCACGGATATCAACACCGTGTACAGGCTCCAGTTGGGCAATCCGAAGCTGCTGCTCAATGACAAGGAGATGGCGGTCGACTGTCTGCGCAAGGAAGGCATAAAGCCCAAAGACTACACCGCCGATAAGCTGGAGAAGGATTTGGAATCCGGAGAAAGCGCAGGACTGCGCGATAACAGGAAGGCGCTGACCTGCTTGGTGACGGCCGGAGTGAACGTGACCGCCTCGGATGAGACGGTCTGGTATCCGCTGAAGTAGTCTGATGCGCGAAGGGGCTCATATGCGAGTGGTTGTGGAAGGGCTGGCCCACCGGTTCCCGGGGACAGACCTGCTGTTCGAGCATCTTGATTTCGTGGCGGAACCTGGCTCCACCATCGCGGTATGCGGACCATCCGGTTGTGGTAAATCGACATTGCTGTCGATTCTCGCCGGTTGGGAGAAACCATATGCCGGAACCGTAACCCGTGAAGGCGTGAACCGTGTGGGATGGGTGTTTCAAAACCCGTACGGTGTGGCGGAACGCACCGCGCTCGACCACGTGGTGTTCCCGCTGCTCGCCAAAGGCATGCGGCGCAAGGAAGCGGAGCTCAAAGCCTTGGAAGCCATGGGGCTGTTCGACCTCGAATACGCGGCCGACCGCCGGTTCTCCGACCTCTCCGGCGGCGAGGCGCAACGTCTCATGCTGGCACGCGCCGTCTGCTCCAAACCCGACATGCTGCTCGTGGACGAGCCGACCGCTCAATTGGATACGCGCACCGCGCATTCCGTCAGCCATGTGCTGAACAACCTTTCCGGCCAAGGCATGATCGTGCTCGTAGCCACACACGATCCCGACACCCGCGACGCCTGCGACCGTGTGCTCGACCTCGCCGACTACGCGCCAGGCGGCAGCAAATCGCAGGAACCGGAATTGGAAGAATAGACGAATAGAAAGGCATCGACTCATGGGAAAGAAGCAACGGGGCACTAAAGTCATGAACAACGGTGCCAGACGCGGACGACTCGCATGGGCTTGGAGCCTGCTCGCCGTGGCAACCGCCATATGCGTGTCCGTGGGAGCATGCGCGCTGCTCTTGCCAGACCGCGCGCCGGCATTGCTCGGCTCGGCAGGGGAGACGACCACCGCGCCAGCCAGCGTGCAGGAATACTCCGGTAGCCAGCAAGTGACGGTTGTGCCCACCATCTCCACCGAACGTAATCTTCTCGGCAACGCCAACGGCACCGTCACCGCCGACTGGTCCGCAGACGGACTCGCCTCCGGCAAAGGCGCATACAAAGTCAACGACCGCGTGGTCGTGGCCTTGAACACCGCCACACCCCTATACCGTGACCTCAAAACCGGAGACAAGGGCGACGACGTGCTCGCACTGAACAACGAGCTGAGCCGACTCGGATACAACAGCGTGGCCGGTTCCGACACCTACTGGTGGGCAACATCCGACGGCTGGCGGCAACTCATGAACGACAACGGCAACCCCTCCGACGGCACGCTTGCGCTTGCCGACACCATGTGGATTCCTGAAAACGCAGTCGCGGTCGACGAGTGGACGGCCACCACAGGTTCCATGGTGACGGGCGGTACGGCAATCGGAAAAATACCGGGAGCGTTGACGAAACTCACCGTGAAAAACGGCGCGGCGGTAGGACAGGATCGCACTATAGGCATGTATGGCGTCAATGGAATATTGCCGGCCGATAACACGGAAATCACCGACGCCGAATTCCTGCGTAATGTGTCGGCAAGCGAAACGTTCCAGTCCATGGACATGCAGACCAAAAAGGCCGGTCTCGATGCCACCGTGGCATTGAAGGAACCATTACAGGTGCTGCGTGTGCCGGCGGGAGCGGTGTTCGGCATCGACGGCAGCAGCGGCTGCATCGTACCAAAATCCCACAATGCGTCCAATACGCCGGTGAAGGTGACCATCGTGGGCAGCGAGCTGGGCGTGAGTCTGGTGCAGACGCAGGATGCCGACGTGTCCGCGATCGCCAACGTCGAAATCGGCAGCGGGCTCAACGGGCTGGTTTGCAAATAGTCGGCGGACGAATCGCAAGAAACCGTTGAACTTCGCCAAACAGTGTGAAAACCGCATGAAACCGCCAATAAGGGAGCGTATATGAGACTTGGATCGGTGCTTTCCGAAGCGCTGCGCAACATCGGTTCGGGCGTGAGCCGCGCGTTCGCCATGTTCCTCGCCGTGCTGCTCTCCGGAACGCTGCTGGGCGGATATGAGGCGATGACCGTGATCGACTTGGAATCGCAGGCCGTGCAGCGCATCAACGCGTACGCTGACGTCAACGCCATCGTCGGTGGAACGGTGGATGGCACCGCATGCGACCGGTTGTCCGACGCTGGCGATGGAATGACGGGCACCTTGGCTGGCGCGATGCGTGCCGGCAAACAGGTCGTGCCACTCGCGACACCCGGCAAGGACATCTCATCGTATGACGTGACACCCGGTATGATCCGGCTGATCGCCGGCAATGCCAAGGCCGACGTGTCCGGCGTATGGGTGCCGCGCGACGTGGCCAAGGACTTCGGGCTCGCCGTGGGCAGCGCATTGCAGACACGCGAAGGCACTACGCGTGTGGCTGGTGTGTTCGACTGGCCGAACGATGGGCGTGACACGCGTTTCGCCTACGCGTTCATCGTGCCGGTGTCGGCGAGCGCTTCGACGTTTGACGAATGCTGGGTCAAGCAGTGGCCGGTTGATGGGCAGACGGAGAATCTGCTGTATGCCACGTTGGTGGCGGGTTCCGGCTCGTCGAATGCGGGTGTGACGCAGGTGAATAAGGGGTTTGATGCGCATTATGACGCGCGTGCGTCGTATGTGAATCGTTCGACGCGGTGGATGCCGTGGGTGGGGTTGGCGATTGGCGTGTTGGTTGGTGTGTTTGGTGTGCGCCGGCGTAGGTTGGAGTATGCGGGTGCGTTGCATTCGGGGCAGTCGAAGGGTGCGCAGTTGCTGGGTATTGGTGTGGAGACCGGTGTTTGGGCCGGGCTGGCTACGTTTGCTTCGTGTGCGTTGTTGTTGGCGTATGCGGTGCGGATGAGCCGGTCCGATTGGGCGGCGGTGTTGGCGGCTGCGGTGCGTACGCCGTTGGCTGTGTTCGCCGGTGTGATGGTGGCGAGCCTGTTTGCGGGGTTGTTGATTCGGGAATCGCAGTTGTTCCGTTTCTTCAAGAAGCGTTGACGGGTTTGAAGAAACGGAACAATCCGTTGGGGTTTTGGCTGGTGGCTAGGCGATCGCCTTTTTGATGCGTTGCAGGCTGATCGGTTTCGGCGTGCCGAGTTCCTGCGCCCACAGGGACACGTAGAATTCCTCCAGCATCCAACGTACGGTTTCCGCCTGCTTCATCAGCGTTTCGTGGCGTGGGCCGGCTGGTTCACGTTGTGCTTTCGCCATGGTGTTGTCGGCGAGTTGTTTGGCTTCGTCGGCTTCCCAAGCCCATCGCACGTCGCGGTTCTTGTCGTTTTTCGCCTTGGTGAGGCGCAGCAGGTCGGCGTGCAGGTATCGTTCGATGGACGGCAATGCGTCCGGTGGCGTCTTGCCGATGAAACCGGGGTATACGAGTGTGGCGATGTGTTCGCGGATCGACTGCAGCACGCTCAGCAGTGGCAGGTCCGCTTTGCCGGACACGGCTTTGTCGACTTCCGCATACCGTTTCAGTATGGCGATCACGTCATGCGCCACCGCGTACACGGTGTCCTCGTACACTTCGCGCACGTCGAGCACTGCGTCGGCGAGCGCTTCGTCGTCGGGCAGCTGGTCGATGTTGGGCAGGAGCCGTTTGACGGTTGCCAGCTGCAGGTCTTCGGTGAGCTCCTTCGTGGACTTGTAGGGGGCGGAGGCGAGCATGAGCGCTTCCGTGCCGAGCCAGCGTGAGGAGATGCGTTCACCGGGCAGGCGCAGCGTGTCGAGCGCGCCTTGCCAGAGCATGGTGGCGCGTGCTTCGGTGGTCGCTCCCGCTTTGTTGAGCAGGTTGGCTTGTTCGACGAACTTGCCTTGGTCTCCTGCGTTTCGGGCTTGTTTTTCGACCATGTGGCGTGCGGAGGCTTTGGCTTGTTCGGCGAATCTGCGTTGCAGTTCGACGAGTGATTTGCCGGTGCCGAGCGTTTTGACGGGTCCTCGCGCGTGTCGTCGGCCGTGCTGGTTCTTGCGGTTGGGCGGCAGCTGCTGTTCCACGGCGAAGGTCATGCGCAGGTATGGCGCGAGCTTGTTCCATAGTTCGCCGGTGAGGACTTCCGGGTGGATTTGCGCGCCGACGATACTGATGGCCGCCTGCGTGAACACGTGCGGCAGGTCGGGCCATGCGGCCATGCCATCCTCGTTTTCGGGGGCGATGTTAGGCTTCTGCTGGCTGCCGGAGCCCGGCAGGTCGGGATAGCGTTCGTCGATCCAGGCGCGGATTTTGCGTGCCGTGTCCGGAGCGGGCACGAACTGCACGCGCAACGTTTTCGGCAGCGACTTGATCATGCCGACGATCAGCTCGTCCAACAATCCCGGCACATTCCACGAGAACTGTTCCGGAGTCAGTCGAGACAATACTTTCAACGGCACATGCACGGTGACGCCGTCGTTTGGGTCGTGCGGGTCGTAGATGTAGCTCAACCTTAGATCGATGGGGGAGCCGTCGGTGCCGAGCGTATGCCAATGGTCGGGATAGTCGTCCAGGGACACCGAATCGGAGCCGGCGAGACGCTCCACCTTGTCCGGATCGAAATCCAGCAGATCGGGCTGCTCGTCGTGCTTCGTCTTCCACCATTTCGCCAAATCGGCCACGCTGGTGACGGTGTTGGGGATGATGGCGTTGTAGAAGTCGAACAGATCCTCGTCACCGACGGTCTGCGCCACCTGTCGGGTGCGGCTCGCATCATCGGCTGCATCCTCGAGGATGTCCCGGTTCCTGGTGACGAAATCATCATAGGAGAACCGTTGCTGGATGTCGCCCTCCACCAGACCCTGCCGGATGAGGAAATCGCGCGCCTCAAGCGGATTGATGCGCCCCCACTGCACGGTGCGGTCCTGCACGATCGGCAGGCCGTACAGGAGCACCTTCGCGCTCGCCACGGCCGAGCCGCGCGAACCGGACCAGTGCGGATCCGCGTACGTGGTACGGGTGAGTGCTCCGGCGAGCGGCTCCGCCCATGCGGGATCAATCTGCGCGGAATACCGCGCCCACAGCCGGCTTGTCTCCACCAGTTCGGTGCTCATCACCCATTGCGGTGTCGATTTGGCTACGGCGGAGGCGGGGAACAGGGCGAAATGCGTGCCGCGCGCGCCCTGATAGTCGTTCTTCGCCATCTTCTGCGCGCGTTTCATCGCACGAGCGCGTGCCGCACCCTTCAAACCAGCGAAATCGGATGCCTTCGGCTCGCGCGTGACCTGCATGCCCATCATGGACAGCAGGCCGGAAAGCATGGACGTGTGGATGCCCTGCGCGTCCCATGAGCAGCACAGCGAATGCGCTGCCTGCTGGTTAAGCGGCAGCTGGCGGATCTCCAACGGTGGACGGGACACGGGAATCGGCTCGCCAAGCTTGAATTTGAACTCCTGGCACATTTCGCGCAGCTGGGCGACCAAATCCTTCCATTGGCGCATGCGCAGCCAACTCAAGTACTCGGTCTTGCAGATGCGGCGCAGCGCGGAATTGCTCGGCTCGCCATCCGCTTGGAACACGCGGTCCCACAGGTTCAACGCGGTCAGGAAATCACTGGTCGGGTCCGCATACCGGTTGTGGATCCGATCCGCCTCCTCACGGTTCTCGTCGGGACGTTCGCGCGGATCCTGCAGGCTCAGGAACGCGACTACTACCAGCACCGCCGCCAGAGTGTTCGGCGTGGTCGACTTCGCGGCTTCGATGACCATACGGCCCAAACGCACGTCGATCGGAATACGTGCCAGCAGACGGCCGGTATGCGTCAACACCACCTCGCCATGTTTGCGCGCCACGGCCTTCAGCTCGGTCAGCTCGTTGAAACCATCCGACACGGCCTTCATATCCGGCGGATCGATGAAACCGAAATCCGTCACATCCTTCGCCGTACGCGCCACACCCACCGACAGCATGTGCAGCACGACCGCGCCCAGGGACGTGCGCAGAATCTCCGGCTCCGTGAATTCGGGACGCGTCTCGAAATCCTCACGCGAATACAAGCGGATCGCAATGCCGTCGGCGATACGGCCGCAACGGCCCGAACGCTGGTTCGCGCTCGCCTGGCTGATCGGCTCGATAGGCAGACGCTGCACCTTCGCCGTCTTCGAATAGCGGGAGATACGCGCCGTGCCCGGATCGACCACATATCGGATGCCCGGCACCGTCAGCGACGTTTCGGCGACATTCGTGGCGATCACAATACGCTGATGCGTATGCGGTTCGAACACCTTATGCTGTTCCTTCGAAGACAACCGTGCGAACAACGGCACGATCTCGATCGCATCCGGCCTGCGCATATCCGCCGCGCGCGGACCGTAATGGCGGCGCAGCGCGTTCTCGAAATCGTGGATGTCGCGCTCGCCGGAAGCGAACACGAGAATGTCGCGCGGACCACGGTCGTGCGTGGAATGGATCACCAATTCGGCGCAGGCGCGCGCCACCGCGGTGGGCATGTCCACGTTCGTGTCGCGCGAATCGCGGCCGTCCCTGCCATCCGGCGCGGCCGACAGCGCCTCGTAATCCGCGTCGCCGGGCATCGCGCCCGTTTCGAAACCCGGCACGGAACGCATCAGCGCCGGCGCGGTGCCCAACGGCTCATACACGATCTGCACCGGATACGTGCGTCCCGACACTTCGATGACCGGCACCTTCGTGTGCAGCGCGTGTTCGAAATGCTCCTGGAACTTCACCGAATCGATTGTCGCGGACGTGATGACGAGCTTCAGGTCGCGCCGCTTGGGCAGCAGCGCCGTCAGATAGCCGAGCAGGAAATCGATGTTCAGACTGCGCTCATGCGCCTCGTCGATGATGATCGTGTCGTACTGCATGAGCTTCGGATCGCGTTGGATCTGTGCCAGCAGAATACCGTCCGTCACCACGCGCAGGCGCGTCTTCGGCGAGCTTTCGTCCGTGAACCGCACCTGATAGCCGACTTCCTCACCCAACGTCACGCCCATTTCGCTGGCGATTCGTTCGGCGACGGTACGTGCGGCAAGCCTGCGCGGCTGCGTGTGCACGATCTGCCTGCCGTGCGATCCACGGCCCAGTTCCAGCAGAATCTTCGGCAGCTGCGTGGTTTTGCCGGAGCCCGTCTGGCCGGAAACGATCACCACCTGGCTTGACCTGACGGCTTCGGCGATGTCGCTGCGAGCCGCGGAAACCGGCAGTTCGGAAGGATATTCGAATTTCATGCCTTCACAACCTCGATGACGCGGAAGCCCTTCGAACTCGCGTACTTGCCCACTTCAAACCCGTCGCCCAACTGCGTGGCGAGCCACGGAATCAGCGAATCGGAACCCAGATTCCTCTGCACCACCAGATAGGCGGCACCGCCCGCGTTAAGCCGCGGCAGCCACGTCATCAGCAGCTCGTGCAGAGCCTCCTTGCCGACGCGGATCGGCGGATTCGACCAGATCAGATCGAACGTGAGAACGGCCGGAACCTGCTCGGCGGTGACGGCATGGATATTGCCCATGCCGTTCAACTCGGCGTTGCGGCGCGTGAGCTCAAGCGCGCGTTCGTTCACATCCAACGCCCAGATATCGGCCTTGGGCGATTCGAAACCCAACGTCAGCGCGATCGGACCCCAACCGCAGCCCAGATCAAGGAACGTGCCCTCCTCCGGCGGTTCCGGCGCCTGGCGAAGCAGCACCGACGTGCCCAAATCCACACGATTGCCGGAAAACACGCCGTTCGACACTTCCACATCCGCCTCATTGCCACGCAACGTGACATGCAGCTTCCTGCGCACGTCCTTCGACTGCGGTTCCGCCGCGAAATACTGCTCGGCCTGTGCCATGCTCTCTCCTTGCAAACGTTCGTCCTCCGGCATCCGCGCGGTAATCGCGTCCACGTGGCGAAAACGGTGATGCCCATGTCTCTAGACAATGATAATAATAAAGACACCATAGTTTAACCGTGAGAGGTGCCATTGAGCCAAGAGAACGATATCGAGCAGAGCATGACCGCAGGCGACGTCGGGGGAGTGCTCGCCGACCAATCCGACGTGCTGCTTGATACCGACGGCGGGGAACACTTTCGCGAAACCCACGACGAACAGTGGCAGGAACGCGAATCCCGCAACGCATTGAAGCATGTGGCGGGTCTGGGCGAGATCCAGGACGTCACCGAAGTCGAATACCGTAAAGTCAGGCTCGAACGCGTCGTGCTCGTAGGCGTATGGTCCAGCCGCGAGACCACGCAGGCCGCGGCCGAGGAATCGCTCCGAGAACTCGCCGCGCTCGCCGAAACCGCGGGCGCCGTGGTGTGCGACGGTCTGCTGCAGCATCGCATCAAGCCGGATGCGGCCACATACGTGGGTTCCGGCAAGGCGCGCGAACTGGCCGGCATCGTGGCGCAGGACGAGGCGGACACCATCGTCGTCGACGATGATCTGCCGCCGAGCCAACGACGCGCATTGGAAGACGCCACCAAAGTGAAGGTGGTCGACCGCACCGCCGTCATCCTCGACATCTTCGCACAGCATGCGACTTCGCGCGAAGGCAAGGCGCAGGTGGAGCTGGCACAGCTCGAATACATGCTGCCGCGACTGCGCGGCTGGGGCGGGTCGCTGTCGCGGCAGGCGGGTGGCCGTGCGGCAGGCGACGCGGGCATCGGCTCGCGTGGTCCGGGCGAGACGAAAATCGAAATGGACCGTCGCGTGATCCGCAGCAGAATCGCCAAACTACGCCGGCAGATCGCACAGATGGCGCCCGCGCGTGACGTCAAACGTGGCGCGCGCCGTCGCTTCGGCCTGCCGACCGTCGCCGTGGTCGGCTATACGAACGCCGGCAAATCGTCGTTGACCAACCGGCTGACCGGTTCCGCGGAACTGGTGGAGAACGCGCTGTTCGCGACCTTGGACACCGCCGTGCGCCGCGCGAAGGCCAAGGATGGGCGACTGTACGCGTATGTGGACACCGTCGGTTTCGTGCGTCGCCTGCCCACGCAGCTGATTGAGGCGTTCAAATCCACGTTGGAGGAGGTCGCCGACGCGGATTTGATCGTGCACGTGGTCGATGGATCGCATCCTGATCCGTTCTCACAGATCGACGCGGTCAATGACGTGCTTTCCGACATCGATGGTGTGGAAACGATTCCCACGATTGTGGCATTCAACAAGGCCGATTGTATGGATGAGGCCGCGCGTGAGCGGGTCGAGGCGTTGATGCCGGACGCGTATATTGTCTCCGCGTTCTCGGGAGAAGGTGTCGAGGCGCTGCGCGAGAAGGTGGAATCGATGCTGCCGACGCCAAACGTGCATGTCGAGGCGTTGCTGCCGTACGCCGCCGGCTCGCTCATGTCCCGTGTGCGCGAGTACGGCAGGGTGGTCAACGTCGAATACCGCGACGACGGCATGATGCTCGAAGCGGAGGTCGACGACCAGCTGGCCGCGCAGATCGTGGAGCAGGCCATCGACTGAGCTTCCGCGCAAGCCGTTCCCGATGACGTTTGCCGGAGCGGCCGTGCAAACGCTGCAACGGATTGCAACAGCTGCATTTCAACGGGCGCAGTGTATGTGAGCGCTCACAAAAGCTGTGACGAAAATCACTTTTCAGTGGTTGCAAATCATGCGGATTCACGGCGAAACGTCATGCTGTATGGATAAAGTAGGGTTGAAATCGAAAGAAAATACCCTGCCACAACGCGGGACGTTCTTCTTGCTCAAAAGAGAGGTAAAGCACATGGTGGATTCACCAATCAAGCCCACAAAGCTCGCTATCATCGGTGCCGGCGCAGTCGGCTCCACTCTCGCTTTCGCTGCTGCTCAGCGTGGCGTCGCACGTGAGATCGTGCTCGAAGACATCGCCAAGGAACGCGTCGAGGCCGAAGTGCTCGACATGCAGCACGGCTCCAGCTTCTATCCGACCGTGACCATCGACGGCTCCGACGATCCGGAGATCTGCCGTGACGCCGACATGATCGTCATCACCGCAGGCCCGCGCCAGAAGCCGGGCCAGTCCCGCCTCGAGCTGGTCGGTGCCACCATCAACATCCTCAAGGCCATCATTCCGGGCCTCGTGAAGGTCGCTCCGAACGCCATCTACATGCTCATCACCAACCCGGTCGACATCGCCACCCACGTGGCCCAGAAGATCTCCGGCCTGCCGGCCAACCAGGTCTTCGGCTCCGGCACCAACCTCGACTCCGCCCGTCTGCGCTTCCTGATCGCGCAGCAGACCGGCGTCAACGTCAAGAACGTGCACGCCTACATCGCCGGCGAACACGGCGATTCCGAAGTCCCGCTGTGGGCCTCCGCCACCATCGGCGGCGTCCCGATGTGCGACTGGACCCCGCTGCCGGGCCATGATCCGCTGGACGCCGAAGTGCGTGAGCAGATCCACCAGGAAGTCAAGAACGCCGCCTACAAGATCATCAACGGCAAGGGCGCTACCAACTACGCCATCGGCATGTCCGGCGTGGACATCATCGAAGCCGTCATGCGCGACTCCAACCGCATCCTGCCGGTCAGCTCCATGCTGCACGACTTCCACGGCATCTCCGACGTGTGCATGTCCGTGCCGACCCTGCTCAACCGTTCCGGCGTCAATACCGCCATCAACACCCCGGTGTCCGACCGTGAGCTCGCGGCCCTGAAGCGCTCCGCGGAGACGCTGAAGGAAACCGCCGCCCAGTTCGGTTTTTAATTGACGGTTTGACTTTATTGACAGGGGAGCGGTGAGCCGCTAGACTGCCAGCAGAACTTGGAAACCCCAGCCTTCGGGCTGGGGTTTCCTGCGTTTTGAGACGAATGAAAATGGTATTGAGAAGCGGTTTCAATAGCCGCGGATCGAACCAAAGACGACGAAAGGAAACCCATCATGGCACACAACCATGCGGGTGTGGACGCCACGACCGCCGCAAGCGGGGCCGAACACCAGAAAAGACTCATGATGTCATTGGGGCTGACTTCCACGGTGTTCATCGCCGAAGTGGTCAGCGCCATCGTCACCGGATCGCTGGCGCTGCTGGTCGACGCCGGCCACATGCTCACCGACATGTCGGTGCTGATCGCCTCCACCGTCACCGCGGTGCTCATGCAACGCAAACCCAGCAACAAACGCACCTGGGGATGGGCGCGACTCGAAGTGCTCACCGCCGCGGTCGGCGCGCTCGTGCTCCTGATCGTCGGCATCTACGCGCTCGTCGAAGCCGGCATGAGGCTGTTCGGCGGAGCCGCCGACGAAGTGCACGACGTGCGGTTGCTGCTGTTCATGGGCATACTCGGCCTTGCCGCCAACGTCGGTTCGATCTTCATCCTCGCGGGGCAAAGCGAGGACAACATGAACATGAAAGCCGCGTTCCTCGAAGTCATGAACGACGCATTGGGGTCCGTGGCCGTGATCGTTTCAGCCATCGTGCTGATCTCAACGGGCTGGGCCGGCTTCGATGCCGTCGCGGGCGGCATCATCGCATTGATGATGATCCCCCGGGCGTTCGTGCTGCTGCGCAACGCCGTGCGCGTGCTGCTGGAGGAAACCCCACAGGAACTCGATCTGGACGAGGTGCGCGAACATCTTGAGCAGGTGCCGCACGTGGTGGCCGTGCACGACCTGCACGCCAGCACCGTCTCTACCGGCATGCCCGTCGTCATGGCCCATGTGGTAGTGGAGCGCGGGCTGACCATGGATGATGCCGCCGACATCCTCTCCCAATTGCAGAACTGCCTGCGTGAGCACTTCCCCGTATCCGTGCCGCACACCACCTTCCAGCTTGAACCTGAAGGATACGATTCGGACAGCCGCAAGGAACTGCATTCCTGAACCGTGCTCCCGAACTTCAAGAATGCGACGACATTTTGAAATGCCTTCGCGTTCATTCTTGATGGATTCGCAAGGTGAATGCACAACCGCGCGGTATGGCAAAGGGTATGGCAAAGGGCGTCGGACATGCCTCAAAATGGTATGTTCGACGCCCTTTGCCGTTTAACGTGTGAAAGCAATCAGATCTTGCGCAGCACGGTGACGACCTTGCCCATGATCTCGGCATGCGTGCCGTCGATGGGGGAGTAGGCCGGATTGTGCGGAATCAGCCAGACATGGCCGTGATCCTTGCGGAACGTCTTGACCGTGGCCTCGTCATCCAGCAATGCGGCGACGATATCGCCATTCTCCGCGCTGTTCTGCTCGCGGACCACCACGAAATCACCATCGCAAATGGCGGCGTCGATCATGGAATCACCGTGCACTTCAAGCATGAACAGATTGCCGGTGCCGGTAAGCCGTTCGGGAAGCCTCATCACATCATCGACATGCTGCTCGGCCGTGATCGGCACGCCGGCGGCGATGCGCCCGACCAGTGGAACGTCATGCGAGGCCATGATGGAGCCGCATGCATCGTCCTGACTGGGGAACGGGATGACCTGGGCGACTTTTCCATTCGGCTCCTCGTCATTGAGGTTCACCACTTCGATGGCCCTCCCCTTGTTCGCGTTCATGCGGATGAAGCCTTTTTCGTCAAGAACCTGAAGCTGGTGTTTGACGGATGACGGGCTTTTAAGCCCTGCGGCCTCACCAATCTCACGGAACGAAGGAGCGAATCCCTGCTTGGCCAAATGCGTTTTGATGGCGTCAAGCACCTTGCGCTGGCGGTCGGTCAACGTGCTTTCATCCGGACGTTCGTCGCTCTTCTTGGGCGTGAAGGGGATGGTGCTCACGATGGGCTCCTTTCGTAGTTCCTTAGAAGCATAACGCGAAACGCCGATAAAATCAAACATCTGTTCGAGGTGTGTTTGCGTTTATCGAACATATGTGCCATACTTGGAACAAGCGTTCGATAGAACAGCTGTTCGAAAAGGAGTGGCGTGGTGAACGGTGCGGCGAATATCGGAAATGTGGCAAATCGAATCGCCATGGCGATCATGGCGGCCGGTCTTGCCTGGTGTCTTTTTGGATTCATCGCGCCCGGAAGTGCGCAGTCCGCGCCGGATTCCACCGCTGTCGTCGTGTATACGGTGCAACCCGGCGACACCTTGTGGAGGTATGCGGCGAGCATCACTCCGGAGGGTGGCAATGTCGGAGATACGGTGGATGAACTGATGCGGCTGAACAACCTTGATACGGTGTCTTTGCATGCGGGGCAGCGCCTCATTGTTCCCCATGAGGCGTAGGGGCCGCCAAGCGTGGCTTATTTCAAGGGCTCAGTCTATTCTGGACAACATGCATTGCCCGTTTTGCCAGAATCCAGACACCAAGGTGGTCGATACCCGTATTAGCGACGATGGTCACTCCATCCGTCGCAGGCGCGAATGCCCGAAATGCTCCAAGCGATTCACCACATTGGAGACGACCATGCTATTGGTCGTGAAGCGTTCCGGAAACGTCGAGCAATTCGACCGCAATAAGGTGATTTCCGGCGTGCGCAAGGCATGCCAGGGCCGTCCCATCAACGAGGACGATCTGAAGATGCTGGGGCAGAAGGTCGAGGAGGATCTTCGTTCACGAGGATTGGCCCAAGTCAAATCTGATGAGGTCGGCAAGGCGATTCTCAAGCCGCTGCGTGACTTGGACATGGTGGCGTACATGCGCTTCGCCAGCGTCTACCAGAATTTCGAGAATCTGGAGGACTTCCAAAGGGCCATCGACGAGCTGAAGGGCGCAAGTTCCGAATGATGGCGTGAGACGGGTGTCGCATCCGTAAGCAAATACAGCATATATAATGCGGGCGGGGTTCCAATCCTGATGGTTGGAACCCCGCCCGCATTATCGTAACGTTTCGTATTGCGTGCTCAGCTGATCACGCGCATGCGGATCGTACCCTCGATGGAGGCGAGCTGGTCGAGAGCCCTCTGGTCCGGGCGCTGCGCCACATCGGTGACCACATAGCCGATCTCGCCTTCTGTGCCCAAGGCCTGGGCGGCGATGTTGATGCCGTCCTCGCCCAGCACACGGTTGACGCGTGCCAGCACACCCGGAAGATTCGCATGCAGGTGGGCGATGCGGAAATTCGACTTGATGTCGGACAGGGTGATCTGCGGCAGATTCACCGACAACATGGTGGAACCCTTGAACCAATAATCCTCAAGACGCTGGGAGACGAACTGTCCGATGGACTTCTGCGCCTCAAGCGTGGAGCCGCCGATATGCGGGGTGAGGATCATGTTGTCCTCGTCCGCAAGGTCGGTCAGGAACTCGTCGCCGGTCTTCTTCGGTTCGATTGGGAACACGTCCACCGCCGCGCCGGACAGATGGCCGGAATCCAGATGCTTCTTCAACGCATCCAAATCCGCCACGAAACCACGGGACAGGTTGATGAAGATGGCATCCTGCTTCATATGCTCGAACTGGTCTTCGCCGAAGAATCCCGTGTTCGACTTGCGTCCATCCACATGAAGCGTGACCACATCGGACTGTTCCAGCAATTCGTTGAGCGTGTCGCAACGGTGGGCGTTGCCCATGGCGAGCTTCTCTTCAATGTCGTAGAACAGCACGCGCATGCCAAGCGCCTCGGCGACGACGGAAAGCTGGGAGCCGATGTTGCCGTAGCCGATGATGCCGAGCGTCTTGCCTCGGACCTCATGGGAGCCGGAGGCGGACTTATCCCACATGCCGTGCTTCATATGATGGGTGTGCGCGGGAATGCGGCGCATCAGGCAGATGATGTCGCCGATCACCAGCTCCACCACGGAACGGGTATTCGAATACGGCGCGTTGAAGACGGCGATGCCGTTCTTGCCCGCGTATTCGAGATCCACCTGGTTGGTGCCAATGCAGAAGCAGCCGACCGCGGTGAGCGTCGGACGCGCGTCGATGACCTTGCGGGTCACACTGGTCTTGGAACGGATGCCGAGCAGGTCGACACCTTCCAACGCATCAATCAGCTCGTCCTCGCTCAAGGCTCCCTTGAGGCATTCGACCTCGAAGCCATGGTCGCGCAGCGACTGCGCCGCGTCGGGATGGATGTTTTCAAGTAACAATGCTTTAGGCATGGTTCCTACCTTATAGCTTGAGCAGCTTTTCGTCGTCTTTTGTCCGCAGTATAAGCAGACGCTGCGTGGGCCTCGTCATGGCGACATACAAATCGGAGGCCGCTACGATACGCGACGGCGCGTTCTCCTCGATTCGTCCGGGCTGGACCACCATCACGGCATCATACTCCAGACCCTTCACGGTCTGTGTGGAACATACGGTGACCTGCTCGTCCCAGGAACTCTGGGCATCGAGCCTGTCGAATTCCTTCGGGTCGAGCTCATCCTGAAGTTGTGCGTATACGCGTGCGCGCAACGGCTTGAGCATATCGTCCGGCGCGATGATCGCCACACGACCGGTACCGTCGGAGGAAACGTAGGCGCGCACCAACTCGACGGTCTGCTGCGCGACGGCGTCGCCGATCAGGCTATCGTCACGCAAGGTGAGACGCTTGACTGAATCCGGGACGCCACGCACGGCGTTCACCGTGGAGATGTACAGGCCTTCGGACGAGGCGAAATCGCTGGCGAGCTGCGACACCTCCTTCGGATTGCGGTAGTTGATCGTCAACTCGTTGAGCTGCCAGTTGCGTTCGCCGAACAGCGGATCCATCATGCGACGCCAGGACCGGGTGCCGCCCAACGCGGAGGTCTGCGCCACGTCGCCCACAATCGTGAACGAGCGCGACGGACAACGACGGATCAGCATGCGCCAATCCATCGCGGTCAGCTCCTGCGCCTCATCCACCACGATATGGCCATACGTCCACTCGCGGTCGGCCGCGGCGCGCTGCGCGGTTAATTCGGCGTCCATACCATTGATATTGTCCACCAGCATCTGCGAAGTGACGATGCCGGAACCGATACCGGCCTGCGCCAGCGTGTCCTTGGCGAACTGCTCTTCCTCGGCGCGCTTGGCATCCAACGCCTTCTGCCTGGCCACGGCCTTCGGATCCGGTCCAAGCAATTCCATGGCCTCATCCAGCAGAGGTACGTCGCTGACGGTGAAGGGCGAGCCCTTCGGACGCGTCAGCGTCTCGATGTCACGCTCTTCGAGCCAGGGGGCGAAACGGCGCAATTGCTGCGGTTTCGCGAACAGCTGGTCGACCAGCCATTCGCCGGTCATCGGCAGCCATGCGAGGTTCAGCGTCTTGCGCAAATCGTCGTTCATACGCAACTGCTGCATCACATCGTTAAGCTCGGCCTGCTCCGGCTCGTAGTCAAGCCGTTCGACGTACCGGTTGCGCATGGCCGACAGCATGTCGCGCACGAAGGTCTCGCGCGCCTTGTTATGCGGCTGCCGCGTGCGCTTGGCATCGGCGATGGCCTGCTCGATATCCGCACGCACCATCGGCACGTTGAAACCGTTGATGCGGATGACCGGCAGATGCGAAGGCATGCGTTCACGAGCCGCCACGGCATTGGCGATCGCCTTGGCCATACGGCGTTCACCCTTGAGCTTGGCCGCATACGGGTCGTCATGCGCGGTGGCGATGATGCCGGGAATCAGATCCGCGATGGTACGGCTGACCACACCCGTCTCACCCAGCGAGGGGAGCACCTGGTCGATGTAATGCAGGAACGTCGAGCTGGGGCCGACCACCAGCACTCCGGAACGCTGCAACGCGCGACGATGCGTATACAACAGGTAGGCCGCGCGATGCAACGCGACCGCGGTCTTGCCGGTTCCCGGACCGCCCTGCACCACCACCGCCTGGTTGAGGTCCGCACGGATGATACGGTCCTGCTCGCCCTGGATGGTGGCCACGATATCGGTCATCTTGCCGGTGCGTTTGGCGTTAAGCGACGCAAGCAGAGCACCCTCGCCGGTCAATGTGCCATTGGAGGACGCCTCGCCGACCTGATCGGAATGCACGTCGAGCACCTCATCCTCGACGCCGACCACTTCCCGGAAACTCAACGTGATATGCCGGCGCATGACGATGTCGCCATGATTCGAAGGCGTCGCCTCATAGAACGGGCGTGCCGCGTCGGCACGCCAGTCGGTGAGAATCGGCTCATGATCCTCATCGGACAGGCCGATACGCCCAATGTAGCGATGCGCGCCATGCACGTCGTCGAGCCTGCCGAAAACCAGGCGATCCTCCACCGCACGAAGCTGGGTGAGACGGTCCTCGTACATGGTGGCGAAGGAATCGCGTTCGGTGCGTTGCGTGGGCGAACCGTGCGATCCTGCGGCCCGGACCGTGTCGAGACGCGACCGAGCCTGCGCCCTCAACGCGTCCAGACGATCATATGCGCGGCTGACGGCCTGTTGCTCCTCACGCAACTGGGCGGAATAACTCGACATTGCTGTCCCTTCATCAAAAACTTAAGGCACTCTAATGTACCCCAAGGCTTCTACGTGCGGCGATCGGCCGCGGCGAATCGTGACGGGCTGACAATGCCGGAACTGTACGGTGCGGACGCGCAATCTCAAATATGGGGAGAAATCGACAATATTTTGAGGCATTTTTGCTTTTTCGTGGGGAAAAATGGTGAGCAGTGGGGTAGAGTGGGGAAAGTGTCTCGGATTGGTGGGCCGAGTGTGGGCAAAAAGGAGGTGCGGTAATGGTCCATGACATTGGAGCAGAATCCGTCTCCGACGATGATCCGGCTCAATCCGGCGGCATGATGGCGGACTTGCCGCCATTGCTGCTGGGCACCTACACTCCGAAAATCGACGCCAAAGGACGTATGGCATTGCCTGCGAAGTTCCGCAGCCAACTGGGCTCCGGCATGGTGATGGCAAGAGGCCAGGAACGATGCGTCTACCTGTTGCCGCAATCGGAATTCAGACGGATCGCGGTGCAGATCCAACGCACGTCCATGGGAAACAAGGCGGCACGCGACTACCTGCGTGTGTTCCTTTCCGGCGCGGTCGACCAGGAGCCAGACAAGCAGGGACGTGTGCTTGTGCCGCAGATGCTCCGCGATTACGCGAATCTGGGCAGCGACATTGTGGTGATCGGCGTGGGAACCCGGGCCGAGATTTGGAACAGACAGGCATGGGAGGATTACTTGGCCGACAAGGAACAAGGATATTCCGACATTGCCGATGACGTATTGCCGGCGATGGAGTTCTAATGACAGACGTGACGACGATTCATCAGCCGGTGCTGCTCCGCGATTGCGTGGACCTGGTGGCACCGGCATTGGCGAAGCCCGGCTCGATCGCGGTGGATTGCACACTCGGCCTCGCCGGGCATTCCACAGCGTTCCTCAAAGCAAGCCCCAACGCCCGCCTGATCGGCATCGACCGGGACACCGAGGCGCTCGCGCTCGCCACGAAACGCATGGAAATGGATGGCCTTGCCGACCGTTTCACGCCCGTGCACGCGGCATTCGACGACTTCTCCCAAGTGCTTTCCGACCAAGGCGTCGACAAGGTCAACGCGGTGTTCATGGACCTCGGATTGTCCAGCCTGCAGATCGATGAGACGGAACGTGGCTTCTCCTATTCCCATGACGCGCCGCTCGACATGCGTATGGACGTGACGCAGCCCCTGACCGCAGAGCAGGTGCTCGCCGAATATTCGTTCGCCGATTTGGTGCGTATCTTCCGCACATACGGCGAGGAGCGGTTCTCCAAGCAGATCGCACGGGAAATCGTACGCCGGCGTGAAACCGAGCCGCTGACCACGTCGGGCCAGCTCAATCGTTTGGTGGACGAGGTCGTGCCGCAGGCCCACCGTCCCGCCGGCAACCCCGCGAAACGCGTCTTCCAGGCGCTGCGCATCGAAGTCAACGGCGAACTGGACAAGCTTGCCGGCACGCTGCCGCAAATCGCCAACCACCTTGCAGTGGGAGGACGTCTGGTGGTGGAGTCGTACCACTCGTTGGAAGACAAAACCGTCAAAGCCTTCATGAACCAAGGGCTTAAGGTCGACGCTCCGGCGGATATGCCCGTGGTGCCGCCCGACATGATGCCGTTCTTCAAGGAACTGACCCGCGGCGCCATCAAGGCGGACGCGGAGGAAATCGCCAACAATCCACGATCGGCGTCCGTCAGATTGCGTGCGGTGGAATTGACCAGACCGATTTCCGCACGATGGCGCAAACGGTTCGACCAAGGCGCGGATTACGCAAGCATGACCAGACAAGGAAGAAGGGACTGAAGTGGCGGCACCAAGAACGATCGCTTCGAATGCGGCTCCGGCCGGCCGCAAAAGCCAGACCGAGACCATCGGCACCACGCGTCCCGAACTGCACGTCATTAAAGGGACCAGAGTCGAAGGCAACGGCATCCGTCACGGCTTCGAACAACTCATCACATGGACGCGGACCCGCAGCACGCCGCTGCTGCACCTGGTCATCGCCGCGGTGTTCCTTGGTGTATGCCTGCTGGGCTCACTGATGCTGCGTACCCAAATGGTGCAGAATTCCTTCGAGGCGAGCCAAATCGAAACGCATATCACCCAGCTGACCCAGGACGTCGAGGACGATCAGGCCAAGCTCGACGAACTTGACGCCTCATTGCCGAGCAAGGCCGAAGAGATGGGCATGGTCCCGCAGAAAGGCGCATTGACCATCGATCTGAACGGCTATCAGGCAAACGCAAGTGGAGACAAGACCCGGTGAACCCTATCCGCAGGATCTACACGTTCTTCCACAAGAACCTGTTGACGAAAACCATGGCCATCGGCGTCGTTCTGGCGCTGATGGGCACCACCTGCCTTATCCAACTTGCCAATATTCAACTGGTCAACGGCAAAGGGATGGCGCAGGCCGCGGCGCAAAGCCGCACCACCACCGTGACGTTGAAGGCTCGACGCGGCAAGATCATGGATACCAATGGCGCGATTCTCGCGCAAAGTGTCGAACGCTACACCATCATCGGCAACCCCGAACAGGCGCAGGCGTTCATACCGACCACCTGCACCAAACAGACCGGCAGCAACTGCCACCAGATCAACGGCAAGCCGGTCGGCGTGACGGGAGCCGCAGCCGTGGCTCGTCTGCTGGCCCCCGTATTGGGCATGGACGCCACGGAACTGGGCGCCAAACTGTCGATCAGCGGGCAATACGTGGTATTGAAGAAGGACGTGACGCCTGCGGTCAAGCGTAAAATCTCCAAGCTGAACCTCGGCGGCATCGTCTACGCGGAACTAAGCAACGAACGTCTGTACTCCAACGGCACTTTGATGGGTTCGCTATTGGGTGGTGTCGACGCCGACGGCAAGGGCGTGGCCGGCATCGAGCAGATGGAAAACAAGACATTGACGGGCCGTGACGGCTACCAGGTGTACCAACAGGGCAACAGCGGCGTCGAAATCCCCGGAACCATGACCGAATCCAAAGACGCGGTCAACGGATCCGACGTCACCCTCACCATCGATCGGGATGTGCAGTGGTACACCGAGAAAGTGCTGAGCGACAGCGAAAACAAATACCATTCCGCTTGGGGCATCGCCATGGTCCAGGACGTGCAGTCGGGCGACATCCTCGCTTTGGCGGACAGCGATACGACCGAGGCCGGAAGCGACCAGGCGAAGATGGGCGCCTCCCGGGCGGTGAGCGAGACCTTCGAACCTGGCTCCATCGGCAAGGTGCTGGCCATGTCGGGCATGCTGCAACTGGGATTGCACAAGGTCGATGACAAATTCACGGTACCGAACACGGTGACCGTGGAAGGACAGACCTATAAGGACGCGGTGGACCATGGCAACGAACATTGGACGCTCGCCGGCATCCTCGAACAGTCGTCGAACGTTGGCATGGTCATTGCCGGAGACAAGATGACCAACGAGCAGCGGTACAACTTCATCAGCAAATTCGGTATCGGACAGGCCACAGGACTGAACCTGCCAGGCGAATCCGAAGGCGTGCTGCACCCCTCGGATAGCTGGGACAGGCGAACCCGCAACACCGTGCTGTTCGGTCAAGGGTACACGGTGAACGTCATGCAGCTGACCAACGCGGTTTCGGTGATAGCCAACAAGGGCGTCAAAAAGCCGCAACGCATCATCAAGTCCATCACCGACACCGCGGGGCATGTCGAAGAGCAGCAGTCCAAGGGCGAGGCGACACGCGTCATCGACGAATCCGTGGCGAGCCAGATGCTCAACGCCATGGAATCGTCCGCTGAACACTACAACACTTTCGTGAAGGTCGACGGCTATCGTATGGCGGCGAAATCAGGCACAGCAGAAGTCGCCGGAGCGAACGGCCAACTGACCTCGATCATCAGCGATTACTCGACGATCATTCCCGCGGATAATCCACGCTTCGTCATCACCGTGGTGCTCAAAGACCCCCAAGGCAGCTTCGGCGGTTTGACGGCGGGTCCTGTCACCGCGGAGATTGGTGAATTCCTTATGCAGAAGTATGAAGTGCCGGCGTCCTCACCTCGCACGGATGCTATTCCGGTGAATTGGTGAGCGAATACGTATTCAGACACGGAGGGGCGGAAAGGTGAGCGCGGTCAGCGAATCCATGAACAGACGAATGACTTTAGGGCTGCTTGCCAGCCGATACGGTTTCGATCTTGATCCGACGTCGGCGGCTGAAGTGACGATCACTTCCATCGCGGATGATGTCGAATCGGTGCGTCCCGGCGCACTGTTCGTCCCGTCCGCCGATGTGGACGTGCACCAGTTGTCGCAGGCTCAGGAGCAGGGAGCATATGGCGCGATTGTGCCCCATGCGCTGCGCGGTCAAACCGACGACATCCAGATTCCGCTCATCTACGCCGAACCCACCATGGGACAGCTCGGCAAACTGGTGAGCGACATGGCCGGCAATCCGTCCGACGCATTGGCCGTATTCGCCATCACGGGGAAGAACAGGGAGATCGTGGAATCCGAAGTGAGGAACCTCGCGGATTTCCTGCACATGCTGGGCAACCCCGTCGGCGTGATCAGCTCGTCCGATTCACAGTCATTGGAACGCTTCCTCAATCTGGAATATCCTCTGTCGGCCATCGATGTGCAACGTACCATGGCGGTGTGCGCCGAAGACGGCGCAGCCGCTGTGATCCTCGCGTTGGATGAAGAGACCCTGCGTGAGGACGCGTTGCAATCGGTCAGCGTCGATGTGCTTGCCTGCGATGACAATGGTTTGAGCGATGCCGAGGTTGCGAAACTCGTCGCAAAATTCGGATGCGCGGTCGGCAAACAGACCCGCATCGCGGGACGAACCCAGGAATCCGACCTGCTTGCGGCGCAGGCCGCGACGGCATACGGCCAGACGGACAGCCGTTCGCTGTCCCTGTCCATCGCCATGGTGCTGGCCGCCGGCGTGAGGAAAGCCAACATCAAAAGCGCGTTACGCGTCTCGCGTGACCTGAACTAAACGTGGAACGAAACATTCTCCACATCAAACACAAACCCAACCATTAGAGGAGTAACGACAGTGAGCAGCCCGACCATGATGCCGATGAGCCTGACGGAGATCGCGCAGGCGGTTGATGGACGGTTGATGCCGACGACCGTGCCGACCGACGAACCGGTGGCCATCAGCGCCTTCACGGATTCGCGCCAGATCGTGCCGGGATCCGTTTTCGTGGCGATTGCCGGCGAACGCGTCGACGGTCATGATTTCGTGCCGAAGGTCGGCGCGCAGGGGGCTGTGGCCGCACTGGTCGACCACGAAATCGCGGGCGCGCAGGTGCCGCAGATCGTCGTAGAAAACACCGTCAAGGCGTTGGGAGCGCTCGCCAAGCATAATATCGAGCGTCGGCGCGCGCTGGAATCGCCGTTCACCGTCATCGGCATCACCGGTTCCGTCGGCAAAACCACCACCAAGGATCTGCTCAAATCGCTGCTGTCCAAAATGGGCGACACCGTCGCTCCGGTCGGATCGTTCAACAATGAGATCGGCCTGCCGCTGACGTCGCTCAAGGTGAACGCCGGCACGCGTTTCCTGGTGGCGGAAATGGGCGCCAATCACGTGGGCGAAATCGCCAACCTCACCTCCCTGGTTCCGCCGGACATCGCCGTGGTGCTCAAGGTGGGCGTGGCGCATCTGGGAGAATTCGGCTCTGCGGAACGCATCGCCCAAGCCAAATCGGAAATCGTACGCGGACTGGTGCCGGGCGGCCTGACCATCCTCAACGCCAACGACGAACATGTGGCCGCGATGAGCGCCATCGCTCCGGCCGATGTGCTGTGGTTCGGCCTGCCGCAGAAAGAAGACGCGCAACTGGACACGACCGCGCTCGACGTGCGCTGCGACGATCTCGACCATCCGTCATTCGTACTGGAAGACAAGACAGGCCGGCACGCCAACGTCACGCTCGGCATCTGCGGACAGCACAACGTCATGAACGCGCTTGCCGCAGCCACGGTGGCGATGACGTTGGGCATGCCGATTGACGACGTGGCCTCCGGCCTATCCGACGTGACGAGCATCAGCCCGCATCGCATGGCGGTGTCCACCGTCACCAAGCCCGAAACGTCGTTCACACTGATCGACGATTCGTTCAACGCCAACCCCGATTCCATGAAGGCCGGACTCGATGGCCTGTCGCGCTGGCATGCCGGCGCCGAGCAGCAGCCGTTCAGAATAGCGGTTCTCGGAGCCATGCTGGAGCTCGGACCGGATGAGCATCGCCTGCATGAGGACGTCGGCAGATACGCCGTCGAGGGCGGTGCGGACGCGCTTGTGACGGTCGGCAGCACTTCCGACGAGGCGTTGGACGCGCTTGCCGAGGCCATGGCGCAGGGCGGCAAGGCGGTTGCCGCCGACCCGACGATGGTGCAATGGGCGCATGATGCCGAACAGGCCGACCGAATGGTCACCCGGCTTGCGACCGACCATGAGGGTACAGTGGTGTTGCTGAAAGGATCCCACGCGTCCGGATTGAGCGCTCTGGCGGAGCGTTGGACGCAAAACTGACGGAATCGGCGTCGTGCCGATCATAGCTGACTGAAACGGAGAAGATCAGGTGATTTCACTCATCATCGGCATTATGGTGTCGCTCGTCGTGACGATTGTGGGCACTCCGCTGCTGATTAAGTTGGTGCACAAGCTCAATTACGGACAGTACATCCGTCAGGATGGCCCGAAGTCGCATCTCGTCAAGCGCGGCACGCCGACGCTTGGCGGCGTGGTCATCAACCTCGCGGTGGTGCTCGGCTGGTGCTCCTCGGCACTGTATCGGTTCCTCACCAGGGGAGAGGTGCCGTCGTGGTCCGCGGTGTTGGTGCTGTTCGCCATGCTGTCGATGGGATTCTTGGGATTCATCGACGATTTCGCGAAGGTCCGCAAGAAGCAGAGCGAGGGACTGACCGTCAAGGGCAAGTTCATCGGACAGTTCATCCTCGCCACCATATACGCGGTGCTGGCGCTGATTCTGCCGACCAAATCCGGCTTCCCCAGCGCCCAGGCCGGCATGAGCTTCATCGAAAAGCCGTTCTTCAGCTTTGAATTCGCCGGTCGTGTCGTGGCCATCGTGCTGTTCGTGATCTGGGTGAATTTCCTGATGACCGCATGGACCAACGCCATCAATCTGACCGACGGTCTTGACGGCTTGGCCGCCGGCTCCTCGATGATCGCCTTCATCGGCTATGCGATCATCGCGTTCTGGGAGTTCTACCACCTCAAGGGTTCGGACCATCCAGGCTTCACCTATGCGGTGTCCGATCCTCTTGACCTGACCATCATCGCGGCGTGCGCGGCCGTAGCCTGCTTCGGCTTCCTGTGGTACAACTCCAATCCGGCCTCCATCTTCATGGGAGACACCGGCTCCTTGGCGCTTGGCGGTCTGTTCGCAGCCATGTCCATCGCCACGCACACCGAATTCCTGGCGATCATCCTTGGCGGTCTGTTCGTCATCGAGACCATGAGCGACATCATCCAGGTCGGCTACTTCAAGATGACCCACAAGCGCGTTTTCAAGATGGCTCCGATCCATCATCATTTCGAATTGAAGGGCTGGCCGGAAGTGAAGGTCGTGGTCCGGTTCTGGATGATCGAGATGCTGTTCGTGCTGATCGCCTTGGTGCTGTTCTACGGCGATTGGGTGGCCCGTTCCGGCCTATGACACGATTGCGGGCGCGGCTTTACGCCCGCAATATGAGTGTGCTATCACGGCAAATGACGTTTCCGATTGAAGGGTGATGGATATGAATATGGATGGCAAGACCGTAATCGTGGCTGGTCTCGGTGTCTCCGGGCAAAGCATGATGGAAGTGCTGGGCTCCCGTGCCGGCAGAGTGCTGGGCGTGGATGAGAAGAAGCCGGACGCCGACCTGCATTCCTTCGACCAAATCGATTGGGACAATACCGACATGGTGATGACCTCGCCGGTCTTCAACCCGCGCACGCCATTCATCCTTGAGGCGCAGAAACGCAACATACCGGTCATGAGCGAAGTCGAACTGGCCTGGCAGCTGCGCGTGAACAGCAACACCACCGGCAAGCCGGCGCAGTGGATCGGCATCACCGGCACCAACGGCAAGACCTCGACCACGGAAATGACCTCCGAAATGCTGACCGCATGCGGCCTGACCGCTCCCGCCGTCGGCAACATCGGCAAAGCCGTGTCGCACGCCGCCGTCGACCCCGCGAACGACGTGCTCTGCGTCGAACTGAGCTCGTTCCAGCTGCATTTCACCTATTCTCTGGAACTCGACTGCGCGGCGATCACCAACATCGCCGACGACCATCTCGATTGGCATGGCGGCATCGAGAACTATGCCGCCGACAAGGCGAAGGTGTTCCACAACGTCAAGAAGGCGCTGGTCTACAACGCCGACGACGAACGCGTCACCAAATTGGCGTTCGCGGCCCAGACCGCGCCGGAATGCCGCCGGATCGGCTTCACGTTGGCCGAGCCGAAGGACGGGCAGATCGGTGTGAAAGATGGCTGGATCGTCGACATGTCCGGCATTGCCGGCGGAGAAGCGGGAAAGCCGTTCCAAGTGGCGAAGGTCACCGATTTCACGCATCTGACCGAGCCGGATGGCACGGTCTACCCGCATCTGCTCGCCGACGCCCTGACCGCGTTGGCGCTGGTGTTGGGTCTCGGAGCAGACAAAGACAAGGCGTTGGCCGCGCTCAAGCAGTTCACGCCGGGCGGCCACCGCATCCAGACCGTCGCCGTCGCCAAAACGTCCGACGGTGGCGCCATCCGTTTCGTGGATGACTCCAAAGCCACCAACGCGCATGCGGCCAAGGCGTCGCTTAACAGCTTCGCGGACAAGTCCGTGGTGTGGATCGCCGGCGGACTTGCCAAAGGAGGCCGTTTCGAACAGCTCGTCGCCGACCAGGCGCACACCATCAAGGCGGCTATCATCATCGGCAAGGACCAGCAGCCAATGCTGGACGCGTTCAAGGCAAGCGCTCCCGATATTCCCATGTCCATCATCGATCCCACGGACAACGACACCGTCATGGCCCGCGCCATCGACGCTGCCGGCACCTACGCGCAATCCGGCGATGTAGTGCTCATGGCTCCGGCCTGCGCGTCCATGGACCAGTTCAAGTCGTACGCCGATCGCGGAAACCAGTTCGCGCAGCAGGCTCAGCGTTGGGTGAATGAGCATGGGGAAGCCTGAGGCCAGCCGTAGCATCACGTCTTCCGCAAGCCGCCCGAACATGACGGACGGCGTCGCGGCACAGACACGAGAACCGTTGAAGAACGGCGGAACGCGTAATCTCGCCAACCCGTTATGGTGCTTCCACGGATTCCGCCTATGCGTGATCATCCTCACGATCTTCGGCGTGATCATGGTGTTCTCCAGCTCTTCGGTGAACATGATCGCCAACGGGCAGTCGCCATGGGCGCAGGCGCTGAAACAGGGCATGTACTGCGTGTTCGGCCTGGTCATAGCATTCATCACGATGATGCTGCCGGCCAGCTTCTACCGAAAGATCAGCTTCTGGTTCCTGCTTGGCGCCATGGTCATGCAGGCCGCCACACTGACGCCATTGGGCGTCGAAGTCAACGGCAACAAAGGATGGATCGGCATTCCGGGCGTGTTCACCATGCAGCCCGCGGAAATCGTCAAGCTGGCGTTATGCATCTGGATGCCGAACGAGCTGATCAACGCGCGCAAGCAGGTGAAGAAGGTCGGCGCGCCCCGCGCGTACTCCAAGCTTATTCTCGGCTATCTGTGCGCGTTCTGCCTGGTCATGTCCGGCAAGGATCTTGGTACGGGCTTGATTATTCTCGCAATTGGCGGCATTGCATTGCTGCTTGGCGGATTCCCCGGCAAATGGCTTGCCGGAGCCGCGCTGCTTGGCATATGCGGTATCGTCGGATTCATTCTGACCAGCCCCAACCGACTCGGCCGCATCATGGCGGCCTACCGGACCTGCTCTCCGTCCGACCTGCAGGGCGTGTGCTATCAGGCGGTCCACGGCAAATACGCGATCGCATCCGGCGGCTTGTTGGGCGTCGGCATCGGCAATTCCGGCGAGAAATGGGGCTATCTTCCTGAAGCGCACAACGATTTCATCTTCGCCATCATCGGCGAGGAAACCGGATTCGTCGGAGCAGCCATGGTGATTCTGCTGTTCATCGTCATGACGTGGTGCATGCTGATGGTGGCTGTGCAGGTCCGCGACCGGTACATCACCATGGCGTTGGTGTGCATCGCGGTATGGATCGTCGGCCAGGCGTTTGTCAACATCGGCGTCGTCGTCAGCCTGCTGCCGGTCATGGGCGTGCCGATGCCGTTCGTATCAGCAGGCGGATCGTCTCTTATCATGTGTCTGGGGGCCGCCGGCGTGGCCATCAGCCTGATGAAGGAGCAGCCGCAGGTCAAAGCCGAGAACCGCATACTGTAATCGGTTCCCGTCATGCGAGTTGCGAAGCAAGCAAAAGAAAAGTAGACGAAATGTAAGTATCTGCATCGGCGGCGGTATGCCGCGTGGCCTGCCGCCGCATGGTGGGCTAAGCTCGTGGATTATGAGCAATCAGAAGCATATCGTTCTTGCCGGTGGCGGCACGGCAGGCCACGTCAATCCTCTGCTCGCCGTGGCGCATGTGATTCGCGAGCTTGAACCGGAAGCGGATATCGCGGTGGTGGGCACCGCCGTCGGTCTGGAGCGTGATTTGGTTCCGCAGGCCGGTTTCGAACTGGAAACCATCGAAAAAGTGCCGTTCCCGCGCAGGCCCAACAAGGCTGCGCTGCAGTTTCCAGCCAAATGGAAGGCCGAGAAGGCCAAAGTACGTGACATCCTCACCCGGCATCAGGCCCAAGTGGTCGTCGGTTTCGGCGGATACACGTCCGCACCCGTATACGCGGCCGCGCACAGCATGGGCATTCCGATTGCGATTCACGAACAGAACGCACGCGCAGGCATGGCCAACAAGCTGGGCGCGCGTTGGGCGTCCATGATCGGTGCCGCATACGCCCAGCCAGGACTGAAACCACGCAGGGGCGTCGAAGTCGAACGCGTGGGCCTGCCGCTTCGTCCGGCAATCGCACGATTGGCGTCCGATCTGGAACATGACCGTACCGCCACTCGTAAAGCCGCCGCGGCGCAGCTTGGCGTCGATCCGGACCGTCCGCTCGTGGTCATCACCGGCGGATCCTTGGGTGCGGTGAACGTGAACAGGGCTGTGGCCGCTTCCGCCAAGGATCTGCTTGCGCACGCCCAGGTGATTCATCTGACCGGTAAGGGCAAAGACGACGAAGTGCGTTCCTTGGTGTCGGTAAGCGCCGGAGAGGACGTGCTCGGCGAGCTTGGCCCCGACCACGTTTCGGATGGCGATTACCGTGTGGCTCTCTATCTGGAACGCATCGATCTGGCGTTCGCCTGCGCCGATCTGATCATCTGCCGTTCCGGAGCCGGCACGGTCAGCGAGCTGACGGCTTTGGGACTGCCGGCGATTTACGTGCCTCTGCCAATCGGCAATGGCGAGCAGCGTTTCAACGCGCAGCCCGTGGTCGACGCGGAAGGGGGCTTGATGGTGGCGGATGGCGATTTCACCCCGGATTGGGTCCGTGGCCATGTGCCGGAACTGCTTGCCGATCCGGACAAGCTGTCCCGATACGGTGCCAACGCGTGGAAATACGGCATCCGCGACGCCGCCGAAGTCATGGCGAAGCGCGTGCTCGCGCTAATCGATCAGCCAGCTGATTAACCGGCCGAACAATCATGGCCGCACCCCGTGGGAGACCATGGGTGCGGCCATAATGAAATGAGCTTGAAAACAATTTACGAGGAGCAATCGTGTCTGACAACCAGCGTGAAGCCGGTACCATAATTCTTGACCCAACCCATGCGTCGTTCGCACCTGAAGAGACGGTGCATGACCTAGGTGCCACGCATTTCATCGGCATCGGTGGCGCGGGCATGAGCGTGCTCGCTGAAATGCTGCATGAGCAGGGCGTCGAGGTCGATGGTTCGGACCGTGAGCCAAGCGCCAAAACCGACCGTCTGCAAAGCCTCGGCATCACCGTCGAATTCGGCCAGCAGGCGAAGAACGTCGAAGGCAAGAACACCGTCGTGTTCTCCAGCGCCATCAAGCCGGACAATCCAGAAATCGTCGCCGCGCATGAGGCAGGGGAGCGCATCGTGCACCGCAGCGACATCCTCGCCCTGCTGATGAACGCGAAACGTGCGGTGACCGTGGCCGGCGCCCACGGCAAGACCACGACCAGCTCCATGCTGGCGCACATTCTCGTGAACGCCGGAGAAGGCGAACTCGCCGATCCGAGCTATGCCATCGGCGGTTCCATCCAAGGCAAAGACGGTGCCATTTTGGACGGCGGCCATGCCGGCAAGGGCAACGTGCTGGTGGCCGAGGCCGACGAATCGGACGGTAGCTTCGCCAAATACCATCCGCAAATCGCCATCATCACCAATTCCGAAGCCGACCACCTTGACCACTACGGCACGCAGGACAACTATCGGGCCGCATTCGTGGACCATGCCGGACACGCCACCAAAGCCGTAATCATGTGCGGCGACGACGAAGGCAACCTTGCCGTGCTATGTGCGCTTGACGCCACCGTGGCCGGACGCACGATCGTCTATTCAACACGGAACGCCGCCGAATTGGGCGACCTGAACGGTGCCACGCTGGTACGCATCGAATCGGAAAGCGAAACCGCCGAAAGCGGCGCCGAACATTTCACGCTGCATATTCCGGGCGGACTGATCGGCGAAGAGGAGCGCCGCATCGCCGTGACGCTTACCGTTCCCGGCATCCACAACGCACGCAACGCCTCCGCGGCGATTATCGCGGCCGCGCTGTTGGGCATGGACGTCGAACGTGCCTCCGCGGCGGTCACCTCGTTCCTCGGTGCCGCACGCCGCTTCCAGGTCCGTGGCACCGTCAGCCAAGTGACGGTCGTCGATGATTACGCGCATCATCCAACCGAAATCGCTGCGCTGCTGGATGCGGCCCGTCGCCGCTACCCGCAGTCCAAGATCCGTGTGATCTTCCAGCCGCACCTGTTCTCCCGCACGCGTTTCTTCAGCTCTGAATTCGCGCAGGCGCTTGCCAAGGCCGATGACGTCATCGTTACCGGCATCTTCCCCGCGCGCGAGAAGCAGGAGGATTTCCCCGACGTGACTCCGGCCACCATCGTGGACGAGGCGCTCAAGCTTGAGCATGAACCGGCCAAGGACTGGATCCGTGGCGTCGAAGACATGCACACCGCGGCCCAAATGATGGTGATGCGCGCGCATCATGGCGACGTCATCTTCACCGTAGGCGCCGGCGACATCACGCAGATGGACGAGGTCATCCTGCATGCTCTTGAAGCGCATCGTTGGGATTGCGAGGGCTGATGGCTCGACGGGTCATCAGTTCCGGCAAGGATGTGCAGGAGACGGACCAGTCGGGCGGACGACGTTCCGGACGGTCCATCTCATCGGAGCATGCCGAAGGACGGTCGATTGAAGGGTACGCGGACCGTTCAAAAGCCGAAGGCTTCGTAGACGCGCGACGTTTGCAAAGCGAGGACCTGGTTTCCAAAACCCTGCAGGAGACCACCGGCACGATCGGCATCATGACACGTCCGAAAGTGGTTGATTTCGGCGAACGGCTCAAGGAACGCCGTCAGGCCGGCGCGCGAGCCATAGTCCTGCGCGTGCTCATCGGTCTTGTCGTAGCCGTGGTTTTGGGAGCTGTCGTCTGGCTGTTCCTCTTCTCGTCGGTGTTCCGTTTGGAGCCAGGCAACATCAGCGTGGTCGGCGCCAACGAATGGGTGAGCGAATCGCAGGTGCTTGACATCGCGAGGCAGCAGTCCGGAAAATCGTTGTTCCTGGTTTCGGATGGAGCCGTGGAGAAGCAGATCAAGGCGATTCCGGGAGTCACGTCAGCCAAGTCGAAGAAACAGCTGCCGAACTCGCTTGAAGTGACGATCAAGGCGCAGAAACCCGCGGCCATGCTCAAAACCAGCGAGGACCATATGACGGCGGTCGACAGCAAGGGCCGCGTGCTCAATTCCGTCAGCGGCGTTTCCGTGGAAGGCATTCCCGTCATCGAAGTGCAGAACGTCGATGCGAGCCTGTCTAGGCGTCCTATCAAGGAAGCGTTGAAGATTCTCAGCTCACTGCCGGAATCGATGCGCAATTCCATCACCAAGGTCACCGCGGCGACCCAGGATTCCATCACCACGGAACTCAATGGGGGAGACCGCGTGATCGTATGGGGTGATTCCTCGGACCTGAAGCTCAAGAAAGCGGTGGTGGACAAGATCGTCAATGATCCGAACGTGATTGGAGACAAGCATAACGTGGACGTGTCCGCGCCGTTGAGACCGATCATCAAATAGCGTTATTGCGCAACGTCACTGCATGACGGAGCGGAAATACTTTGATCTAGCTCTTTTTGTCTTGACAGAAAAACGAAACGCGCTCTGGACCTTCTTTCCAAGGGAGGGCCAGAGCGCGTTTCCGCGTTTGGATGGATGGTATTAGCCGTATGCGTTGAACGGGCGTCAGTCCTTGACGATGGTCTTGCCTGCGGTCGCCCCTGGCGTCAAGTCCTGAATCTCCGTGATCTCCAGAACGGGAATGGTCATGGGCTTCTTCGTGCCGTTATGTTCGGCCACAGCGACCTGCTCATCGTAGATCGCATCATCGGAATGCAGAGTGACGTTGCCACGGAAACGATAACCTCGCTTCTGCTCAAGATTGGCCACTGCGATGACCAGTTCGCTGCCGTCGAGCAGATTACGGTACATTTGGCCGGCGGTACGCTCGTGATAGCCGATATGAGTGTCATCGATGACGAACGTGCTCATTTTCGGCCCCAAATCGACGTGTCCATCCTTGCCGATGGTGGCCACCCAAGCGAGATTGCTGCTGATGAAATCCTTCATTTCCTCTGTAAGCTTCGCCATGATATCGTCCCTTTCGATGGTTGGCTGGCCGGCGGCTTGCAATATTGAAAGGCGCCGGACGGTTATTTCGATAATACGGAGGCGTTGCTGCCGACATGCGTTGTTTCACCAAACGAGAAATGTGATTGCAAATACAAAAAGCCGTCATTGCTGACACATGATTCGTGCCCACATTTTGCCCATGTTTTTGAGAAATATCGCGATAAAGGGTGAATTGCAGCGAATTGCAAAAGTGGTGGAAACCGTTGGAAATAAAGGAAAAGCCGCCATTTCTGGCGGCTTTCAATCCGTGGAGATGCGGGGAATCGAACCCCGGTCCGATGACCGAACCCTCAGTCTTCTACGTGCGTAGTCTGCTGGCCGTGCGGCGGTTTTTCTGCCCCCCATCGATGTCGCAGACAACTGATGGCGAGCATATCTACAGTAAAAGTCCCTTGCCGGCCCTGTGGCTCAGCCGGTAAGGCAAGTCTTCTAAACGACGCTCAACATCCCCCCAAAGACGAGGGGGAGTGAACGGAGCGGCTGCTCACTGGTTAATCCTGGCGCGAAGCTCAGGCAGCGAGAGCGAACTCAGTGCGGTTAGATTTAGCACTTATTTTTTTGTAGGGGGCATCCACGAGCGGACCCTACGTTCTCGGCACGCTTCCCTGCGACGAACAGGTCACCGTCGAAACCGATCATCCCCAAATATTGAATTATCAAACCTTCCGGCTTTATAGCCAGAAATTTCAAGATACCACGGTTTATCCGACAAACCAAATTATGCTATCGGCGATTCATCATACCGACGAAACTTCGCAAAACCGGTAAAAAAAATTCCGCATGCCGTTATTTGACGGCATGCGGAATCGGTGATGATGAAAGGAAAAGATACGCTTACTTGGCTGCTGCGGCGAGGTAATCCGGAACGCCTTCGGTCGGGTAGGCCGGCCAGCCGCCTTCCTTGGTGCACACGTAGGCGGCGGTGTTCACGGCCGCGCGATGCGCTTCCTTGAGGGAGGCACCGGACAGGATCTTACCGGTGAAGGAGCCGGAGAAGGAATCGCCGGCTCCGACGGTGTCGGCCACCTCGACATGCGGGGTCAGCAGAGTGGAGGTCTCGCCGTCCTTGGCGATGATGGTGCTGAAGGTCGCGCCGCCGGTCAGGATGGTGTACTCCAGATCGAAGCGATCCATGAACCACTTGCAGGCCTCTTCGTCGTTGCCCTCCGGAATGGAGAACATCTCACGCATCATGATGAGCTCGTCGTCGTTGATCTTGAAGATGTTGGCGTATCCCAGCAGCTCCTCGATCAGCTCCTTGGAGTAGAAGTTGGCGCGCAGGTTGATGTCGAAGAACTTCAGCGCGCCTTCCTTGGTATGCTGGAGCAGTTTGATGATGGTGTCATGCGATTCCTGGGAACGCAGACCCAGCGTGCCGAAGCAGATGGCGTCGGCCTTGGACACGGCCTCGGCGAGTTCGTCGGTGTAGCCGATGTGGTCCCAAGCTACGTTCTGCACGATGGTGTATTCCGGAATGCCGTTGGTCAGTGCCACGGCGACGGTGCCGGTCGGGTATTCGTTGGTCTGCACCAGCGTGTTGATGCCGGCCTTGTGCGCATCGTTGAGCAGCTCGGCGCCCAGCTCGTCGTTACCGACGGCGCTGATGGCGTAGCTTTCTGCGCCGTTCTGGGACGCGTGGTAGGCGAAGTTGACGGGAGCGCCGCCGGCGCGCTTGCCGGTGGGGAGCATATCCCACAGGATTTCACCGAGGGCGATGACGATTGGCTTGGACATGGGTGGTTCCTTTCTTTGGTGGGCGGCGTGCTATGCGACGTCGAAGAACATCGATGGATGTTCCAAAAAATTGGTGATGGCCACGGCGGCGGCACCGGTGACGGTGGCGTCGGTGGGCAGGGCGGACAGGGTGATTCGGGTGTTGCGCCCGATTTCGGGGATCGTGCGTTCGCGCACGACTTGTGTGACTTCGTCGAGCAACGGCTGGCCGGCTTGCGCGATGATGTCTCCAAGAACGATGTGTGTCGGATTGAAAGCGTTGATGATGGTGACCGCGCCGTACCCAACGTATCGGGCAACATCGAGCATCAGAAGCGTCGCGGTCTCGTCTCCCGCGTTCGCCTTGGCGAACAGTGCTGCGCAAGCCTGCGCATGCGTCATCGTCTCGCATCCGGGAACGATGCTCGGGTTGGCGTTGAGTTGTTCGTGGATGGCGTTGGCGGAGCAGTAGCGTTCCAGGCATCCGACATTGCCGCAGTCGCATGGCTTGCCGTTCACGTCGATGGAGACGTGTCCGATTTCCGTGGCGGTGCCGTGCTCGCCGTAGTAGATGGTGCCGTTGTCGATGACTCCGAGGCCGATGCCTTCGCCAAGCAGATAGTAGGCGAGGGAACCTTCCGACAGTTCCGGATTGAACAGGAACTGCGCCAGCGCGCCGGCGCGGGCGTCCTGTTCGACGAACACGGGGACGCTGAATGCGTTGCTGAATTCGTCGATGAAGTTGATTTGCCTCCAGCCCTGCATGGAGGAGACCGAAGCGGTGCGTCCTTCGTCCTTTAAATAGGGCCCCGGAACCGCCATGCCGACGGCCACGATGCTGGGGTCGTCCTTGATGAGCTGGCGTACGGTATCTCGAATGCGCTCCACCGTTTCGGGGATGTGCTCTTCGCTGACGGTAGGCAAGTCGGACAGGAAGATACGGTTGCACTTGAGGTCGAAGACCGCGATTTGCACCAGACTGCGGGCGAACTTCACGCCGATGATGTGGTATTTGGCGCAATTGAGATTCAGACCGATGGAACGGCGGTTCTTGTCTCCGTCCATGTCGCCGGTTTCTTCGATGATGCCCTGCGCCAGCAGTTTCGCGGTGATTTTGGTGATTGCCGCCGGAGTGAGCTTGATGGCTTTGGCGATCTGCGCGCGTGAGCAGATGCCATTGTGGTACAGGTATTGCAGGATGCGGGAACGGTTGTTTTCCGAGATCGATGACTGTTGGGCGCTGTACCTACTCATGCTCACCTCCTTGCGACAGTGCATGGACCCTCGTTGAACTTCTTAATATATTAACGCCGTTAATTGATTAATGCAATTCGTGTTGTGCCGCGTGTCGCGCGCTTATCTGGGTCTCTCTGTGCGAAAGCAATGAGTGAAAAAGAAGGACGTAGACCTTGAATGCGACTTTGGCTGGGTCCGTCTCATAAAATGGCTGGTTTTTCTTATTTTCTTTCACTAGTCGTTAAAACGTTGGAATTTCGCCGTTTTAATGCATAGCAGAAAACGGCGAATATAAGGTAGGTGGGTAAAACGGCCTCCAATGAAACGTACGGTTAACATTGCGCGCCGATTCTTGTCACTATATCGCCTTGCACAGGGGCGATTCGGATAGAAAAGAGAGGATTCCATAGTGAATCGCAAGAAAGTTATCGCCGCTCTGGCTTCTGTCGCGGCTCTGGCTTCCCTGGCCGCCTGCGGCGGCGTGAAGGACGGTGGCGCCGCAACTGGCAACACCATCACCGTCGGCACGACCGATAAGATCACCAGCCTTGATCCGGCTGGCTCCTACGACAACGGTTCCTACGCCGTGCAGATTCAGGTGTTCCCGTTCCTGTACGCGCAGAACTACAACACTTCCGAGCTGTCTCCGGACATCGCCGCCGATGACGGCACCTGGAGCGCCGACGGCACCGAGTTCACCGTCAAGCTCAAGAAGGGCCTGAAGTTCGCGAACGGCCACGATCTGACCGCCTCCGACGTCAAGTTCTCCTTCGACCGTATCAAGAAGATCAACGACGAGAACGGTCCGTCCTCCCTGCTGGCCAACATCGAGTCCGTCGAGGCCAAGGATGACACCACCGTCGTGTTCCACTCCGCGGTCAAGGACGACGTGACCCTGAAGCAGGTGCTCTCCAGCCCGGCCGGCCCGATCGTCGACGAAGAGTCCTTCTCCGCCGACAAGCTGACCGATGCCAACACCATCGTCAAGGACAACGCCTTCGCAGGCCCGTACAAGCTCACCTCCTACAAGGTGAACGAGGCCCTGGCATATGCCAAGAACGTTTCCTACAAGGGTTTGACCCCAGCTAAGAACGACGTTGTGCAGGTCAAGTACTTCGCCGATTCCTCCAACCTGAAGATGGCCGTGCAGCAGGGCCAGGTCGACGTGGCCTACCGCTCCATGACCCCGACCGACGTCGAGGACCTGTCCAAGGACAACAAGGTCAAGGTCGTCAAGGGACCGGGCGGCGAAGAGCGCTTCCTTGCCTTCAACTTCAAGATCATGCCGTACGGCGAGAAGTCCAGTGAGCCGAACGCCGACAAGGCCAAGGCCGTGCGTCAGGCCGTCGCAAGCCTGATCGACCGCAACGAGCTGGCCACCAAGGTCTACAAGAGCACCTACACCCCGCTGTACTCCTTCATTCCGGATGGCCTGTCCGGCCACGACGACACCCTGAAGGAAGCCTATGGCGACGGTTCCGGCAAGCCGGATGCGGCCAAGGCCAAGAAGACCCTCGAAGCCGCCGGTGTGAAGACCCCGGTAGACCTGAAGCTCCAGTACAACCCGGACCACTACGGCCAGTCCTCCGCCGACGAGTATGCGGCCATCAAGGCCCAGCTCGAGGAAGGCGGCCTGTTCAAGGTCGACCTGCAGTCCACCGAATGGACCCAGTTCAACAAGGACCGTGTGGTCACCGAGGATTCCGATGGTTCCTACCCGGTCTACCAGCTCGGTTGGTTCCCTGACTACTCCGATCCGGACAACTACCTGTCCCCATTCTTCCGTGACGGCAACTTCGTGAACAACGGATACTCCAACAAGGAAGTCAACGATCTGATCGTCAAGCAGGCCGGAGAGACTGACGCCAAGGCCCGTGAGGACCTGTTGAAGGAAATCCAGAAGCTCGAAACCGATGACCTGTCCACCATCCCGCTGCTGCAGGGTGCCCAGGTTGCGGTCACCGGTTCTAATGTGAAGGGTGTCGTCCTTGACGCTTCCTTCCGCTTCCGCTACTCGTCCGTGACCAAGGCCTGACGGAAGGCTTTGACCGCCCCTGCCTGACCCGCCTAAGTCAGGCAGGGGCTCAATTTGTATCTAAAACACCAATAAGGAAAAGGAGCCCGACGTGACGCAAAGCGCAACCGAGGCTCAGCCGAAAGCCAAGAAAAACAAGCTTTCAAGCGGATTCTTCCGTTTCGTGCTCACACGCTTTCTGCTGATCATTCCTACAGTATTTATTCTTGTAACCATCGTTTTCTTCGTGATGCGCGCCACCGGCGACCCGATCTCCGCCGCACTCGGCGGCCGCCTGACCCCGGAAGAACTGCAGAAGCGCATCCATGCGGCCGGCTACGACCGTCCGCTCATCGTGCAGTACATCGATTATCTTGGCGGCCTGCTGCACGGCGATCTCGGCACCACGCTGACCGACAACCAGAAGGTCAGCAGCATCCTCGTCCACTACGGCTCCGCCACATTCGAACTGGCATTCCTCGCGCTCATCGTCGCGCTCATCGTCGGCATCGGCTTGGGACGCATCGCCGCACGCAAGCGTGACCACGCGGCCGATGCGGGCATCCGCACCTTCGCCATCCTGTGCTATGCCACCCCGGTGTTCTTCCTCGGCCTGATTCTGAAGCTCATCTTCGCCATCTGGCTGAACGTGCTGCCGGCATCCGGGCGCTCATCGCTTGGCAGCGAGATGCAGTTCTCCCGACTGGTCTCGCCAACCGGCTTCTATATCATCGACGCGATCCAGTTGGGCGACATGTCCGTGTTGCTTGATGTGCTCCGTCACGCTGTGCTGCCGGCCCTTGCGTTGGGCCTGCTGACCGCCGGCGTGTTCATCCGTTTGGTGCGTACCAACGTGATCGCCACCTACAATTCCGGCTACGTCGAAGCGGCACGTTCCCGCGGCGTCTCCGAGAAGCGTCTACTCAACAAGCACGCATGGAAGCCGGCGTTGATTCCAATCATCACCGTCATGGGCATGCAGATCGCCCTGATGCTCGCAGGCGCGGTGCTCACCGAAACCACCTTCGAATGGAAGGGTCTCGGCTTCATGCTGTCGCAGTACCTGAAGGCACGCGACTTCGTGGCCGTACAGGGCATCGTTATCCTAATCGCCATCATCGTGGCCGTCGTCAACTTCATCGTCGACGTCATCGCCGCGTTGGTTGACCCGAGAGTGAGGTACTGACATGACCGCAGCATCTGCCAACAAGGTCACCGTTCCAGGCGACAATCGTCTGGACGAGCTCAAGCTCGGCAACAAGACGCCATTCTGGCATAAGATTCCGATCATCAAGGAACTACGCGTCGCAGTCGGCTGGCAGAAAGGCATGCTGATCACGGGCCTCGTGCTCACGGCGTTCTTCCTGCTGGTCGCCATTTTCGCGCCGCTCATCGCGCCATACAGCTACGCGCAGCTCAAGGGCGCCGACGGCGTTTCCTTCCCGGCCCAAGCGGCACCGTCCTCCGAACACATCTGGGGCACCACTGCAGGTGGCTACGATGTGTTCAGCCGTGTGGTCTGGGGTGCCCGCACCGCCGTCATCGCCATCGTCGTCGCGGTATTGCTGTCGATTTTCGCAGGCGTGCTGCTCGGCCTGGTCTCCGGCTATTTCGGCGGATGGGTCGATCGTGTGCTCGTCATGATCGCCGACGCCGTGTACTCCTTCCCGTCGCTGCTGCTGGCGATTCTGATGGCGATCATGATCTCCCACGGCCAGTCCGGCCTGTGGAGCGGCATCTTCGCCTCCGGCATCTCCATCACCGTGGTCTATATTCCGCAATACTTCCGTACCATCCGTGCCGAAGTGATCCGCATCAAGGAATCCGCGTACGTGGAATCCGCCCGCGTGGTCGGCGCCTCCACGTGGCGCATCATGACCAAGCACCTGTTCAAGAACTCCACACGAACCCTGCCGGTCATCCTGACGCTGAACTCCTCCGAAGCCATCCTGACCCTTGCGGGCCTGGGCTTCCTGGGCTTCGGCATCGAACCGACCGCGGCCGCCGAATGGGGATACGACCTCAACCGCGCCGTCTCCGATGTGACCGCCGGCATCTGGTGGACCGCCGTGTTCCCGGGTCTGGCCATCGTGCTCATCGTGCTGGGCATCACCCTGGTGGGCGAATCGCTGAACGATCTGGCCGATCCGCGTCTGCGCGCCCGCAAGTCCGCAGGCGAAGTGGTGGGTTCCATCGAAGACACGTCCGTGGACCCCAGCCAGGAGCCAGGCAAGCGCAACGAGGTCGTCGCCGAACTTGAGGCGGCGAAGAATCCGATGGGAGCCAGCGACAAACCGGTGACCGTCACCGACCGTGATCCGTCATTCGTGGCTTCCGAATGGGCTTCCGAGGAAGGGGAGTGAACCGATGAGTGAAATCAAGGAAGGCAATCTCGCCGAGATCAAGGACCTCAGCGTCTCGTTCATGACCGACGCCGGTTCCATCAAAGCCATCGACAAGATCAGCTTCGAAATTCCCCGTAAGAAGGTCATCGGCGTGGTGGGCGAGTCCGGCTCCGGCAAGTCCGTGACCGCACGCTCCCTCATCAAGCTGCTGCCGGAGACCGCTACGACCTCCGGCGCGGTGTACCTGTCGAACCGCACGGGCACCGAGGAACTGGAAGTGCTGTCGCTGTCCGGCGAACAGCTGCGCGAAATGCGCGGCGCCGAAGCGGCCATGGTGTTCCAGGAGCCCAATTCGGTGCTCAACCCGGTGTACACCATCGGATGGCAGATCGAGGAAGGCCTTCGCGCCCATGGCATGAAGGACAAGAAGGAACTCCGTGCCAAGTCCATCGACATTCTCAAGAAGGTCGGCATTCCGGACGCGGAAACCCGCATCGACTACTACCCACACCAGTTCTCCGGCGGCCAGAAGCAGCGCATCGTCATCGCCATGGCCCTGGTGCTCAACCCCGGCCTGATTCTGGCCGACGAGCCGACCACCGCCCTCGACGTGACCGTGCAGGCCGAAATCCTCGACCTGCTGCGTCTGGCGCGCGACGAGTTCGACGCATCCGTGCTCATCATCACCCACAACATGGGCGTGATCGCCGACATCGCCGATGAGGTCGTGGTCATGTACCGCGGCCACGTCGTCGAACAGGGCAGCGTCGAGCAGATCTTCTACTCGCCGAAGGACGACTACACCAAGCGTCTGCTTGCCGCCGTGCCGCGTATTGGCCAGAAACTGGTCGTCAAGGATGCCGATGGCAAGGTCATCGAACGTGAGAAGGATTGGCGTGATCAGCCCATCGCGGTCGAGGCCAAGGGACTGACTATCACGTATCCGGGTCATCTCATGCAGCCTGATTTCAAGGCCGTGGACGGCATCGACTTCACCATCCACCGTTCCGAAGTGCTCGGTCTGGTAGGCGAGTCCGGTTCCGGCAAATCCACCACTGGCCGTGCCATCGCAGGCCTGCAGAAGGTTTCCGGCGGTTCCCTGAACGTTCTAGGCATAGAAATGAACGGTGTGAAGGAACGCGACTTCAAACCCAAACGCGCCGACATCGGCTTCGTGTTCCAGGATCCGGGCAGCTCGTTCAATCCGCTGATGACCATCGCGGAAAACGTGGCCGAACCGTTGATCGTGCACAAGAAGTTTTCGTCGGTATCAGACGCCCGCAAGTATGTGGGCGATCTGCTTGAGATGGTGCAGCTTCCGCGCGCCTACATGAACCGTTTCCCGCACGAGCTGTCCGGCGGCCAGCGCCAGCGCGCCTCCTTGGCACGCGCGTTGGCGTTGAAGCCAAGCCTGCTCATCGCCGACGAACCGACCTCCGCGTTGGATGTGTCGGTGCAGGCGAAGGTGCTGGAACTGTTCAAGAAGCTGCAGGCCGAAATCGGCTTCGCATGCCTGTTCATCACGCACGACCTCGCCGTGGTCGACATGCTCGCCGACCGCATCATGGTGATGCACAAGGGCCAGATCGTGGAACATGGCGATGCGGACCAGATCATGCAGAATCCGCAGAACCCGTACACGCAGAAGCTGCTGGCCTCCCTGCCGGTGCCCGATCCGCGCGAACAGCGCGAGCATCGCGAGCATCTGCATGAGCTGCTTGCCGCCCAGCAGTGAGCTTGATCCACGGAATCTAATAAAAAGGAATCCCCGCAACGCTTGAAACGTTGCGGGGATTCCTTTTTATGATGTATGGAAGGCGATTTCAGCGGATGGTGCCGTTGAAGGCAAACTGGGCATGGGAATCACCATTCGCCTTGGCCTTCAGATATTCGCGTACGTAAGCCATGCGTTCCACCGTGGTGGCTGCCAACGGCTCGGGCAGAGCATCAGGGGAGAACCAGCCCACGTTGAGGCTTTCCTCATCGCCGACGAACGGCTCCGTGTTGCCATTCGGATCGGGCCTGCAGATGAACAGGTGATCCATGTACATGGTGTTGTCGCCATTCGCATAGGTGAGGACCTTTCTGGACGATTTGACCGACACCAGATCGGTGATGACCACATCCACGCCGGTCTCCTCCTTGACCTCGCGGGCAACGGTATCGGCCGGTTCCTCTCCGGGCTCGTTGATGCCATACACCATGGCCCATTCGCCGGTGTCGGAACGACGCCCCAACAGCACACGGCCCTGCTCGTCCTCGACATAGCCGGAGACGCCCATGAGCCATAACAGATCGTGGCCTATTTTTTCACGTAGCGAGAGTACGAATTCAGGCGTGGGCATGATGCGTCCTCAGGCCTTCACGCCTTCGGCGGCCATATCGGCCATCCACGCCTCGACATCGTCGATCTGCTTCGGAATGCCCGCGGAAATCCATTCCGGACCATCCTCCGTCATGAGCACATCATCCTCGATACGAATGCCGATGCCACGGTATTCCGGCGGAATCAGCAGATCATCCTCACGGAAGTACAGGCCCGGTTCGATGGTGAAGATCATGCCCGGACGAATCTTGGCGTTCTGATACGACTCATAACGCGCCTGCGCGCAATCATGCACGTCGAGACCCAGATGGTGGGCCACGCCGCAGGCGAGCCAACGGCGATGCTGCTGGCCTTCAGGGGAGAGCGACTCCTCGACATCGACCGGCAGAATACCCCAGTCATGCAGACGTTCGGCGATCACGCGCATGCACGCATGATGGATGTCCGAATACGTGGCGCCCGGCTTGGCCGCCTCGAAACCGGCCTGCTGGGAATCCAACACGGCCTGGTACAGCTTCTTCTGGAAATCGGTGAACTTGCCGTTGGTCGGGAACGTGCGGGTGATGTCGGCGGTATACAGGCTGTTGACCTCCACACCGGCGTCGATGAGCAGCAGCTCGCCCGACTCCACGGTACCGGTATTGCGCATCCAATGCAGAATCGGAGCGTGGGCGCCGGAAGCGATGATGGTGTCGTAGCCGACCTCGTTGCCTTCTTCACGGGAGATGGCGTTGAACGCGCCCTCCAGCATGCGCTCCGAACGCGGCTTGCCAAGGGAAGACGGAATCTTGCGCAGAATGTTGTCGAAACCGTGCTTGGTGGCGGCCACGGCCTTGCGCATCTCACGAACCTCATACTCATCCTTGCACATGCGTGCCTCGGCGGCGAATTCGTGCAGCTTGTCATCGGCAGCGGTGTTATTGTCCGGATCAGCGAAACCGTTGGCTTCACGGATCTCCTCGACCATGCTGGTAATCGCCGGATCGGCTTCACGAATCACGCGCACGCGCACCGCGCCGGCCTCAGTGCCGACATCCTTGCTCAACGCGTCGGGCAGCTGCGCGATGTCGTTGGTTTCGATGCCGGTCATCGCGGTCATTTCCTTCACACCGGCACGCGGACCCACCCAATACTCGCCATAATGGGCGTTCATGAAAAAGTCCTGCGTGTAATGGTTGGCACGCGGAGCCACGAACAGTTCCGGAACATGCGTCTTGCCGGTCTTCGCCTCCGGAGAATCCGGATCGACGGGATTCAGCACCAGCACCGCGCCGGCCTCGAAATCCTCACCCAAACCGGTGTAGTAGGAGAACGTCGTATCCGGACGGAACGCGTAATCGCAATCGTTGTTGCGCACCTTCGGCTGTCCGGCCGGAATCACGATACGCTCGCCCGGGAACGCCTTGCCCAACGCCTCCAGACGCGCCGGCGTGTACTTGGAGGACTCCAACGGCTCGATCTGCGGCTCGTTGTCATCCCAACCGGTGGTCATGAACTCCTTGAACGCCTCGGAACGCGGACGCAGCGAACGATTGTTCACACGATCGCTCATGGCCTGATCCGGTCCCGGAGCGGCCTCCCGCTCCATCTTCTCGTATTCCTTGTCCTTGTCAGTAATGACTTCGCCCATCACATCTCCTGAACATGCATTCGTAACGTACGGAAATTACCGCAACCCATCCTATAACTTTTCCCGGCGCGCAACGTTCATGCGGACATCTAGAATGGGAAAAGTTTAGTGTGCTGTCCGCAAGGTACGGGAGGAAAACGGGAAATATGTCATTCGAACATCCCAATCGCAACAACGAAAGCATGATCGACGTCGAACGCGACATCATGAGCCGTCCATCGGAACGCAACACCACCAATCTCGACCTGCAACGCATGAAGATGATCCTCGACATCATGGGCCATCCGGAGCAGTCGTTCCGCGTCATCCACATCACCGGCACCAACGGCAAGGGCTCCACGGCACGTATGGCCGAAGCCATCTGCCGCGCCTACGGCATGCGTACGGGCCTATACACCTCGCCCCATCTGGAACACGTCAACGAACGCATCGCCATCGACGGCCAGCAGCTGTCCGACGACGATTTCGTCGACACCTGGGACCAGGTCAAGGACCTCGTCGCCATCGTGGACATGAAAATGGACGAGCTGGGCAAGCCGAAGATGAGCTTCTTCGAAGTGCTCACCGCCATGGCCATCTGGAAATTCGCCGACGCGCCGGTCGACGTCGCCATCGTGGAAGTCGGCATGGGCGGCCGATGGGACGCCACCAACGTGCTCGACGCGGACGCGGCCATCATCGGCCCGGTCGACATGGACCACATGGCATGGCTCGGCGACACCGTGGAGGAAATCGCCACGGAAAAGGTCGGCATCATCAAGCCGAACTGCACCGCCATCATCGGCCGCCAGCCACACGAGGACGAGGTCATGCCGATTATCGAGGCCGCGGCCAAGGAGAACCACGCCAGCTTGGTGCGCGACGGCGTCGAATCGGAAGTCGTTACCCGAGTGCCGGCCGTCGGCGGCCAGGTGGCCACCCTGCGCACCCCGAACGGCACCTACACGGAAGTGCCGATCGCCAAATTCGGCGAGCATCAGGCACACAACGCGCTCGCCGCACTGTGCGCGGCGGAAGTGGTGATTCCCGTCAACGGCGCGTTGGACGGCGATTTGGTGGCCGAAGCGTTGAGCAGCGTACGCATTCCGGGACGTATCGAACAAATTCGTACCTCGCCTACCATCATCCTTGATGGCGGGCACAACGTGAACGCGGCCGAATCGCTGCGTGCCGCCATTGAAGAGAACTATGATTTCCAGCAGCTCGTCGGCGTGGTCGCCATGATGGGGGACAAGCAGGTCGAGGAGTATCTGGGCGTGCTCGAACCGTTGCTGAGCCATGTGATCGTCACCGAGAACTCGTGGCGTGACCGAGTGATGCCGGCTGAGGATCTGAAGAAGATCGCGGACCGTGTTTTCGGGCCGGAACGCGTCACCTGCATTCCCGAATTGCCGGACGCCATCCAGGAAGCCGTCAACATGGTTGATGCCGATGACGAACTGGGCGTCGGCTACGGTCATGGCGTGCTCGTCTGTGGCAGCTTCACCACCGCCGGTGATGCGCGACTCATGCTGGAGGAGAAGATCAACCCCGACCTGAAGAAGCCAAAGGCCGAACGTGTGTTCCAGGAAGCCGTCGATCCGGAACCGCGCAAAAAGCAGGACGAGGCTGACGTGGATTTCGAATCCGACGCCAACCCTGATTTCAACATCAACGATTTCGGCAGCGTCGGTCCGGACGATTCCGTTTTAGCAGACGCCGATGCGGATGAAATGGATGAGGCGGCGGATGCCAACGAACCGGCGGATGCGGAAACGGCTTCGGAAAACGAAACGAAGTGACGAAGCGAAACAACATCGGACGATGACGCCATACGTGCGGCGTACATCGTCCATGTAAAACAGATTGTGGGTGGCTCCCCAGGCAATGGGAAGCCACCCACAATCTGTTTTATCGTCCGACGCCTAAGCAGTCGAAGATAGGCGTGACAAATAATAGCTACGTGCGCAACGCTTCGGCCCGTGCCACGGTATCTTCCACCAGCACGGCCTGCGCGTCGATGACCGGCAGCTGGGGCAGCGGAAACGCCTCGTTGAGCACGCTCAGCTCGGTGCAGCCCAATATCAGCGTGTCGCACGCGCAGGGGCCTGCCGGATCGAGCATATCGCGCAACACCGATTCGTAGCGTTCCAGATTGAGCTCGCCACTACCTTTCACATCGTCATAAATCAGCGAAGTGATACGGGCCTGCAACTCGTCGGTCGGTTCGACGAACGTGTATCCGGCCTCTTCGACGGCACGCTTGTACACGCCGGATTTGCGCGAACCCACGGTGCCGAGGAAACCGACCCGCGGAAAACGATCCTTCGGATAACGTTGAGCCATGCGTGCCACCGCGCCGCGTGGCATATGCAGAATCGGCACCGTCGTCAACGCCTGGAAATCGTCATAGAAATAGTGCGCGGTATTGCAGGTGAGCACAATGAAACTCGCGCCCATCGCCGTTGCCTTCTCGATATCGTCGGCGAGTACGGGGAAGGGATTCTCGTCGGATTCGCCGAGAATGTACGCGGTGCGGTCCGGCACGGAGGAATCGTTGAAGACGATGTAGTCCAGATAATCCTGATCGCAATGGGCATGCGTGGCGCGGTTGACCAAGCGGATGTAGCTTTCGGTGGCCAGCGTGCCCATGCCGCCCAGTACGGCGAAAAACGGTCGTTTCACTTAAGCTCGCCCTTCTTGGTGAAGTACTTGGCATAGCTCTTCTTGTAAATCGAGAACATGTGCCGAATCATCAGCCAACGCAGCGGATTCATATCCTTGGAGTACTCCAAGGTGGTACCCCAATCGCCCGACTTGAGCATGCGCTTGCCGGTTTCCTTGTCAGCGCCTTCTGCGACGTAATCAAGGAAAATCGACTTCGGAATCTCAAGCCACAGTTTCGAACCGCGGCCGAACAGGGTGTTGCCGTCGAACGGCGTGTCCTCGACGAGGTCGTCGACGAAATACTTCGCCAGATTGAAGCCGTTCAGCGTGACGAAATAGCTGGAACGTCCTTGGCGAAGGTTGATTTCGAACAGCTTGTACTCGCCGTCGCGTTCGTCGTACTTCATGTCGAAATTGGCCACGCCCTCGTATTTGATGTCCTCGAGGAAAGCCTTGATACGACGGAACACACCCTCGTTGTAGTCGGGCAGAATGGCCGCATAGTTGCCCGCGGCGACAGGGGAGGGATCCTCCAGCAGCGGGTGGCCGAGGAACATCATACGCACGCGATGATGCTGGTCCACATAGGCGTTCAGCACACGCATACGGGAATCGTCGCCGGGGATGAAGTCCTGAATCACCATTTCGGACGTGTATCCGGCATCGTACGCATGCTTGATGATGGTCTCCAATTCGGCCGGATCGTTGAAGATGTAGGCCTTGCGACGGCCCTCGAAATCGATGTTGAGCCATTCCACCGAATTCGCGGGCTTCATGGCCACCGGATAGCTGAACGGCAAATCACGGTAGGCTCCTGCCTTCACCTCATCGGCGGTGACGGTGCGCGTCTTCGGATGGGGCAGATCATACTGCTCGCAGATCTGGTAGAACGTGGACTTGTAGGCGAGCCGGCGCGAAAGGTTCACGTCAAGCGTGTTGTATACGAAATATTCGCGAAGATCGTCGCCGCACTGGCTCAGCAGATTGGCGTACACGTCGCCGCAGGGGATGAGCAGCAGCACGCGTTCCGGATCCTCGGCCTTCATACGCTTGCCGAGCTTGAGCATGAAATTACGGAACGTGACGAAGTTGTTGAAATCGTCGACGATGTGCACGTTGACGATACGGCTGAATTTCGTGGGGCTCAGCTGGAAATACGCATACGCCTCGGAAACGATGCCGTACTCCTCATGGAACGCCCTGGCCATGCCGTAGACGTTGATGTCGCTGCCCAGCAGAATCGGTTGGAATCGTGTCATAATGCCTTCACCTTAGTTGTTATTTGAGACGGAACACACGTTCCACGATGCGGTCGTCGCCCTCGTAAGGGATGTGCTTGCCGTGGTCTTTGAACCAACGTTCGTTGCCCTTGCCGATGATGAGGATGATGTGCAGATGCTCGGGATCCTTGCGATCGCGGCTTACCGTGGTCTCCACGGCTTCGGCACGGTCGAGAATGGTCTTCACGTCAAGCTGCGGGTTGGTGACGCTGTCGTTCATGTCCGCGCAGACCTGTTCCACAGGCTCGTCGTCGGTGTCTTCGAAAGTGAGCACGAGATGGTCGATGCGGTCCTGCGCGGCGTGGACGATTTCGGCGCGACGATCGTATGCCTTGTTTCCAGCGGAGCCGGTGATGAGCGTGATTTCCGGCTTTTCGCTGCCGTAACGCTGATCGACGTAGTCAAGCAACGCGGTGACGGACGCGTAGTTATGCGCGTAATCAACAATGGCGATGGTGTTCGACCGCGTGTCCTTGAAATGCTCCATACGTCCGGCGATGCGTACCGGCTCCATCTCACGCAACGCGTCCTTGGCCTGTGCGGAACCGAAATCGAAACCGGCCGCACGGGCGATCGCGACGGCCGCCGCCGCGTTCGCATAGTTGAAATCGCCGTCCAATGTCAGGCTCAACTCGCCGATCGAGGTACCGTCGATGACGATGGAGAAGCGGCTGTGATCGTCATTCGCCGGCGCGGCCATGACGTCTGCCGTGGAATCGCCGCCAAGCGCGAACGTGGTGACGGGAACGCTGGCATGACGTGCGTCCTGCCGGATGAGGTCGGCGCGCGCGCAATCGGCACCCAATACGAGGGCACGGCAGTTCTTGACAATCTGACGCTTGCAGTGGAGATAATCCTCGAACGTCGGATGCTCGATCGGGCTGATATGGTCCGGGCTGATGTTGAGGAACGCGGCCACGTCGAATGTGAGACCGAACACGCGGTCCACCTTGTAGGCCTGCGAGGAGACCTCCATGACGAGATATTCCATGCCGTTATCAACGGCCTCGCGCATCATGCGGAACGCATCCATGGATTCCGGCGTGGTCAGATCGGATTCCACGTAGGTGTGGCCGTCAAGACAATTGTCCACGGAGGAAAACAGCGCGCACTTGCCGCCGGAACAGCCATTGAGCATCGCCTGCGTGAGATAGGCGGTGGTGGTCTTGCCTTTGGTGCCGGTGATGCCGACCACCTTCAACTGGTCCTGCGGACGACCATAGAATTCAGCCGATAGCAAAGCCATGGCCTTGCGCACGTCATCCACAATAAGGCCCGGAGCTTGCGTGGCGTCGGAGAAGTCGTTCTCCGACACATAGGCGGCAAGGCCGCGTTCGTCGATGCCCTGCAGATATTCGGCCTTGAAACGGCCCTTGCAGCACAGGAACGTGCCCGGCTCCACCTTGCGGGTGTCGTAGGTGATTGCGGAGAACGGCTCGTCGAATCCCTTGATGTCGTGCGGATCAAGCGTCCAGACATCGCCGCGGATGATTTCGCGCAGCAGTCCGTGCCTATCGAGCAGTCGGGCCGCCGATTCCAGAGTCAAAGCCATGTTTTCGTGTTCTCCCTGTGTATGAGACGCCGAGCGGATACCGAAGAGCCATTTTAGCGGCAACCATGTGCACGACGTGTGACGTCGGGGAAGTTACAATGAGGGTGTGACTGAACAAGAAACGGAATCCATGGCAGGCCGGCGCGCGCGGTTTGAGAAGCTTGCCATGCCCGTCGTGGACTCGCTGTACCGGCAGGCGATGAAACTGACCAACAATCCCGACGACGCGCAGGATCTGGTGCAGGACACCTTCGAACGTGGATTCAAGGCGTTCGACTCCTTCAAAGAAGGAACGAATTTCGCGGCTTGGATGACCACCATCGAACGCAACGCCTATTTCAACCAGTACGCCAAAGCCAAGCGACGGCCGCAACGCGCCAACGATTCCACCGGCGAATACGACGACTGGGACCTGTATTCCGCGTCCGAGCATTCCTCCGAACAGCTCAAATCCGCCGAACAGGAATACTTGGACGCCTACGCGCCGGAGGAGATCATGGCCGCTTTGAACCGGCTTTCCCCGGAACGCAGGCAGGTTTTCATCGACGCCGCGATCGACGGCAAATCATACAGCCAGGTAGCTGAGGAACAAGGCGTGAAAATCGGCACCGTGATGAGCCGGCTCAACCGCGCCCGCACACAGCTGAAACGTGAGCTTGCCAATTACGCCAAGGAACGTGGCTATGCCACTGCCGGGAAGGATCGACCATGAGCGAACCAATGGAACGGCACATCTCCATTACTTCGACCACCACCAACACGAACGGTGTGGTGACGCAGGTGACGCATGTCAGCGTGCATGTCGTGGCCTCCGGGGACTGCTTCGACCCGGAGACCTGTTGCGATGAACGCGAACGTGCGCTGATCGCAGCGATGCGCGCGTACCTGCGGCCGAAACACGCGCCGCAAAGCCTGATCGACAGGCTTGAGGCGACACTTGACCACTGTTGTGACGAGTAATTGGAAGGACGTGCGGCGTTTCATGCGCCAAGTGCCACGCTGATGTGACGCGAGGCGCGCCCGCCGCATCAGCGTCTGAATATGGGAAAACCCCGCGAACCGTAATGATTCCGCGGGGTTTTCCATGCTCTGTGACGCTATTCGCGCCGGCAGGGATCAGGCGTTCGGGCGCTTGCCGTGATTGGCGGCCTTCTTACGACGATCCTTGCGCTTACGTCCGCGCATGCCCATGATTGGACTCCTTTACTTGCGATTAATAAGCCTTCGGGATTATCGCACACGAGCGAGACGTTTGCCAAATTCAGCGTCCGCTGTGTGGCCGGGACTTATTCCGATGGTGATTATATCAGTCGAGCATCCCGATGAACAGCGCCGTGCTTGACGTCTCGCCCGGCTTGATGACGATGAGGTCCTTGCCGGTGTTGAACGCGTTCGCGTATGCCGTCTGCGGTTCCACCGCCACGCCGGCCGGATGCTTGATGGCCGGGAAACCGGTGCCGGTGCACACCTGGAACGAGGTGACGGTCTCGTCGCCGCCCACACGCACCTTCTTGCCGTCCGGACGGGTGAACACCGCGGTGACGGTGCCGTCTTCGGCATGCTCCAGATCCGTCCAAGCGTCGTCGAACGGCTGCTCGGTGAGCAGCGTGTCCTTACGCAGGTCGTACTTGGTGCCGTCCACCGGCTCGGTGCCGGTCGGAATGAGGTTCTCGTTGACGGTGACATGCGTGCGCCCCGGCACGGTCAGGCTGCACTTGGCGTTGTGGGCGTCGATCTCATCGCCGTATCCGTTGAAGCCGTTGGCGAGCCACGGGTGGATGGCCAAGGCCCACGGTGCGTCCGCATCGCCGTTGTTGTAGGCGCTGATGTTCAGATGCAGGCCATCGTCGGCGAGGCTGTACGTCGCGGTCACCACGATGTCGAACGGATATCCCTCCATGTTGGGGGCGCGCCAGCTGAGGGTCACGGCATCCTCTTTAAGGGAGACAAGCTTCCAGAACGCGCGCTTGCCGTAGCCGTGGATGGCGTTGTGGCGCTCATGCTCGTCGATCGGCAGCGTGTAGGTCTTGCCTTCGAAGGTGTATTCGCCATTCTCGATGCGGTTCGGGAACGGGATGAGCAGCTGGCCGTGGCAGCAGGTCACCATGTCATCCGGACCGGGGGAGACGATGATGTCCTCGCCCTGGTAGGTCAGTTTGCGCAGCGTCGCGCCCAACTCGGTGACGACGGCATGGTAATCGCCATGCGAAATGGAAAATTGCTGTCCGGTGCGTGGCGGCAGATTGGTGCAGGTCATAAATCACTCCATAGTGTTGTCGACTGTGTTTCCGCTACTATGTTACCGCTCACGATGTGGTGGTGGATGCGTTTGTCGTGTGGAAATTCTGCGGATGAAGACGGCCGATGTCGATTGACGGCGCCCGTGCCTTAATATTGGTGATTGCTGTTGTGATGGATGGATACGATTGGAAGGCGGCTTGACATGGGCAAATGCATCGTGCTGGCGGATCCGCGCGGATTCTGCGCCGGCGTGGATAGGGCGATTCTGACGGTGCGGACGATTCTCAAATCCGCCGATACGCCACGTGCCGACGGATTGCCGCCGGTGTATGTGCGCCGCCAGATCGTGCACAACAAGCATGTCGTCGAGGATTTGGCCGCGCAGGGCGCGGTGTTCGTGCAGGAATTGGCTGAGATCCCCGATGCCGCCGCCGAAGCCGGCATCCCAATCGTATTTTCCGCCCACGGCGTGTCTCCGGCGGTCAAAGCCGAGGCCGCGGCGCGCGGCATGCATGTGGTCGATGCCACCTGCCCGCTGGTAAGCAAAGTGCATCGCGAGGTGCTGCGTTTTGTCAAGGAAGGTTACGAGATCATCTACATTGGGCATAAAGGCCACGATGAGGCTGTTGGCGTGGTGGAGGAGGCGCCGGAGCATGTGCATTTGATCGAGCATGCGTCCGACGTCGACTCGTTGGATTTCCAACCTGACACGAAACTGGTGCTGCTTACGCAGACCACGTTGAGCGTCGATGAGACCGCTGGCACGATCACCGCGCTCAAAGCGCGTTTCCCATGGCTTGGAATGCCGCCGAACTCCGATATCTGCTATGCCACGTCGAATCGTCAGGCGGCGGTCAAGCTCGTTGCCGAGCAAGCCGATTGCGTGGTGATTGTCGGCTCCGCGAATTCCTCGAATTCCGTGCGGTTGATGGAAGTCGCTCAGGAGGGACTTAACGCGCGGTACGCCTCAAAAACGGCTGTTGGCGCCGCTGGTCGCGCCCATCGTGTGGATGATGCTTCGGAACTTGACCCCGCATGGTTTGAAGGTGTCGAATCCGTGGGTATTTCCTCGGGTGCCTCCGTGCCGGACGAGCTGGTTTCCGGCGTGGTCGCAGCGTTGCAAGAACTTGGCTACCAGGATGTGAGCACCATCGAAACCATCAAGGAGAACATGCATTTCGTGCTTCCTGCGGAACTGCGCAAATAGCGCGAACCTTTCGCTTACGCAAGTGGGCGGTCGGAACATCGTGTTGTTCCGACCGCCCACTTATGTATTGGTGTGATGCATCGGCGTGTTTTTTACCAAGTGCCGATCGGCGCCGCTACCGCGTCGAGCACCTTGAGCAGATCGTTGGGATTGACGCCGACTGAGAAACCGCGTTTGCCGCCCGACAGCAGGATTTCGTCGTATTGCAGCGCGCTTTCGTCAAGCACCGTCTTGTGGCGTGTGCGCTGGCCAAGCGGGGAGATGCCGCCGACCACGTAGCCGGATTCGCGCATGGCGACCTTCGGATCGGCCATCGCCGCCTTCTTCGCGCCGACTGCCGCGGCCAGCGCCTTCAGATCCATATGTCCGCTGACCGGCACCACGCCGACCACGCGTTCGGAGCCGGTGTCCGCCATCAGCGTCTTGAACACCTGATGCTCGTCGAAACCGAGCTTGGTGGCGGCCTCAACCCCATAACCGTCATCCATGTGATCGTTCGAATGCGCGTATTCGTAGGTTTTGAACGGAACTCCGGCTTTTTCCAACTGCACGGTGGCCGGTGTGGAACCGGCGCCCTTCTCATGCTTTTTCTTTGCCATGCCGCCCATAATAAGCCTTCCACGTGTCCGTTGCGGCGTTTCGGATACGAAAAGGGGCTTCCGCCGAAGCGAAAGCCCCTTTGTCTGAGGTTCAGAGACGAACCGTGCGGATTACTCCGCGCCGATTCACTCGGAGATCTCGGCGAAGTACAGCAGGGTACGCACCATGTTGCAGGTGAAGCCGTACTCGTTGTCGTACCAGGAGACGGTGCGAGCCATGGTCAGGCCGTCAACGGTGTTGACATCGGTCTGGGTCGGATCGAACACGCCACCGTGGGTGTCGCCGATGATGTCGGAGGACACGATGCCATCCTCGTTGTAGCCGTAGAAGTCGGTGTCGGAGAAGGCGGCCTTGAAGGCGGCGTTGATCTCATCGGCGGTGACTTCCTTGTTCAGGACGGTGGTCAGCTCGGTGACGGAGCCATCCGGAACCTGGATGCGCTGGGCGTGGCCCTGCAGCTTGCCGTTCACGGACGGAACGACCTTGCCGATGGCCTTGGCGGCGCCAGTGGAATGAGGAATGGTGTTGATGGCGGCGGCGCGGTTGTTGCGAGCCTTCGGGAAGCGCGGGCCGTCGAGGATCATCTGGGTGCCGGTGTAGGCGTGGATGGTGGTCATGAAGCCAGCCTTGATGCCCCAGTTCTCGTCCAGCAGCTTGACCATGGCGGCCATGGAGTTGGTGGTGCAGGAGCCGGCGGACACGATCACGTCGGAAGCCTTGAGGGTCTCGTGGTTCACGCCGAACACGATGGTCGGGGTGGTCTCGTCCTTGGCCGGAGCGGAGATCAGGACCTTCTTGGCGCCAGCGTTGATGTGGGCCTGGGACTTCTCAGCGGAGGTGTAGAAGCCGGTGCACTCGAGCACGAACTCAACGCCGTCGTTCTTGACCCACGGGATGTTGTTGGCATCCTTCTCGGCGTAGACCTTGTATTCCTTGCCGTCGACCACGATGGAGTCGTCGGTGGAGGTGACCTCGACCGGGGTGCCATCGTCATGACGGAAGGTGCCGTGGGTGCTGTCGTACTTCAGCAGGTAGGCCAGCATGGACGGGGTGGTCAGATCGTTGATTGCAGCGACCTCAATGTCACCGGCCTGGCCGCCACGAGCCTGCAGCTCGAAGATACGGCGGAAAGCCAGACGACCGATACGACCAAAGCCGTTAATACCAATCTTAACTGTCATGTAATTCTCCCTTTAGGGTAGGCCACGCGTGTGCCAGGCACACTGAAGCCATTGTTTACCAACACCGTCCACTGTAGTGCGTCACCTGTACTTAGGGCAACGTTCCGAGGCGCGTGTTCCAAAATGCAGTGCGATTTTCAGTGAACGCTCACATGCATGTCCCGCATGCGTTCAACGGCCGCTTGGCTCGACCAGCGCGGAGGATACGTCCGTGTCCAATGCACCGAGATCTCCGGAGAAGCCATGCCATCGCGCCACGTGCGGCAGGGGAGCCTCGATGGGGAACGTGACGATGAGCGTGCCATGCTCCACCGTGATGCGGGACGGCCTGCCGGCAAGGAACTCGTTGCTCAGTCCGTTGACGCGCGTGCTGCTCATGTCGGCGTGGTGCAGCTCGTATTTCAATCCCGTTTCGCTTACGCCGGTCGAGATATCGCTGTGGGAGAACACGGAGACCATGCGTCCCGCAACGGCGTCGTCCGCCGGGAAATCGAGCGCGCCGTCGCAGATCGCGGTGACGATCGATCCGTCGCCGTGCAGGTAGCCGGTCGCGCCACGGTCGGCCAGTAGCGCCATAAGCTGGATATTGGAAATCGTATGGTCGATTCGTCCGCCGAGCGCGCCGTATATGTGGAACGTGCGCGCGCCGCGCAGCCAGCCGATCTTCAAAGCCGACAGCAGGTCGGGATCGTCCTTTTCCGAAGGCAATGCGATGGTGCGGTCGTTTTGCGTGGGGCGGTCGCCGGTAATCGAATCGAAGTCGCCGACCACGAAATCGGCGTCGATGCCGAAGGCACGGGCGTGGTCGAGGCCGCCGTCCGCGGCGACGACGAAGGCGTCATCCGGAATCGCAGGGGTCTCATCGTAATAATCGCCTGCGCCGAAGATCACGCAGGTGCGGGCATCGTGGAAATCCATACCCGGTAGTGTAGCCGTGACGGACGAAAGGAAAGAATCGTCATTTTCATGGCTATGCGGCATACCTAAAATGTCTGAAACCTGTGGAGATTGTCACGCATGAATCGGTTCGGAGGCGCGGCGGCGGTTTTTCGACATGCGGATGCTGGTACACTGACACCGAGTTTGTTTTGAAGGGATTGCAGATAATGTGCGGAATTGCTGGTTTCGTCAACGATATGCCCATTGACGTGAAATGCCCGGTCCTCCAACGTATGACCGACATGATCGCGCATCGCGGGCCGGACAGCGAAGGCCATTACATCGACGAGCATGCGGCGCTCGGCCATCGAAGGCTCAGCATCATCGACCTCGGCGGCGGCCAGCAGCCCATCTACAACGAGGATGGTTCGAAGGTCATCACCTTCAACGGCGAGATCTACAACTATCAGACGCTGCGTGAGGAATTGATCGCGGCCGGACACACCTTCACCACCAAAAGCGACACCGAGGTGCTGCTGCACGGCTATGAGCAGTGGGGTGTGGATTTGCTGCAGCGCGTACGTGGCATGTTCACTTTCGTGATCTGGGACAAGAACAAGCAGGAGCTGTTCGGCGCGCGCGACCATTTCGGCATCAAGCCCTTCTACTATGCGAAGATGAACGGCACGTTCATGTACGCGTCGGAGATCAAGAGCCTGTTGCGCCACCCCGATTTCGTCAAGGAGCTCAACGCCGAGGCGTTGAAGCCGTATATGACCTTCCAGTATCCGGCGATCGGTGAGACCTTCTTCAAAGGCGTCTACAAGCTGCCGGAAGGGCACTATTTCACGTACCGGGATGGCAAGATGGACATCCACCGGTATTACGACGAGGATTTCCGCGAAGGCAAGCAGAAGCTGGGCGAGCTGGTGAACTCGATCGACCAGACGGTGTGCGATTCCGTCAAGGCGCACCAGATCGCCGATGTGGAGGTCGGCTCCTTCCTGTCGAGCGGTGTCGACTCCAGCTACGTCGCCGCCGTGGCGCGTCCGCAGCACACGTATTCGATCGGTTTCGGCAAAGGCACGTACAACGAATCGCAGCAGGCCGGCGAACTGGCGGAACTGCTCAAACTGAACAACACCGCCGAGTCGTTGACCGACGAGGAGGCGTTCGCCGCGTTCCCGCGCATCCAATGGCATCTCGACGAGCCGGACTCCAATCCGAGCTGCGTGCCGCTGTACTTCCTGTCCGCATTGGCCGCCAAAGACGTGAAGGTGGTGCTGAGCGGCGAAGGCGCCGACGAGTTGTTCGCCGGATACATCGACTACGGCGTGCACACCAAATTCAAGCCCATCAAGGTGGTGACTCGCTGGCTCACGCATCTGCCAGCCGGCGCGCGCAAGGCGATCGCCCGGTTCTGCAAGGGCAAGACCTTCCCGGGCGCATGGCATCTGTACGCCAATCTTGCGCCGGCCGAGGAAAGCTTCATCGGACAGGCACGTGTGTTTGAGGAATCGCAGTCCGAACAGCTGCTCAAGCCTGAATACCGCAAGGCGCCGAGCGTGCAAAGCATCGTCGACAAGACGTATGCGCGTGTGGAAGGCAAGGGTCTGAGCGAACTGAAGAAGAAGCAGTACCTTGACATGCATCAGTGGATGCCGGGTGACATTCTGCTCAAGGCCGACAAGATGACCATGGCGCATTCGCTGGAATTGCGTGTGCCGCTGCTCGACAAGGAGCTCATGAGCGTGGCCGAGCAGGTGCCGACCAAGTACCTCATCACCGACGAGAACACGAAATACGCGTTCCGCCAGGCGGCGGGACGTCATCTGCCCAAGGAATGGTACGACCGTGAGAAGCTCGGCTTCCCGGTGCCGATCAAGAAGTGGCTGCGTGAGGAGAAGTTCTACAAGTACGTCCGTTCCGTGTTCGAACGCGATTACGTCAGCCAGTTCTTCGACCAGGACGCGCTGCTGAAGATGATCGATGACAACTATGCCGGCAAAACCGACGATCGCCGCAAGATCTGGACCGTGTACTCGTTCCTGACGTGGTACGACGTCTACTTCGTGCACGACGGCGAGAAGCCGGACGTCATCGCCATCGCCTGACGACGGATGCCGTCCGAATGGTGACGAACACCCCGGGACCGGTGCGACACGCGCTGGTCCCGGGGTGTGGTATTATCTACAAGGCTTGAGAAATCAAGAAAGCGGGATATCCCCACCTGGAAGCCTTTCAGGGCCTCGGGTTCAGGCAGATGCCTTCCACCGGTCGTCTCGGTGAGATATGTAAGCCGCTCTTACGGGTTTACGGCGCGTTGTGATGCGTTTTGGCATGCCTTGAACAATCGAGACTTTGGAAAACTGCCAATCAAAGGATGTTCCGTTGCATGGAATATGAGGATTGGAGTCATCATCAGCGACGAACCACGCATTAACGACGAGATTCGCGTCTCCCAGGTGCGTCTGATCGGCCCGAACGGCGAGCAGGTGGGAGTCATCGCGACTTCCGTCGCACTGAACCTGGCAAAGGAAGCGAACCTCGATCTCGTCGAGGTGGCGCCCAACGCGAAGCCTCCGGTCGCCAAGCTCATCGATTACGGCAAGTACAAGTACAACGAGAAGATCAAGGCTCGTGAGGCCCGCCGCAACCAGAGCACCGCGGAAATCAAGGAAATTCGCTTCCGTCTGAAGATCGACGACCATGACTTCGAGGTCAAGAAAGGCCATGTGGTGCGCTTCCTGAACGGCGGAGACAAGGTCAAGGTCACCATCATGCTGCGCGGTCGTGAACAGTCCCGACCGATCGGCGGCGTCGAGTTGCTGCAGCGTCTCGCCAGCGAAGTGGAGGAATACGGCACCGTCGAATTCGCTCCGAAGCAGGAAGGCCGCAACATCATCATGACGCTCGCGCCGAAGGGCAAGAAGGTCCATACCCAGTCCGAGCAGCGTCGTCGTGGCGATCAGTCCCGTGCCGAGCGCCAGGCTCGTCAGGCGGCTCGTCTGGCGGCCAAGCAGGAGGCCCAGGCAGCGGCCGCAGCCGCAGCCAAGGCAGCCGTGGCATCCGACAAACCGAAGACTTCCGAAACGAAGTAACAAACAAGGAGGGCAGCAATGCCGAAGATGAAAACTAATTCCGCCGCTTCCAAGCGCGTCCGCGTGACCGGTTCCGGCAAGCTGATGCACGCCGGCTCCGCAATGCGCCACAACCTCGAGCACAAGTCCGCTCGTAAGCGCCGTGAGCTGAAGGCCGACGGTGTTCTGGCCACTTCCCAGAGCAAGAACATGAAGAAGCTGCTCGGTCGCTGAGCATAGCGAGAGCTTAGAAACAAAGACTTAATAGAAAGCTGAGGAATCAAATATGGCACGTGTCAAGCGCGCAGTAAACGCCCACAAGAAGCGTCGCGTCGTTCTCGAGAGGGCTTCCGGCTACCGCGGCCAGCGCTCCCGCCTGTACCGTAAGGCCAAGGAGCAGCTGCTGCACTCCTTTACCTACAACTTCCGCGACCGCAAGGCTCGCAAGGGCGACTTCCGCAAGCTGTGGATCCAGCGCATCAACGCTGCCGTCCGCGCCGAAGGCATCACCTACAACCGCTTCATCCAGGGCCTGCACCTTGCCGGCATCGAGCTGGATCGTCGCGCTCTCGCCGAGCTGGCCGTCTCCGATCCGGAGGCTTTCAAGGCCATCGTCGAGCAGGCCAAGGCCGCTCTTCCGGCTGACGTGAACGCTCCGAAGGAAGCCTGAGTTTCCCCGACGGTTCACCTGTGAACTTCAGAACCCCCGATCCGGCAAACGGACGGGGGTTCTTGCGTATCGCGTTCCCCATACCGGATACTTTGAATAGACTTTCCGGAATGTTGATTTCCATCCAATGACGGCTTCCACTTGGAACGAACGTCCTTGGAATCCTCCATGCGGGCAACGCGTTCCGTACGGGAGCGTGACGGAACGGACACGACAAATGATGACGATGCAAACGGAGGACCACGATGACGGATATCGAACGCTTGATTGATCAGTTCCTCGCGTACATCGACGTGGAACGAGGACTTGCGAAAGCCACGGTGCGCGCATATGACTCGGACCTGCGCAAATACAACGGCTGGCTTGCGACGCAAGGCATTCAAGACCTTAATGCAGTGACCACGCAGGACGTGGAACGATACATCGCCTTTCTTGGCGATTCCGGAGAATCCGCGCGCAGCAAGGCACGAAGACTGGCCAGCATCCATGCATTCCATCGCTTCGCACTGAACGAACATGTGGTGTCCAATGACGTTGCGGCACAGGTCAAGGCTCCCAAAGGCGCGACGACGCTGCCTGACGTGCTCACTGTGGACGAGGTGGCCAGTTTGCTGGACGCGATCCCCGTCTCGCAGAATCGGCCTCAATCCGAAGGCATGGAGGACATGCCCGATGATCCCGCGATGCTGCGCGACAAGGCGTTGCTGGAATTCATGTACGCCACCGGAGCCCGCGTGTCGGAAGCGTGCGGCGCGAATCTTGACGATGTCGACTTGGAATCGAACGTTGCGAGATTGATGGGCAAAGGCTCCAAACAACGTCTGGTGCCGGTCGGCAGTTACGCATGTGAGGCGATCGCAAGATACCTCAAAAACGGACGGCCGCAGCTCGAGTCGAAGGCGAAAGGGCCCACCGAACGACGCGCGTTGTTCCTCAACAAGCGCGGCAAACGACTGTCAAGGCAATCGGTGTGGGAGATCATCCGTGCGGCCGGGGAACGCGCGCATATCGACAAGCCCCTGCATCCGCACACATTGCGCCATTCCTTCGCCACGCATCTGATCCAAGGCGGGGCCGACGTGCGCACCGTGCAGGAACTGCTGGGTCACGCGAGCGTCACCACCACGCAGATCTACACGCATGTAAGCCCGGAGAACCTCATCGAGACATATCTGACCTCGCATCCAAGGGCAAGATAGCATGAGATGCATGTGTTGCTGCCGTTTCTGACGGCGATGATGGGCTAGCATGGAAACAGTGGAATTTTTGACACGAGGATGTTGGTAAGGTAAACGGTATGCCTACGGATTTGCTTGGACGTGATTATGAGACGTTTCCCGCACCGGAGCCGCTGCAGACGCACGGTCCGGCAAGGGTCATCGCCATGTGCAACCAGAAGGGTGGCGTCGGCAAGACCACCAGTTCCATCAATATCGGCGGCGCGCTAAGCCAATACGGCAGGCGCGTGCTGATCGTCGACTTCGATCCGCAAGGCGCCGCCACGGTGGGTCTCGGCATCAACGCCAACGCGGTGGAGGACACCGTGTACACGGCGTTGTTCAATCCGCGCATGGACGTGCACAGCGTGATTCACCACACCGATTTCGAGAATCTCGACATTATGCCGGCCAACATCGATCTGTCCGCCGCCGAAGTGCAACTGGTCACCGAAGTGGGACGTGAGCAGGTGCTTGCCGGTGTGCTGCGCCAGGTCAAGGACGAGTACGACGTGATCATCATCGACTGCCAGCCATCGTTGGGCCTGCTGACGGTGAACGCGTTGACCGCGGCCGACGGTGTGATCATTCCGGTCGCTGCCGAATTCTTCGCGCTGCGTGGCGTGGCGCTGCTCATGCAATCCATCGAGAAGGTGCAGTCGCGCATCAATCCGAGCCTTGAAGTGTATGGCGTGCTGGTCACCATGTACACCCGTACCCTGCATTGCGAGGAGGTGTTGCAGCGTATCTACGAGGCGTTCCAAGGCAAGGTGTTCCATTCCGTGATTTCGCGTTCCATCAAGCTGCCGGATTCCACGGTGGCGGCCGCGCCGATCACCATCTACGCGCCGAACCACAAGACGGCGAAGGAATACCGTGAAGTGGCCCGCGAGCTGATCGCCAACGACATCGTGGCCTGAACTTTGCAAGAGCCCCGTTGGGGGCTCTTGGTGTTTATGAGCGACTCGACACACTTATAGTCATGTTGACTATAAGTGTTAGACTCCTTTCCTGTAAGCAATTCGAAGTATTGGAAGAGGCCATCAATTGATCATGGGCAATGTCTCGGAACGGCGCAAGCAGCCTCCGCAGGTCGGCGTATCCGTGGTGATTCTGGCTTTGGGACCGGTTCCGCAGTCAGATGTGGGCGCTGGTGCCGCTTCGTCCGGCATGGGCTCCACCCTGTGGATGCCGCTGGTCAAACGCGTCCGTCAGCCTTTTTTGGGGCAATGGGCGTTGCCGGGAGGCGGTCTGAGGGCCGACCATTCATTGGAACAGTCGGCGTATGCCGCACTGGAATCGACGACGTCGCTGCATCCGAAATATCTTGAGCAGCTTTACACGTTCGGCGATCCGGCACGTTCGCATGGCGGTCTGCCGATGGTGTCCATCGTGTACTGGGCCCTGGTGGGCGAGGCCGATGGACGAATCGACTTCGCCGGAGGGGACAACGTCAAGTGGTTCCCCGTCAACCATCTTCCGGAACTTGCGTTCGACCATCGCACCATCGTCGAATACGCCATGAACCGGCTTCGCGGCAAAATCGAATCGCCTGACATCGCCACCCGATTGGTGGGCGAGCGATTCACGTTGAGCCAACTGCATGACGTGTACGAGGCGATTGCCGGACAGCGTATCGATTTGGCGAATTTCCGCCGTAAAATGCTTGCTTCCGGACTGTTGGAAGACACCGGTGAGAAACTGCGGATCGGCCGTAACAGGCCGGCGGCGGTCTACCGGTACAGCCGGAAGCCGGGAACGGATTTGTGGACCGAAGCCGGAACGGCATCCGAATCGGACGACACTCGAATTGCTTTCCAGGATGACGACGCGTTATCCGCATTGATGACGGCGTGATCGCCTGCCATCGTCGGGCTTGAACGAGCTCACGACACAATAGGAAAACAATGATAAAGGGGTGTTGATGTCCGCATCGCAACAAACCGTCGGGGGAGAGGTCTCGCTGACTCGCAACGAGCGTCTTGACCGACTGCCGTTCAACAAGGCGCACAGGAAGCTGTTGGTGGCTTCGGGTATTGGATGGGCGTTCGACGCGATGGACGTTGGTCTGGTGTCGTTCGTCGTGGCCGCCATCGCGGCTGACCCGCATTTCAATCTGACGCCGACCGAGAAAAGCTGGGTGCTGTCCATCGGTTTCGTCGGAATGGCGATCGGCGCCGCGCTTGGCGGCTTCGTGGCCGACCGCGTTGGCCGCAAGACGGTCTTCTCCGCGACGCTGGTGATTTTCGGCCTGGCCAATGGCGGTATGGCGTTGTCATGGTCGCTGGCGGCTCTGCTGATCGCTCGACTGGTCATCGGCCTCGGCCTGGGCGCCGAGCTGCCGGTCGCCTCCACATTGGTCTCGGAATTCTCTCCGACCAAACAACGCGGCCGTATGACGGTGTTGCTGGAATCCTTCTGGGCAATCGGCTGGATCATCGCCGCCTGCATCGGCTATTTCGTCATTCCTAACACCGGCGATTGGGGATGGCGCTGGGCGCTGCTCATCGGAGCATTGCCGCTGCTGTACGCCATCGTGACGCGCATTCATATCCCTGAGTCCGTGCGATTCCTCGAATCCAAGGGACGTGAGGATGAGGCCGAGCAGGCCGTGCGCTACTTCGAACAGGCCGGAGGCGTCGAACCGGTCGCATCCCCGAAGGGTGAGCCGCTGCCGAAGATCAAAACCCGCGAGCTGTTCGGCAAGAAGTATCTTGCGCGCACCGCAGCCATCTGGGCCACATGGTTCTTCGTGAACTTCTCCTACTACGGCGCGTTCACGTGGATGCCGTCTCTGCTGGCCGACCAGTTCGGTTCGCTGACCAAGTCGTTCGGCTACACGCTCGCCATCGCCATCGCACAGCTGCCCGGCTACTTCCTCGCGGCATGGCTGGTGGAGATCTGGGGCCGCAGGAAGACCCTGAGCGTGTTCCTCGCCGTGTCCGCCGTGGCAGCGTTCGCCTTCTCCCAAGCCGGTTCCGTGGCCGCTGTGCTGGGCTTCGGCATGCTGCTGTCCGCGTCCAACCTTGGCGCTTGGGGCGTGTTGTACGCGGTGACTCCGGAAATCTATCCGACGCGTCTGCGTGGCGCCGCCTCCGGTGCCGCCGCGGCTTGCGGTCGTGTGGCCGCGATCATCGCGCCGCTGCTGATGCCATGGTTCCTGACCTTGTCCGGTGGCAACAAGGCCGTGGCGTTCATCGTTTTCGCCGTGGCGTTCATTCTCGCCTGCGTGGCGGCCCTGTGCCTGCCTGAACGCACTGGCAAGGAGCTTGAGGATTAAGGTCCGCGCGTCTCTTCGCGCGATTGACGGCGGGCCTGTCGGCATGATCTGACAGGTCCGCCGTTTTCCATGTGTCGTAATGCTTCGCTAGAATTGGCTCGGTTTGTGTGTAAGTACGGATTTTTAAGTACCGATAGCATGTACGTACCGAACGTTTACGTAAGAAAACAGCAACACTAAGAGAGGTTTCGATGGCGGTTCGCGGCGATATCCGAAATGTAGCGATTGTGGCACACGTCGATCACGGTAAGACCACCCTGGTCAACGCGATGCTGGCCCAGTCCCACGTGTTCAACGAGCGTGAGGAAGTCCCGGACCGTGTGATGGATTCCAACGATCTGGAACGCGAGAAGGGCATCACCATCCTCGCCAAGAACACCGCGGTGCAGTACACCGGCCCGCTGGCCGCCAAGTACGGCCATCCGGAAGGCATCACCCTCAACATCATCGATACCCCTGGCCACGCCGATTTCGGTGGCGAGGTGGAGCGCGGCATCTCCATGGTCGATGGCGTCGTGCTGCTCGTCGACGCTTCCGAAGGCCCGCTGCCGCAGACCCGTTTCGTGCTGCGCAAGGCCCTCGAAGCCAAGCTTCCGGTCATCCTGTGCGTGAACAAGACCGACCGCCCGGACGCCCGAATCTCCGAAGTCGTCGGCGAATCCTCCGACCTGCTGCTCGGCCTGGCCCAGGACGTCATCGAGGAAGGCATCGACCTCGATGAGGATTCCCTCTTCGACCTTCCGGTCATCTACTGCGCCGCCAAGGCCGGTTACGCTTCCGAAAACCAGCCGGAAAACGGCGGCCTGCCGGACAACGACAACCTCGAGCCGCTGTTCGAGGCCATCATCAAGAACATTCCGGCTCCGGAATACGAGGAAGGCGCGCCGCTGCAGGCCCACGTCGCCAACATTGACTCCTCCGACTTCCTCGGCCGACTCGGTCTGGTCCGCATCTACAACGGCACCCTTGAGAAGGGCAAGACCTACGGTCTGTCCCGTGTGGACGGCTCCATCGAGAACTTCCGCGTGTCCGAGCTGCTGCGTACGCAGGGCCTGGAGCGCACCCCGGTCGAATCCGCAGGCCCTGGCGACATCGTCGCCGTCGCCGGCGTGAACGACATCATGATCGGCGAGACCATCGTCGACCCGGACGATCCGCGTCCGCTGCCGCTTATCCACGTTGACGACCCGGCCATCTCCATGACCTTCGGCATCAACGATTCCCCGCTTGCCGGCACCGAAGGCAAGGACCACAAGCTCACCGCCCGCATGATCAAGGACCGCCTCGATCGCGAGCTCATCGGCAACGTGTCCATCAAGGTGCTGCCGACTGACCGTCCGGACGCTTGGGAAGTGCAGGGCCGTGGCGAACTCGCACTGGCCGTGCTTGCCGAGCAGATGCGCCGTGAAGGCTTCGAGCTGACCGTCGGCCGTCCGCAGGTGGTCACCAAGACCATCGACGGCGTGGTCAACGAGCCGATGGAAAACACCACCATCGACGTGCCGGAAGAGTACATGGGCGCCGTCACCCAGCTGCTCGCCGACCGCAAGGGCCGCATGGACAACATGACCAACCACGGCACCGGCTGGGTCCGTCTGCAGTTCACCGTGCCCTCCCGTGGTCTGATCGGTTTCCGCACCGCGTTGCTGTCCGCCACCCGCGGCACCGGCATCGCCTCCTCCATCTCCGCTGGCTACGCTCCGTGGGCCGGCCAGATCGTGACCCGCCAGAACGGCTCCATGGTCTGCGACCGTCAGGGCATCGCCACTCCGTACGCCATGCAGCGTCTGCAGGCACGTGGCAACTTCTTCGTCGAGCCGCAGTCCCCGGTGTACGAGGGCCAGGTCGTCGGCATCAACAACAAGCCGGACGAGCTGGATGTGAACATCACGCTGGCCAAGCACATGACCAACATGCGTTCCGCCACCGCAGACGTGCTGGAAACCCTGACCCCGCCGATCAAGATGAGCCTCGAAGAGTCCCTGGACTTTGCCAACGAGGACGAGTGCGTGGAAGTCACCCCGGAATCCATCCGCGTGCGCAAGATCATTCTGAGCCGTGAGGATTGGTACAAGTGGCGCGCCAAGCAGCGTCGCCAGAACAACGCTCAGAATAACAAGTGATTCTTCGCATTGTTTTGGCGCTTCGCGGGCACGGTAGTGTGTTCCGCTAGTGCGCTAAACGCTTAAGAAAGGCAAGAGATGTCGGCGGTTTTCCGCGTATCTCTTGCCTTTCTTGCTGTTTTGTAAGGAACGTAGGGCATAGTGGAAGACATGACGCAACGCACGCAGGAAACACAGCCGGAACCGCAATCGCAATCACAGGACGGCATCGACCGCAGGCTGCTGCCGTGGTCGCATCGTCTACCGGTATGGGCGCGGTTTTTGGTTGACCTGCTCGCCGGTGCCGTCGTCGGCGTGATCGGCACGATGGCGCACCGCATGGGCGCGTCGGCGAATATTCCCTACGGTCTTGTGATCGCATATGCTCTGGTCATCATCTCGACATGGTCGGCGCGTTCACGTGATGGCGTATCGGGCCTCGCATTGCATCTGATCAGTTCGTCACTGGTGGTCTGGACCGTCATGGCCGGTTACGGTCCGGGCGGGGACGCCATGATTCCCGTCGGATTCGGCGAGACGGCGACGTTGCCGTATTTCAGCAACAACGCCGGCTATTTCTGGCTATACGGCGTGGTGCTGATTCCATTGATCATGCTGGCGCTGCCCAAAAGCTGGTTCACGATGCCGCCGCGCACTGAGGATGACTCCACGGAATATGACCAGAACGAATCGTCTGAACCGGACCATGACACCGCCCAACCGGTGGACTAGACCCCTCCACAGCCTCGCGAATGCGCTAAGGTGCTTAGGATGACCCGCAACAAGGAGGCACAGGCGGCAATGAGCGCACGCAAGCTGTTCTATCTGGGGCCACAAGGCACCTTCACCCATCAGGCGGCCGTCAATGCCGCCCAAGAGTTGGCACGGCTCGAACCGCAAGGCTTCGACCTGATGCCCATGGACGATGTGCCGCAGATTCTCGACGCCGCACAGCACGGCGACGGCTGGGGAATCGTGGCCTGGGAGAACAACGTCGAAGGGTACGTGGTGCCCAACCTCGACGCGCTGATCGACGCGAAGGACCTTGTCGGATTCGCACGCGTCGGTGTGAACGTCGAATTCGACGCATACGTGGCGCAAGGAGCCGATCCAGCCGAAGCGCGCATCGCCACAGCCCATCCGCACGGTCTCGCGCAATGCAAACGATTCATCGCCGAACATCGGCTCTCCACACAGCCGGCCACATCCAACGCGGCGGCCTGCCGGGACCTTATCCCAGGTGAAATCGCCTTCGGTCCCGCCATCTGCGGCGAACTGTACGACATCACCCGCATCGGCACCGCCATCCAGGACTACCAAGGAGCCGCCACCGACTTCCTCGTGCTCGCGCCACGCGCCGAAGTCGCACGGCTGCTCGCTAAACCACGCGCCGAAGCTAACGTCGAATACGAATCGGTATTGACGCTCATCCCGCTCGTCACCGGCTCAGGCGTGCTCGCCAACCTGCTCGACGTGTTCCGTGACGCGGGACTGAACATGACCAGCTTCATCTCACGGCCCATCAAAGGACGCACCGGCACATACAGCTTCATCGTCACCCTCGACGCCGCCCCTTGGGAGGAACGTTTCCGCGACGCGCTTGTGGAAATCGCAGAACATGGCGACTGGGCCAAAACACTCGCCGTCTACCCTCGCAGGGAACGCCCCAACCCGCCCGTCACCTCATGGATGCTGCCGCAAGGCGGCGTACGACTCGACGACAGCCACCTGCCGGACGATTGGCAGAACGACGAAACCGTCAGAAGGGAGCTGATGTGGTGAAGCCACGCATCGCAATCGTAGGACTCGGCCTCATCGGAGGATCACTGGCACGCCGACTCGTCAACGCCGGCTGCGAAGTGACCGCATGGAACCACAACGACCGCCCCTACGCCACCGCCGAAGCCGACGGCATCATCTGCAAACCCACCTTGGCGGCACTCGCCGAAACCAAACCGAACGTGCTCGTACTGTGCAACCCGCTCAAGGCCATGCCCGAAATCCTCGGCGCATTGAAACCATTGATCGACACGGAAACAACCACGCTCACCGACGTGGGCAGCGTCAAAGGCATGGTCCGCGACCAAGTCAAAGCCATTGGTCTTGACGGCTGCTACGTCGGAGCACACCCGATGGCCGGAAACGAACTGTCCGGCTGGGAGGCATCCGACCCGACACTCTATGACGACGCGCTCTGGGCCATCACCGTCGACGAACACACCGAATACCGCCGGTTCCGCGCCGTGGCCGACATGATCGTGAACCGTTGCGGCAATCGGCTCATCGTACTTGACGACGCCACCCATGACCGTTGCGCCGCGCTCATCTCACATATGCCTCACGTCATCGCCACCGCCATGATCAACGAGCTGGTGGCCAACCCGAACCGCAACATCGCGGCCGCGCTCGCAGCCGGGTCCTGGCGTGACATGACGCGCGTGGCGCTGACCGATCCGAACCGCACACGTGCCATGGTGAGGAGGACGCGGCCAACGTGGAGACCTTGCTACGCAACATGGCTAACCGATTGACGTTGGTGGCCAACGTGCTGCATGACATGGCCGATACCGGCGTGCGCCCCACGGAAGGCGACGTGAAGCAAATGGATCGTTTCTTCGCCCAAGGCCAACCGTTCCGCGACTACAAGGCCGCCAGCAGGCAGCCGGAGTACGCCGAACATTGCGCGACGGTCGAACTGTCGATTCCCGAAAACGATTGGCAGCGCACGCTGCTGGAATCCGCCCGCAGAGGCGAGCATATCGTGCGATTCGACGGCGAGCGTACCGCGATCGCGCAGGCGCGTTCCGTGGTCTGACGACTGACGCCATCGCTATGCAAAAGCGCCGCAATCGCAGAAAATCAGTGCGATTGCGGCGCTCTTGTCTTTGCGCGCGGTAGGGGGAGGTATGCGACTACGGACGTGGCCGAGTCATGGAACGTTCCGGCACCGGCTTGATCGTCACGATTTCGTCGGCGGGAATCGTGACACGCTGCTCGGGACGTGAGCCGTTCGCCGCCGCATCGCGCGTCATCTCCAGTTTCTGACCGTCCCACGAACGCACGTGGCCTACGTAATCGCGGAACTTCATACGATGATCGGTAGGATCGACGCCTTCCAAGGTGCGCACCACGATGCGAGCTCCTACTGGAATCTCATTGGGAATAGGCATTGCTGCCTCCTTTCGATGTTCCGCTCCAACTGTCTCACTCGCTCGCCACGGCGTCAAGGACCGGCTGCTTCAACGCGCGGGAGGCGGGGGAGATGCTGGACACCAGACCGACCACAATCGACAGCAGCAGGAACACGAGCAGCTGCAACCACGGAATCGCCAGCGTCTCCAAACCTTCGGACGCGTAGACCGCACGAATCACCACTCCCGCGGCGACGCCGACGATCAAACCCAACACCGTGCCGAACACGGAGATGATCGCCGCTTCGATGCCAAGCATGCCACGCACCTGGCCACGTGACGTGCCGATGGCACGGAGCAGACCAATCTCCTTGGTGCGTTCCGACACGCTCAACGCCAGCGTGTTCACGATGCCGAAAATGGAGATAATGATGGACAACGCCAGCAACGCGTACAGGACCATGAGCATCTGATCGATCATCGAACTCATCGTGGACTTGTACTCGTCACGATCGAACACGACGATTGTATAGTATTTCTTGATTGTTTTCTTCAGGGCCTTCTTGACTTGGGCCGTGTCGACGCCCCGCTTGTCCGTGACGAACGCCTGCATGACGAACATGGTCTGCTTGTTGCCGATCTGCTCGGCCAAATCGTCGTTGACGATCGCGAAATCGCGGTATACGGAATTCGACACGATCGCGCCGATGGTCAGCGTCTTTCCGGTGGTGACCTTCTTCGTCTTGACCAGCGTTTTCGGATCGACGTTCTTGGCGTCGTTCGTGTACTGTTCGATTTCCGAAGCCTTGGCCTGCGCTCCTGTCAAGTCGCCGGATGCGGCCAATTGCTGGGCCTGCGACTGCAATTCCTGCACATGTGCCTGCACCTTGGCCTGGTAATCGGCCTGCGCCTTGGCTGTGGCCTCCTTGTCTACCACGATGTTCTCGGCCGTGGCCTTGACCTTCTGACCCACATGCCATCCACGATCGTCGGCAATGGTCTTGCCAACGAGCAGCTTGCCATCCTTCAACGCGGCAGCGGCATCACCTTCGGTGGTTTCGGCGGCGAAGATCTTGGTGAACAGTTCCGGCTGTGTGGCGAACGTGAACCCGTTGATGGCTTTGCCGTCATATTTCACACCAAGCACCACACGGTTCGACACCACATGATTCACGCCATCGACCTTTTTGATGTCTTTGATGGCCTGGTCGGGAATCTGCCCGGCCGAAGCCGAAGATACGGCGAAATCGGCTTTGAGCCCGGTATCCACCAGCGAATTGACCGAAGCCTTCGCCGACGTGGCCACCACGCCCAGACAGCTGACAATCGCCACTCCCACGAACAGGGCGGCTGCGGTGTTGGACGTGCGACGTTTCGAACGAGAAATGTTACGTTGCGCGAGACGCCCAGTCACGGTGAAGACCTTCGATGGCAGCCAGCCGAGCACCGCGCCCGCGGTGGACACGTATGCCGGTCCCGCCACAATCACGCCGATCACGGCCAGCGCCGCGCCAATACCGAGCGGCCAGCCGACAGCGATACTGTTGAGCGCCTTCCACGGCGTCGGACCGCCGTCACCATCCGCGGCGGCCAAAGCGTAGGTGAAACCCCAGCTCAGGAAGCCCAACAGCACCATGACGGTGCCGAGGATGCCACGTGCGAGGACAGACTTTTCCGGATTGACGGTTTCGTTCATCGCCTGAATCGGCGGGGCCAGCGCCGCATTTCGCGCCGGCAGGGCCGCACCGATCAACGTCACCACAATGCCGACCACAAGGCCGACGAGCATGTCGGAAACGGTCGGATTGGTGGCGCCGGTCAATGGCATACCCATATTCGCCAAACCGGATGCGATGAGTTTGACCATGCCCCAGCCGAGCCCGATGCCTGCGAGCGAACCTACCAGGCCCAGCAACAGAGCTTGCACGATCACCGTGGAGAACACTTGCAGGGGAGAAGCGCCGATGGAACGCAGCAGCGCATAGCCGCGCATCGACTCGCGCACGATCATGGAGAACGTGTTGGCGATGATGAACGAGCCGACAAACAATGCGATCACCGCGAAAATCAGAATAAGCGGTTGGATGAAGCCGAGCGCGTCCTGCGTGGATTTGGTTGATTCGTCACGGTATTCGTCACCGGTGATGGCATGCGCCTTCGCCGATCTCGGCAGCGCCTTGTTGATACGGTCCGCCAGCTGCTGCTGCGCGTTGTCGTCAAGCGGCGTGGTCTTATTGCCGTAGACGCTGATCAACGCAGTCTTGTCCGGATCGTCCGATTGCTTGTTCGCCTGTTCCTTGGCCGTCGCGGGATCGATGGCGATGATGATGGCGCCTGCCTGGCTGGCATCGGTGGTGAAGATGCCGCTGACGGTCACCTTATGAGCGCCGTCCGGATAGACGATTTTCGTCTTATCGCCGACCTTCAGACCCGACTGTTCGGCGGCGAAGGAATGAAGGGCGATCTCATCGCCGTTCTTCGGCCACGTGCCGGTCGTGAACTTGGCGGACCGCCACGGCGACGACTTGCCCATGCCTTCATGGCGAGCGTCGGAGACCCCCATGGTGGTACCGCATCGCCATGTTTGTCGAGCAGCACTACGCCGGACAGCATGTGCACGACGCGTGCCAAGGAAACACCGTCGACCTTGGCTATCGTACCCGCCAGATCGACGTCGACATCGTTGTAGCTTTTCGTCGATCCCATCGACATCGCCGACGAATCTTTTTTCTTCTCCTGCGAACCGCGCACGTACACGTCATGGTCCGCATTGGTGGACATCATCTGTGAAACCTGGTTGTTGAGCATTTCGCGGAAACAGAACGAGCCGACCACGAAACTCACGCCGAGCGCGATGGCCACAATCGACATGATGAAACGGCCGAAATGGCTGCGCGCGTCGCGCAATCCTATGCGAATCATGCCTGCGAGTCCTCCGTCACGGTCGGAACGGCGGTGGAGGCGGCGTACTTGGAAACATCGTCGATGTCGTCGTCGCCGGCGAACACCTCAAGAATCTCGTTGTACGTCGGATGCTGCATGTCGCGGGTGATGTTGCCGTCGGCGAGCACCAGCACACGGTCCGCGAAGGAGGCCGCACGCGGATCGTGGGTGACCATGACGATCGACTGGCCGTAGTCGCGTACCGAATCGCGCAGGAAGCCAAGCACTTCACGGCTGGAACGCGAGTCGAGGTTGCCGGTCGGCTCGTCGGCGAAGATCACGGACGGTCGTGCCATGATGGCGCGGGCGCAGGCCACGCGCTGCTGCTGGCCGCCGGACAGCTGGCTTGGACGGTGCGTGAGCCGCTTCTCCAGACCGACCACCTTGACCACTTGGTTGAACCAGTCGCGGTCGATCGGACGTTTCGCTATCTGCAACGGCAGCAGGATGTTCTCCTCGGCGGACAGCGTCGGCACCAGATTGAACGACTGGAAAATGAACCCGATCTGTTCGCGGCGCAGATCCGTCAGCTGCTTCTGGTTCATGGAGGAGACCTCGAGGCCCTCCACCATCACCTTGCCGGACGAAGGGGCGTCGAGTCCGGCCATGCAATGCATGAGCGTGGACTTGCCGGAACCGGAAGGGCCCATGATGGCGGTCATTTCACCGCGCTTGAATTCCACATTCACATGATCCAACGCCATCACTTCGTTGTCTTTTGAGCCGTAGACCTTGGTCAGGTCGATGGCGCGGGCCACAATCCCATCATCGGGGTTTTCGGCTGTCGGATGCTGTACGTCATGAATGGAATGACGAGTCATAATACCGCCTGTTCGTAGGATGCCTAATCGTCATCAGTCTATCGGTATGGGGACATAATGGAATCGTGCCATCGCGTGAGATGACATTCGATCGCGCTGCGGAATGGCATTTATACGGTGTCTGCGTGGTGTCTGTTCATTTCAGACGAAGCGGAAGGTGGTTTGCATGTGTTTCGATGATGCGTTGGACGGATTCGACGCCTATCTGAAAGCCAACCGTGGATTGAGCGCAAACACCCGCAGGGCGTACCGCAGCGATGTCGAGGAATGCTTGGTGGCGTTGCGGAAACAGGGTTGCGTGGATCTGAATGAGGTGACCATCGAGGATTTGCGCCTGTGGATGGCCGAATCGTCCAAAAATCACGCACGCAGCAGCATGGCGCGCAAAACCGTCGCCGTGCGTGGATTCTTCGCATGGGCGTACGACCATGACATGGCGTCCGTCAACCCGGCGGCTTCGTTGCAGACGCCGAAAATCCCCGATACGCTGCCGGCGGTATTGAACGAAACGCAGGCGCAGCAGCTGATGGACCGCGTTGATGAGGACGGCATGGAGGCGCGATCGCAGGAACCGAATATGAAAAAACAGGCGATCGCGCTGCGTGACGCGGCCATGCTGGAACTGCTCTATGCCACCGGCATGCGTGTGGCGGAACTGGTCGGACTCGACGTGGCCGACGTGACATTCGGCAACCGCACGGTGAAAGTGACCGGCAAAGGCGACAAGCAGCGTGTCATGCCATTCGGCGCACCAGCCGACAAGGCCTTGCGCGATTGGCTGGAACATGGCCGTCCCGTACTATGCGGTGACATGTCGGATGACGCGTTCTTTTTGGGATCGCAGGGCGGGCGGATCGGTCAACGTATGGTGCGCAAGGTGGTGCACGACCGGGCACGGAAGGCCGGCGTGCCAGACATCAGTCCGCATGCGTTGCGCCACAGTGCGGCGACCCATATGCTCGACGGGGGAGCGGACCTGCGTGAGGTGCAGGAGATGCTGGGGCATTCCTCGCTGAAGACCACGCAGCGTTACACACACGTGTCCATCGAACAGTTGAAGGCACGATACGGGCAGGCGTTTCCACGGGCGTGACGCGGATTGGCAAAGTACGCTGACAGCGAACGGATATGTCCGCGTCCGTCCATACGCACGATGCGGATAAGTTGTTCCGGCGATAAGCGGGAAAAACGGATTGTTTTATCAGATGATGAGTTTTGATTTGACTATTTTGCGTGGGCCTCCCTCGGATATGGAGCGGTTGTCCCTCAATCGAGTGATAATGAACCCACCATCAGAACGAAGACGGACGTTGATGCCACGGTATTGACGCCCGCCTTCTTTTTGAACAGGGTCTTACGGCTCTGGAAATAATGGATAAGGAGAATATGAATTCCATGAAGAAGAAAGCTCTGGCTTTCGCTGCGGCCGCATGCGCATTCGGCATGCTGCTCAGCGGTTGCGGCTCTTCCAACGGTGACTCCACCGCTGACAAGGGTTCCAACGTCATCACCGCATACAATTCCGAACCGCAGAACCCGCTCATCCCAGGCGACTGCAACGAGACCGGCGGCGGCAAGCCGCTCGACCTGCTGTTCGCACGTCTGATTTCCTTCGACGCCAAGGGCAACGCCTCCAACGAAGTGGCGGAGTCCATCAAGTCCAACGATGACGCCACCCAGTACACCATCAAGCTCAAGGATGGTTGGAAGTTCACCGACGGCACCCCGGTGACCGCCGAATCCTTCACCAAGGCATGGAGCTACACGGCCAACGCCAAGAACGCACAGCTCGGCTCCTCCTTCTTCTCCACCATCAAGGGCTACGACAAGCTCCAGGATGGAGACAAGCTCAAGGGCGACGAACAGCTCGAGGGCCTGAAGGTCGTCAACGACCATGAATTCACCGTCGACCTGAACCGTTCCGACTCCGTGTTCGCCATCAAGGTCGGCTACACCGCATTCGCTCCGTTGCCGGAATCCTTCTTCAAGGATCCGAAGGCCTTCGGCGAGAAGCCGGTCGGCAACGGCCCGTACAAGTTCCAGTCCTGGGACCACGACAACCAGATCGTGCTGGTGAAGAACCCCGACTACAAGGGCAACCGCGTCGCCAAGAACGACGGCGTGACCTTCAAGGTCTACACCAAGGATGAGGCCGCCTACGCCGACATCCAGTCCGGTTCCCTCGACGTGATGGAGTCCGTCCCGGCCTCCGCCACCAAGACCTTCCAGAAGGACTCCACCGTACAGGCCTACAACAAGGCCGGCTCCGTCATCCAGCAGTTCACCATCCCGGCCAAGCTGAAGCACTTCGAAGCCGACACCGAGGAAGGCACCCTGCGTCGCCAGGCCGTCTCCATGGCCATCAACCGCGAGAACATCTGCAAGAAGGTGCTCAACGGCACCGGCACCCCGGCCGCCGACTTCACCTCCCCGCTGACCCCGGGCTACTCCGATTCCCTCAAGGGCTCCGGCAACCTGAAGTACAACGAGAAGAAGGCCAAGGAACTGTGGGCGAAGGCCAACGCCATCAGCCCGTGGACCTCCGATGACAAGTTCACCTTCGCCTACAACGCCGATGGTGGCCACGAAGTCATCTACACCGCCGTGGTCAACTCCATCAACAACGTGCTGGGCGCCGGCGTGGCCGCCACCAACCCGTACCCGACCTTCAACGATTTCCGCACCGCCGTGTCCGACCGCAAGGTGAACGGCGCGTTCCGTAGCGGCTGGCAGCCGGATTACCCGTCCGCCGAAAACTACCTGGTGCAGAACTTCGCCTCCGCCGCTGCCGATGGCAACGGCTCCAACGATGGCGACTACAAGAACCCGGAGTTCGATGCGCTGTGCGACAAGGCCGCTGCCTCCAAGTCCGTCGCAGACGCCAACAAGCTGTACCAGCAGGCACAGGAAGTGCTGCTCAACGACCTGCCGGCCGTTCCGCTGTACTACGCCAATGCCTATGGTGTGGCCTCGACCGGTGTCTCCGGCTTCGAGATGAACTGGCAGAACCTGCCGGTCTACGAGAACATGACCAAGTCCGGCAAGTGAGCCGTTCTCTGATTTTGATTTCGTAGGATCGACATGAAGGAAGGAACGGATTCGAATATCCGTTCCTTCCTTTCCGCGTAATAAACGGGGCTTCCATCGGAGGTCCATGACGGCTGGACATGCGACATCAACAGAAGATGTCCGCGCGTGGGGTATATTTTCAGCTGTCTTTCATGAAACTGCAATATAAAGCACTGTGGTGCAGTATCACTGATACGTAACGGGGCAAGCGCCGGCCGCCCCGGGCCTCATGTCCTATACGCGTGAGCGTAGGGGACGAAGCCGCAAACGGCTGGCGAACGAGTGAGTAATCAAAAGGAGAAACCAATGGGCAAGTATCTTCTGCGACGCATTCTGCAGATGATCCCTGTGGTTCTCGGCACGACGCTTCTGGTGTATGCCCTGGTGTTCGCGTTGCCGGGCGACCCGGTCAAGGCGATGTTCGGCGACAAGCCGGTCAACGAAGCGGTCGCGGCCCAGATCCGTGCCGAATACAATCTGGACAAGCCGTTCATCGTCCAGTATCTGCTGTTCCTGAAGAACGCGCTGACCCTCGACTTCGGCAAGACCTTCTCCGGACAGCTTGTCATCGACGTGATCGGCCGCGCCTTCCCCGTGACCATCAAGCTCGCCCTGATGGCCTTCGTGTTCGAAGCGGTTTTCGGCGTGATCTTCGGTGTGATCTCCGGCCTGAAGAAGGGCAAGTGGTGCGATACCGTCATCCTGATCTTCTCCCTGCTGCTCATCTCCGTGCCGACCTTCGTCACCGGCTTCCTCTGCCAGTACTTCCTCGGTGTGAAGTGGCATCTGCTGCCGGTCACCGCCGGAGCGAATCCAGGATTCCTTGATCTGCTGATGCCGGCCATGGTGCTTGGCTCGGTATCGATGGCGTACATCATCCGTCTGAGCCGTACGGAGATTTCGTCCAACATCGCCCTCGACTATGTGCGCACCGCGCGCGCCAAGGGCATGGACAACAAATCCGTCATGCTGCGCCACGTGCTGCGCAACTCCATGATCCCCGTCGTCACCTATCTGGGCCAGGATCTTGGCGCACTGATGGGCGGCGCGATGATCTCCGAAACCATCTTCAACGTGCATGGCATCGGCTACCTGACCTATCAGAGCATCCTCAAGGGAGAAGGCAACCTGGTGGTGTCCATCGTGACGCTGCTCATGCTGATCTTCGTGGTTTGCAATCTGCTGGTCGACATGCTGTACGCCGCGCTTGATCCGCGAATCCGTTACGCGTGAGTCGAGGGAGGGAACAAGAAATGACCGAAATGAATGAGACCAATCCTTCCACCGTGCTTCCGGGACAGGAACGCTATGTGGCACCGCTCGATGAGACGCCCCTGAAGGCCGTCGACTCGATGGACGAATCCGCACCGGCTTCGAACATGTGGGCCGACGCATGGCGAACCCTGCGTAAGAACCCGCTGTTCATCATCTCCGGACTGCTGATCATCTTCATCGTGTTCGTGGCGCTGTTCCCGAGCGTGTTGACCAAGCAGAACCCGAACTACTGCACGCTCGACAATTCCCTTGAGCCGGCTTCCTCAGGCCATCCGTTCGGCTTCGACCTGCAAGGTTGCGACGTATACTCCCGTGTGGTCTACGGCACCCGCACCTCGCTGAGCGTCGGCGTGTTCGCCACACTGCTGGTGGTGCTGCTCGGAACGCTGATCGGCGCAATCGCCGGCTTCTTCGGAGGATGGGTCGACGCCGTGCTGAGCCGACTGACCGATATCTTCCTCGCGCTGCCGATTCTGCTTGGCGCCATCGTGGTGCTCCAGATGTTCAAAACGAGCAGCTCCATCTGGAAGATCATTCTGGTGATGACGCTGTTCGGCTGGACCTCCGTGGCACGAATCGCGCGAGGTGCCGTGATGGAAGCCAAGAACCTTGAATTCAACACGGCGTCCACCGCTCTGGGATCCACCCCGATCCGCAACCTGTTCCGCCACATCCTGCCGAATTCGCTGGCTCCGATCATCGTGGTCGGCACCACCTCGCTGGCCACCTACATCGTGCTCGAGGCCACGCTGAGCTTCCTGGGCGTCGGCCTGCCCACCACCACGGTCAGCTGGGGCGGAGACATCTCCAACGCGCAGTCCATCCTGCGTACTGACCCGATGGTGCTGTTCTACCCGTCCGCCGCGCTGGCCATCACCGTGCTGGCATTCATCATGATGGGCGACGCCGTCAAGGACGCGCTCGATCCGAAGAGCCGTACGGCCTGAGTGTAAGTGAAGGGATATTCGATGACTGAAATGAATACCGAGAACAACCTCGAGGCCATGCAGCGCGCCCACGGGCCGCTGTTGGAGGTCAAGAACCTCCAGGTCGACTTCACCACCGATGAAGGCAAGGCCGTGCATGCCGTGCGCAACTCGTCCTTCAGCGTGTATCCCGGCCAGTGGGTGGCCATCGTCGGCGAATCCGGTTCCGGCAAATCCACTTCCGCCATGGCCGTGCTTGGCCTGCTTCCGGGAACCGGCCATGTGGTCGGCGGCTCCATCAAGCTTGATGGCCAGGAGATCTCCGGCTTCAAGCAGAAGGATTTCGACAAGCTCCGTGGTAGCAAGATGGGTCTTGTCCCGCAGGATCCGATGAGCAACCTGAACCCGGTGTGGCGCATCGGCACCCAGGTCAAGGAAGCGTTGGTGGCCAACAACATGGACATCGACCACGAAAAGCGTTCCGAATTCGCCAAGGCCCTGGCCGGTGACGAAGTGGAGCTCAAGGGCAATGACGATGAGACCTTCCTTGGTTCCAAGGAACTGCCTGATCTGATCGCCGCGGCCAAGGAGGCTCTTGTCAAGATCGGCAAGAGCGGTGACGAGCTTGACAAGATCATGGCCCGGTTCGCCGAGGAATGGGTTCCGGGATCCGAAACCCGCTGGCGTGTGGCCGATGGCCTGATTGAAGCCGGGGTGAAGGACGATGACGCATGGTACATCGCCAAGAAGTATGTGGTCGGCTCCACCATGGACGACCGCATCGCCGGTCTGCTGTCCGAGGCCGGTCTGCCTGACGCCGCCACCCGTGCCCGCCAGTTCCCGCACGAATTCTCCGGCGGCATGCGTCAGCGTGCGCTGATCGCCATCGGTCTGGCCTGCCGTCCGGAACTGCTCATCGCCGACGAGCCGACCTCCGCGCTTGACGTGACCGTGCAGAAGAAGATCCTCGACCATCTGCACATGCTGACCGATTCCCTGGGAACCGCGGTGCTGTTCATCACCCACGATCTCGGTCTGGCCGCGGAACGCGCCCAGCATATCGTGGTCATGTACAAGGGCCAGGTCGTGGAATCCGGTCCTTCACTGGAAGTGCTGCAGCATCCGCAGCATCCGTACACCAAGCGTTTGGTCGCCGCTGCGCCGTCCTTGGCATCGCAGCGCATCATCTCCGTCAAGGAACATGGCGGCGACGCCACCGCGGTCATGGAGCACGCGGTGAACGAGGATTCCCTGAAGAAGGGTGAAGCCATCATCACGGTGGATCACCTGACCAAGGAATTCAAGCTGCCGCGCAAGAAGGAGATGTTCAAGGCGGTCGACGATGTGAGCTTCTCCATCAAGAAGGGCACCACATTGGCCATCGTCGGCGAATCCGGTTCCGGCAAATCCACCGTGGCCAACATGGTGCTGAAACTGCTTGAGCCGACCGCCGGCACCGTCACCTACGACGGCAAAGACATCTCCGGATTCAAGGGCAAGGAGTTGCTTGACTTCCGACGTCATGTGCAGCCGGTGTTCCAGAACCCGTACGGATCGCTCGACCCCATGTACTCCATCTACCGGTCCATCGAGGAGCCGCTGCGCATCCACGGCATCGGAGACAAGAAGAGCCGTGCCAAGCGTGTGCGCGAGCTCATCGACATGGTGGAATTGCCGGAATCGGTGATGAGCCGTTATCCGAACGAGCTTTCCGGCGGCCAAAGGCAGCGCATCGCCATCGCGCGCGCCATGGCCCTCGATCCGGATGTGATCGTCTGCGACGAGGCCGTCTCCGCATTGGACGTGCTGGTGCAGGACCAGGTGCTTCGCCTGCTCAACGACCTGCAGGCGGAAAAGGGACTGAGCTACCTGTTCATCACCCATGATCTGGCGGTGGTGCGTCAGATCGCCGATGAGGTCGTGGTGATGCAGCACGGCAAGCTGGTGGAGCATGCCACCACCGACGAGGTCTTCGACCATCCGAAGAAGCAGTACACCCGCGACCTGCTGGACGCCATCCCAGGCGGCAAGCTGCAGCTCGGACTCGACTGATCGCGTCAGCCATCTGGAAAACCTCCCTTCCCACAAGGGAGGTTTTCTTGTATTCCGGCTAGGCTAAGGCGCTATGACGATCACAATCACGACATCGAATGTGAATGGAATCCGCGCGGCGAAACGCAAAGGCATCGAGCAATGGGCCGCGAAGAACACGCCGGACGTGTGGTGCATGCAGGAAGTACGCGCCCCGCAAAACGAAATCGACCCCATCTTCGACGAATTCGGCTTCGAATACGCGACCGCCGGACGCATCGCCGACCAAAGCGGGCTTGATCGCATGAACGAGATCTGCCGTATCAAGGGACGCGCCGGCGTCGGTCTGCTCTCCGCGCTGCCCGTCATCGACAAGCGCTACGGACTGCCGGGACTTGCCGAGGACGTCGATTCCGGCCGTTGGATCGAAGCGGATGTGAAGACCCCGCAAGGGTACACCGTCACTGTCGTATGCGTGTACGTGCACGCCGGCAACACCGACGATCCGGAGAAAATGAAGCAGAAATACCGTTTCCTCGACACCATGCTGGTACGTATGGGACAACTGCGCGATGAAGCGGCGCACGGCGGCAAGCAGGCGGTATTGTGCGGCGATTTCAACATCGCGCACACGCCGCTCGACATCAAGAACGCGAAAGCCAACGAGAAGCACGCCGGCTTCCTGCCCGAGGAACGCGCCTACGTGGACAAATGGCTGGGGGAGTTGGAATTCGTGGATGTGATGCGTTCCCTGTGCGGAGACATCCAAGGACCGTACACCTGGTGGAGCCAGCGGGGCCGCGCCTTCGACAACAACGTCGGCTGGAGGATCGACTACCAGTTCGCCACACCCGAACTCGCCGAAACGGCCCGCGGATTCGTCATCGACAAAGCTCCGACCTACGACCTGCGATGGTCGGACCATGCGCCACTGAGCATTACCTACGACGTGTGAGTTTTTGCGGCCGTCATCCGGCCAATGCCGGGCAACAGGAGGACACACTCCGATTCCCAGCCCGTATTAAGCATGGGTGCTAGGCTAGTCACGGTTGCAACCGTAATGAAATGAGGAACATCATGGGACTGTTTGGATTCGGCAAGAAGAAGCGTCAGAGCGAGGAAGCCGCTGAAGCCGCCGCCGAAGAGAACGACAAGGCCGATGAGGCCATCTCCGAAACCGCCGAGGCGCCCGCCGGTGGAATTCAGGAAACCATCCTTCCGGAACCGTCCGATGAGTACGACGGCCGTGGCGATGAGCACGGTCCGTGGGACGTCGACGACGAGAACGTGCCCGACTATGACGAATACCTCGACATGGGCGCCTACTATCTGCCGTTCCTCCAAGGCATCGAACTGCGCGTGAAGGCCAACCGCGCCACCCAGCAGGTGCTCGGCACCACCATCACCTACGGATCCTCCAGCGTGGAGATCGAAGCCTTCGCCGCGCCGAAGACCATGGGACTGTGGGATGACGTGCGCGCCGACCTGGTTGAGGCCAACAAAGACGCCAAGGAGACCGACGGCGTGTTCGGCACCGAACTGACACTGCCGGTCGTGGTCAAGGGCGGACGCAAGGTCGTCACCCGCATCGTCGGTGTGGACGGACCGCGGTGGATGCTGCGCGGCATCTTCTCCGGCAAAGCCGCCACCGATCCGGACCACGCCGAAACCAAGGCGCTGAACCAGCTTTTCTCCAACATCGTCGTGGAACGCGGCGAGGACCCGCTGGCCCCGCGTGACCTCATCCCGATGCATCCGCCGGTCGCCCCGGCCGAACGCAAGGCCGCCAAGGAAGCCGCCGAAGCCGAACAGGCAGGCAGGACGATGGACATTCCAGGCCAGCCGAAGGGACCGTTTGACTCCGACCAGCAGGTCGAGGTCAAGACCACGTTGTCGCGTGGACCGATGTTCTCCGAAGTGCGCTGAGCGAACGACGACCACGAAAACACAAACGCATGGCTGAAACCGAAACCAAGAAAAGAACCGGCCTCGGCGCGCTCGCCGACGCCGGCGATGCCGACGATTTCTCCGTCATCGACGCGATCGGCGGTCCGCGCGGCGTCGTCGAATCGATGCTGCCGGGCGTGGTATTCGTGGTGATGTTCGTCATCACCTCCGACCTGCATCTGACCATCGGCGTATCCGCAGCCCTCGCCGTACTGCAGGTGATCGTCCGCCTATGCCAACGCCAATCCGTCATGGGCGCAGTCTCCGGCCTTCTGGCAGTCGGCATCTGCCTGATCTGGGCATGGAACAGCCACGAGGCGCGCAACTACTACATGTTCGGATTCCTGACCAACGCCTTCTACATCGTGCTGCTCGCCATTTCGTTGATGGTACGTGTACCGGGACTTGGCTTGGTGATCGAATTCATCCGGACACTGCCAACCGAGCATCTGCGCGCATGGCTTGCCGATTGGCGTGGCGACAAGGCATTGAACCGCGCGTACACCATCATCACCGCGTTGTGGATCGGTGTGTTCTCCCTACGACTGGTGGTGCAGGTGCCGTTGTACCTGTCCAACCAGGTCGGCTGGCTCGGCACTGCACGTCTGCTCATGGGCATTCCGTTCTGGGCGTTGGCCATCTGGGTGTCGTACCTCATCGTGGCCACCCCCATGCATCGGCATAAGACGTTGGCCGAACCAAACGCCGACGCGATGGACGACAACAACGAAACGGAGGAACAGCACTGATGGAATCGACCATCCGCATCGAACGATATGCCGACCAAGGCCGTTGCGTCGGCCACATCGACGGACGCGTCGTGTTCGTGCGATTCGCGTTGCCGGGCGAGCTGGTACGCGTCGTGTTGGACGAGCCACATGATCGCGAGGACCGTTTTTGGACTGGCGAAGTGACGGAAGTGCTGGAAGCCAGCGAGGACCGCGTCGAACCCGTATGGCCGTTGGCGGGTCCGCTTGCCATGGGCGGCGGCGTCGGCGGTGCCGATTTGGTGCACGTCTCACTGCCCGGACAGCTTAAATGGAAATCCATGTCCATCGCCGAACAGATGAGACGTCTCGGCCATGTCGACGTTGACGTGCCGATCGAGCGCATGCCCGAGGATGAGGCGGAGCATGGGCTGCACTGGCGTACCCGCATCGAGATGATCGCGGACGAGAACGGCCGACCGTCCATGCGTAGACGCGGCACCCACGTGCGTGTGCCGATCGACACCATGCCGTTGGCCAGTCGCGCGTTGCTTAACGTGGCCGAGAAGGAACACGTGTGGGATGGGGGATTCACTCCCGGATCGCAGATTCGTCTGTCTGTTCCCGAGCCTCGCGGCAATGCCGAAATCGCCGACAACTACGCCGTGCTCGTCGATGGCGAGGTGACGGCGGGCAATCGCGAGCTTACCGAAAAGGTGACGGTGTGCGGACGTGAATTCGAATATGGTGTGGACGCCGGCGGATTCTGGCAGATGCACCGTCACGCGCCGATCGCGTTGACCGGCCATGTGATGTCCTTGGTGCATGGCGAGCTTGACGGCGCCGCTTCCGCATGCCTGTGGGATTTGTATTCCGGTTCCGGCCTGTTCACGCTGCCGTTGGCCACGTTAAGCGCCGGCCGCACGCGCATGCTGAGCGTGGAAGGTGGCAAGACCGCTGTCAAACACGCGCAACGCAATCTGAGGGCCATCCATTTGGGCAATGTCGACGCCCGTGTGGGCGATGTGGCCAAGACGCTTGCCAACGTACGCAACGATTTGGCCAAACCCGATATCGTGGTGCTTGATCCGCCGCGTGCCGGCGCACGTGCGAAGGTATGCAGGCAGATCGCCGAATCCGGCGCGCGAAGCGTCGTATACATCGCCTGTGACCCGGCATCGCTGGCACGCGACACCGCCACATTGGCCTCGCTCGGATACGATCTTGCCGATATTCGCGCATTCGACATCTATCCGACCACCCACCATGTCGAAACGGTGGCGCTATTCAGGAAAGCCACACGATGACCGGTTTCGCGCGGCGTGCCGCAGCCGGTCTCCTTGCAGCCGTCTTCGGCATCTCCATGCTGGCCGGCTGCACGCCGAACAATGCCGCGGTGGGAGATACGCAGTCCGCAGGCGATGCGGTCGCCCACAGCATGAAGGACCGCAACAGTCTCGACGTGGCCATGATCGGCTCCCAAGACGAACAGACCGATCGCCTGGCGTTGGATGCCATGGAGGCGGGCGGGCTCAGGCCGGTGTATCTGCCGGTCGCCGGCACGGTCGACATGCAGGACACCGCCCGGCAAGCGGTCGAGGATATGGCGCAACGCATGGTCAGCATCATCGTCATTTCGGGAATCGACGTGTCCGGCGTGAACCATGACGGCTGGTACGACACGCTGACAACCGCAAGACAGGCGGGCATTCCAGTGGCACTGCTCAACCCGATCGCCACGCCGACCGACAGCACGCTGTTCGCTGCGACGCTCACAATCAACGACCGCATGACGGATGCGACGCCGCTCGCCGACGCGGTAGCCGGCATAGCCAACAACGACCCGCACGACAGAACAATCCTCGTCACCACCATCAGCCACGGCGGCAAACAGTGAACCGCTCCACGCATTCGGGTGAGTTCGAATCGGTTCGGATGCGTGGCGCTGAACGCACCCTGAGAAAACCCTGAATTTTGCCGGAGCTTTACGGGAAAAGCCTGCGGGCGCGCATCGCCAAGCGGTATGCTGGCAGCATGAGCGAAAGTCAAACCATGCCTGAAACCAGTGAAAAGGGGCTCACCGCAGCGGAAGTCGCCGCCCTTACGGAAAGCGGGCAGGTCAACGCCGTCAAATCGTCCACGTCACGTTCGTTCGCCGACATCGTGCGAGCCAACGTGTTCACCCTGTTCAACGGCATCATCTTCGCCGCCATGGTCATGGTATTGGTCACGGGATCATGGAGAGACGCCGTGTTCGGCCTCGTCATCCTCATCAACACCGGCATCGGCATCATCACCGAACTGAAAGCCAAACGAACGCTCGACAAGCTTTCCATCCTCGTAGCCTCCGACTATCTCGTACGACGCGACGGCAAGGACGTCGAAGTGCCGCACAACGAAATCGTGCTCGGCGACCTCATGTGGATCCGCTCCGGCGAACAGGTTCCCGCCGACGCGCAGATCGTGCGCACCTGGGGCCTGGAACTCGACGAATCCATGCTCACTGGCGAATCGCGCACCGTGCGCAAGAACGAAGGCGACGACATCTATTCCGGATCCACCGCGGTCTCCGGCATGGCCTTGGTCAAGGTCAACGCGGTCGGCGCGCACAGCTATGCCGCCACCTTGACCGCGCAGGCGAAGGTCTACAAAAAGACCGTGTCCGACCTCAACAAGGGCATCAACACCATCCTCAAATTCATGACCTTCCTCGTCGTGCCGCTGTGCGTGCTGCTCATCTGGTCGCAGGTGCACGCGGTCGGCGGTTGGGACGTAGCCGTCTCCACCGGCCAATGGCGTTCCGCCGTGGTGTCCGCCGTGGCTGGCGTGGTCGGCATGATCCCCGAAGGCCTCGTACTGCTCACCTCGCTCAACTTCGCGCTCGCCGCCATCCGTTTGGCACGCAAGAACACGCTCGTGCAGGAGCTCGAATCCGTGGAGACCCTCGCACGCGTGGACTGCCTGAACCTCGACAAAACCGGCACCGTCACCGACGGCGGCATCATGCTCAACGAAATACGCATGCTGGATGGCATCGGAGCCAATACCGTTGACGAACATGCCGTGAAACAGGCGTTGTACGACCTGTCGAACGAAGGACAGCCGAACGGCACCGGATTGGCGATTCTCAACGGACTGGGCAAGCAGGGATTCTCCGCCGGTCCCGTCGCGGCGCGCGTTCCGTTCTCGTCGGCACGCAAATGGAGCTCGATTGCCGATGACGGCGCGGTATGGACGATGGGCGCGCCGGAAGTCGTGCTGTCCCACTTGGATGGCGATTACGCCGACGTTCTTCGACGGGTCAACGATTCCGCACACGACGGCAACCGCGTGCTGCTGATCGCACGGCATGACGGCAAGGCGCCCGCCGATTACGAAAGCGATCCCGCCATCGACCCCGCATCGCGGCCCGTCGCGCTGGTATTATGCTCCGAGCACATTCGCGACGACGCCGAAGCCACACTCGCCTGGTTCCGCGAACAGGGCGTGCGCTGCCGCATCATCTCCGGCGACAATCCCGTCACCGTCGGTGCGATCGCAAGAAAAGTACGGCTCACCGGAGACGCGGAGCCACGCTTCATGGACGCGCGCGAACTGCCCACCGACATCACGGAACTGGCGAAAGTACTGGAGAACGTGGACGTGCTCGGCCGTGTCCTGCCCGACCAGAAGAAGGCGATCGTCCAGGCGCTGCACCTAGGCGATCATGTCGTGGCGATGACCGGCGACGGCGTGAACGACGCGCTCGCCATCAAGGAGGCCGACCTGGGCATCGCGATGGGCAACGCGGCACCCGCCACCAAAGCCGTCGCACAAGTGGTGCTCGTCGATTCGAAATTCTCGCATCTGCCCGATGTGGTGGCACGTGGACGCCAGGTCATGGCCAACATGGAACGCGTGGCCAGCCTGTTCCTCGTCAAAACCGTATATTCCGCGCTGATCTCGCTCGGCGTGGTGCTGACGCAGATCCCATTCCCATACCTGCCCCGCCATATCACCTACATCGGCGCACTCACCATCGGCATGCCGGCGTTCATCCTCGCGCTTGCGCCGAACACGCGCCGCTACATTCCGGGCTTCCTCAGGCGCGTGGTGCACTTCGCATTGCCGGGAGGCATCGCCACGGCTCTGTCGATTCTCGCCGATTCGTGGCTGTTGCCGAAGTTCATGGGCTGGGACGCACAGCATTCCGCCGCGCAGCTGGGCATGCTTCGTGGCGTCAACGCGATTATCCTGCTGATGATGGGCATCTTCGTACTGGCGCGCGTGGCCCGTCCACTCAACTCGTGGAGAGGCGGTCTGGTATTGGCGTTCGCCGTGGCGGGCGTGGCCGGCATGTTCATTCCGCCCGTCGCGCGTTTCTTCGCGCTCGTGATACCGTCCGGCGAAATGCTCGCGGCGACGGGCATCGCGCTTGTGGTGTCCGCCATCATTTTCGTGCTGTGCCTGTGGTGCGTGCCGAAAATAGTCGCCATTTTCTCACGTTTCAAGAAGACACGCCAGTGCTGAAGTAACGTGGCTGTATCGTTAGCAACGGATAATCGGCTGCTGGAAAGTTTCAACCAGCCACAAAAGCTCGGAGGTAGCATGTCTGTGCGCGACGACCAGCTCGACACCCTGAAGGTGGGCGGCAAGGATTACGACTTTTACCGTATCGCGGATTTGCCGGGCATCGATCATCTCCCGTATTCGTTGAAGGTTCTTGTTGAGAACCTGGTGCGCAACATCGATGGCGCCAACATCACGGATGATCATGTCAAGGCCCTGTTGGATTGGGATCCGGCCGCACAGCCGAGCCACGAGATCCAGTTCACCCCGTCCCGCGTGGTCATGCAGGACTTCACCGGCGTGCCGTGCATCGTCGACCTCGCCACCATGCGTGACGCCGTCAAGGAGCTTGGCGGAGATCCGGAAGTCATCAACCCGCAGGTCCAGTCCGACATGGTCATCGACCATTCCGTGCAGATCGACAAGTACGGCGTGGCCGACGCGGTCGAACAGAACATGGACATCGAATACCAGCGCAACGGCGAACGCTACCAGTTCCTGCGTTGGGGCCAGCAGGCCTTCCGCAACTTCCGCGTGGTGCCGCCGGGAACCGGCATCATCCACCAGGTCAACATCGAATACCTCGCCAAAGTCGTCATGACCAAGGCGGGGGAGCGCGGTCGCGACCTCGCCTACCTCGACTCCTGCGTGGGCACCGATTCGCACACCACCACCGTCAACGGTCTGGGCGTGCTCGGCTGGGGCGTCGGCGGCATCGAAGCCGAAGCCGCCATGCTCGGCCAGCCGATCTCCATGCTCGTGCCGCGCGTCGTCGGCTTCAAGCTCACCGGTTCCATTCCGGAAGGCGTCACCGCCACCGACGTGGTCCTCACCATCACCGACATGCTCCGCCAGCACGGTGTGGTCGGCAAATTCGTGGAATTCTACGGCGAAGGCATCGCTTCCGTGCCGCTGGCCAACCGCGCCACCATCGGCAACATGGGACCGGAATTCGGCTCCACCTGTGGCATCTTTCCGATCGACAACGTCACCCTCGACTACCTGCGTCTGACCGGCCGTTCCGAAGAGCAGATCGCTCTCGTCGAAGCCTACGCGAAAGCCAACAAGCTCTGGGGCGACGCCACCGATCCGGACTACGTAGAACCGCAGTACTCCGAATACCTGGAACTCGACCTCGGAACCGTCGTGCCGTCCATCGCAGGCCCGAAGCGTCCTCAGGACCGCATCAGGCTGTCCGAATCGAAAGAGAAGTTCGAAGCCACGCTGCCGGCGTACGAAACCGACAAGACCGTGCAGGATCCGATCGCGGTGTCCACTGACTTCCGCGGCGACTTCGATATCAAGAACGGCGACGTGGCGATCGCGTCCATCACGTCGTGCACCAACACCTCCAACCCGTCCGTCATGATCGCCGCCGGCCTGATCGCCCGCAACGCGCATGCCAAGGGACTGAAGCCCAAGCCGTGGGTCAAGACGTCACTTGCTCCGGGCTCCCAGGTCGTGGCCGACTATCTGAAGGCCGCCGGTCTGCAGGATGATCTCGACGCGCTCGGCTACCAGCTGGTCGGCTTCGGCTGCGCCACCTGCATCGGCAACTCCGGCCCGCTGCTGCCGGAAATCTCCGAGGCCATCAACGCCAACGACCTGACCGTCACCTCCGTGCTGTCCGGCAACCGTAACTTCGAAGGCCGCATCAGCCCGGACGTCAAGATGAACTACCTCGCGTCCCCGCCGCTTGTCATCGCCTACGCGCTCGCCGGCACTATGGATTTCGATTTCGAAACCCAGCCGCTCGGCAAGGACCAGGACGGCAACGACGTGTACCTGAAGGACATCTGGCCTACCAATGAGGAAGTCGCCGCAGTGGTGGATGGCACCGTCAGCCGCGAGATGTTCCTCAAGGATTACGCCTCCGTGTTCGAAGGCGACCGCCGTTGGAAGGGCCTTGACGTGCCGGAAGGCGAACTGTTCGCATGGGATGAGAACTCCACCTACGTGCGCAAGCAGACCTTCTTCGACGGCATGAAGGCCACCCCGGATCCGGTCAAGGACATCCACGGCGCCCGCGTGCTCGCGCTGCTCGGCGACTCCGTGACCACCGACCACATCTCCCCGGCAGGCGCGTTCAAGGCCTCCAGCCCGGCAGGCAAATACCTGACCGACCGTGGCGTCGAACCGAAGAACTTCAACTCCTACGGTTCCCGTCGAGGCAACCATGAGGTCATGGTCCGCGGCACGTTTGGCAACATCCGCCTGCGCAACCAGTTGCTCGCCTCCGTCGGCGAGGAAATCACCCCTGGTGGCTACACCTACGACTTCCTCGACAAGAAGCCGACCACGATCTTCGAAGCGTCTCGCGACTATATCGACCATGATGTGCCGCTCGTCGTGCTCGCAGGCAAGGAATACGGTACCGGCTCCTCCCGTGACTGGGCCGCCAAGGGCACCGTCATGCTGGGTGTCAAAGCCGTCATCACCGAAAGCTTCGAACGCATCCACCGTTCCAACCTCATCGGCATGGGCGTGCTGCCATTGCAGTTCCCCGAAGGCGAATCGTATGAGAGTCTCGGCCTGAACGGCACCGAAACCTACGACATCTCCGGTGTCGAGGAACTCAACAAGGGCGTCACCCCGAAGACGGTCCACGTCACCGCCACCCACGCGGACGGTTCCACGACCGAATTCGATGCCGTCGTTCGCATCGATACGCCAGGCGAAGCGGACTACTACCGCAACGGAGGTATTCTCCAGTACGTCCTGCGCAACCTGATGCGCTAGGCGTCGGACGGGGGCTGATACGCGGGCATGGCGAAAGTGACATTGCGGGACGTGGCCGAAGCGGCTGGTGTCTCCATCGCAACCGCCTCATGGGCGGTGAACGACAACCGGGACGTGCAGATCACGGAATCCACACGCCGCAAGGTGCGCAGGGCCGCTGACGAACTCGGCTACCATCACAACGCGCTCGCCCGCGGATTGGCCCGAGGCCGCTCCGACATCATCGGCTTCATCAGCGACGGAGTGGCAACATCGCCCTTCGCCGGCCAGGTGATCCAAGGCGCGCAGGATGAAGCCTGGCGCAATGGGAAAATTCTGCTGGTGGTGGATACCGACGGCAGAAAAGACGTGGAACGCAGAACCTTCTCGTTCATGTTCGAACACCAGGTCGAGGGCATCATCTACTCGAAATGGGTACACGGTTCAATCACTCCGCCGGACGAGCTTGGCAGAATGCCGTCCGTGCTGGTCAACTGCTATGACGAGCGCGGACGGTTCCCCGCGGTGGTGCCGGACGAAGTGCAGGGTGGCGCCACCGCCACACGGCTGTTGTTGGAAGCCGGACACCGGCGTATCGCATTCGTCAACGATGCCGCGCCGTCACCCGCTTCGGTTGGCCGTCTTGCGGGATACAAGGCCGCGCTTGCGCAGTTCGACGTCGATTTCGACCCTTCGCTGGTGCTGTCCGTGACCGCCGATCAGGAAGGCGGCTACGGAGCGGCAGCACAGGTGCTGGCGACGGGTGCGACCGGAGTGTTCTGCCATAACGACCGCACCGCGCTCGGCCTGTACGACGCGCTGCGGGAATCGGGGAAACGCGTGCCGGACGATATTTCCGTGGTCGGTTTCGACAACCAGGAAGTGATTTCGGCCCACATGCATCCCGCTTTGACCACCGTTGGCCTTCCTCAGTACGATCTCGGCGTGATGGGCGTGCGTACCCTGTTGCGTCGTTGCGGAGCCGACAATGACGAATCGGAGATAGTCTCCGAACGGTTCGAGCCGGTTCATGTCCAATGCCCGGCAGTGCCTCGGGATTCAGTGCGGACGTTGTAGACACGTCAATCGTTTGACATTCCGATTTTCAATGCTATATTTCGTTTAAGCGCTTAAATTATTTAAGCGCTTAAACGAAGCAATACGAAGCGAAATAGCGTCATTGCGATGACGGTCATGGGTGACTGCCTTCCAAAGGCGCCACACAAGGAAAGGCAAGGCCAATGAAGCTTTACTACCAGTTCCCCGGCACGTGGTTCGGTGATTGCATGCCGTTCGGCAAGGGCGACGAGTTCTTCCTGTTCCACCAGAGGGACAACCGCAACCCCGAACCGTTCGGCGAGCCGTTCGGCTGGGACCTCGCCACCACCAAGGACTTCGTCGACTACCGTGACTGCGGCGTGGCGGTCCCGCGCGGCGGCGACGACGAGCAGGACCAGTTCACGTCATGAACATCGGCCTGGAACGGCCCATCGGCCTCGAGGCGGGGCATACGTACCACATCCGTCTCGTCGTCGACGACACCATCGGCACGTTGCACGTGGATGGGGTGGCGTTGAACGTGCGCATGTACGAGCGTCCGGGCGAGTCGTTGGGCGTCTTCGCCACCGACGACACGGTCGAGGTGCGCAACGCCTCCATCGCCCGCGGACTGAAGAGGAAGTGAACGTGTCCTTTCCGGCTTGATGTGACGCAATCGGCTGCGTGTCCTTATGCGTGACGGCGTGGGGCATGCAGCCGATTGTTTTTATTCCTCGGATTTCCGCTTGGTATGCGTGGTTCGGTACGTGATGGGGGTGACGCCCATGAACCGGTGGAAGGTGCGGGAGAAGAAACTGGCGGATGAGAAACCGGTCTGTTTGGCGACCGTGGCGATAGGCAGCGAGCTCGTTACCAGCAGGTTGGCTGCGGCGCGCACGCGCACGTCGTTGACGAATTCGATCGGCGACTGGTTGAGCGATTCGCGGAATATCGATGCGCAAGTGGTGCGTCCCACCGATCCGGCCGATGCGATTTGCTTCAAGGTGATCGGACGCACGTAATATCTCTGCACGTAATCGATCATCTTGCGTAGCGTCACGATGCGGGGGTGCGGCGCTGTGGAAGTCGCGCAATGACTGCCGGCGATCGCCAGTATGTCGCGGACGACCGCATAGAAACAGCTGAGCACCGTCAACGCCTCGGTATTGTCGGTTAGCGTCATATCGTCGGCGGGCAACGGTTCGGCTGACCGCTCTGACCGCTCCAGCGGACCGAATTTCGCCGCATGAAGCTGTCGGATGGTGGCAAGCAGCCGCCGACCGGGGGCCGTGTCGTCGGTGATGACGGCATATGGCATCGTGTTCTCCGCCATCAACGGCGCGATGAAACGGTCGTACACTTCGAATGAGGCGCACATTTTAGCCGGATTGAGCAACGTGCAGGAGAATTCGCAATCGGAACCGTCCTTGGTGAAACCGTAATGCAGCTGACGTGAGTTGACGAAAATCGCCTGCCCCTCATCGAGCCGGACTGTTTCTCCGTTGACGAAATACCACATATGCCCATGGATGATGTAGGTGAGTTCAAGGTCGACATGCCAATGGCATTCCGCACGCATATGGGGGTACTGGTGGAGCAGCGAATGCTCGGTGAAGGAGAAGAACATCGGCGCGTCATACTGCACTATCTCCGAACCATCGGGTCGGCGACCCCAATTAGTGATGGGCATCACCTCACGGGAGGCCCATTCGTCCCGTTCCATCTGTGCTTCTTCATCGGCAGTGTTCATGACTACTCTAATAAACGGTAGATAATGCAAAGAACAAGGATGATTCTACAACATTGCAAGTGCTGCCGTCGATGTTGGTGGTGTTGAATGGTGTCAAAGGACGTCAAACGATTGACAAACAGATTCACAAGGAGCTTTCAATGGCGGAGAATGAAGGTGCGGCCGTTGCCGTGGATAATGCGGCGGTGCCTACGAACGAGTGGGAACGCATGCTTTCCGGCGAATTGTATATTTGCGGTGATATGCAGCGTGAAGCGAACATGCGTAAACGCCGCTTGGTGCACGCCATCAACACGTCCGCATACGACGCGTTCGAGGAACGTGACAGGCTGTTCCGCGAACTGTTCGGTTCACTCGGCAAAGGCGCGTTCCTTGAACCGCCATTCAACTGCGATTACGGCTGCAACACGTATATCGGCGACAACTTCTATGCCAATATGGACTGCATCTTCCTCGACGTGGCGAGAATCACCATCGGCGACCGTGTCTTCTTCGGCCCGCGCGTCGGCCTGTACACGCCATACCATCCAATCGATGCGGCCGTACGCGCTTCCGGTCCGGAAGGCGCCCGTCCGATCACCATCGGCAATGACGTGTGGTTCGGCGGCAGCGTGGTGGTCTGTCCGGGCGTTACCATCGGCGATGATGTGGTGATCGGTGCAGGCTCCGTGGTGACCAAGGATATCCCATCCCATTCGGTGGCCGTGGGCAACCCGTGCCATGTGATTCGCAAGATCACTGATGCGGACCGTGAATACTGGGAGGGCAAGGCCGCCGAATACCGCGCATGGAAGGATTCGCTGTAAAACCTCGCCCAATATTCGGCCCAACGTCGGGATAAGGCTGGTCGGCCTACATATCCCGACGTTTTCGTTTGCCCGTCGTCTGAAACGGGCTTGTATTCCAATGGAGACTATCGTGCGCACCATCATGCCGGACCGGGAATTCCTCGGCCATGTATTCAAATTGGCTTTGCCTATCGCTTTCCAACAGCTCATGCTGTCGTTGTCGTCCTGCGCCGACACGCTGATGTTGTCGGGGGTAGGGCAAAACGAGTTGGCCGCCGTCTCGCTCGCCACGCAGTTCCAGTTCCTGTTCAGCCTGTTCACTGCGGCCCTGACCCTGGGCATGAGCATTCTCGTGGCGCAGTATTGGGGTGCCGGCAACCGTGACGCGGTGGAACGCGTGCTGGGATTCGTCATGCTGTATGCCGGAATGCTGTCGACGGCGTTCTTCCTGGCGGCACTGCTCGTGCCGGAACAGTTGATGTCCATCATGACCAATGACGGCACGCTGATCATGCTTGGCGCGCGATATCTGCGGATTTCGTCATTGTCGTACTTGTTCATCGGCCTGTCCCAGATGTACCTGTGTCTGATGAAGAACACCGGCTCCGCGGTGATGGGCATGACGGTCAGCACGGTTGGCGTGATCGTGCACGTCGTGTTGAACGCGGCGCTGATTTACGGTATCGGCAGTCTCGGCATTCCCGCGCTTGGCATTTTCGGCGCGGCTATATCCACGGTGATTTCGCGTGCGATTGAGCTGACATGGTCGGTCGTGGCGACCCGTCGTGGCCCCTACCTGCGACTTGGCCATGTGCTGCATCCCGATGGGCCGTTGCAGAAGGATTTCTGGAAATACAGCCTGCCGGTGCTTGGCAATGAATTGGTGTGGGGATGTGGTTTCACCATGTACACCGTGATCATGGGACATTTGGGTGCAGACGCAGTCGCCGCCAATTCCATCGCCAATATCGTCAAGGATCTGCTGGTGTGCCTGTCCCTTGGTCTGGGCAATGCCGGCGGCATTTTGGTCGGCAATCTGCTGGGACGTGGAGATTTCCGACAGGCGAAGGCGATGGGCGACAGGATGTGCGTGCTGGTGGCCGTGGTCGGTACCGCGACGGGACTGTTGATTGTCGCGGCGCGTCCGCTGGCTTTGCAATGGGCGAACCTTACGCCCGAAGCCACACGGTACCTGTCGGTCATGCTGTTCGTCTGCGCATATTACGCGGCATGCGGATGCATGACGAATCTGACGATCGCCGGTATTTTTCCAGCCGGCGGCGATGCGAAGTTCGGTCTCATGTGCGATGCCATCGTCATGTGGCTGATTGTGGTGCCGGTCGGGCTGTTGGCCGCGTTCGTGTTCAAACTGCCCGTGTTGGTGGTGTATGCGCTGCTCAACACCGACGAATGCATCAAAATGGTTCCCGCGTTGTTGCACTACCGCAAGTACCGTTGGCTGCGCAATGTCACCCGATGACTTTTTGCGATTCGGCGGCCGATTTCATGATTGGCTTGTGTGCGACCAGTCTGTGACAGCTTCGATGTTATTGCCGTCGGGGTCGAGCACGAAGGCCGCGTAATACCCGGAATGGTAGGCACGTGGTCCGGGTCTGCCGTTATCCATTCCGCCTGCCGTGATCGCGGCTTCATAAAAGTCGCGTACCGCTTGTTCGTTCGTTGCGCGGAAGGCGATATGCGTGGGAATCGGCTGTTGCGCCGGATCGTCCATCGGGGAGATGTAGAAATCCGAACGGGGCGTGCCGTCATCCACGCCGAAACCGATGGTCGGTTCGTGATGGGCTTTGGGAATGTATCCGAGCGGAGACAGAGCTTTCGTATAGAATGCGATGCTGCGTTCCGCGTTCGAAACATGAAGTGTAATGTGGTCGATCATGCTTTCAGCCTAGTCCGATTTCGTCCGGTTCCATCCGATTTGATTGAGAGCCTACGGCAAAGGCGGATGTTCCGTTCCATCGGGACTCGGCCGATGGAACGGAACACTTGGGGATTTACTTGGCCAACTGCGTGGTGGTGGGGGAGGCCAAGGACGGGCGTGTGCGACGGATACGCCCCAATGCCAGACCAAGGCAGATGAACGCCACTGCAAACAATGCCACCAAGCCGACTGACGATGCCCAAGAACCATAATCCACGCCGGTTGCGGCCGCCGTGCCAAGCCCGAACACGTTGTCGATGGACACGCACAGCCACCATCCCGGCAGCAGCTTGCCGATCATGATCATCGGTTCGGGCATCATATCGATGGGGAATGCCATACCCGACGTGAACATGCACAGCAGACCGAATACGTTGGCGAACGCATTGACCGCCATTTCCGAGAAACCAACCGACCCCAGAAGGAAACCGCAGGCGATTGCCATCAACGTGTACGCCAGCAGCGACACGAACGTCAAAGCCACATTCGTGGATGTAATCCCGTCGAACGGCACTCCTGCGGCCATCATCAAGACCAATGTCGCCGCCGTGTAACCCACGCACACCACCAAGCCGAAGGTGGCGCAGGTGAGCATCTCCTGCATCTGCAACGACACCAGACGCGTCGGCGACGAATACAGGCGGCGACGAATCTCACTGTCATTGAAGGTGCCAATCACCAGGAACGTGCAGATCGGCATGACCAGCAGCAACGGATAGAGTCCCGTTTTGATGGTGCCGGCGAATGCGGATGCCGCCGGCTTGGTATTATCAGTATCTGCGGATGGCGATTGCACCACCGCTATTTTCGACGTCTTGGCATCTGCTTTCGCGGTATCCAACGCCGTCCGCATGGCCGTTTCCATCGACTGTTGCTTCCCGGCTTGACCCAAGTACGCGGTGCGTGTCAATGACAGGAATTCGTTGACTTCCAGCTGCGAAAGGGAGCCTGCTCCGGAAGTGTAGCTGACAACGGTTTCGACAGTCGGTTGGTCATTTGACGAACCATCCAGATATTTCTGATAATCCGAAGCGAAGCCGTGCGGCACAATTGCGATCAAATCAACATAGTTCGAAGCGACGGCTTGCTGCAACGCTTCGGAATCGTCGGCAAGGTCCACCATCTCGCCATCCAACGCAAGATAGGAACGCAGCGCGGATGAAATACCATCGGCATCGCCATCGCGGTCGACCACCGCCACACGTGCCGTATCGGGATGGAACACCTCATCGCCACCCGTCATCGAGCCACGCATGATCTGCCAGCTGATGGCGAACATCATGATGCCGATGAACCCCAAATAGATGACCAGGTACATCTTGCGTGATTTGAGAATTCTCAGCGCCGTCTTACAGGTATTCATAGCGTTGCCTCCTCAACAGAACGGTCGCCGCAGCAAGGCAGACCAGGCTCATCGCGGCAAGGATGCCGGCGGTGGTGAAGAACGGTTTGAAATTGTCGTAATAGAGGATGTCGTAGAACAGGTTCGTGATCTGCTGCGCCGGATTGAGCAGACTCAGCACCGGTGTGCGCTGGGCGATCAAGTCGCTCAACTGCATGGCGAACGAACCGTACAGTCCGGAGAACAATGACAACGTGCAGGCGATCGCCGTGCACAGCCCCTGCTTGGCGCCGGTTGGAATCTTCGGCAGCGCGCCAAGCAACGTGCCGAATGCGCTCGCCGCGAACGAAGCCATGAGACATGCTCCCACACCAGCCCATTCACGTCCGCCCAACGAAATATGACAGACGAACCGGATATACAGCATGGCCACGGTCAGACTCAGGAACGAACACAGCCAACTGGACAGGAATCCAGCCAGCAGTTGCTGCGATTTCGGAAGCGGCGAAACGGAACGGCGGACACCCAAAGCCGAAAGATTCGCCTGCGTCATCGTCACTACGTTGATGGCGAAGCTCATGGCCATCAACGCGGCCAATCCCAGCAGTGCATAGTAATATCGTGCCGTACCGCTCGGTTTAAAATTCGTCAGCTGGATTTCCTTTGTATAGCCATTCGCCGAACCGATGCTGCCGGTCACCTTGCCATTCATCAGAGCTTCGGGGTTGTGCTTCGCAATGTCCACCACCACATCGGTGTTGCGGTTGTACAGGTCCACGATGTTGCCCAGCACCGTCAGCGAAATATCCAAGCCGCTGCTCGACGCCATCACATCGGACGCGGACGATTGCGTCGACTGTGAGACGGAGAATCGCAATCTGCCGTCATCGATTCGCAGCATGCCTTGCGCGGTGCCGTCGGCCAGCAGCTGTTCCGCCTGCGCAATCGATTCCACCTTGGTCGTGTTGATGAGTCCCGTTCCATTCTTGCCATCGGCACTCACTTTCACGTGATTGTCCGATAATGCAGACGATTCGGATGAAATGCCTTCGATCAGCGTCTGCGCCCCATAGGACGTCTTCCACGCGTTGTCCTCGACCACGGCCACGTCAAGTGTGTGCAATTCGAAACTTTCCGCGATGTTGCCGAACATGCCGTTGAACATGGTGGCCAGGATGATGGGGAAGGCGAACAGCCAGAACAGTTGCGTTTTCTCCCGCAAATGCAGTTTGAGATTGATCAGTAACGTCTGCCACATGATGTCACATGCCTTTCGATTTGCCACAAGCCTTGCAAGCCAAGTCAGTCGCGTAACGCGGTGCCGGTCAGTTCCAGGAACACATCATTGAGCGTCGGCTGGCGACTGGAGAGATGCCCGATATTCGTGCCCTCGTGCTCCAACAGCTGCAGTACGTCGATGAGATTGTGATCGCCCTGGCGGCAGTTCACCGTCAGCTCATGGCCGTCATAGTCGGCGTTGGTCACGAACGGCAATGCGCGCAATCGCGCAAGCGTCGTATCGGCCGAATCTGAGCGCCCTCCCAGATCATCGGTTTCGATGCTGATGCGTTCGCCGGTGCTGATCATCGCCTTAAGTTCCTCCGCGGTGCCAAGAGCCAGATGCCGGCCATGATCCATGATGAGGATGCGGTCGCAGATCTGCTCGACCTCCTCCATGTAATGGCTGGTGTAGATCACCGTCGCGCCTTCGCGGTTAAGTCGTTGGATACCTTCGAGAATCGCATTGCGGCTTTGTGGATCGACGGCCACGGTCGGCTCGTCGAAAAAGATCAGATCCGGCTTGTGGGCGATGCCGCAGGCGATATTAAGACGACGCAGCAGACCGCCGGACAGTTTCGCCGGACGATAGGTACGGTAATCGCGCAATCCTACGAAATCCAACGCCTCGTCCACGAGCATGCGACGTTTTGCCTTGTCGGAAACATACAGCGAGCAGAAATAATCGATGTTCTCCTCAACGGTCAATTCGTTGAACACGGCCACGTTCTGCGGCACAATGCCGATACGCCGCTTCAACGCATAGCTGGTAGGGCTGATCGGCTCGCCGAACACGCGCACAGTGCCCTCATCGAACGTGAGCAACGCAAGTATGCAGTTGATCGCCGTGGTCTTGCCTGAGCCGTTAGGCCCCAGCAGGCCGAAGATTTCCCCCTGATGCACGTCGAGATCGAAATAGTCGAGCGCCAGCATGTCTCCGTAACGTTTCACCAGTTTCGAGACCTTGACCGCGCTGACCGCATCGGCAGCGTCATTCATGCGTCCACCCATGACGAGCTCCTTTCTCGTGCTCCATGCCTCTGATTCCATTGTCGTGCCGCCGGATGCCCCCGACATGGTGCGCGTAGTCACAATTGCCGGAATGATGTCACTTTCGAACATGACAAATGTCACCTTCGTTGATGCCGCCGGCTGTGCCATGCGCCATGTGCATTACTCTGGAAGCAAGCGAACCAATCAGACACGAATCGGCGGACGGGAGGCGGCATGAAACGGTTGCTGTTCCAAGCCGTGTTCCTGGCCACGGGCATGATCATGGGCGTATACGCATCCGGAGACGTCGGCCTCGACCTGATGTGCGGCGCGCTTGTGGCGGTGTGTTGTGCCGCGGTGGGGGAATACGCGTCGGGTTCGTGGCTTGCGATGGCGTTGATTGTCATGCTTGACTGCGGCGCATGCCTGGTGCCGGCGTGGTATCTGATGCTTCCCATCGCAGCATTCAACGCGGCATCATCGTCCGCTGGTGTCGATGGCAGCCGCTTCTTGCAAGCGTTGGTGCCGCGATGGCTGTGGCTTCTTCCCATGACGATAGTGATTTTCCGTTCGATTGGCTCGCACGTTCCATCCGACTTGTCCATCATCATATTGATGGTGCTCCAAACGGTTCTGGGATTCGCTGCCGGTCTGCTTTGCACGCGCTGCGCGAACCTCGCCCGCGAAGTGCGGCGATTGCAGGATTCCCGCCGCGACCAGATTCGCCGCCTGCGCTCGCAGATCGCCGAAAACGACGAGGATCGTGCGTTGGCCGTACGCACGGCGACGCTTGCCGAACGCACGCGCATCGCACGTGAGATCCATGACAATGTCGGCCACATGCTGACCCGAGCCATCATGCAGACCGAGGCGGCGCACGTGGTGGCCCAGGTTGCCGGACAGGAACAATCGGCCCAACGTTTCTGTGAAATTCATGACACGGTGAGCGAGGCTATGACTTTGGTGCGCAAAGCCGTGCATGATTTGAAAGACGAAGGTACGGATTTCGCTTCGCAGATTGAGACGGCCGCGCACAGCATGGACGGCGCCGGCCCCTTGCGGGTGAGGCTGGTCAACGGCATCGATTCAGCGCCGGCGGCCGTGTCCCGCTGCTTCGCCACTGCGATTCGCGAGGCGTTGAACAATACGGTCAAACACAGTCAGGCAAGGAACGTTTCAATCACCCTGCGCGATTTCCCCGCATTGTGGCAGCTGTGCGTGCAGGATGATGGAACCGTGAGAAGATCGTCTGCTGAAGCCGTCGCCATGCAGTTCATTCGACCGGACGATTCCACAGGCATCGGCATTTCGGACATTGAGGAACGGGCTCGTGCGTTGGGAGGCTCCGCGATTTGCGGGCCGTATCACGAGGGTTGGCGCGTGTTCGTATCCATCCCCAAGCCGGCGAGTGGCTCGGAAATGACGCAACCGGAGAAAGGAGCGCATTAATGCATGTCGCGATCGCAGACGATGATCCAATCGTCTGCTCGTCATTATCCACGATTCTCGAAGCCACCGGCACCGCCGATGTGGCATGGACCGCCAACACCGGCACGGATGCGGTGACCCAATATGAGATGGATGCCCCCGATGTGTTGCTGGTCGACGTGCAGATGCCGGGAATGGATGGATTGCAAGCGTCGGAGGCGATTCTTGACGCGCATCCGAACGCGCGAATCCTTATCCTCACCACATTCGCCGACGAGTCATACATCGCCAAAGCGTTGGAAATAGGCACGAAAGGCTACTTGATCAAACAGGACGTTTCGTCCGTCATACCCGCGGTGCAAGCCGTCATGGCCGGACAAGTGGTCATGGGCGCCGAAGTGTTGAGCAAGCTGCGGGTCAGTCCGCAATCCACGACATCAGACGAATCCTCATCAGTCGATCGCGTTGTGTCGCATGATGATGCGCAGGCAGTTCAAGGATCTCGGAACCCCGATTCCAGCGGACCATCCGAACGTTTCGCCGGCCTTACCGAACGCGAATTGGACGTGCTGGAACTTGTGGCCGAGGGATTGGACAATCGTGAGATCGCGTCACGGCTGTTTCTCAGCGAAGGCACGGTCCGCAACCGCATCAGCGACATACTTGCCAAAACCAACATCTCCAATCGCACCAAACTCGCCGTCGAATGGCTGGCCTGGCATTGACCGGCTGAATCCGGTTGATTGAATCCGGCTGGTTGAGACTGACCATCTGGTCGTTCGGCGTCCTCAGTGCTTGCGCAGACGATACGCCTTCCAAACGTCACTCAGTTTCTGGCCATTCGACGTGCGTTTCCACACGGTAAGACCCGCTGATGAGCCGCCAACGGCACGCGCCGCGGCAGTAGGCGTGGCATACTCCCTGCCGTCATCCATGCGCAGCTTGCCTTCGGAAGTGACGGTCGCTACCCAACGTTCGCCCTTGCGGGGACGCTCCCATACCAAGGTCTCTCCGGCGATAAGCAGCCCGGCTTCCAGCACTTGGGCAATGCTGACGCGTTTGGACGTGGGAGAGGAGGCCGTAGCTTTCACATTGAGCGTCTCCTCGTTCAACGTCGACAAATCCGTATCGTCGGCATCGTAACGAATATTCCAATGGTCGGCGATGAGCCGAACCATCTCATCCTGCCGGTATTGCAGCGTCTGTGGTGTGCATTCGGCGATATTGGCGAGTTCGGCTGTCAGTGGAAAACGTCTGGAGCTTGCCGACAACAGCATGCGGTCGCGCCGCTGCGCATACGTGGCGAGTGGCGCGACTTGGGTTTCGTTGGCCTGACTAAGCGCCAAATTGCCGATGCGGTTTGCCCAATGGTCACGCACCGACTCCGGCCAAGCGGCGAAATCGGATTTCGCGCTGACCTGTTCGGGCATGATCGGCAACGCTTTGAGACTGCGCGGTCGGGTGATGCGGTAGCCGGCCTTCTGCTCGTTGGCGCGGATGAGCAGAAGTTTCTTCATGGCGGGACTGGTCTGCAACTCGCCACGTAGATGCGCGAGTGCGGAACGTCGGTCCTCGTCGGTGATGAGGAATCCACGGATCTGTTGGAGGGTATGGCCTTTGTTGAGGTCTCGGATGGCGCTTGCGGCGCGTGTGCGTCGGGCGAGTGGGCTTTGCCGGTTGAGGCTGTCGACGCCGGTGACGCGTTCGAGTGTGGCGAGAACGTCGTGGAGTCTGTCGATGTCGTGTAATTGGAGGCGTTCGTCGTGCGCGTTCGTGGTTTCGTTCCCGATATTTCCGGGTGTGGAGAACACTTGTGCGTTGGCGCTGCCGAGGTTGCGGATGGAGTTGACGAGCGCCCACATGGCCACGGGTTTCCAGTCGGTGGTCTGGTAGTCGGCGAGTGAGACGAGCATGGCCACGATGTCGTCTGGCAGGTTGGCGTCGGTCGGACGGTTGAGGATGAGCCACGCGTTGGCATAAGGGGCGAGCAGATCGTCGATGAAGGAGATGACGTTCTGTTTCTTCACGTATGGTTTGAGCACGTCTTTGCGGAATTCCTCAAGCAGCTGTGTGCAGACGGCCTTGTGCGAGACGATCAGGTGCAGGTCGGAGAAGAACTCTTCGAGCGTGTGCGAGTCATCGCCGAGCGGGTCCATGATGTCGTCCCATCGTGTGGCGTAGGCGTTACGCGCGGCGGGGGATATTTCCGCGATGGTTTTCGCTTTGAACACGTCGGATGCGGTCAGTGGCACGCCGCGCATGTTCATCACGTCGAAGATGCGGTGCGCGCCGGCGAGGTCGTCGGTGGTGACGATGACGAGGGTGACGCCGTTGACCAGGTATGAGGCGAATCGGCGGCGGTCTTTGGCGTCCATGGCGGCGAGCAGGTCGAATGTGCGGCGGGTGTTGACGGCGATGTTGCGTTGCGCGTGCGAGGCGATGTCGTTGTCCCTCAGATCGAACAGGCCTTCCAAATCGCCTTCCTGCACGTACATGCGGAAGAAGTCGGTGTCGCGTTCTCGCAGGGTGAGTCGTGGCTCGGCTTTGATGCCGCGGAGTTTGTCGCCTGGTTCCAAAATGAGGTCGTTGAGGCTGTCGATGAGGTCGGGGTCGTCTTCCAGTTCGCGCAGCACGGAGACGATGATTGACAGGGAGATGAGGCGCTGTTGGCCGTCGATGACCTGGTATTGGGTGGGGCCGTCCTTGACGAGGATGAGCGAGCCGAGGAAGTAAGGCGTGTCCGGGTCGGCGCAGGCGTCCTGAAGGTCGTTGACGAGCTGTTCGATGTTCTCCGCCTGCCACGTGTACGCGCGTTGGAACGAAGGGATGGTGAGTTGGTAATCGGAAGTGAACACTTTGCCCAGGGGTTTTTCCGTCGCGCTGATCGCCATATCGACCGCCATCCCTCATTGATAACGTTTGCACCGCAGGTGCGGCATACTGTTTTCTAGTTTATGGGAGGGGGTGCACCGGCGTTTCATGGACGTAACGGAGTCTCCACTGCCGTAGAATCCTTCGCCTCATAATTGGTCCGGCAGATCCGCACGTTCAACCAAACGCGCCATCTGTACCCGGCCCATGCATAATCTGTCTCCCGCGGATGAGATGTGCGCCTCGTCCAACGCTCCTGCCGCCTGTTTGCGAATCTCCTCGGTTTTGTCCGCGATTCGGCTGGCCTGCCCGGCCAGTTGGCCGGCGTCCAGACTTCCCGCTTCGGCCGCGAGCTTCTTCGACTCGGCTTGCAGCGCGCTCGCATTCAACGCCAGCAGGGAAAGCGAATGGGCAAGCGTGTCATGCGCTTCGGCAGCGATCGCGTCGGCCAGCTGCTGACTGTCGATCGTGGTCTTGAGCTGCGCCACCTGCGCGTCCGCCGCGTCCGCCTTGGCCGTGGCCAGCGATGCCAAGGCGCGAGAACGGATATGCAACCCCGCCAAAGTCGCGATGGCCAGCTCCAACAATGCCGCAACTATCGCGGTGATGACGATGGTGCGGTCATCGGCAAGCATGATTAGGTCGGTGCCATATTGGCTGCCGGTATCCGGTTTGGCGAACACCATATGCCAGATGGATGCCTCCGGCGGCCGCAACGCGTCGCGTACCTGCGCGGCAAGCGTGATGAAACCGCCCGCCACGATCGCGCGAACCGTGGTCTTCATGTCATTACGGCGGGCCAATAGCGCGGTCAACGCCATCAAAGCGAGAATGGGATCGTATGGGAAAACCAGCACGACCACACACGCGGCGACGAATGTGGCACGCGGATAACGGGAACGGGCGAGCAGCAGAAACCCGATGGCGAACGCCACCAGCATGCAGAACACCATTCATACGTATACGGCGGAATCCTGGCCGAACCGTTGCGCGGCGAACGCGGTCTGCGCCAAGCACATGAAGCCCGCGCAGACCACCATCACCATGCTTTGCCAGCCTCTGGTACGTACCGGCACTTCGATGGGGGTCGGGGAATTCGTCGTCTCGCTCATACCTACCATTATTGGGCCCGTCCCCGAAAGACGCCATTGTTCTTCCGTGCGTTTCGCACGCCCCAAAGTGCAGACGGGAATGACCTTTCGTCCAATACCGGTCCAGCGCGGAATTCCGTACCCTCGAAAGTGTCTCAACCGATTCGAGAAGAAGGAACGATCATGAGTGGTTACATCGCCCCGCAGCAGCCCATCCAACCCCAACCCCCGCTGCAGCCGGTCTATCAGGAAGAGAAGGGACTGACTGTGTGCGGCATTGTCGGCGTGGTGTTCGGCGCGCTTGGCTTCGTGCTGAGCTTCATTCCGATTATCAACAACATTGCTGCGATTTTCGGTTTCATTGGCGTGATTCTTGCGATTGTGGCATTGGTCGGCACGTTCCGCGGTAAAAAACGCGGCAAGGCATTGGCGATTGTCGCTGCGGTGCTGTCGGTGTTGGCCATCGTCATTACTCTGGCCATGCAGTCCGCAGCAAGCAAGGCCATAGACGAGGCCACCGGCGTGTCAAGCTCACAATCATCCGCAAAAGGCTCCGCAAAAAATCAGCCGAAGGGCGATCAGGATATGGAAGGCGATTTGAAGACCATGCATGTGAAAATCGTCTCCGCGGTACGTAGCAACAACGACTATAACAATCAGCCCACGGTGTTGGTCACATTCGAATGGACCAACAACACGGATAAAAACAATTCGTTTGCAGTCCTCGCCAGCCCGCAAGTGTTCCAAAATGGGCAAGCTCTCGACACCGCCATTTACAGCGAGAACCCTGCCGGATACGATTCCAATTCTGATTTCGCCGAAGTCCAGCCCGGAGCCACCGGAACCGTGACGATTGGATATACCTTGAAAGACGATTCCGAAGTGACGGTCGACGTCACTGATTTGTTCGACCTGAACGATAGCACGAAAGTGGTGCACAAGTTCACGGTCTGATTGCGCATTGGATATACGGTGCCGGTAGTTTCAGCTCGGCACCGTAAGACGTGGGCTCTCATGAAATAGTCAGAAAAGTACCGTACTGTGATGCGTAATCGAGTTAAGGAGCGATTATGACATTCGGTCAGCAGCCCCAAGGCAACAACGCCAATGGATTCAACGGCCAGCCGTATGGGCAGAACCAATACAATCCGAACCAGAATTCGTACGGGCAGTACAGCCAGAATCCGTACGGTCAGAACCAATACCAGTACGCGCCGCAGAACATGTATGCGCAGGGCGCTCCGGCGGCCACCATTCCGGCTCAGGCGACATACTCCTATGAGCGTGCCGAACATGCTTCCGTCACCCGTGCCTACGGTGAGATGACCATCGGCCTGCTCGTCACCGCGGCTGTGGCCATCCTCACCCAAGCCACCGGTGCCTACATCGCGCTCATCCAGTCGCTTGGCGTCATTGGCGCTTGGGCGCCGTTCGTCGTCGAAATCGTGATCGCCATTTATCTTGGCGCCCGCATTGAAAAGATCAAGCCGAGCACCGCACGCGTCATGTTCTACGTGTATGCCGCGATCATGGGCTTCTCGCTAAGTACCATTTTCATGGCGTATGATCTTGGCACCATCGGCATCTCCCTGGCGTTGTGCGCCGGCTTCTTCTTCGCGCTCACCATGCTGGGCATGACCACCAAGGTCAACATGCTCAAAGCCGGTCCGATTCTGCTGGTCGGCCTCATCGTGCTGATCGTCGCCGAAGTGCTGCTTATGATCTTCGCTCCCGGACAGACCATGCTGATGGTTATCTCCGCCATCGGCCTCGTGCTGTTCGCCGGCATGACCGTCTACGACGCCCAAGCTACTCGCGCGCTGTTCGCCCAGTACGCAGGCCAGGGTGAGGACATAGTCAAGAAGGTCTCCATCATCTGCGCGCTGAACCTGTATCTGGACTTCATCAACATGTTCCTGTATATTCTCCAGCTCTTCGGCGATCGCGACTGAAAAATCCCGCGACGTCCTCTGCGCTGAACCCTCAAACAAAGCCTGACCAGAATATGGTCAGGCTTATCTGTCGGCGAAAAACGTGCCATAGGGTAGTGGGTCATGCAGAGGAAAGAGATTGGCGGCATGGCCTGCCTTGTTCTGACGGCCATGATCTGGGGCTTCGCATTCGTATCCCAAGTGCAGGGCATGGCCTCCATGAGCCCCCTGTTCTTCGGGGCCACACGATTCACATTGGGCGCGCTGTCATTAATACCGTTGCTGTGGTTCCGCCGTCGAGGCATCGCCGAACAGGAACGCCGACGCCGTGAATCGAATGAGTGTCCAACCGTCACGCTTGGCAACGGTATAACCGTGGCCATGCCGAAATGCCTGGGCAATCCCGTGGTCGTCAGCGTCATCTGCGGCATCGTATTGTTCACCGCCAGCACCGTCCAACAATACGGCATCCTCTATTCCGGTTCCGCAGGCCGTTCCGGCTTCATCACGGCGCTCTACATCGTCATGACGCCGCTGCTCGCCTTCCTTATTCTGCGCCGCCGCGTGACCATGAACGTCATCGTCAGCGTTGCCATCGCCGTGGTCGGCTTCTATCTGCTGTGCATCACCGACGGATTCGGCTCGATCACCCTTGCCGACGTGGTGCTGTTGTCCACTGCGGTTCTATTCGCAGGCCATATTCTCGTCATCGACACGTTCGGACAGAAGATGGATCCGATTCTGCTGTCCTTCGGACAAATTTCCACCACCGCGCTGCTGAGCTGGATCGGCTCCCTATGCGAAGGCTCCATCGACTGGGCCGGCGCCATGCAAAGCTGGTTTCCCATCGTGTACGCCGGCATCGGCTCGGCCGGCGTGGCATACACGTTGCAGGTGGTCGGACAGCAGCTGGTGCCGCCGTCGCGCGCGGCCGTGATCATGTCGCTCGAATCGTTCTTCTCCGCGGTGGGCGGCGCGTTGCTGCTCGGCGAAGTCATGACCACACGAGCCTACATCGGCTGCGCGCTGATCTTCATCGGCACCGTGCTCGCACAGGTTCCGGTGAAAATACCACGATTGCTGCGTAAGCGCGAATAACGTTCGATATCGTCGAAAAATGGCGATTGACAGGCAATGATTTGTCCGTCAATCGCCATTTTCCGAAAACATCAGTCCGCCTGCGGCGCCTCACCCACACGCGGGGCGCTGTTGATGTCGCGATGGATGTTCTGCATCTGCGTCTCGATGTTCTGCAGGCTGCGCGCGCAATCCAACAGCGTCTGCGAATGCTCGGCAAGCTTCGCGTCCGGCAGATCCGTCTTATACCGCAGCGCATGCTCCAGGCTCGCCCAATAATCCATGGCGATGGTGCGTAGCTGAACCTCTACCGGCGTGTAGTGCGGTCCGGATGACAGGAACACCGGCACCGCGTAGATGACATGCAGCGAACGGTAACCGTTCTGCTTCGGGTTCTTGATGTAATCCTTGACACGCAGCACTTGGATGTCGCTTTGCGCGGACAGATAATTCGCCACGGAATACACGTCGTCGCGGTAGTTGCAGATCACGCGTACGCCCGCCACGTCGAACAGGTTGTCCTTGATGGCGTCGACGGTCAACGGCAGGTTGCGGCGCTGCAGCTTGCCGAGGATCGAGTTAAGCGATTTGAGACGGCGTTCCATATGGTGAATTGGATTATGGGAGAAGCGCACCTGGAATTCCGAGTCAAGAATTTCCAATTTGGTGCTGATCTCGTACATCGCACCCTCATACACCTGCATCTGGTCGATGAACTCGGTGATCTGTTCGGGGGAAAGGGATCCCTCGCCGACGTCGACGTTCTTCAGACGCATCTGCAATTCGGTGGTGTTAATTCGATTTTGCCTGTCAAGTATCACGGAAGAACAGTGTACCGCCTCGCTTTCCGCAAAACTGAACGTATGCTGTGTATCGAAGAGGGTCAATGCCCTGCGATTGCGCCGAGAACGGGGCGTTCCCGCGTTCCGAAACGCCTGTGCCGCCCTGCCGATAGCATGGTGCGTTATGAATGAAGACATGATGACCGAGGCGGAGCGCGCCTCGAAACTGGCCGAACCGGCGGCGAACGATACCCCCACGCGCGGCAAGGGCGTGTTCTACGTGCATACGCTCGGATGCCAGATGAATGTGCATGATTCCGAACGCATCGCCGGCGTGCTTGAGGCCGACGGCTACGTGCCCGCCACCGAGGAACAGTATTTCAACCATGACATCGACCTGATCGTCATGAACACCTGCGCGGTGCGCGAAAACGCCGCCGAACGCATGTACGGCACCATCGGACTGTGGGCCGAATTGAAGAGGGAACGCCCGAACCTGCAGATTGCGGTCGGCGGCTGCATGGCGCAGCTCGACCGTGAGAAGATCGCGAAAAAAGCCCCGTGGGTCGACGCCGTGTTCGGTACCAAGAACATCGGATCCCTGCCTCAGCTGCTCGACCAGGCCCGCATCGAAGGCCACGCGCAGGTGAAGGTGCAGGAGGAACTCAACTACTTCCCAAGCCAACTGCCTACCGACCGTGCGTCGAAGGTGTCGAGCTGGGTGGCCATCTCCGTAGGCTGCAACAACACCTGCACCTTCTGCATCGTGCCGACCACGCGCGGCAAGGAACATGACCGTCGTCCCGGAGACATCCTCGCCGAAATCCGCCAATGCGTGGACGAAGGCGCCAAGGAAGTCACGTTGCTGGGCCAGAATGTGAACTCCTTCGGCTACGGCATCGGCGACCGGTTTGCCTTCTCCAAGCTGCTGCGCGCGTGCGGCGAGATTGACGGTTTGGAACGCGTACGATTCACCTCGCCGCATCCCGCGGCCTTCACCGACGACGTGATCGCAGCAATGGCCGAGACGCCGAACGTCATGCACCAGCTGCATTTCCCGTTGCAGTCGGGTTCCGACAGGATTCTTCGTGCGATGCGCCGCTCCTACCGTTCCGCCAAGTTCCTCGACATTCTGCGCAAGATTCGCGAGGCCATGCCGGACGCGCAGATCTCCACCGACATCATCGTCGGCTTCCCCGGCGAAACGGAGGAGGACTTCCAGGAAACCCTGCGCGTGGTGGAGGAGGCGCGATTCGCTTCCGCGTTCACGTTCATCTACTCGCCGCGTCCCGGCACGCCGGCGGCTGAGATGGAGCAGGTTCCGCATGACGTGGTGCAGGACAGATTCGAACGTCTTGTGGCGCTGCAGGAACGTATCACCGAAGAGAATCTCAAGACTTTCGAAGGCCGTGACGTCGAGGTGATGGTCACCGGCGCATCCGGCAAGAAGGATGCCGCCACCCATCGTGTTACCGGACGTGAGAAAACCGGCGTGCTCGTGCATGTCGGCGTGCCGGAAGGCGAGTCGATGCCGCAGGTGGGTGATTTCGTGACCGCCACCGTCACCCATGCGGGACGCCACAATCTCATCGCCGATCCGAATCCGGAAGCGGGGCAAACCTATGCCGTCCGCCACTGAAAGCAAGCCCGAAACCCGTAAGGTCGTGTCCATCGTCGGTCCCACTGCGTCCGGCAAGACGGGGCTTGGCATCGCCATTGCCAAGGCGTTGGAGGCCAAGGGCGAGCAGGCGGAAATCGTCAACGCCGATGCCTACCAGATGTACAAGGGCATGGATATCGGCACCGCCAAGGCGAGTCCTGAGGAACAGGCCGAGGTCAGGCACCACCTGATCGACATCATCGAACCGGACGACGCCATGTCCGTGGCACGTTTCCAGGAGATCGCCCGCGCCAAAATCGCCGAACTGCAGGCCAGGGAAGTGCGCCCTATCCTCGTGGGCGGTTCCGGTCTGTACGCCCGTGCCGCCATCGACGACATTTCCTTTCCTGGCACTGACCCAGAGGTGCGCAAACGCCTCGAGGAACGTGAAAAGGTCGAAGGCGCCGGTGCGCTGTTCGACGAGCTCAAGACAAAGGATCCCGAAGCCGCGGCCCGCATGGATCCGCACAATCCTCGACGCACCATCCGCGCGCTTGAGGTCATCGAAGTGACGGGCCGGCCGTATTCGGCGAGCCTGCCGCATTACCGGTATGTGATTCCCACCGTGCAGATCGGCCTTGATTTGTCGCGTGAGGAACTTGACCGCCGCATCGACATCCGTACCAAGCAGATGCTGGAGAACGGTTTCGTCGAGGAAGTGGAGCGTATCCGTCCCCGGCTTGGCATCACCGCAGGCAAGGCTCTTGGATACCAGCAGGTTGTCGACTATTTGGATGGCCTGTGCGATTTAAATGACACGTTCATGAGCATCGCGCAGAAGACGAAGCGTCTGGCACGCAAACAGATGGGATGGTTTGGCCGCGATCCGCGTATCCACTGGCTGCAGGCTCTCAACCCCGCGCTGCTGGGCAATGCCATGGCCATCATCGAGCATGCCGACGCCGGCGATTACGACGCGATCGACGCGCAGGCGGATGCGTACACGCAGCATCATCTTGGCGATATCGTCTAGCCGAAGCGCCTGACGGCGTGAACGGCAAAAACTTTCGATAAGTATCGGATGTCGTCGTGCCATGGCGGTGCCCATGGGTAAAATCAAGTTCTGTTATGGCACGAACAGCATCTTCCAACCCGAAATCAGGCGGCAAGGGTTCCGCAGGCAAATCGCGTTCCGGCGATACCAAAGTCATGGACGAGGTCGATTCCTCGCCGATCGCCGGCATACTGCGTAAATATCGCCGCGACATCGCATGTTTCATCATGGCCATTCTCGCGGTGCTGTTCTGCGCGTCCGAATGGTTCCGTGTCCAGGGCGCTTTCGGACAGGTCCTGCATGCCATGGCCTCCGGACTGTTCGGATTGACCAGCGTGATTCTGCCGGTATTCCTGGCGCTTGTGGTGTTCAGTCTGATGCGCAAGACGCAAAACAAGGATGAGAACCTCCATATGGCCCTCGGATGGTTCATGATCCTCTGGTCCGTCTGCTCTATTCTTGACGCGGCGATTGCCTCCGACTCCCAGAAGTTCGATATGTCTTTGCTGCAACGGGCAGGCGGCCTGCTTGGCTATGTGCTTGGCTGTCCGTTGGCGTGGGGGCTTTCCAAAGGCTTTTCCATTGCGATTTTCGTAGTCGTCATCCTGTTTTCGTTGCTGTTGATCACCCATACCCGGGTCACGCAGATACCGGACAAGGCGAAGGCTCTGGCGGCCAAGTTTGTTGGAACGCCGAAAAACCGTGATGACATTGACGATGAGGCCGAACAGTTCCCGAACGAAGTACGCGTTGGGGACACGACACTCGCCTTCGCCGAAGGCGTTCCCGCCCACGACGGCACCGATGCGGATGGAGAAAACGACGATAGGCCGGGCTTCCTTACGCGTATGAAGCAACGCTTCGCATCCCATAAGAGCAAGAACGTCGATGATGGCGACCTTGACCATTACGCCGGCGACGAAGCGTTTCTTAATGCCGCCGAACGGCACGGACAGACCGCGGAAACCATCGTCGACGAGCCGTACCAACAGGTCGATTCGCCACGCAGCATTTCTTCGGACGATTATCGTGCCGATGATTATGATTCAGATGATTATTCCGCCGCTGCACCGTCCGGCACCACGGCCATGCCACAGAACGGTCGCGGACGCTCCTTCTCGTCCGCGCCGATCGGCACCGCGAGCGGCACCATGCCCAGCGTCGCCGAGCCGGTGCCGTCCAGTGAAATCAAGCCGGTTGGCGTCGCTCCAAGCGACCCATGGGCCGTCATCGACGAGGACGGCACCTCCAACGGCAAGGAAGTCATGGTGGATGCCGCGACCGGCGAGGTCCTTGACGATATGCCGGCTGCTGCCGTTGACGGGGAAGCGGCGGATGACATTCCCGAGGGACCGTATCATCTGCCTGACCTCAACATTCTGAAGAAGGGCGCGCCGCACGCCGCGCACACTCCGGAGAACGATCGTGTGATCCGCGCGCTGACCGGTACCTTCCAACAGTTCAACGTCGATGCGAAGGTCATCGGCTTCCTGCGCGGACCATCCGTCACCATGTATGAGGTGGAGCTTGGCCCTGGCGTCAAGGTCGAGAAGGTCACCAACCTGCAGAAGAACATCGCCTACGCGGTGGCCAGCTCCGACGTGCGCATCCTGTCGGTGATCGAAGGCAAATCCGCCATCGGCATCGAAATTCCGAACTCCGACCGCGAAACCGTGGTGCTGGGCGACGTGCTGCGCTCCGACAAGGCCCGGAACGATCCGAATCCGATGCTCACCGGCGTCGGCAAGGATGTGGAAGGCCATTTCGTGACCGCCGACCTGACCAAGATGCCCCACCTGTTGGTGGCTGGCGCCACCGGCTCCGGCAAGTCGAGCTTCATCAACTCCATGCTCACCTCCGTGATCATGCGCGCCACGCCTGACCAGGTCCGCATGATCATGGTCGATCCTAAACGAGTTGAACTGTCCGCCTATGCGGGCATTCCACATTTGCTCACCCCGATCATCACCGATCCGAAGAAGGCCGCACAGGCTTTGGAATGGGTGGTCAAGGAGATGGACGCACGATACAGCGACCTCGAATTCTTCGGATTCCGCCACATCAAGGACTTCAACGCTGCCGTGCGCGCTGGCAAGGTGCATGCGCCCGCAGGCTCCAAACGCAAGGTCGCACCATACCCGTATATCCTCGTGGTCGTCGATGAAATGGCCGACCTTATGATGGTGGCCAAGAACGACGTGGAGAGCTCCATCCAGCGCATCACGCAGCTCGCGCGAGCCGCCGGCGTGCATCTGGTGCTCGCCACGCAGCGCCCGTCCGTTGACGTGGTCACGGGCTTGATCAAGGCCAACATCCCGTCCCGACTTGCTTTTGCCACCTCATCCGCCACCGATTCGCGAGTCATCCTCGACGCCACCGGTGCGGAAACGCTGATCGGCCAAGGTGACGCGTTGTTCCTGCCGATGGGCCAGGCCAAGCCGATCCGCGTGCAGGGCGCATGGGTCGACGAGTCCGAAATCCGTCGCGCGGTGGAGTTCGTGCGAACCCAGCGCAAGCCGCATTATCGCGAGGATATCGAGGAGATGGCCAAGGAGGCCGAAAAGAAGGCCATCGAGCCGGATGAGGACATCGGCAACGACATGGACGTGCTGTTGCAGGCGGCGGAACTGGTGGTCAGCACGCAGTTCGGCTCAACCTCCATGCTGCAGCGCAAACTGCGTGTCGGATTCGCCAAAGCCGGCCGACTCATGGATCTGCTTGAATCGCGTGGTGTGGTCGGTCCGTCCGAAGGCTCCAAAGCTCGCGAAGTGCTCGTCCAACCGCAGGATCTGCCGCAGGTGCTCGCCTTCATCAAGGGCGAAACCTCATCGCTTACCGCAGGTTCTACCCAGCCGGCCGACGCTGCGGACACGCGATGATGGAACGCGACAACCGCACGCATTGCGCCAAGTAGTGGTATCGGGGTAACGTGAACGGTATGGAAAAGCAAGAAGAACGCAAATCGTCCCTGCTTGACGGGTGGAACGCCCCGCCGAACATCGTCACTTTCTCTCGTATCGTCCTGGTCGTCATCTTCCTGGCGTTGTACGTCATGGCAGGCGCATGGGGTACCAAAAACACGACTATGCGCTGGGTGGCGGCGATTATCTTCATCATCGCCGCCTGCACCGATAAGCTCGACGGTTGGATGGCCCGCAAATATAACCAGGTCACCGAACTGGGCAAGCTCATGGACCCAATCGCAGATAAGCTGCTCACCTGCGGCACGCTGATCGTCGCCGCTATCTTCAACGAATTCGGCAACGCAGTGCTCGGCTGGGTTGTGACCGCGCTGTTCCTCATCCGTGAGATTGGCATCACCATCATGCGTTTCTTCGTCATCGACACCGGCGGCAAGGTCATCGCCGCATCCCAAGCCGGCAAGTACAAGACCCTGTGCCAGTGCATCGGCCTTGCCATGCTCATGCTGCCGATGTGGAGCCTCGCCGATGGCATGAACACCACTCCGCTGTGGATGACCGTTTATTACACGATCACGTACGCCCTGATTTACCTGGCGTTGATTCTATGCCTGTATTCGGGCGGCGAATACCTCGTCAACACGTTCGGCGGACGTAAGAAGACCGCAAAATCCGAAAAGGAAACCAAGTAAATCCCGATGAGCGAATCCGAAAATTCGTCGACCGCGGCCAGCCAATCGCAATGCGATGAGCTGGCCGCAGCCGTTTTACGCTATTGCGAAGCCAACCATTTCAAAATCGCCGCCGCCGAATCACTGACGGGAGGTCTACTCGCCGACGCCTTCGTACGCATACCAGGCGCATCGAAAGTGTTCCTCGGCTCGGCGGTGACCTACGACATTCGCGCCAAAGCGAAGATTCTCGGCGTGAATGCCGACCTGCTGGCCCGAGAAGGGGCGGTCCACCCCGAAGTGGCGCGGCAGATGGCTGCGGGAACCGCGCAACTATACCGACAGACCGAGGATGGAGACTGTGTCATCGGCTTGGCCACTACCGGTGTTGCAGGGCCGGGACCGGATGGTGACAAACCTGCCGGCCTGGTGTACATCGGCTGCTCCCTGCCCTGTGGCTTCAATGGCATTCGTGCGCGTCAAACAGCTGCTTATGAGCTGCGTCTGAAGGGTGATCGGGAAGCCGTGCGGCACGAAACCGTGCAATGTATTCTGGAAAAACTGAGGACTCTTTCAGCACTTTCACAGGAATAATCCACGAATATGGGTGTTGACCATAGTGGACGTACGTATGAAAAGCGAAAGGGGCTGGCGGCATGGACACGATGACACTCACCAAGGAACAGATGGAACTCAAGGCGATGGTTCCCACGGTGCAAAGCGGCAACGCCCGCGTCAGGGAACTCACCCCAGCCCAGCGCCGCGCGGTGATGTTCGCCCAGCAGCAGGTGCTGCGTGCCCGCGCGGCCAAAAAGGCCAAAGACGAGCGCCAGGCCGCATTGACCCGCATATGGCGGGGGGAAGACGCGGAACGCGTTTCCGCACGATCCATGTCGGCAGCCACGGAAACCACCGACGAACCCAGAGAGGTATCGCTTCGCGAGGCCATCGGCCATGTACTGCGCGATCTGCGCACCCATGACCACAAAACGTTGCGTGAGGTGAGCGAAAAGGCCGGAGTGTCGTTGGGCTACCTCTCCGAAGTGGAGCGTGGCCAAAAAGAGGCCAGCTCCGAGCTGCTGAGCTCGATTGCGCAATCGTTGGGCGTCTCCACGGCGCAGATGCTGCGCATGGTCGCCGATTATCTCGATTCCGTCGCAATCTGATTCCTGTTGGACGTCTAACGCCCGGCGGCTTGTTCCGTCGGGCGTTTTCTTTTGGTTGCGCTTGCTGTGTACACTTGAGCGCGTGCAGGAACGTGAATTTTGGCAGTTGCTTGAAGAGGTACTCGGCCGTAGCTATGGCCGCGCGCTCGCACGCGACCAAGTGCTTGATCGATTGAACGGTCTGACAGCCGTCGAAGCGCTTGAAATGGGGGAGGAGCCCCGCGTGGTATGGAACGTTCTGTGCGACCAGATGAACATTCCTGACTCCAAACGTTGGGGAAAGGACCATAACGCGCCACCAATGCCGGTGCGTTAGGCGGAGTTCGGCTATCGCAAAACACCGATTTCGAACAGATGTTCGGATAATGGGGTATAGTTATCCACAGAAGCACGGATTGGGCAGGTCGTCAACGGCTCGCCGCGAAGTTTCAGAATGCTGGAATTTCAAGGGAAAGCGGTCTTCGGCGTGTCGAAATGCATGTTCTTCGACCACAATGGCCGATTGAACTTGCGCAGATGGATGATGCGGTTTTACGGTGAATCCATTCATTCGTCTCGGTCAACAACAAGGAGTAGTCATGGCACAGACGAGCGCGGCAAAGAACGCCGCACAGAACAAGTCCGCGAATGGAATCGATCCGCGCCGTCAGGCCGCGCTCGACACAGCGCTCGCGCAGGTCGAGAAAAGCTTCGGCAAGGGATCGGCCATGAGACTTGGCGACCGCCCGGAACAGGATGTCGAGGTCATTCCGACCGGATCCTTGGCTTTGGATATGGCATTAGGCATCGGCGGCCTGCCTAAAGGCCGTATTGTGGAGATTTACGGACCGGAATCCTCTGGTAAGACCACATTGGCGCTGCATGTGGTGGCCAATGCCCAGAAGACCGGCGGTGTGGCCGCATTCATCGATGCCGAGCATGCGCTCGATCCGGTCTATGCCCGTAAGCTGGGCGTCGACACCGATTCGTTGATCGTCTCTCAGCCGGACAATGGCGAGCAGGCATTGGAAATCGCCGACATGCTGATTCGTTCCGGCGCGCTTGACGTGATTGTCATCGATTCCGTCGCGGCCTTGGTGCCGAAAGCGGAAATCGAAGGCGAGATGGGAGACAGCCATGTCGGCCTGCAGGCGCGCCTGATGAGTCAGGCGTTGCGTAAGATGACCGGTGCGCTGGCGCAAGCCGGTACCACCGCCATCTTCATCAACCAGTTGCGTGAGAAAATTGGCGTGTTCTTCGGTAATCCGGAGACCACCACCGGCGGCAAGGCATTGAAGTTCTACGCGTCCGTACGTATGGACATCCGCCGTATCCAGACCATTAAGAACGGTGATGAGGCTGTCGGCAACCGTACCAAGGTCAAGGTTGTTAAGAACAAGATGGCTCCGCCGTTCAAGACCGCCGAATTCGATGTGCTGTACGGCGAGGGCATCTCCAAGGAAGGTTCCGTGCTTGATATGGCGTTGCAGGCCAACGTCGTCAAAAAGTCTGGCTCGTGGTTCACCTATGAGGGCGACCAGCTGGGGCAAGGACGCGAAAACGTGCGTCAGTTCCTCAAGGACAATCCGGAACTCACAGAGGAAATCGAGAACAAGGTCAAGGCGGCATTCGGTCTGATCAAACCTACCGACCAGTTCGCCGAGGACGATGGGGCGGAGGACGCCGCGGGCGCGCCGGATGATGGTAAGACGTCCAAAACTTCAAAAGCCGCCAAAGCCTGACATATGATCAGCGCCGAACGTTTCCTTAAGGAACAGGGCCTTCAGCCGGCGTCGGCCGATACTGGGGGCCTTGCCCTTTCTTCAGAGGATCCAGAACGCACGAACGTTCAGAGGTGGAACCGTCGAACGAAACCTGACCGTTCCAGTTTGTTCGCTGGAAGCGCAAATGCGACGAAAACGCCACGACACGCGCGACACGCTGGGCGTGTCGGGAACGGCGATTCTACTGCCGCAAAGGATCCAAATGATCTTGACGCATGCAGGGAAGCCGCATTGCGATTGCTGGACGCTGCGCCTCGACCTTCCGGCGCACTGCGTGAACGCCTGATTGGTAAGGGCTATACCTCTGAAGTGGTTGACGACGTCATCGAAAGACTGACAAGGGTTCAACTGATTGACGATGAAGCCTACGCGCAATCCGCGGTGCGCTACTGTGCGACCCGTCTTATGGGATGTAGGGGCGCGGTCGCTGAGCTTATACGGAAAGGCGTCGACCGTAGGCTGGCCCAACAGGTTTGTGATGAGGCGGAATCCTACGGCGTGTTTACTGAAGCCGCATGGGAATTAGGCCGTAGAACCGCGAGAAAAACCGCCGGTCTGGAACGCGATGTACGTAGGCGCCGCTTCTGGAGCGCGGGCGGCAGAAAAGGCCATAATCCTGAGATTCTGCGCCAAATCGCACAGGAACTGTTTGATTGACGGCGACCGCTGACCAAGGGCGTGACGTCAGTTTCATAAAGAGGCTGGTGTAAAGAAATCCTCAAAACATAAAGAGTGGAGAGTGAGACCTCTTATACCCCGGGTTCTGTCGTGCCAACGGCACGGATGGCCATCCATCTCGACCTGGCGTTGCCGTCAGGCTCTAGCAGCCTACCCGAAGGCTTCGGATGAGCAGTCCTCGAACGCCTTCTGCTTGGCCTTGCTCCCGATGAGGCTTGCCATGCGGCCAACTGTCACCAGCGGCCCGGTGGTCTCTTACACCGCCGTTTCACCCTTACCCACCGGCCGAAACCGGTAAGGCGGTCTATTCTCTGCTGCGCTATCTCTCAGGTCGCCCTGGGCGGACGTTATCCGCCATCGTGCTCTATGGAGCCCGGAAGTTCCTCAACCGACAAAATCGGTCGCGGCCATCAAGAGGTCTCAAATGCACAACTATAGCAAGAGAATCGTCGAAAGCAAAGCGTAAAAAAACTTTTGTTTTCTCGGGGAGTTTTCCAGCAAATCACCAATCTTATGGATACAATGATGACTACCAAGCAGCGATGCAGCTGGTTGGTCCGTATATAGCGGTTAACACCGCTTGAGTCTAGGGAGGTCCACATGGAAATCGTCGTTACCGGACGTCATACGCAGATCAAGCAGAGGTTCCGTGACGTTGTCGAAAGCAAGATGAATCGTGTGACCGCTATCGCCCCGGATGCGCAGCGTGTCCAGATTGTGCTGTCCCACGAGGGCAATCCGCGTCAGGCCGACACCGCCAAGCGCGTTGAGATCACCGTCATCGCAGGTCGTACCGTGGTGCGTGCCGAAGCCTCCAGCGCCGACGAATTCAGCGCGCTCGATCTGGCTCTCGACAAGCTGACGCTTCGTCTGCGCCGTACCCGCGACCGCCGCAAGGACCATCGTCGTGGCTACACCGATCCGGTCCCGGTCGATCTGGGCCCGGTCGAGCCGGTCGTCGTCGAGGAGCCGGAGCCGGAAGCGCCGAACAATAGCCCGGCCGACGCCGTTTCCGCTGATCTCGGCCCTGGCGAATCCGTCGAGGTCCAGGTCGGCGACACCCCAATCGTCATCCGCCGCAAGCTGCACATCGCCGAGCCGATGACCATTGACGAGGCCCTGTACGAGATGGAGCTGATCGGTCACGACTTCTTCCTGTTCGTCAACAAGGAAACCGGTCGTCCATCCGTCGTCTACCACCGTCACGGTTGGAGCTACGGCGTCTTCGAAATCGACACTCCGGAGAATGTGGCCAAGAAGTAATGGCTAATGGCTGAAAACTGAACGATAAGAGGCTCACATGTCATACATGCGGGCCTCTTTTCTTATGCGAAAAACAAGATACGTCAAAACTTACGTAAAATGGACGGAGCTTTTCGGAAATCGCGAGAAAGCGACTATCCTCAATCGAGGAAAGTCACCATACACAAAGGGAGTGATTGTGGTAGATATCGTTGACAAAGCCCTACGCATGGGTGAAGGCCGACAGATCAAGAAGCTTGAGAACGTGGCCAAAGCGACGAACGCCTTGGAGGACGAGATCGCGGCGCTTGACGACGAGGAGCTCAAGGGCCAGACCGCCAAGTTCAAGCAGCGTATCGAAAACGGCGAGTCCCTTGACAAGCTCATGCCGGAAGCCTTCGCCACCGTGCGTGAAGCTTCCAAGCGAACCTTGGGCCTGCGCCACTTCGACGTGCAGCTCATGGGCGGCGCCGCTCTGCACTGGGGCAACATCGCCGAAATGAAGACCGGTGAAGGCAAGACCCTTGTGGCCACGCTGCCGGCCTACCTGAACGCACTCGACGGTCAGGGCGTCCACGTCGTCACCGTCAACGACTATCTGGCCAGCTACCAGGCCGAGCTGATGGGCCGTGTCTACCGCTTCCTCGGCATGAGCACCGGCTGCATCATCACCAACCAGAAGCCGCCGGAGCGTCGCAAGCAGTACAACGCCGACATCACCTACGGCACCAACAACGAATTCGGTTTTGATTACCTGCGCGACAACATGGCGTGGGAGAAGTCCGATCTCGTACAGCGTGGCCACCACTACGCCATCGTCGATGAGGTCGACTCCATTCTTATCGATGAGGCTCGTACCCCGTTGATCATCTCCGGTCCGGCCGAGGGCGACGTGACCCGCTGGTACCGCCAGTTCGCGCGCCTGGTTCTGAAGCTCAACCGTGACGAGGACTATGAGGTCGACGAGAAGAAGAAGGTCGTCGGCATCCTTGATCCGGGCATCACCAAGGTCGAGGACTATCTCGGCATCGACAACCTGTACGAACCGAACAACACCGCATTGATCGGCTATCTGAACAACGCCATCAAGGCCAAGGAGCTGTTCCTGCGTGACCGCGACTACGTCGTGACCGGCGGCGAAGTGCTCATCGTCGACGAGCACACCGGACGTATCCTGCCGGGCCGCCGTTACAACGAGGGTCTGCACCAAGCCATCGAAGCCAAGGAAGGCGTGGAGGTCAAGGCCGAAAACCAGACCTTCGCCACCATCACCCTGCAGAACTACTTCCGCATGTACGACAAGCTGGCAGGCATGACCGGTACCGCAGAGACCGAAGCCGCCGAATTCATGGGCACCTACAAGCTGGGCGTGCTGCCGATTCCGACCAACAAGCCGATGATCCGCGAGGATAAGGACGATCTGATCTTCCGTACCAAGAAGGAAAAGCTCGCCGCCATCGTTCGTGATGTGGCCAAGCGCCACAAGAAGGGCCAGCCGGTCCTGCTGGGTACCGCATCCGTGGAATCCTCCGAAGTCGTGTCCTCTCTGCTTGACGTGGCCAAGATTCCTCACCAGGTGCTGAACGCGAAGCAGCATGACAAGGAAGCCGCCGTTGTGGCCGTCGCAGGCCGTAAGGGCGCCGTCACCGTGGCCACCAACATGGCAGGCCGTGGTACCGATATCATGCTCGGCGGCAACGTCGAGTTCCTCGCCGATGCGAAGCTCAAGTCCGAAGGCTATTCTCCGGATGACACTCCGGACGAGTACGAGAAGCGTTGGCCGGGCACTTTGGCCGAAATCAAGGACCAGGTCAAGGACGAGCATGAGGAAGTCGTCAAGCTCGGCGGTCTGTACGTGCTCGGCACCGAGCGCCACGAATCCCGCCGTATCGACAACCAGCTGCGCGGCCGTTCCGGCCGTCAGGGCGATCCGGGCGAATCCCGTTTCTACCTGTCCCTCGAAGATGATCTGATGCGTCTGTTCAACACCCAGCTTGTGGCGCGTGTCATGGCCAAGGGCATGCCGGAAGGCGAGCCGATCGAAGCCAAGAGCGTTTCCAAGGGCGTGCGCACCGCACAGAAGGCCGTCGAATCGCGTAACTTCGAAATCCGTAAGAACGTGCTGAAGTACGACGACGTGATGAACAAGCAGCGCACCGTCATTTATGCGGAGCGTCAGGCTGTGCTGAAGGGCGCGGATATCCACGAGGACATCCTCAAGTTCATCGACGACACCGTGCTGAGCTACATCAAGGGCGCCAACAACGGTTCCGACAAGCCGGCCGATTGGGATTGGGACGGTCTGTTCAAGGCCATCGCCTCCGTGTACCCGATCGCCGTGGAGCAGGAAGCGGCCAAGGACGCCGTCAACAAGCTCAAGGGCGACAAGGCCGTTGAGGCCCTGAAGGAGCTCATCGTCTCCGACGCCAAGGACCAGTACTCCGATTTCGAAGACAAGCTCGGCAGCGAAGGCCTGCGCCAGCTCGAGCGCCGCGTGGTGCTCGCCGTACTCGACCGCAAGTGGCGCGAGCACCTGTACGAGATGGACTACCTCAAGGACGGCATCGGCCTGCGCGGCATGGGACAGCGTGATCCGCTGGTCGAATACCAGCGTGAAGGCTACCAGATGTACAACTCCATGATCGAAGCCATCAAGGAGGAAACCATCCAGCTGCTGTTCCACGTGGACATCGAACGTGTGGCCATGACCGAGGACGAGGAGACCGAATCCGATGAGGATGAGGCCGTGAACGCCGCCGAGGCCGTAATGGGTCTGGACGGCGAAGCCGCCGCGACCGGCGAATCCGCTCCTGCAGAGCCGGAGACCGATGACGAGGCCGAAAAGACCACCATCGATGAACTGGCTGACGAGCAGAAGAACGAGAAGGGCATCGTCGGCATGCAGCCGATCAGCCACGCCGAAGGCAAGGTCCCGGCCAACAAGCGTCCGAAGAGCGAGGAACTCCACTCTCCGTGGGCCGATGGCCGCACCTTCCCGGGAACCGGCAAGAACGCCCAGTGCCCATGCGGTTCTGGTCGTAAGTACAAGATGTGCCACGGCCAGAACGAGCAGTGATTCGCTGAGTCGCTGACTTGCTCATGACATAACCTCCCCCGATCGTAATCGGGGGAGGTTTTCTTTTTTGAAGAATCTTCGATGGGCCGTTTCGTGATATGGACGTGCGGACGTGGGGAAACGTCCAATCGTTACAATTGGCGGCATCGGAACAACAATAAAGGCGTGCGACATCGCCAAGGAGGGCATCATGGCCGAAATCACATGGAAGTCGATCCTCACCAAGCTGGTTGGAGGGGACCACTTGAGCGCCGAGGAATCCGAGTGGTTCGTCGATGACCTCATGAACGGCAATGCCGATCCGGCGGCCGTTGGCGCGGTACTCGCCACCCAGCAGCAGTTGGGGCTGACCCCCGACGAAGTGCGTGGCGCGGCGAAGGCCATGGTGGCCCATGCCATTCCGCTGTACATCGACGGTGAAACCACCGACATCGTCGGCACCGGTGGCGACGGAGCCTCCACCGTGAACCTGTCATCCATGGGGGCTGTCGTAGCCGCGGCCGCAGGCGTAAAAGTCGTCAAGCACGGCAATCGTGCGGCCTCATCCAAGTGCGGCACTGCTGACTGCTTCGAAGCGCTCGGCCTGCCCATGGATTTGACTCCGGAACAAGTGAGCGAAGTCGGCAACGAATGCGGCATCGCATTCGCTTTCGCACGCACCTTCCACCCCGCCATGCGTTTTGTCGGTCCGATTCGCGCCGCGCTCGGCGTGCCATGCGTGTTCAACGTGCTTGGTCCGCTGACCAACCCGGCAAGCCCGAAGCATATGGCCGTCGGCTGCGCTAATCGCAAGATGAGCCCGATCATGGCCGCCGTATATGCGGCGAACGGCCAGATCGGCATGGTCTACACTTCCCATGAGGGCCTTGACGAGATGGCACCGACCGGTCCGGTCTCCATTTGGGAATTCAAGGACGGCAAGGTTACCGAAAACAAATTCGATCCGACCGTCGAACTCGGCCTCGCCAAAGTCACCATCGCAGATCTGAAGGGTGGCGAACCGACGCTCAACGCGCAGCTGGCACGAGACTTCTTCGCAGGCAAGGATGTGTCGTTCCGTACCACCGCGCTGCTGAACGCCGCTTCCGCAATCGTCGCCGACGGTCATTTGGTGCCGGGCGACGCAAGCTTGGCTGACCGGTTCAAAGCCGCCTACGCCATCGCGGAGCAGACCGTCGACTCCGGCAAGGCCACGGCGCTGCTTGACAAGTGGATCGCCACCGCCCAAGCTGCGAAGAAAGCCTGAAAACGCTGACAACGTATGTGTGTGTGAAAGGCCCCGGCGTAAATATGAACCGCACCCCGATTGTTGGACTGAAGAAATTCAGATTCGATGATCGGAGGTGCGGTTCTTTCGTATGCGTGAGGATCGAAGGAGACGTTACGACGACGGGTTCCGGCGCGAGGCGCTGGAGCTCATCAAGTCCGGAGCCGGCAAGGACACGCTCGCCAGCAGGCTTGCCATACCGGTGTATACCGCGAGAAACTGGATCAGGCTGTACAGGTCCAACGGCGAGGAGGCGGTCATGGGAGGCGGCGGCAGCAGACGCTACGACTGGGAGACGAAGGTCGCCGCGGCGCGCGACCACGTCGAGAACGGTCTGACCAAGACGGAGGCCATGGCCAGGCACGGGATCGCGAGCATCGCGTCCCTGGAGCGCTGGTGCCGCGACTACCGGTCCGGAGGCGCTCAGGCCGAAGCCCGAACCGACGCGCGAGCAGGAGCTCGCCGAACAGGTCGCGTACCTGAAGGCGAAGGTCGCGTACCTGGAAAAACTCCGGGCCCTGCGGGCGTCCAAGTCACGCGGCGCGAGCGAAGCGCCGTCGTCCGACTGCTCGCAGGGCGGGGACACCGGCTCGACCACCTCCTGAGGATAGCCGGGCTGCCGAAATCCACGTACTACCACCACCTGTCGCGCCCGGCGCACGTGTCCAGGCCGGACGTGGAGCCGATGGTACGGGAGATATGGGATGGCAGTACCAGCACCAATGGTGGAGGGACGAGCTCGGACGCCTCGGCATCCGCCAGTCCATGAGCCGCAAGGGCAACTGCCTGGACAACGCGGCGACCGAGCAGGTCTTCGGCCACTTGAAGGACGAGTTCTACCGCGGCCGAGAGTTCGACTCGTACATCGTGCATTGGAACACCAGACGACGCCAGCTACGACTCGAGGGACACACCCCGGAGGAGTTCCGGAGCATGTCCCTCGCGGTCTAGGGCTGTATCCTAATTAACAACGTCCAACAAACGGGGCGCAGTTCAATAACCGCCGGGGCCTTCACATAGATGGATGTATTCAGTTTGTCGCCAAAGAATCGTCAGACGCGTGCTCCATCATCGAATTCGTCGGTACGCGTTTCACGATGCCCTTTATGCTGCACGATGAGGCCAGCGGCGCCGACCAGCGCACACAAACCGAAAATCGAACCAAGAATCGAAGCCAACGCCGGAACGAACACGGAAGCGATAATGCCGATGACGCCGGCCACCAGCAATATCCAGAACACCAGTTTTGACAGTTTCACATGGCCGATTTCAGGATTCGGCGGCACGAAGTCGTCACCGTAACGGTCCATGACCCGATCCGTGTCAAGCCAGCTCGAACCAGTGAAATCGCGCGGCCCACGACCATTCGCCGGCGCATCATTGGTGAACGTGCCCTGATCCAAGTCATCGATGGACAGCAAAGCCTCTTTTTCCCGACGTTGCGCATGCTTCTCGAAACGTTTCGCACTACGCGAACGTTCCACGGCCTTCAAATCGTCAGCATGCGAATCCGCAAACTCGGCCCAAGCCGCATCCAAGTCGTCCATTGGAGAGCCGCCACCATGCGACGCGTCATTTGGGCGTTCTTCATCGTCATTGCTATTGTTGAGGTCAGTCATACTTATACTCTAATCGGGCGGACGCCAATCCGCCGGGAGGATTGTGAAGAATGCTCTATTGGTTTTTCGTCAAAGGCTTGGGACCTATCGCCATCCACCGTTTGGGACCGACCGCGCAAGGACTTGAGAACATTCCGCACGAAGGTGGCGCCATCATCGCAGCCAACCATCTTGCCGTCATCGACGATGCGTTGCTGCCGTTGACCTGCCCGCGCATGATTCATTTCATGGGCAAGGCCGAATATTTCGAAGGCAAAGGCATCAAAGGCAAATTCAAGAAATGGTGGTTCACGTCAGTCGGCGTGTTCCCCGTGGACCGTTCCGGCGGTTCCAAATCACTTGGCGCACTGAACCACGCCCGTGAGATCATCGAGGACGGACATCTGTTCGGCATTCACATCGAAGGTACTCGCAGCCCCGATGGACGTCTTTACAAAGGACATACCGGCGCGGCGCGTCTGGCATTCGAAACCGGTTGCCCCATTATTCCGGCCGCCATCATCGGTTCGCGTGAACTGCAGAAGCCAGGACAGGTCATTCCGAACAAAGGCAAGTCCAAGGTGATTTACGGCAAGCCGATTGAAGTCGAGAAGAAATCCGCCGACCAGATTACCCACGATGATTTGCGTTCGCTTACCGACCGCGTGACCCGTGAGATCCAGAAGATGAGCGGACAGGAATACGTCGACGAATACGCGCAGAAGGTCAAGGCCGAGCTCAAAGCCCAGCAGGAGGCCGAAGCGCAGGCACAAGCCGAATCCGCTGCCAAGAAGGCATAAGTTTTCAGCGAGGTTCATTCCAAACCAATCAGGGGTGTCTGTTCCGAAGAATGTTTTCGGAACAGACACCCCTGATTTCTATTTTGTAATCAGGATAATCAGTCGAACAGCGACGAATACATTTTCAAGGTGACGGTATTCGGCGTGCCATCCTCCTGACGCAGTCGCACCTCGGTGCCTCCTACCGGATCCTGCGAAGCGACCTTCTTGTCTTGACTGGAGTCAAGTGTCAGTTGCGAGCTGATCTTCACACTGAATCCCAGCTTCTCCAATGCGGCTTTGGCAGCGGCGGCTTTCTGTCCGACATAATTCGGCAGCGTTACGGTTTCCGGTCCCTTCGACACCACCGCATTGACGCTATCGCCCCAGTGCAACTCGTCTCCGGTCTTCGCGGAAGCGGAAATCACCTGTCCTTGCGGAATCTTGTCATCGAATTGCTCGGTCCAGTTGACGGTGAGCTTGAGCGCATCAAGCGTCTGCTGCGCCTCATCCTTCGATTTGCCCACGACGTCCGGCATGGTAACCGGTTTCGGTCCTTGGGACAGCGTGACGGTAATCTTCGCGTTATGGGGCAGAGTCGCGCCGGGATCGACGCTTAAATCAAGCAACGCGCCCTGAGGTACGTCCATGGAATACGCGTCATCATTGGCCGGAGTCTGTTCGATGTTGTCGAAGCCGGCACGCTTCAACGCGTTGATCGGATCCTTGCCGTTCGCACTGGTGGCATCGAGAATGTCTGTGGGAACAGTGCCCTGCTTAATACCCTTGGACACTACCACCTTGACCTTCTGATGATGACGTTTGCTCACATGCGAACCGACATTCTCCGGGTCGGTGGAGATGACATTGCCAGCCTTGACGGAATCACTGAACGCCTCGGTCTCTTCGTACTCGATGTTGGAGAATTTCAGCAGTTCCTCATAGGCGTTCCATTTGATGTTGGAAATACGGCAGGGCTCCGAATCGGAACATGTGAGATCTGCCGGCTGAGGCATGGTCCAGTAGCTGCCCGGTCCTCGGAAATACCACCAGGCATAGCCTCCACCGCCTGCGCAGGCAAGCACGATGGCTGCTACGACGGCGATGATGACAGGTGCACGCTTGCCACTGCGTTTCGGCTGTCCACCACTGACCGGACCGTTCGAGGGGGAAGCTGGAACGTTGTTGGCGGGGACGTCGTTCTTTTCCAAAGCCAAGCGGGTGGTTGCCTCCGGATCTGCCTGCTGCGCCGGCATGACGGTGGTTTTGTTCGGGTTTTCCGGATTGAACTGTCGTGTACGATCGTCGTTCTGACGCACAGGCGGTGCTGGGGGAGCGGGCGGTAGCGGCATCTGCCGGGTGCCATCGCCGGGCATGGTGTCGGCGGCATCGTTTGCGGCCGGGGAAACGGCTGACAGACGGTATTGCCAGTCGTCGATGGTGAGGTTCGATTGCAACTGCTGCAATTCGTCGAATGCCACGGACGCATCCTGGGGACGGTCCTCGACCGCGCGCGCCGTAAGACGGGCGAGGAATGCGGCCACGCCTGCATTGATGCCCGGACAAGCGGTCGTGATATCCGGCACATCCTCATGCACGTGCTTGAACACCAGCGTCACCGGATTGTCCGCGGTGAACGGCACCTTGCCGGCCAGCATCTCCCAAGCCATGATGCCTACGGAATACAGGTCTCCCTGCGGCGTTGCCTGATTGTGCTGAATCATTTCTGGCGCCAGATAGGCGGCCGTGCCCAGCAGCATGCCGGTGGAGGACAGCGTGGCCTGCGACACCGCCTTGGCCAGGCCGAAATCGGTGATCTGCACATGTCCTCGGTCATTGAGCAGAATATTCTCCGGTTTGATATCGCGGTGCACCACGCCTGCGCGATGCGCCGAAGCCAAGCCGTCCAACGTCTCACCGACTATGCGTAGCGTCTCACGAACGCTGAACGTGACTTGCTGGTTCATTTCGTACCGCAGGTTCACGCCATGCACGTACTCCATGACAAGAAAATCCAGTCCATCGAACTCACCGGTGTCATACACCTGCACGATATGGGGATTGGCTATTGCTGCTGCGGAACGGGCCTCGCGATGGAAACGTTCCACGAACTGGTCGCGTTGTGGGCCCTGTGCCAGCTGCGTGTGCATGATCTTAATGGCGACGGTGCGTCCCAGACGCTCGTCAACAGCTTGATACACCGTGGCCATGCCGCCATCGGCGATTCTGCTGACGACTCGGTACCGGCCTTCGATGACCTGGCCTTCGGGGGCATGCTGGGCTTCACTCATGGCTAATCGGTACGATTCCTTCTTCAAAAAACGTTTCGCGACAAAGATGTGTTCACTTGTAGTCTACAAGGAATGGTTTGCGGAAGATGCGATGAACACGGGTCTTTCACAGTGCGGCGGCATCAGCCCTGTTCCCGCACAATCGGTACGAAACGTGCGCATGCCTCGGTAAGCATGTCTTTGCGATCCTGCGATAGTTCAAGCGTCTCGATGGCGGCCTTCGACTCGAGCCACAGACCGGCGATCCGTTCCTTGGAACGTGCGATGGCACCAGTGGACTCGAACAATGCGATGGCACGCCTAACATGTGCCTCGTCACGTGATTCGGCTTCCCACATGTCGATGAGTTCACGTCGTTCGACATCGCCGGCAGCCTCAATCGCATCGGCCAGCAACACCGTGCGTTTGCCTTCACGGATATCACCGCCCACCGGTTTGCCGGTATTGCGGCTCGACCCGATGACGTCCAGAAGATCATCCGCGAGCTGGAACGCCAAACCAAGAGGCAATCCAATCGCCAGTGCGAGCCTGCGCGCGTCCGCAGGGGCGAGGCCGGCGGCAAGCATACCGAATTCCAAAGGTGCGATAGTGGTATAACTGGCGGTCTTCCAACGGAAGACATTCAAAGAGGCCGACGCCAGCTCTTCAGGATCGTCTAACGTATTGAGTTCCACGGCCAAATCGAGTACTTGGCCGATTTCCACTTCACGGTGCATATTCAGGAAGGCCGACACCACGGAAGACCCGGAGCCAAGCCGGCAAGCCGCTTTATTGGCGATATCCACGCTCGCGGTGGCCAGCATATCACCCAACATGATGCCCAAACCATGGCCGATGGCATCACTATGGGTATCCGTGGCAAGCGCACGATGAGCGGACGGCTTGCCACGGCGCAGATCGGAATCGTCGATGATGTCGTCATGCACCAACGCGCCGGTCTGAAACACTTCGATCGCGCATGCCAGATCCAACACCGCATCCATATCACGTTCCGCCACATCCTGCGGCGCGAACGCACGGAACGCATCCAACGTCAGCAACGCCCGCAGACGTTTGCCGCCCTCACTTGACGTGACCGCCTGCTGCGCCACCGCATCAGCGACGGCTTTGCAGGAATTCGCCACCGGATCGTCCGCATGCAGGAACGAAAAATCCCTTACCAGCGAGAGCGTGCGCGTTTCAATCTGTTCCAAATCGGAAGAGCTAGTCATGGGTCAAGGTTATCCACACACATTCGACAAGAGGAAAACATAATGATTGCAGCGGGTGAGACGGTGCCGGACGTTTCGTGACACGCCGAGCTTCACGTTCTCCGACCACAGGGGTGCCGAAACGCCTCATTGCATTGCCGGATGATGCATAGTTCCAACAAAGCGGCCTGCATCAAGCGACCGCTCCGATACGCCAAGGAGGACGAGACATGAAGACGATCGACGAGCCCATGCCGATATGCGAAGCCGAGATGGAACGGCTTGAAGACCAATTGGTGGAGGATTGCAAATCGCTGGGCATGGCGGAGAGCATACGCGATTTCCTGCAGGAGCCATTCTCGGAATGGATGGATGAGCTGGCCGATGAATCGTCGGGAGGTGACGATTCATCGCCAGAATGCAGACTGTCCAGAAACGGTGCGGGAGCACTTGCCATCGCCATGCAGCAGACCATGGCGGTGCGTGACGCGCTGCTGGTCTCCATCATCGTGGATGAACGACGTTCGTCACGTGACTTTCTCATGGGATTCATGGCCAATCCGACACTTCCCGGCAACACGCGTCATCTGGAGGAATCCCTCAACGGATCGTTCCGTGACGCATCAAGAAAACCCGACACGAAACGTTGCGACAACGGCGTCAACATGATGTTCGACATCATCGGGATGGTCCCCGAACGGTATCATGTGCAGCCATTGGCCATCATCAGTTATGTGCTGTGGTGGATGGGCGATGAGCGCGCCATGCTGTGCGCGATGCGTGCGCTCGCGTTGGATGAGAATTGTTCGCTCGCGGCGATCATCTGCTCCGCGGCGCATCGTCATATCGGACCGGCATGGGCCGAAGAGACATAGAGCAACACGCCGAAAGGAAGCGGTACTTGCGCATGGTGAGCTCAACACGCGGGAATAATCGTCCTCGCAAGATGGTTAACTCACATAGTTGACGATTTGCCCTTGCCAGAAGTGGGTCCATATGGTATACGCTTCCGGCGGGATCAATAGGAGGATAAGTTTGGCCACCAAGGAAACGACGGTAAATACGGAACAGACTGATCTGACCGAAAAGACCACCTCCGGAAAAAAGGCCTCCACGCGCAAGCCTGCTGCCAAGAAGAGCGAGTCCTCAAAGACCGCTACGAAGACGTCGCGCAAGACGGCCGCGAAGAAGACCTCCGCCGCCAAGAAAAGCAAGAAAGCGGAAGAAGAAGAGAACCTGATCGAGCAGGACGCTCCTGAAGACGATCCCGTCGAGGATGCCGATCTTGATGATTTCGACGATGACCTTGATGACGTGGACGACGAAGGGGAGGATGACGACCTCGACGAGGACAATATCGACGAGGATGACGATTCCGAACTGGAAGACGATGACGAAGACAAGCGCAAAAAGCCGGAAGAGCCCAAGGAAAAAGGCGCTTTCGTGGTGCGTGACGATGATGACGACGACAATCTGACGCCGTCCGGCAATCCGAAGCGTCGTGTGATCGCAGCCGGCGCCACCGCAGATCCGGTCAAGGATTACCTGAAGCAGATCGGCCGAGTGAACCTGCTGAACGCCGAACAGGAAGTCGACCTGTCCGAACGCATCGAGGCCGGTCTGTACGCCCAACATCTGCTGGACACGGAATCCGACAAGATGGATTTCAAGCGCCGGCGTGAACTGAAGTGGGCCGCGAACGACGGCAAGCGCGCCAAGGACCATCTGCTGGAAGCCAACCTTCGACTCGTGGTCTCTCTTGCCAAGCGCTATACGGGCCGTGGCATGCTGTTCCTCGATTTGATTCAGGAAGGCAATCTTGGTCTGATTCGTGCCGTAGAGAAGTTCGACTGGAAGAAGGGCTTCAAGTTCTCCACGTACGCCACATGGTGGATTCGCCAGGCCATCACCCGTGCCATGGCTGATCAGGCCCGCACCATTCGTGTGCCTGTGCATATGGTGGAAGTCATCAACAAGCTGTCCCGCGTGCAGCGCCAGATGCTTCAGGACCTCGGCCGCGAACCTACGCCGGACGAACTGGCCCGCGAGCTCGACATGCCGGTCGAGAAGGTGCAGGAAGTGCAGAAGTACGGGCGTGAGCCGATTTCCCTGCACACGCCGCTGGGCGAGGATGGCGATTCCGAGTTCGGTGATCTGATCGAAGACACCGACGCCATCGCACCGTCCGATGCCGTCGCCTTCTCGCTGTTGCAGGAGCAGTTCAAGCAGGTGCTTGAAACGCTGTCTCCGCGTGAAGCTGGCGTCATCAAGATGCGCTACGGTTTGGAGGACGGCCAGCCGAAGACGCTGGATGATATCGGACGTGTGTATGGCGTGACGCGCGAACGTATCCGCCAAATCGAATCGAAGACCATGTCCAAGCTGCGCCATCCGTCCCGTTCGCAGACGCTGCGCGACTTCCTGGACCAGTGATAGTAATCAGACGCGAGTAAATGAAGTCGAGAAACCGGCATGAACGCAGGGTTTCTCGACTTCATGTCTTGTAAGGCGACAATTGAAAGGGAACATGGCTAAGGATAATTACGGTGCTGAGAGTCTTACCGTGCTCGAAGGCTTGGATGCGGTGCGCAAACGTCCGGGCATGTACATCGGCACGACCGACAGCCAGGGCCTGATGCACTGCCTGTGGGAGATCATCGACAATGCCGTCGATGAGGCTCTTGCGGGAGCCTGCAACCACATCATCGTGACCTTGCATGACGATGGTTCCGTTGAAGTGGCGGACAATGGCCGAGGCATTCCGGTGGACGTGGAGCCGAAAACCAAGCTCACCGGCGTGGAAGTGGTGCTGACCAAGCTGCATGCCGGCGCCAAATTCGGCAATTCCTCGTATGGCGCTTCCGGCGGTCTGCATGGTGTCGGCTCATCCGTTGTGAACGCATTGAGCTCCCGTCTCGACGTGGAAGTGGATCGTGACGGCAAAACCCACCACATGGCTTTCCATCAGGGCCACCCCGGAGTGTATTCCGACGTTGATCCGGAACACCCGTCTCCCGATTCGCCATTCAAGAAGACGCGCAAGAATCGTCCCACCGAACTTGAGATCATCGGCAAAGTCAGTCCGAAGACCACGGGTACCCGCATCCGCTATTGGGCGGATCCGGAGATTTTCAACGACACCGCTGAATTCAGCTATGACCAGCTCATCGACCGTGTACGGCAGACCAGTTTCCTGGTGCCAGGGCTGAAAATCACCGTCATCGACGAGAACATTCCCGAAACCGGCGACGAGTCCATTGACGAAATGCTGGAAGTCGATGACAATGTCATCGAACAGGTGACGGAAGAGAACACGTCCGCTGAAACGGATGATATCGGAACCTCTGCCGACATACTGCAGGAGGATTCAGCCGAAGCTGATGAGTCAGCCGAATCGCAAGAAAACGATGCTGCCACGCAATCGCAGGAAACCGTTTCCCAGCCCGTGCAGCCGAAATATCCGCATGCGCGCGTCGAAGAATTCTGCCATACCGGAGGCGTGAAGGATTTCGTCGACTTCCTGTCCAAAGGCGAAGCGGTCTCCGATATTTGGCGCATCGCCGGCGAGGACACGTATGTTGAAGAAACGCAGGCGGTCGGAGACGATGGTGAACTGCATGCGCAGAAGGTGACGCGTGATTGCGCAGTCGATATCGCCATGCGATGGACCAACGGCTACGACACCACCATGCGAAGCTTCGTCAACGTGGTGGAGACGCCCGGCGGCGGCATGCACGTGGACGGCTTCCTCCAAGGCATCACCAAGCAGGTGCGCAAGGCCATCGAGGACAACGCGCGCAAACTCAAGGTGAATCTCAAGGATTCCCATATGAAGGTGGAACGTGACGACATTCTCGCCGGTCTGGTGGCCGTTGTCACCGTCCGCATCGCCGAACCGCAGTTCCAAGGCCAGACCAAGGACGTGCTCGGCACCGCGCAAGTCAAGCCGATCGTCTCCAGAATGACCGATAAGCAGTTCGGTGAGATGATTACCGGCTCCAAACGCGGTTACAAGGAACAGTCCGGCCGCGTGCTGGAGAAAATCGTCGGCGAAATGCATGCCCGCGTGCAGGCGCGCAAGACCAAGGAAGTCACACGCCGTAAGAACGCGCTTGAATCCGCGTCCATGCCGCCGAAACTGTCCGACTGCCAGCCCGGCAATGACGATGTGGCCGAACTGTTCATCGTCGAGGGTGATTCCGCATTGGGCACAGCCAAGGCCGCCCGTAATTCCGGTTTCCAAGCGTTGCTGCCGATTCGAGGCAAAATCCTCAACGTGCAGAAGGCATCGCTCGCGCAGATGCTGTCCAACAAGGAATGCGCAGCCATCATCCAGGTGGTCGGCGCAGGATCCGGCGCAAGCTTCGACATCGAACAGGCCCGATACAACAAGATCATCATGATGACCGATGCCGATGTCGACGGCGCGCACATCCGCATCCTGCTGCTGACGCTGTTCTACCGGTACATGCGGCCGCTTATCGAATACGGTCATGTGTATGCCGCCGTGCCGCCGCTGCATCGTATCGCGTTGACGGGTACGCATAAGGGCGAGTACATCTACACGTATTCCGATGATGAGTTGGCAGGCAAACTCGCCGAGCTTGATAAAAAGCACATCGGCTACAACGAGGACATCCAGCGTTACAAGGGTTTGGGTGAGATGGACGCCGACCAGCTGGCCGATACCACCATGGATCCGCGCACCCGCATGCTGCGCCGTATCCGCATGGAGGACGCCGAACAGGCCAGCCACATCTTCAGCCTGCTCATGGGTGATGACGTGCCGCCGCGCAAGGCGTTCATCGTGGAGAACGCCGACGATTTCGACCGTTCCAAGATCGACACCTGATATTGCATGGCGATTGCGATTGGCGGGTCTTGCGTTACGGCGGAGACCCGCTTTTCGTGTATGCACGATAATGCAAAAACGTCGGTCGATAGCGCAAGATACAAAATACCGTTTGGTAGGTAACTTTGGATAAAATAGCGGAGTATTTTCGTGATTTTATTGCCGCAAACATAAAACATACAAGGAGCTGACTGTGGCCAATCTGCTGCTCGCCGTGATTTACATCGCCTTCATCAGTCTGGGTCTGCCGGACGCGGTGCTCGGCGCCGCATGGCCGACGATGAGCGGCGACCTGCATGCGCCGATTTCCTGGGCGGGTGGCATTTCCATGACGATTTCCGCCGGCACCATCGTGTCCGCGCTGCTATCAGACCGCATGACCTTGCGGTTCGGTGCAGGCAAGGTCACGGCAGTGTCCGTTGCGTTAACGGCGTTCGCATTGTTCGGCTTCTCCATCTCGCCGAATTACTGGATGCTGCTGCTCTTCGCCATTCCGTACGGCTTGGGCGCGGGCGGCGTCGATGCGGCGCTCAACAACTATGTGGCAATCCACTACGAAAGCCGTCACATGAGCTGGCTGCACGCCATGTGGGGCTTGGGCACGCTGCTTGGCCCGTACATCATGGCAAGCGCATTGGGTGCCGGCCATGGCTGGGCGTGGGGCTACCGGACCATCTCCATTCTGCAGGTCGTGCTCACCGCGGTGCTGGTGCTGAGCCTGCCGTTGTGGAAGGCGCGTAAGACCGTCGAACCGCAGCGGACGAGTGAAACCTCTTCCGTGCAATCCGCGCAGTCCGAGCAATCGGAAGGGGAAACAGCTGACCGGCGCAAGCCGCTTGGTATTCGCGGTGTGCTCGCCATCCGTGGCGCCCGCGAGATCCTCGTGATGTTCTTCTGCTATTGCGCACTCGAATCGACCGCCATGTTGTGGGCCAGCAGCTATATGGCGCTTGGCAAGGGCATCGACAAGACCACGGCGGCCATGTGGGGAAGCCTGTTTTGCATCGGCATCACCGTCGGACGTCTCGCCAGCGGTTTCCTGACCATGAAACTGAACGATCCGGCCATGATTCGTCTTGGCCAGGCGTTGGTGCTGACCGGCATCGTCATCATGCTCCTGCCGTTGCCGCACAATATCGGCACCATCGCGGGACTAATGGTCATCGGTTTGGGCTGCGCGCCGATCTATCCGTGCGTCATCCATTCCACTCCTGCTTATTTCGGCGAGGACAAATCGCAGGCCATCGTCGGCATGCAGATGGCCTGCGCCTATGTGGGATCGATGTGCATGCCGCCGCTGTTCGGGCTGATCGCGCAACATGTTTCGGTCAACCTGTTCCCGTTCTATCTGGTGGTGTTCCTGGCGCTGATGGTCGCCATGCATGAGACCTTGCGCCGCAAGTGCGGCGACCGTGCGGCCGCCTGACGACGCCATATGTGAGACGCTCGAATGCGTCAGCCGGGCGGTGTACTCGAATGAGCCGACGACGGTGGATGACGAGCTTTCCGCCGGTTGTGGATGATGTCTGAAGGCGATGCCATAATCGAACGTATGTACGAATGCATGGACTTGTTCTCGGAGGCTACCAATGCCTGGTTCAAGCATGCGTTCAATGCTCCGACGGAGGCGCAACGTTTGGCATGGCCGGCCATCCGCTCCGGCGAGAACGTGTTGGTGGTGGCGCCCACCGGCTCCGGCAAGACATTGTGCGCCTTCCTTTCCGCAATCGACCGTCTGATGACGAAGGAGGGCGATGACTTATTGCGGACGTCCGGCGGTGGGGACGGCACGGCTGAATCCGATTGCAATGCCAAGAAACGTAAACCCGTCCGCGGCGTCAAGGTCCTGTATATTTCGCCATTGAAGGCTCTGGGCGTGGATGTGGCCAAGAACCTCCAAGCGCCATTGGCCGGCATCGCCGGACAGTGCGAGGCGATGGGATTGCCATCGCCGAAAGTCAGCGTGGGCATACGAAGCGGCGACACCACGCCGCAGGAACGGCGCAGAATCGTCAGCCATCCGCCGGATATCCTCGTCACCACGCCAGAATCGCTGTTCCTGCTGCTCACCTCCAAGGCGCGACGGATACTTTCCGCCGTTGATACCGTTATCGTGGATGAAGTGCACGCCATCGCGGGCTCCAAACGTGGCGCGCACCTGGCGCTGAGCTTGGAACGATTGGAAAGCCTTGTCGGCCGGTCTGTCCAACGCATCGGGCTTTCCGCCACTGTGGAACCGCCGGCCGAAGCCGCACGTTTCCTTGGCGGCACGCGGCCGGTACGCGTCATCAGACCCGAATCGCACCCCGACATGGATCTGAAAGTGGTGGAACCGCTTTCGGCCATGCGCGATCCCGTCTCCGACGACGCAGGGCGGCGGGCAGGCGCCGTGAAACTTCCGAACCGCCATACCACGCATATTTCCGGGGTGAGTCCTGCCATGGAGGCATTGGCGGAACGTAAAGGACTGACTTCGGTCGGGGGAGACGAACATACCTCACGGGTTTCGACCGGAGGTTCGGTATGGCCGGCCATCGAACGCAGCGTGCTTGACGAAGTGCTGAAACACCACACCACCCTCGTGTTCGTCAACTCACGTGGCCTTGCGGAAAAACTCACCGCACGGCTCAACGACCTGTATGCGCAATTGCGCACATCCCGGAAAACTGGGTCTGAAACCGCCGTCAAAGCGGACGCAGGGCGGGATGCGCTGTTCGACCGTAGGCTTGGTCGAACGGCCTTGAGTGTGTCGGACAACGCATCCCAGCCGGAGTCCACAGCCAGTGATTCCACTCAGCCGTATCCGGATCTGGGCTCCCCGGAAGGCCGTGAAGGTTTCGCCAAACACTACGATTCCGTGGTCGGCTCCACCACCATGCTGGTCTCCTCGCATGCGGACGCCGACGCAATCGCCATGGCGCATCATGGTTCCGTTTCCAAAGACCGGCGCAAACAGATCGAGGAACAGCTCAAACGCGGCCAATTGCGTTGCGTGGTCGCCACGTCGAGCCTTGAACTCGGCATCGACATGGGGTCGGTGGATCTGGTCATCCAGATCGCACCGCCATTGTCCGTATCCTCGGGATTGCAGCGGGTGGGGCGCGCCGACCACAAGGTCGGGGGAGTCTCGCATGCGCTGTTCTACCCAATCACCCGAGAACAAATCATCGGCACGGCCGCAAGCATCGAATGCATGCGCTCCGGAGACATCGAAACACTGACCATTCCATGCAACCCCTTGGACGTGCTTGCCCAGCAAACCGTCGCCGCCGCGGCGATGGATGATCTGAAACCAGACGACTGGTACGTGACCGTGCGCAAGGCCGCGCCATTCGAAGATCTCGACAGAACCATGTTCGATGCTGTGATGGGCATGATGACCGGTGCCTACAACAGCGAGGATTTCTCCGCCTTCCGGCCACCACTGCAATACAACGAAGAGGCAGGTCTCATCTCCGCGCGCCCTGGAGCTCAACGACTGGCCGTGACCAGCGGAGGCACCATACCCGACCGAGGAACCTACACCGTGGTGCTTCCCGAAGAAGGCTCCGGACCGGGCCCACGCAAAGTGGGGGAGCTGGACGAGGAAATGGTGTACGAATCCCGGGTCGGAGACGTCATCACCCTCGGCACATCGACCTGGCAGATCCAGGAAATCACCCGGGACCGTGTGGTGGTGGTTCCTGCTCCAGGACGTACCGCCCGACTGCCGTTCTGGCATGGCGAAGGCGACGGGCGGGACGCGGCATTCGGACGGTCCCAAGGCCGATTCATACGCGATATGGCGCAAGGACTACGCGCGGAAGTCTCGGACGGCATCGCAGGAGACAAGACCAGCCGATTCGACACGACAACAATCGCACGTCTACGTCGTGACGGATTGGACGACAACGCCATCGGCAATCTTGCCGACCTGCTTGCCGAACAGCGCGCCGCCACGGGAACGATTCCCAACGACCGTGAGCTGGTCGTCGAACGCTGCCAGGATGAAGAAGGCGATTGGCGTGTGATCGTCCACTCACCATACGGCAGACGCGTGCACGAACCATGGGCCATGGCCATCACCACATGTATCAAACAACGATACGGGTTCGACGGGCAGGTATACGCGGCCGACGACGGCATCATCATCCGCCTCCCGGACGGCGACGGCAACCTGCCGATCCGCGAGCTGCTGCTGTTCGACACGGAAGAGCTGCAACGCATCATCGAAACACAAGTCGGCGAAAGCGTGCTGTATGCCGCACGATTCCGAGAATGCGCGGCGCGATCGCTGTTCCTGCCACGCGCCAACCCCGGCAAACGCGTCCCCTTATGGCAGCAGCGGCTGCGCGCGGCGCAACTGCTCAACGCCGCCCGAACTCGGAAGAACTTCCCGCTGCTGTTGGAAACCGCACGCGAATGCCTACAGGACGTGTACGATCTGCCCGCGCTGAAACATGTGATGTCCGGATTACGCTCCGGCGTCATCTCTTTGAGCGAGACCGTCACGGAAACGCCGTCGCCGTTCGCGGAAAACATGCTGTTCGGATACGTGGGCGCGGTCATGTACCAATACGACGTGCCGCAAGCCGAACGCAGCACGCAACTGCTGTCCATGGATCCGGAAGTGCTGGAACGTCTTCTGGGCGCCACGGACATGGCTTCGCTGTTGGATGCCGACGTCATCGCGCAGATTGGGAAGGAGCTTGCCGGACGGACGTTCTGGAACGATTTGGACGAGACCGACATTGCCGGCCGTGTGGCGCGATATGTCAAAACGCATGGCCCATTCACCGCGGATCAGATGATCGCCGAACTGGGATTGGACGCTGTCCAAGGCGTACGCATGTTGGATGAATTACATGCCAAAGGCGAACTGCTGAAAGGCCATTTCGTCGATGATGCGGCCGGAGCGGACGCCAATGGTTCCGATGATTCAGCATCGGAACGGTCACCTCGGCAAACGCCCCAGCAATGGCTCCACAAAGACGTGTTTCGGCGTATCCGCGCGCTTTCGCTTGCCAAGGCACGCAAAGCCATCAAGCCGGTGGAACCGGCCGTCTATCAGGCGTTCCTGTTGGACAGACAAGGTGTCGGACCTGTGGGTGGCGCCCGATATGAAGGCGTCGACGGGCTGATGCGTGTGATCGAACAGCTTGAAGGCATATACCTCAACGCCTCCGTTTGGGAATCCTCGGTCTTCCCCGCACGCGTTCGCGACTACCAACCGAGTATGTTGGACGAATTGCTCGCATCCGGAGACGTGGTATGGGTCGGCTCCAAAATCAATGGTTCCAACGCCAAGGAAGCCGGCGGAATCGCATTCCATCCAGCTGATTCACGGCTGCTGGTGAAACCCGGCGAACAATCGCAGAACAATGCCTATAGTGCCGGAACCATGACCGTGCCGGAGACGATACTTGCCGCATTATCGAATGGGGGAGCCTTCCATGCGCGGCAGCTTTCCACGGCCGCCAAAACCATCTGGCAGGAACATGCGGAAGTCAACGTGAATCCTGAAACAGGGGAAATCATCCTTCCCGCATGGGGCGAAAGCCAGTTCGAGGAAGCCTTGTGGTCCTTGGTATGGCAAGGCAAAGTGACGAACAGTTCATTCGCTCCCGTTCGGGCCTTGGCTCAAGGCACGGTTTCAGTGCGCGCGCCACGCACTGCCGCACGCAGACGCGTACGGATCCACGCCTCGACACCGGCGACGCTCGGTGGATTATGGTCCGCGGTCGACTCGTCCCGGACCAGTCCAATGGCGATACCGGATCAAACGGACGATACCGCCGGCAAACCAACAGCCGGCATCGAGGAATACGACATCGCATTGATCGAATCGCTGCTCGACCGATATGGCGTGATCGCCGCTCCGCTAATCGACAAGGAGCAGGTCGCAGGCGGATTCTCCGGACTATACCCGGTACTCAAACGCATGGAGGAACACGGCAATCTGGTCAGAGGCATGTTCGTCAAAGGATTCGGAGCGGCCCAATTCGCCGGACGTGACACAGTGGACGCCTTGCGCGGCGACGACGAGGCGCGCAGCCAATCCTGCGTGGCGCTCGACGTGACCGACCCGGCCAATCTGACAGGCTCCGCGATCACATGGCCCGAACAACACCATATGAAACCGGCGCGCAGAGCGGAATCGGTCATCGTGCTCGACCACGGCATGCCGGTGCTGTTCGCTGTGCCGAAAAGCCACAGAATCGTCAGCTTCACCGATGACGAGCGAATATTGCAGCCGGCATGTACGGAACTTGCCTATGCATTGCAGCATCAGTCCAAGGGCAGCGTCAGCTTCGCCGAAATGAACGGTGAATCATTGAAGGAACGCAACGAATACAGACGTTTGCTGCATGCTGCCGGGTTCGTGGACAGCCCACAAGGCATGAAGCTATATGGCTGAACCAAGCCGGAGGCACTTTCACCCAGCCTGCTCATTCAACCTGGCAGCCCAAGTGCGCAAAACGGGAAGGCCCTGAACCGGAAGAAGAACCAGTCCAGAGCCCCGCCAATCGATTTCGTCGAATCAGCCGACCACCGCAATCGGCGCCGACAGATCCGTACCGGAACCATCGCGTCGCATATCAGGCTTCGGCAATTCCACAGGAGCGCCACTTTGCGTGGAAGCATGCAACGGATACGCGCCCACGAACGCGAGAATCAACGTATCCTGCCCCTTGAGGAATCGCTGCGAACGCACGCCACCCGTACCACGGCCCTTCGTCGGATACATCTCCAACGGCGTGACCTTCGCGGCACCGTTTTCAGTGCCAGGCAACGCTTCGGAATCGCCGGCAACCGTCAACACCACGGCTCCGGAAGCGGAGAACAGTCCATTCTCGCCTTCTTCGTAATTCCATGTCACCTTGCCGTCAGGCACCACCGCGAACGCGGCCGCCGAACACCCCTCAGCCAGACGAATGCCCGCCATGCCGCCAGCGGTACGGCCCTGCGGACGCACATTCTTCGCTTCGAACGTCAACAACGAGGAATCGGTGGACACAAACACCAGACGATCCTCATTACGGGCTTCGGCAGCGGCAAGCACTTCGTCATCATCCTTCAAATCGATGACGCTCCACGAATCCATTGTGGTCGGAGATTCACGGTTCCAACGCTTGACCACGCCGTTGCGGGTGCCCAACGCCAAAGGAACAAGCTGACCGTCGTCATCCGTGGACGGCATATCAATCGCAGCAATCACCCGTTCGCCGCGGATCGGATCGGTGTTCTCCGTCATGCCCAGCAGTTCCTCGGCCTTCACACCACCCGTGACACTGAGCGGCCCATCCGCGGAAACCTTCGGCAATTCGACCACATGGGCCAGCACCAGACGACCCGCTGAAGTAACCAAGCCGTATGAGGAACGTGTGGACGTGCGGAACATCGAAACGATCTGATCATCCTTGGCGCGTCCGTCGGAAGCCGAACGATTCTCCCAACGTTTCACCGCATCCTCGGAAGTGCGTGCGATCAGGCCCGTGGCGGACAGCATCACCGCGCACGGCTCGTCATCAATCTGCAGAGCCGATGCGGTGGCATTCTCATCGCCGGCCTTCTTTGCGGCCTTTGCGGCTGCGGCGACATCGGCTGCTGCGGAGGATACGGTCGCGGCGGCGCGCGCGGCAGCCATCGCGTTTGCAGAGACGCCATCATCGCCATGCGCCACAACAGGCGTCAAATTGCCTTCCTCATCCTCATCCAGCAGCACCGTGCGCCGGGGAGTGCCGTATTTGGCCACGGCGTCATCCATTTCGTCAATGACCACGCCGTCAAGCGCCTCATCGGAAGCAAGAATGCGTTCAAGCTCTTCGATACGCCGCTTCAGGTCGTCGCGTTCCGCCTCAAGCTCGATACGACTCATCTTGGTCAGACGGCGCAGCCGCAAGTCAAGAATGTACTGTGCCTGAATCTCGTCCAGATCGAATACGGCGATAAGCTTTGTTTTCGCGGCCTCGGCATCATCAGAAGAGCGAATCACCTGAATGACTTCATCGATGTCCACCATGGCGAGCAGCAAGCCCTCCACCAAGTGCAGCCGCTCAAGCGCCTTCTTCCTGCGGAATTCACTGCGTCGGCGGATCACCACACGACGATGGTCCACCCACACCTGAAGCATTTCCTTCAATCCCATGGTGTGCGGACGGCCATTGACCAACGCCACATTGTTGATGGTGAAATTGTCCTGCAACGGCGTGTGTTTGAACAGCTGCGCCAACACCGCGTTCGGATCGAACCCGGTTTTGATTTCGATGACGAGGCGCGTGCCGTTATGCCGGTCAGTCAGATCGATGGCACCGGAAATGCCGTCCAGCTTACGGTTCTTCACACCTTCGGAAATACGTTCCAACACACGTTCCGGACCCACCATGAACGGCAGTTCCGTCACGACGATGGCCTTTTTGCGAGCCGTCACGTTTTCGATATGCGTCACGGAACGCGTGGTCAACGCGCCACGACCCGTCTCGTACGCCTCGCGGATGCCCTTGCGGCCCACAATCACGCCGCCGCCCGGCCAATCCGGACCCGGCACGTAGCGCATCAACTCCTCTAACGTCGCGTCGGGATGGCGCATAAGATGCTTGGCCGCAGCCACCACCTCGCCAAGATTGTGCGTGGCCATATTCGTGGCCATGCCGACGGCAATGCCGGAACCACCATTGACCAGCAGGTTCGGAATCGCGGCAGGCAGCACAGTCGGCTCCTGAAGCTTGTTATCGTAATTCGGCGTGAAATCGACGGTATTTTCGGCGATATCGGCATTCATGCCCAACGCGGCCGGCGCCATACGAGCCTCGGTATAACGAGAAGCAGCAGGACCGTCATCGAGAGAACCGAAATTGCCGTGACCGTCCACCAATGGCAGCCGCATGGCGAACGGCTGCGCCAAACGTACCATCGCCTCGTAAATCGCGGAATCGCCATGCGGATGGAGCTTGCCCATCACTTCGCCAACCACACGCGCCGACTTCATATACGGCCGGTCCGGATTGAGGCTCATCTGACCCATCTGATAGATGATGCGTCGTTGCACCGGCTTGAGACCGTCCCTGGCATCAGGCAGCGCTCGGGCGTAAATCACCGAATACGCGTATTCGAGGAACGACTTGCTCATTTCCTCGTTCAACGGCGTTTCGACGATGTTCTCCTTGACCGTACGCGGGTCAAAGGCTGGTTTTGCCGGTTTGCGGTGCGACACCATGCGGTGGTTCTCCTCACGGAAAGGTTATGGTAATCAACCTAGCAATATTACCAGCTGGTACTGCCGCGGTGCTTGAATGGGAACCATGAGTGTTGAAGTGCCCGAAATCGACCAGCTGCTAGCCATGACCAGTCCGGCACGATATGGCGACGAACTGCCGGATGAGGGCGGCCGCGGCGGTGCTCTCCACCTATCCTCGGTACTTCCCGCCATTTCCAGCGCCATCGGGCATCCGATTCCAACGGCCATCCATGCCGATCCGAAACGACTCCAAGAGGCACTTGGCCTGCCGGACGCGCGTTCGGCAGTCGTGGTCCTGGTGGACGGTCTCGGATATTGGAACATCAATATGAGATTGGGGCATTCACCCTATCTACGGTCGCTGATGGCGGATGGCGTTAACCAGCGGCCAATCGCCACATGCATGCCCAGCACCACCGTGGCCGCCATGTCCACGTTCGGCACCGGCACATGCCCCGGATTAACCGGCATGACGGGGTATACGCAGCTCAATCCCGACAATGGCGAAATCTGCCAGCTCATCTCTTTCAAAAACGCGCCCGCACCGCTGAAACTGCAACAGCAGCCGACCATATTCGAACGATTGGCGGAACAGGATGTTCGCGTCACCAGTTCGGGACTGCCGAAATTCGCGTTCTCCGCGTTGACTCAGGCGGCGTTACGTGGCAGCGACTACATCTCCAATGACGATCCACACCGACGTATCATGACCGCGGCGAAAGCGGCGAACACGCCCGGACTGACATACGTGTACCTGCGCGACGCGGACAAGATCGGACACAATTACGGCTGGGACTCCGACAAGTGGATCGGCACATATGAGCGTATCGACGCCCAGTTGTCTTTGCTGCGTCGAAGTGTGCCGAAGAACACGCTGATCGTCATCGTGGCGGATCATGGCATGATAACCGCCGACCCGGAAGCCTGCATCGACATAGTGTCCGAACCCCAGCTGATGTGGGGCGTCGCGAATGTCGGCGGCGAACCACGCTGTGTCATGCTTTATGGCGAGGATGGCGAGAATCCGGAGGACATCGCCGCTCGTTGGCGTGACGTGCTGGGGGAGCGCGCCCAGGTGCGCACCCGCCGGCAGGCAATCGAGGAAGGCGTCTACGGACCAGTCGATGAACGCGTCAAGTCGATGATCGGCGATGTGGTCGTCTCCGCTGCGGGCTCTACCACCATTGTCGATTCCCGCACACAGGCGGAGAAGGCGATGCATCTGCCCAGCGTGCACGGGTCGCTGACCTACATGGAATCTGATATTCCATGCCTGATTGACGTGGCTTGATTGAATGATCTGAACGTCTGAACGGATGTTGCCGTGGGATGTTAGGGAACGTTAATCAGTCACCGAACAGAATTTCATCCCAACTCGGCACTGCGGAGCGTCCTGCACGGCGCTTCGATTTGGTGGTGCTCTGACTATGAGGATCGGATGATGCCATCTTGGACTTATCGGACTGCTGCTCGCCGGCGGATTGCGTGTTTTGCGAGTTTTGGGCAGGTTCCGTCGTTGAAGGGGCGGGGTACTGCGTCGTCGCGATTTCCGGACGGTTCGGCAGCGGAACGGTCGCCGATGACTGAGTCTCAACGGTGGTCTTGATATTCGTGGCTTGTGGTGCAACCGGTTCCGGAGCATTCCAAGCGGACACCGTCTGTTCGATACGTGCGGAACGTGCGGAATCGCCCGGCAAATTCAATGATGCGAGAAAATTCTGGTCGACCTGCTTCTCGGTGTGTCCTTCCGTCGGCGTGTCTTGCTCGCCGATGAGCTTGCGTGCCGTTGCGTTCAGACAGTTGACCGCGTTGTCATGCATGTTCCAAGACCATTCCGCACGGGCGGCATGACCTGCGGAATCGAACTCCGCGGTAATCTTCCACGGTTCCAAACCGCGTCTGGTGGCCTTCCACCGCACATCCTCCAACCGTACGTGGGCTGCGGCGAAAGTGCGTTCGATCAGTTCGGAAAGCGTGCGCACACGGCTTTCCTTCGGCGCGGGGACCGCCAGGAACTGTTCGATCGCATATTGTTTTTCGGTTTCCACCGCCGCCGAGAAACGCCGAACAAGCGCTTCGCTCAACGAATATCGCTCCGCCACGCGGGTCGGATTGGCTCCGGCTCGAATCAAGGATTGGATTTGGGAGATCGGCAGCGTGGAAGGCGCTTGCTGCTGACGCTCCTCTTGGGTTTCGGTGCGAATCTGTTTTGCCTCCAAAATGGCTCTTTCAAGCGCTTCATCGACCTTGACGGCGAATTTGCCGGCACCTGAAACAAAGACGAGCTCACCGGTTTCACTCACATGATCGAACCGTGCATCTTCGAGCGCATTCTCAGGCACAACACACCACTTTCCCTTAGATTTTTCTATTAATTCTATTGTGCCCCACGTGTCGGATTTTACGAGTATTTCAATTCGTGTATCCTAGCGGGGGAAAAGTCATGTATTCTATGGCGCATAAGCACCATAGATGACGAAAGGAATCTCGATGGCACAGGATTATGATTCCCCGCGCAACAAAGACGAGGACGAGGAGTCGCTCCAGGCTTTGAGCAAGGGTTCTCAGAACAATTCCAACGATATGGACGATGACGAGAACGCCATTGCCGAAGACTACGAGCTGCCGGGCGCCGATTTGAGCAATGAGGACGCTTCGGTGACCGTCATTCCGATGCAGGGCGACGAGTTCATCTGCTCCGAATGCTTCCTGGTGAAGCATCGCAGCCAGCTTGCCTACACTACCGACGACGGACAGCCGGTATGCAAGGAGTGTGCGGCCTGATGGCGTTCGACGAGGCATACAACGAGCCGGAAAACGTCGAGGTTCTGGTAAAGTCGCTGGATCCCGGGCAGCCGGCTCAGCTGCATTACGCCCATGCCGGAGATGCCGGTGCCGATCTGCGCACCACCGAAGAAGTGACGTTGAAGCCGTTCCAGCGGGCGCTGGTGCCCACGGGAGTGGCAATCGCATTGCCTGCCGGCTATGTGGCGCTGGTGCATCCGCGTTCGGGACTCGCCGTCAAGCAGGGCGTCACGGTGCTTAACGCGCCGGGAACCATCGACGCTGGGTACCGTGGCGAAATCAAGGTGCCGTTGATCAACCTCGATCCGGAACGCGCCGTGACGTTCCATCCGGGCGACCGCATCGCACAGCTGGTCATCCAACGCTACGTCGAGGCAAAATTCATCGAGGCGCAGACCCTGCCCGGATCCGACCGCGCGGAACGTGGCTTCGGATCAACCGGCGTTGCGTCCTGACGGGACTGCAATACACAAAGACCGAGGATGTATCCGGCCGTGCAACACGCGGCCGGATACATCCGTCATATGGTGATGCGCGGGTACTATAGGGTACATTCCAAGCGAGGAGGAGCGAAATGAGCGACATGGATCATGAGGTTCGTTCGGCCAGAATGTTGGGCTGCGAGATCAGCACGAATCCGCTTGACCCGCTTGAACCAATCCTCAAGATGTGCGAATACCACCATCCCGACGAGGACATGAGCATTCTCGCGAGAGCCTACCGGCGCGCCGTCAACCAGCATTCGTCGCAACGGCGTAAATCCGGCGAGCCGTACATCATCCATCCGCTTGCAGTGGCGCAGATCCTCGCCGATCTTGGCATGGGGCCGCTGGTTGTGGCAGCGGGCCTTCTGCACGACACGGTGGAGGACACCGACTACACGCTCGACGAATGCCGCGCCGAATTCGGCGACACGGTGACCGGCCTGGTGGACGGCGTCACGAAGCTTTCCAAAATGGAATACGGCGATTCCGCCCAGGCCGAGACCATCCGCAAAATGGTGGTGGCGATGAGCCGCGACGTGCGCGTGCTGGTGGTCAAGCTCGCCGACCGTGTGCACAACGCCCGTACATGGCGTTACGTCAAGCAGTCGAACGCGCAGAAAAAGGCACGTGAAACGCTGGATGTGTATGCGCCGCTCGCCAACCGTCTTGGCATGAACGCCATCAAAACCGAGTTGGAAGAACTCAGCTTCAAGGTTCTGTATCCGAAGATCTACAACGAGATTGTGGTATTGGTGGCCCGTCGCGCCGGACAACGCGACGTGTACCTGAAGCAGATTCTCGCCGAAATCAATGAGGATCTCGACGAACAGCACATCAAAGCCTATGTGACGGGCCGTCCGAAGGACTACTTCTCCATTTACCAGAAGATGATCGTGCGCGGGCACGATTTCGCCAACATTTATGATTTGGTGGGCGTGCGTATCATCGTCGACACGATTCAGGACTGCTATGCGGCGTTGGGTGCCGTGCATGCGCGGTGGAACCCTGTTCCCGGCCGTTTCAAAGACTATATCGCCATGCCGAAGCTCAACATGTACCAGAGCCTGCACACCACGGTGGTCGGCCCCGGCGGCAAGCCGGTGGAGATTCAGATCCGCACGTGGGACATGCACCGCCGCGCGGAATTCGGCATCGCTGCGCATTGGAAGTACAAGGAGAACGGCCAAGCCGGACGCGCGTTGAGCTCGCCTGACAAGTCCGACCGCAAGCGTGGCGAAAACCAGGAGCTGAGCGAGGCCGACAACCTCAAATGGATTCAGCAACTTGCCGACTGGACGAGCGAAACGCCGGATTCCGACGAATTCCTTGGCTCCCTCAAAGAGGATTTGGGCGCGGCAGAGGTCTACGTGTTCACGCCGAAAGGCAAGATCGTCTCGCTTCCCGCCGAAGCCACTCCGATTGATTTCGCTTATGCGGTGCACACCGAAGTCGGTCACCGTACCATGGGTGCGCGCGTGAACGGACGATTGGTGCCGCTTGATACCAAGCTCGAGAATGGCGATACCGTTGAAATATTGACATCCAAGTCCGAATCCGCAGGTCCGTCGCGTGATTGGCTGAGCTTCGCCAAGAGCCCGAAGGCACGCAACAAGATTCGTCAATGGTTCAGCAAGGAACGCCGTACCGAAGCCGTCGAGGAAGGCCGTGACGAGCTGACGCGCGCCATGCGCAAGCGCAACCTGCCAATCACCACGCTGCTGACTCCGGAAGCATTGGTGGGTGTCGCCGACGAGTTGAACCTTGCCAACGCGGAAGCCGTGTTCGTGGCGATTGGTGATGGCCAGATCTCCACGCAGAACGTCATCTCGCATCTGGTCCGTGACGCGGGCAGCGACGAGGTGGATGAGGAAGTCGAGCAGGAGGCGTTGCCGCTCAAGCAGGTGGAGCGTACCAAGAAGACCACCAGCTCGTTGGGTATCTCCGTCAAGGGCGTGGGGGACATCTGGGTCAAGCTGGCCCGATGCTGCATGCCGGTTCCTGGAGACAAGATCATCGGCTTCATCACCCGCAACCAAGGCGTGTCCGTGCATCGCGTGGACTGCCAGAACATGCTCGAACTGGAGAAACGCCAGCCCGAACGTGTGGTGGATGTGCAGTGGACCAGCACCAAGGGCGTGTTCATGGTCAAGATCCAGGTCGAGGCGCTTGACCGTCCGCATCTGCTGAGCGATGTGACACGCGTGCTGTCCGACCACGGCGTGAACATTATCTCCGGCTCGATTTCCACCGGCACCGACCGCGTGGCCACCAGCCAATTCAGCTTCGAAATGGCCGATCCGCAGCATCTGAACACTCTGCTCGCCGCCGTGCGTAAAATCGAAGGCGTGTTCGACGTGTACCGTATCACCGGCGCGAAGGATTCCGCGGAGCCGCGACTGCGCAAAATGTGATGTTGACGAATCACATAAGCCGGTGATTGCAAGCAAACGCCTCTATAAATAAAATGAAGAAAGCCCCTCAATCGAGGGGCTTTCCTATATTGTACGGCTGTGCGGGAAACGCTTACTTGAGCACTTCCACGGACACGATGCCGACCGGCTCGGTCGGACGGTCCATGCGATCGGTGTTCACGGCTTCGAGCTTGTCGACCACTGCCTTGGAATCGTCATCCGCAACCTCGCCGAAGATGGTGTGGTGGCCGTCGAGCCACGGGGTCGGCACGGTGGTGATGAAGAACTGGGAACCGTTGGTGCCGTGGATCTTGCCGTCCATGCCACGACGCAGGCCGGCGTTCGCCATGGCCAGCAGGTACGGGTGGTCGAACTTCAGATCAGGAACAATTTCATCGTCGAAGTCGTAGCCCGGGCCGCCGGTGCCGTTGCCCAGCGGGCAGCCACCCTGAATCATGAAATCCTTGATGATGCGGTGGAAGGTTAGACCGTTGTAGAACGGCTCATGGGAAGGCTGGCCGGTCATCGGATCGATCCATTCCTTCTCGCCGGTGGCAAGGCCGAGGAAATTGGCCACGGTTTCCGGGGTTTCGTCGTCGAACAGGTTGATTTTGATGTCACCTTCGGAGGTGCGCATGATGATGGTAGTCATGGTCTTAAGTGTCTCATGGGCTTGAGACCGGCCGGAAACCCCAATCCCGTCATGCTTCGAGGGGCTGGACGGGGAACCCGAGCCGGACGGGACCCCGAACGGCACGAAACCGGCCAAGGCACCTTTAGCTGCACCTGAGATTCCACCCTCGACCGGGGCGTCGGGGTTGAAGGGACTGACAAGGAACCTGGGGGAGCCGGCACCTACCAAAGCACCTGGCTTCTCGGCAAAAACTCCATACTCGGCCGATTTTGCATATCCAGCCTCGGCTTTGCTGAGAATTGTGTCATCCATTAGAGCGCTCGGCGTGACACCTAGAAAATCGGCGGTCGTTACAAGATCGCTTACTGACCATCCAACTTTGCCACACATTTTCATGGACATAGCACTCTTGGTAATGCCCAAAGCTTCTCCAAGTGCCTTTTGTGTTTTTCCGCTTAGTCCTAGATAAACTCTCACGTTGGTCGGGATCGCCGCTTCAGCACGCTGTCCTTTATCCAAAGGTGTTTCTGGTGAGACTTCCGATGTGGACATATGATCACTTCCCAAAATAGTTCAGAATTTCTTAATTAAGTGTCTCATACGATTTGCGTTCAGTCAAACTGTACGCTATACTGAAGTACAGTAAAAATGAACCAAGTCAGAAAGAAAGAACTATGAATGGAGTGACCCAAAGGATAAGTGCTCTGGTAAAGAGTGAGGGACTTACTTGTGCCCAACTCGGTTCATTGCTTGGTTTATCGAAAACTTCGGCGAATGGAAAACTCTTGGGACGCATTGGCTGGACAACTTCAGACATCGTTGTGTTGTCCGAGCACTTCCGTGTGTCTACCGACTATTTGCTGGGGCTTGATGCTGATCATGAGGAGGTTGCGTGATGGCTGGTGGAATCTACGAGCAGTCCGAATGGCCGGACAGCCGGTGGGATTGCGTCACGGTGTGCGATGGCTGCCACACGGTGGTCTGGGGCACGTTCTGGGACGACTACGATTCGGCCGCCCGCGACGCTTATTTCGCCCGTAACGGCTGGCGTAACTACTGTGTCCCGGGCGACACGGAGATTTTGGAGCTCTGCCCGGCCTGCGCCGTGCGCGCCCTGCGCCGCGGCGAGACCCGCGGCCTGGCCGACACCTGGCTCCGCCCCACGCATGCCTACACGCATGCCTTCCGGGAGGTCGATGCACAGCTCTCCGCCCGCGAACGGGTGGTGGCGAACCTGCTGCTGACCGAGGGGAGAACGGCATGAGCGACGAAGCCGGAAGACTCGTCTTCTCCCGCGACCCGTCGGGAACATTCATCGACGGTATGGTCTTCGGAACTTCAGGAGGCGGTGAGAACGCCAATCTCGAAGTGCTGTGTGCGTTGCCCTACGAGCTTGTACGCCCACATGCTAGTGCCTCTGTCCTGGGTCCGCTGGTCGGCGTAGGGAATGTGAAGAGGCTGTTCCTGAGCGTCAAATACCTTGATGGTGAGATATCCGTCGGGCGGTACGACCGTGTATCCGGCTTTCTCGTTGAGCAGGCGCGCGCCCTCGTTGGTGGGGATGCTGAGTATCAGTTCAGCGCCGTGGTCTGCCGCCCAGGAGTCGCAGAACGCCTTGATCTGCGATCCGAAGCCTTCGCGCCGATGCTTTCTGACGACCGCGATCCCTTCGATGATGGCTGCATGCTCGGCGAAAGCCTCTCGTATCTGTGCGGCATGGACCCCGCTCGTCCCGGTGCGGTATATGAGCGTCTCGGCTACGCAAAGGGCTGGCTGGATGAGGGCCGCGCCTATCAGACGGTCCTGTCCCCATACGCCTATGTACGTAGGCCTGATCGTTCCATCGTCGTGTCTGACGACTGCTGGGACGCTTTGATCGAAGTCTTTGATGTCCCTGATGAGCAGGCTCTTGATTGCCTTTGCCTCGCCATCCGTTGCGGCGGCGCGTGGCCCGTCGACGGCGGGGGAGGTGGTGCGATGGTCTGATCCCATTCGATTTTCTCTCTTTCTCTGCAACTAAAAGAAAAAACGCCCGTTCCCGATGCTGGAACGTCGGGGACGGGCGGTGCAACCAATATCCCGAGCGGCCGCGGATCCCGTATCTTGCCGGATCCCGGTCCGTGGCCGCCCAATGCATTGTCTTGGAGTAGTGATCACACATGAACGACTTTACTAAAGCATTCCGCATGTCTTGCTCTGTGTTTCCCGAGTGTAACCGGGATTTCCAGGCGTCGGTTTGGACGTTCCCGGTCGTGGTGGCATTCGCCCGCCACAACGGTCCGGGCTCCGTCGATTCCCGCCGCCTGGCGTCGATGATGGTGCACCCGTCCATGGAAGGGAGACTCGCGTGAACTGGCTTGCAATCGTATTGATCGTGTTCGTCGCGTTCTCATGGCTGATGACGCTGGCCCTGTGCCGGGCGGCACGTCTCGGCGACGAGATGTCCGCCAGATTGGCCGACGAACGCCGTGCCGCCCAGCAGCGTGAGGAGGAGCGTCCGTGAGCAACATCGCACTGTCATGGGCCTTCAAATGCCATGTGGGCAACGCCAGCGCGAAGGCCGTGCTCGTCTACCTCGCGGACCGCGCGGACGACGATGGCACCGCAGCCTATCCGAAGATCGCGACCATCGTCAACGTCACCGAACTCTCGGAACGGACCGTGCGCACCGCGTTGAAGACTCTCCAGGAACGCGGCTTCATCCGCCGTGGCGACCAACGGTACGCGCGCCTCGGCAAGGGCGGCAGGAACCGTCTGCCCCAGTACTGCCAGATCGTGTGGGACCTCGCGGTCGAATCCGACCCGTCGACCCTCGAATGGATCAAGGAGACGCACACGGCGGAACACGACCCGAAGACCATGGGCAATACCGTGGACCCCGCCGCCTCCACCATCATGGAAAACGGCGAATCCAAGGACGTGCTGCCGGAAAACGCTGGAACGAAGCCGATTCCCAGCACTGCAAATCTCGCAGGGCTGGAAAAAGGGCCGGAACCGGCACTGCAAATCCCGCAGGGCCAGCACTGCGAGAGCTGCACCCCCAGCACTGCAAATGCCGCACCCCCAGCACTGCAAATCTCGCAGAGCTGTATATATAAGGATAAAACCCTCCAGGTAAACCCTCCTAGTAAACCCTCCTTCCCCTCTGCCCCTACGGGGCATCTCCCCGCAAGCGGGGCGGCCGCCGCCGAAAAGAATAAAAACGAACAACTCGACGAGGACGACACCGAGATCGCCGAAGCGGCCGGACGGGTCCTCGCCTCGCTCGGCGAGCAGCGCTCGATGCTCGGCCTGGCCACGCCCTCACCGACCAAAGCCGACCGCAAGGCCATCATCGGCCTGTACCGCAGGCTCGTCGACCAGGGAGCGCAATGGCCCACCCTCGTGATGGTCGACGCGATCGGCTTTGCCATGAACGGCGATTGGTGGCCCAAACGCATCCGCACCGGCCGGGCCCTCGCCAGACACTGGGACGAACTCAACGACGACATGATCCTCGCAGCCGGCCGCACAGACGGCGACGCACACGCGCAGACGGTTCCGGCGGCCGTGCCGGAGCCGGATGCTGCGCCATGGCTGCCCGACTGGGCCGTGAAGACGCTGGCCGAATTGGACGGCCAGGACGCGACGGCCGGAGGGGAGGCGACGGCATGACCACGCGCATCGACTGTTCCGAGGCGGGCTTCAACGAATTCCTCCTCGCCAACCCGCAGCTCGACGGGCACGCGGACCTGATCTGGCAGCTGCATGCCGTCTACTGGCGCAACAAGCGCCTCGGCCATCCCAAGGCCGTCGGTCTGCTGATCCAATACGCCCGGGCATGGGCCGCCCGCAATCCCGGCGAAACCGCCATAGGACGCCTCCATGCCCGCAAGACGCCGATGACGCAAGGACGGCGGCCATGAACGGGCGGGACATGATGCCGGCCTGCGCGAGAATCGCCGCGGCCGACCCGGCCATGGCGGATCGCATGTGGAACACGACGACCGACGACGATGGCCGGGACCTGGTCGACGAACGGATGCGCGGCAAGGGCCGCATGCTGTGTGCCGCGTGCCCCATGCGCCTCGACTGCATCAGCCGCGCTCTCGTCAACGGCTGGAAGGACAAGGCCGTGTACGGCGGGCTCGACTATGCGAGCCGCTGGATCCTCGCCCGACTGATCGCCCGCGACCTCCACATCGCCGACGGCGGCCTGCACCGGATCCCACGGAGTCGGGTCCGTGACTGGCTGGCCGAACATCCGGACTGGGCCGAACGCATGCGCCGTGATGGCCGCGACTACTGGCGACGGGCCAAACGCCGCCAACGCTCGCGCCGCGAATACGCGACCGACGATCCGCTGTTCCTTCCGACCGAACCCGTGCCGAAGGGCCTGGTCCAGGGCAGCCTCTTCTGACCGCTTCCCGTCGCGATCCGCGTGGGACGCGGCATAAACCGAAATACCGAAAAACCAACTAACCGGAATACCGAAAAACCGGATACCGACATACCGAAATAAGGAGAACGATGAACGACAAGAAGAACCGCGAGCCGATGGTGATCGCGTTGGCGACCGGCAAGGGCGGTAGCATGAAGACCACATCGGCCGTGTTCCTGGCCTGCGCCCTCGTGGACCAGTCCCGGGGCGAGCAGCATGTGCTCGTCGCCGACGCGGACGTGCAGGGCGACGCGAAGGACTGGTGGTACAGGGCCGCCGAGCTGGACGACCCGCTGCCGTTCGACGTGATGTCCGCCGCGCCGGCCGACATCGCGCACCTGCACGGGATCAACGACCGTCTCGACGACCCCGTCGACTGGGTGCTGATCGACTCCGCCCCGTACGGGCGCGCGTTGGACGAATCGGTGAACAACGCGGACCTCGTGGTCATCCCGTCGAGCCCCAGCCGCATCGACCTCGACCAGGCCGTCGGGGTGAAGGACCTGTGCGACCGGCGCGGCGTCCCCGCCGCGATCCTCCTGTGCCGCACCGAGGCCAACACGACCGCCCTGCGCGACGCGCTGGCGTGGATCGACGCCGCGGAGATCGCGTGCTTCGAGACGCTGATCCCGAAGCGCCAGGACATCCTCAACGCGAAATCCACCCGCCCGCGCGGCACGCGACTGCACGAGTACCGCGACCTGGCAGCCGAACTCAAGCGGACCATGCGACAGCTCAAGGACAAGGAGGAGGACCTGTGAGGAACATGAACCTGACGCCCCGGCCGCGCGACCTGACCGCGCTGCTCAACAGCGACCGGACGGATACCGCGATACCGGAACCGGTGGATACCGAAAAACCGAATACCGCAATACCGAATACCGAAAAAACGAAAAACCGGAAGGACGAAAAACCGGAATCCGGGGAGGGCTGGGTGAAGACCAGCGTGAGCCTTCGCGCCTCGACCCGACGCCGGCTCAAGACCTGGGCCGCCGCGCACGACATGCGCATCCAGGAGGTATTGGAGGACGCTCTGGACTCGTACCTGTCCTGACCCATCGATCCCCGTGACGATCCCCGCCACGGGGATTCACGTTTCCGGGTCAGACAGCGGCGGCGTGCCGCGAATATCGATGGCATCATCGCCGCTTTCGCCGACCATCCGGCTGGTTTCGAGGGTTTCTGCGCGGACATGTTCCGTTCGCTCGGATACACGACCGAGGTGACCCCTGCCTCCAGGGACGGTGGATACGACATCCTGCTGCGGGGCCGGGACGGCGTCATGTCCATCGTTGAATGCAAATGCTATGCGCACGGCGCGACCGTGTAAAATCGATCCAGAGAAGAGATATTAAAGGGGGTTGGCTGTGGACATGAGCAATCCGCTGACTGTAGTCGGAATCGTGTTGACGGCGTTCATCGTGTTGATGGTCCTGAGCGTGGTTCTGGAGTTCCTGTCGCATCCGATACGTTTCCTGGCAAAGATCGTGCTGAAGATCGCGGGCATACTGTTCGTGATACTCGCGATGTTCCAGATCGCCGATCTCATCAACAACAAGGGCGTGAAGTGGGACGCCGTGGCAGTCATGGTCGGCTGTGCCCTGGTCGGCGCACTGTGCGAGTGGCTGATTGTGCGTCCGAGCATGCTCGAACGCCGCGCCATGGAACGAGAGGCCATCGAGAGAAGGCAGAACGCCGAGCATGAGAAATGGAAGCGGTATCAGGATGAGCGGCACGACTGGGAATGGGAGCGCGACCGCACGATATGGAAAGACGGAAACGAGGAATGAGATGAACGAAAAGAACGCTGCGCCGGAGCCGGGGGAGAGGTCCTGTCTCTCGCGCACGGGCGTGATCCTCGAGATTGAGGAGCGCGAATACCGTCGACGCATTAACCGTCGATCCGAATTGTGACGGGAAGTATTTCTATCCAATCGGCTGATTCTTTCGTTTTCTTTCTGATCCCCGTAATGGCTTCTCCGGTACGGGGATTTTTCTATGTCCAAACTGATGCTTGCGGACTGGGACACCGATTGGAGGGTCCTGTCCTCGGGTTTCCGCCGATGTCCAAACCGGGGTGTGTCGGAAGCGTGTTTCATGGGAGTTGTATGCCCGGAAGGGATCCGGGCGCTTGAAAGGAATTCCTATGAAGCAGAGGAAATGGTTGAGCCGGATGGCCGCGACGGTGGCCGCCATGGCGACCCTGTTGACCGGCGGCGTCGTCGCCGGCACCGCGTTGGCCGCCGACACCGACGAGCCCGGCCTGACGGCATCGAAGACGGTGACCGCGACTGACAAGCCGAACGTGTTCGACGTGAACCTGTCGGCCACGGGCCGTGACTACGCGAAGAACAGGGAACATGCCCTGTTCGTTCTGGATCGCACCGGTTCGGTGGGCCAGGCTGAGTATGACGAGATCGCGAACGCTGTGCGTTCCCTGGGCAGGCGTCTGATGGCGACGGGCCAGGTGCAGGTGAGCGTGGTCCTGTTCGCCGGCGGCGCGGGGGAGGAGAATTCGGTCTGGTACGACGGGTACGAGAACATGGTGACGCACAGCACCAACCCGGCGGACCTGGACAGGATCATGGTGCCCGTCTCTACTACTACTACTACTCATAACGGCGTCTTCTATGGCTCCGAGTATGGCACGAACTGGGAGGCCGCGTTCGACGGTGCGTCGAACGTGATGGCGCACGAGCAGCTGCCCACGGACGTGTTCTTCTTCAGCGACGGACACCCCAACACATGGGCTGGCGCGGATGGCTACAAAGAAGAAGAAGAACGCTATTCCCGCGCGCTGTCCCGCGCGAGGGAGTTCGCCGCCTCGTATGGCGACCACATCCAGAACTTCACATCGATCGGTTTGCAGCGCGGCGGCCAGGACCTGTCGAAGCTGGAGCATCTGAGCAAGGACGTGTTCGGCGCGAAGGCGACGACCGAATTCGCCTCCACCGGCGACCAGATCTCCGAGGACCTGGAATCCAACGTCGAAAATGAGCTGATGACCGGCGGTTTCGCCAAGGGCGTGACCCTGACCGACCAGCTGAGCGGCAACGTCAAACCGGTCTCCACCGATACGAAGGGCCGTCCCGGCCTGAGCGTGGGCGTGAGCACGGACGGCGGCAAGGCGACGACCCTCGTTGAGGGCAAGGACTACGAGTACACGTACGCGAACAACCGCATCAGCGTGAGACTGCTGAACCAGCTGAAGGGCTCCCAGACCGTCACGGTCACGATCCCCGTCAAACCCACTGACAAGGTCCTCCAGCAGGCCGTCGCCGGACAGACCGGCCCCGACACGGGAGACCCGGACACCGGCATCCTGTCCGCCGGCAAGCATGGCTGGTATTCCAACACCGGCACCAACACCGTCACCCACACCAGCCCGAACACTGGCGCGACCGGCACGAGCACCCTGCCCAGGCCCGTCATCCCCGTCCAGGTCGCCAGACTCCAATACGACAAGAATGCCGAGACCGCGACCGGCGATATGGGCAAGGACGCGGTGACCGCGCCCGCCGGCAGCGAGCAAGCCATCGCCGCGAACAAGTTCGCCAACGCCAACTACACCTTCCAGGGCTGGAACACCCAGGCCGACGGCAAGGGCATGACCTACCAGAAGGGCGACAAGCTGACCCTGCCCGAGGGCACCACCGTCCTGTACGCGCAGTGGAAGCGGATCCCCGCATCCATCCACTACGATCCGAACGGCGGCACCGGCACCACCGACGACACCAAGGGCGGCCAGGGCGACACCACCACCCTGACGCCCAACGGCTTCTCGAAGGAATGCTGGCTGTTCGATTCCTGGAACACCCGGAAGGACGGCAAGGGCACCAAGTACACCGACAAGCAGGCGGTCACCCTGAAGGGCGACATCACCCTGTACGCGCAGTGGAAGCGCGACCCCGCCTGCAAGGCCGACCTCGTGTATGACAAGAACTCGCCGGACGCGACCGGCGAGACCGCCGGCCACACCGGCTGGAAGGGCGACCAGGCGACCATCGCGGCGAACGGCTTCACCAACGAGGGCTACACCTTCCAGGGCTGGAACACCCAGGCCGACGGCAAGGGCATGACCTACCAGAAGGGCGACAAGCTGACCCTGCCCGAGGGCACCACCGTCCTGTACGCGCAGTGGAAGCGGATCCCCGGCACCCTGACTTGGGTGAAGACCGACAAGGATTCCGGCGAGGTCCTCGCGGGCAGCGAATGGACCCTCACCCCGAAGGACGGCCGGCCGGCCGCCATCACCGACAACGGCGAACTCGACCAGGCCAACGCCGACGGCGCGTTCAAGCTCACCGGCCTCGACTGGGGCGAATACGAGCTCATGGAGACCAAGGCCCCCGAAGGCCATGACCCCATCAGCGAGCCGATCACCGTCACCATCGACGCGAAGCACACCACCGTGAACATCGGCGACGTGAGCAACGCGAAGACCCCCGCCAAGGTCACCTACGACCCCAACGGCGGAGAGGGCCAGACCCCAGGCTACGACGGCCACGTGGGCGACACTCCCGAAGCCTCCGAGAACAAGTTCACCAACAAGGACGAGTGCAAGGAGTTCGCCGGCTGGAACACCCAGAAGGACGGCAAGGGCAAGACCCACCAGAAGGGCGACCAACTCGACCCGCTCACCGGCACCACCATCCTGTACGCGCAGTGGAAGACCAAGGACGGCTGTCCAGCCGCCCCCGCCGCGTTGCAGGAGCTCGGCAAGACCGGCGCGGGCATCACGCCGATCGCCATCGGCATGGCCGCGACCACCCTGCTGGGCGCATGCCTGATGATCCTGCGCCGGCAGCGCCACGTACGCCACGCCTGACATAGGCCGATTGACGAAAGAGCGGGGCCGGCCGGCCATGTGAACCGCGGCCGGGCCCCGCTCTTTCCCTTTCCCACCGAATCTTTAAAGGAAGAAATCCAGATGAAGAATCCACATAGTCTCGAAAAACCCGCCGCGACGCTGATCGCCGCGGCCACGCTGCTGGCGGGCATGGGCCTGCCCACGGCCGCCCTCGCTGCGGACGGGACCACGCCGAACCCATCCGCATCCACATCCGGCACCGGCACCGGAACGGCCGACAAGGACCAGACAAACACGCCCATCACCTGGACGCTGATGGGCGTCACCCTCACGGCCGACGACAAGGGCACGCTCACCCTGCCCGACGGACAGACCACGCCCGCGTTCGACAAGCGCCCCGACAATGCCAGCGTGCAGGGATCCGACGGCACCGCCATCCCGCTGACCCTCGCCGACGCGGCCGAGGAGCATCCCAACCTCGGCGTGACCACGGGAACCGGCATCCTGACCGCCGAAGCGAAGGACGGCCACCCCGCCGTTCACGTGCCCGCCACCTGGACCACGGGCACGGCGACCACGCTGAGCGACGGCACCCCGTTCACCCTGAAGGACGGCGTATGGCAGGCATCCTACGGGCGCACGCTCGCCCTGAAGGACGACAACGAGCCACCCGTGAGGAACATCGGCCTGTCCGACGGGTCCAAACACGAGATCACCTGGGGCGAACCCACATTGCATGACGGCAAGGTCGTGCGCGAGGGCACCGCCTCCGGCGAGATCCAGGGCCAGAAATGGCAGGCCACCCTGACCGCCGAACGCGACACCGACCACACGGGCCTCACACAGGCCGTCACCGCGGCCCGCCAGGCATACGACGAGGGCGCCGGCGAATACACCGCCGCGAGCCTCGAGAACCTGGCCGACACGATCGAACAGGCCGACGAGCTCGACCGGACCGGCGCGACCGACGAGGCCATGGACGCGATGCGCGACCGGCTCGCCGAAGCCGTCGGCAACCTGGACACGATCACCTGGAAGACGGACGGCACGACGCTCTCCCACGAGAAGGGCCAGGGCTACAACGGCAAGGCCCCGGACACGGGCGACACCGCGCCCGGCGACACCATTCCGCTGGCCTCGAACGACCCGACCCTGGGCAAACTCGGATCCATCACCATTCCCCGAATCCAGAACGACGATCCGGCCACGCTGACGGACGAGGACCTCGGCGTGGCCCGCGCCACCGGCACCGCCCACTACAAGGGGACCACGCCGAACGGGAACCGCACGGCCACCTGGAGCCAGGACTACTCGTACACGCTCGGCAAACGCGTCGAGGCGACCGGTCCCGACGGCAAGGCCATCGGCTTCACCCTCGGCCATGGATACCTGTCCGCCACCGTCACCGCAAGCCTCGACCAGGCGAACCAACCCAAGGACGCCGACGTAACCATCGACGGCCGGAAAGCGCAGGTCACCTGGAGCGGCCAGGTGGTCCACACCACCACGACCGACACCACCACCACGTACACGCGCCAGGGACGCGTCGAGGGCGACGTCAAGGTCGCGGGCACCGACCGGACCCAGCACTGGATCGTCTACGTCAGCGCCTCGCGCACCGAAGGCCACGTCGCCGGCCTGAGCCTGATCCAACGCAAGCCGGACGGCACCACCAGCCGACACGACATCAGCGGCTTCGACCCGTCGAGGCACGAATACGCGATCACCATGCCCGCCGACGCCGTCGCCGACCAGTACACCCTCGGCCACACCAGCGCCGCCGGCGACAAGGCCGACGTCAGCGAGGGCACGCCGATCGCCCCGACGCTCGGCGCGAACGCGAGCCGCATCCTCAAGACCACGCTGAACGGCGTGACCTACACCGTGACCGTGGACTTCCAGAAGGCCAAGCCCACGCCCTCCAACCCGCACGCGCGCCTGAACGGCCTGTACGTGGACCTCACGGGCAAGGCGGGGAAGGGCACGCTGATCGACGGCTGGGACCCGGACGTGCTCGACTACACCATCCGCATCGGCGCGAACGACCCCGGCGCGTACATCCTGCCCGAGGCCCCGTCCGGCGTGACCGTCAAGGCCGGCGACGTGACCCGCTCCGGCTACGCCACCACCCAATACTGGACCGCCACGGCTGCGGACGGCCAGTCGCGCACCTACAGCGTGACCGTGATCCGCGACCACGGGACGCCGACCGCCGAGGAGGCGTTCAAACCCGGAGCCGCCAAGGACACCGACGGGCAGACGCCCGCCGCAAGCCGCGACGACACCACGCTCGTGAGCCACGGCTACCTCCTGGACGGCGAATACCACGTCGTGAAGGACACGGACTACACCATCCCCGAAGACGGCACGTTCGCCTACGCCTCCAAGCAGGGCCAGACCGTGCAGGTCTCCGAATCGAAGGTCAGGGGCATGACCTGGAAGTACACGCTCAACATCCTCGCCCCCGACGGCGTGACCCTCGCCAACCCCGCGCCCACGTTCACCGTCACCTACCTCACCCGCGCGACGCACGAGGCCGCCATCACGTCCATCATCGTGGACGGCAAGGCCATCGACGGCTTCGACCCGTCGAAGCACGAGTACACGGCGCAGGTCGACAACATCGACCACTGGACCGTGACCGCCGACTTCGACAAGTCGACCGGCATGGGCGTCACCATCCACAAGGACCACGACAAGGCCACCATCACCGCCACCAGCGCCGACGGCCTCACCAAGTCCACGTACACGCTCAAGGTCTCCGAGAAGCCCCTGACGCTCAACCGCGCCGGCATCGACGGCGCGACCGTGGAGGGGCTCGCCCATACGGGCGCGGACACGGCAAGCATGATCAGCGTCGTCGCCGTGCTCCTCGCCGCCGGCGTCGCATGCCTGGCGGCGGGCCTGACCCGCAGGCTGCACCGCGGAAAACGCGGCGACGCCCGAACCGACGGCGACGCCGACGTGACCGGCAGCCAGGACGCCGAATAGGCGAGCCCGACCGCCTGACCACCGGGGTCCCGTCCGACGCGCGACCGTGTCGGACGGGACCCCTCGCTTTTTGTCCAAACCGGGCCATCCGACACGGCCGTACCGTGGGCAGGTCATCGGAAAACAAGTCGAAAGGAACCATCATGTCCGAGACAATCACCCTCGCCGCCGGATCCAGCAGCGTGGTCACCAGCGCGTTGCAGCTGTTCAGCCAGTTTGCCATCATCGGCGGCGGCCTGTGGGCCGTGTGGGGCGTCATCACCCTCGCGGGCGGCCTGAAGGACCAGAACGGCCCCGCCACCCAGTCGGGCGTCTGGCAGGTCGTCGGCGGCGGCCTGATCATCGCCGCCGCGGCCCTGTTCTCCAGCATCGCCCTGTAGAAGGGAGGCCACGCATGGTCGATTTCATCGTCGGCATCCTCAACGCGATAGGGTCCGGCGTCGGCGACGACCTCGTGGCCGACCTGCTGAAGACCCCCGCCGAATACAACGCGGGCATGTACCAGCTGAGCCTGACCATCGCCCGCTCGGCCGTCAAGCCCATCGCCAGCACGATCCTCGCCATCCTGTGCGTCCTCGAACTCGCCAGGGTCAGCACCCGTGCCGACGGCGACCGCGAACTGGGCGTCAAGCTCGTCGCCATGGCGATGTTCAAGCTCGTGCTCGTGTTCACCGCCGCCCAGCACAGCGAGCTCATGCTCAAGGCCATCGACGAGATCGGCGAGGGCGTGATGGGCGGCATCCATTCGGCCGCCCCCACCACGGGATCCGCGTCGGGCCTCGGCCTGGGCGACAACATGCGCGACGCCATCGACTCCGCCGGCACGTTCGGACAGATCCCGTGCCTGATCCTGCTGATCATCCCGTTCCTCGTCTCCAAGGGCGCGACCATCGTCGTCACCGTCGTCATCCTCCTGCGGTTCGTGCAGATCTACATGCTCACCGCGTTCAACCCGCTGCCGATCGCGTTCATCGCCCAGGACGAGACCCGACAATGGGGCGTCAACTACTTCAAGCAGTACGCGTCGCTGGTGTTCCAGTGCGCCACCCTGTATCTCGCGATACTCATGTACCGCACGTTCGTGGGCGGCACGTTGAACCCGAGCAAGTACAAGGACGGCGACAGCCTCTCCGGCTGGGTGCTTGACAACTTCACCGGCCTGCTCCTGGCGAGCGTCATGCTCATCGGCATCGTCATGGCGGCCAATTCCGTCGCCAAGAAGCTCTTCGGCGGCGAATAAAGGAAAGGAACCATCATGGCGTTGCAGATGCCCGTCTACAGGGAGCTGACCACCATCGAAAGCAAGGTGTTCATGGGGATGAGCTGGCGGCAGTGCCTCGCCGCCGTCATCCTCGCCATCGTGTGCGGGGGAGGGTACGTCGGCCTGTGGCTCGGCCTGGGCGTCGACCCCAACCTCGCCATGTACCTGATCTTCCCGCCCGGCCTGCCCATCGCCGTATGGGGATGGGTGAGGCCCAAGGGGCTCATGCCCGAGAAATACCTGAAATACATCCTGCGCCACTACACGCAGCGCGAGGTCTACCTGCTCGACGGACCGGGCAGGCCCTGCCGCACCGGCGCGAAACCAACGATCAAGGAAAGGTGAGCAATTGTTCGGCAAGAAGAAGACCCGCGACCCGGCCGCGGCCGAGGCCAGGGCCAAGGAGCGCAGGAGGAAGGCGACGCACCTGCCGAAGGGCGTCAAACAGCTCATCGGCTACGACGCGATGCTGCGCAACGGGATCGCCAGCCTGGGCGACGACCGGTGGAGCGCCACCATCCTCTTCCAGGACATCAACTACCAGCTGAGCCCGGAATCCCACCAGATGGAGATCATCGACCGGTGGGCCAAGCTCATCAACAGCTTCGAGGCCGGCCAGAGCGTGCAGATCGCCTCCTACACGCGTTCGCGCGGCGTGCGCGAGATCCTCTCCGACGTGATGATGGACGAGAAGGGCGACAGCCTCGACCACTACCGGCTCGACTACAACCGGCTCGCCCAGGGCAAGCTCGAATCCGTCAGCCGCGACACCAGCACCGTGAAGACCCTGACCGTCACGGTCCAAGAGAGCGACGAGCAGGCCGCCGTCGCGAGCCTGAACGCCCTGTGCAACAGCCTCGTCAGCCAGATGCGCTCCATCGACGCGTGCAAGGCCACCCGCCTCGACCGAGAGCACCGTCTGCGCCTCATGGCCGAGGTGATCCGCCCCGGCGAGGAGTTCCGGTTCAGCGAACGCCGTTTCGAGCACGCGCCCGGCAAACCCGACACGAAGGACCTCGTATGCCCGTGGAGCATCGACGCGCGCAACCCCATCCAGCTGGACATCGAATCATTGGAGTCGAGGTTCCTGCACCGCACCATGTGGGTGTCCGGCCTGCCGCCCGAACTGAGCGACCAGCTGGTCAACGACCTGACCGGCCTGCGCGCCCGCGTCGACGTGAGCATCCACCTCGCGCCCATGGACCGCGGCGAGAGCATGACGCTCGTGCGCCGCAAGAACGCCGAGATCAAGATGCAGGTCATGGACCAGCGCCGCAAGAACCGCAAGCAGGGACTCGACCCCGACGACCTGCCCGACGACCTCGCCGACCAGCAGGAGCAGCTCGGACAACTGCGCGACGAGCTGCGCACCACCAACCAGAGGCTCGTGGACTCGATCATCGTGATCGGAGTGTCTGCCGCGAGCCAGGAGGAATTGGAGGTCGCGTGCAGGAACGTGAAGGCCAAGGTCAACGCCCAGTCGTGCACGGCCGAGAGCCTCAAGTTCATGCAGATGGAGGGACTGACCGCCGAACTGCCCCTGGGCAACAACCCGCTGCCCATGAAACGCACCCTGACCACGAATTCCGCCGCCATCCTCATCCCGTTCACCACTCAGGAGGTGTTCGAACCCCACGGCCTGTTCTACGGCAGCAACGCCCGCTCCGGCAACCCGATCCTCGCGGACCGGCGCAGCCACATGAACTCCAACGGGTTCGTGCTCGGCACGTCCGGCGGCGGCAAATCCTTCACCGTCAAGCAGGAGATCGCCGGCATGTTCCTCAACAGGGACGACGAGGTCATCGTCATCGACCCGGAACGCGAATACCTCGCCCTCGCGGCCGCGTTCGGCGGGCAGATCATCCAGATCAGCGCCGGCACCGGCACGCGCGTCAACCCGATGGACATCGTCCTGGACGACGACGCGGCCTCCGACCCCGTCAAGGACAAGACCAACAACGTGGTCTCCATGGTCGGCGCGCTCATCGGCGGCATTGACGGGCTCGACCCGCTCCAGAAGGGACTCGTCGACCAGTGCGTCAGCAACCTGTACACGCGCTACCGCAACCAGGGCGGCGGCGTCACCCAGCCCACGTTGCAGGACCTGCACGACGAGCTCCAGGACTGCGGCAACGACGAGGGCCGGTACCTCGCCGACGCGCTCAACCCGTACATCACCGGCTCCATGAGCGGCTTCAACGGTCAGACCAACGTCGACCTTTCCAACCGGTTCACCGTGTTCGACGTGTCCGGCCTGTCCGGCGAGCTCCGCACGTTCGGCATGATGGTCGTCATCGACCAGGTTTGGAACCGCGTGATCCGCAACAAGGCGGCCGGCCGGCGCACCTGGCTGTACGTCGACGAATTCCACCGGTTCTTCTCCAACCAGTACTCCGCCGCCCAGTTCAAGGACATCTACAAGCGCGCCCGCAAATACGGCCTCGGCGTCACCGGCATCACCCAGAACGTCGAGGAGATCCTCGACCTCCAGGACGCGCGCGAGATGCTGTCCAACTCCGACTTCCTCATGCTCCTGAGCCAGAACAGCACCGACGCGGACGCCCTGTGCGAGCTGCTGAACCTGAGCGAGGAGCAGCGCCAGTACTTCACCGGCGTGCTGCCCGGCCAGGGCCTGATGAAGATCGGCAGCGCCTTCGTCCCGTTCGACGGGCGCATCCCGTCGGGCGGCGACCTCTACCGGCTGTACTCCACCAGCTTCCAGGAACAGGAAGGAAAGTAGCGCATCATGAGCCAGGCCCATGCCCGCCATGCGGGCGCACGCTCCGCCTACCGGGCCACGCGCCGCGTCGACACGGCCGGCGCGTGGCGGACGTCGAACCGCCGCCGACCACAGGCGTCGGACACGCGGCACGGGTATGAGCCGTCCCCGGCCCCCATGGCCGCATACCGGTCGGAGTACACCCGACGCCATCCGCAACGGCGGCAGGCCCGCGCGTCATACGGCGGCGCGGGACAGTACCACCGCCATCGGCGGTACGCCGTCCGCACGCAATCGCATGCCGCGACAACCCCGGTCGACCGGCAGCGGCGCGACCACACGCCGAGCCGATACCGGGTCCCCGGCGACCGGACCCGCGTGCCGACTGCCCGGACGTCCGCGCGCCACGCCGCATACGCCCGGACCGGAAGCCCCTACCATCTGCACGGCGGATTCGTGCGCCGCACCGTCTCGCGGCGCACGAATCCCGTCCGCCCCACAGGAGCCGGACGGCAGGTCGGGACCGGTGCGACGGGCGGTAGGAGGGTCTTCCGAGGCACCGCGCCGACACGATACGCCGCGGCCCGCGCCCATGCCGTCCCCGCGCAGCCGGCCAAGGTCCGCGTCCGCCGCGGGACCGGCCTGCGCGACCGGCTGGGCCACGCCACCACCATGATGGCGTCGAACGCCGCGCAGGCCGGCATCGACCGGGCCGACATCGCCGACACCATGGGCCACACCGCCATGGAACTCACCGCCAGGACCTCAATGTCCGCCGGTGCCACGGCCGCGCACGCCGTCGGCCATGTGGCCGGACGGGCCCGCGCCGTCATGACCCGCCCCAAACGGGCCATGGTCGCCGCATACAAGGCCGAGGAAAAGACCGCGAGACAGCTGGACAGGGCGCTGCGGAAAGGCAAACCGGGCGCGGCCAGGGCCAAACGAATCGCCGACGCGAGGAAGCACGCCGGCAAGCCTCTCGTATTATCCGACGCGAAGCCCAGCGCCCGCATCGGCGGATTCGCCGCCAAGGGCAAGGCGAGCCGCATGATCGGCAAGCATGTCGGCGGCGGCCTGAAAAAGGCAGGCAGGGGCGTCAAACGCATCGGAACCACCGGCCTGGACTGGATGGACGAGGCGTCCGCACGGCTCACCGCCGCGGACGACGACCCCGCGTCTCAGCTGGGCGCCGCCACACGCGACCTGACCTTCAAGGCCGCCCGCAAGGGCGTCAAAGGCGTCAACTCGTCCGCCCGGTTCATCTGGCGCCACCGCCGCGCGCCGGCCAAGGCCGTCCGCGGGGCCAAGGCAGTCGGGACCACGGGCGCGCGCGTGGCCCGCGCTGCCGTGAACCTCGTGCGCGCCGCCGCGTCCCGCATCGCCGCCGGCGCCGCCTCCATCAGCCTTCCCATCGTTCCGGTCATCGCGGCGCTGATCGCCGTGCTCGGCGTGCTCCTGGCCGTCATGGGCGCGTTCCTGGGCTCCAGCGCCAGCGAGTCCACCGGCGTCGCGAACGTGCCCGCCGAGTACGAGGCCGACGTGATCCGCGCCGGATCCATCTGCCAGGTCGTCACGCCGAGCATCATCGCCGCGCAGATCGAACAGGAATCCAACTGGAACCCGAAGGCCGGATCGGGCGCCGGCGCGCAGGGCATCGCCCAGTTCATGCCGGGCACATGGGCCGCCCACGGACTGGATGGCGACGGCGACGGCAAGGCCGACATCTGGAACCCGCACGACGCGATCTGGAGCCAGGGCAACTACATGTGCGACCTCGCCTCGCAGGTCGAGACGGCCAAGAAATCCGGAAGACTGGCCGGCGACACGCTCCAGCTGACCCTCGCCGCCTACAACGCCGGCCTCGGCAACGTCCTGAAATACGGCACCATACCGCCCTTCACCGAGACCACGAACTACGTGAAGCGGATCATCGACCTGGCCCGAAGCAAATACACCTCGTCGGGCGGCGACGACTCGGGGGCGACCGTCGGCACATTGAGCCCGAAGCTCGTCATGAGCGACAGCTGGCACGTGAACATCGAGGCCATGGGCTTGCACTACGCGCGCTTCCCCGACTACGACACCTACCAGTGCACCTGGTGGGCCGCGATGCGACGCAACCAGATAGGCAAGCCCGTCGACGCGCACATGGGCAACGGCGCGCAATGGAACGACACCGCCGCCCGCCTCGGCTACAAGGTGGGACGATCCCCGAAACCCGGCGACGTGATGTGCTTCGAGGCCGGCGTGCTCGGAGCCGACGGATACTACGGCCACGTCGCGGTCGTCGAACAGGTCAACTCCGACGGCTCGATCCTCATCAGCCAATCCGGCACCGGCTGGATGGCCGTCGTCACCCAGACCATCAGCTCCGCGCAGCTCAAGGCCAACGCCGGAGGAGTCAGCTTCATCCACTAGGAAGGAAAAGAAATGGACGAGCACAAAAGGAACATCCTCATCATCGCGGCCACGACCGCGGCCATCATCCTCCTCGCCGGCGTGAACATCGCCCACATCCTCGCGACGTCCACGCCGCGGACGAGCGAAGCGGAGGAGACGACATCCACGGCCGCCATCGGCGGCACGGGGACCTCCGCCCCCAAGAGGAAGACCGCCGTGGAACACCAGAAGCCATTGGAGGTGTGCGAGAGGCTCGCCCCGAAGGCCGCCGCCGCATACACCTCCAAGGGCGAAGACCGCGACCGGCTCGTCAAGCGGTACTTCACGGCCGACGCGCAGGGCCTGAACATCCCCACCGACCGGATCGCCGAACAACCCGACGTGCAGGCGTCCGGCGGCATGAACGCCGGCGCCGACACGACCGCGACATGCAGCGTATGGACCGGGCTCGAATCGCCATGGACCCTCACATACCAGTGGACCGCCGACAAGGGCTGGAAATGCACCGGAATCAGCGGTCCACTCGAAGGCGCGTACACGACACTCGGGGACAAGACCCCGGATGAGAAGGGCGAGGGCGAGGAATGAGGACCGACAGGAAGACGGGCGAGCCGATCCTCAGCCCCAGGCTCTCGGCCGACCAGCTGCACGCCATGGCCAACGACCCCGGCTGGCGTCCATGGATGCGCCTGATCGCCGAACATCCAAACGCGTGGCCCGGACTCGTTGACTGGTGGCGCACCGCGCAGGAGCAGGGCTTCGACACGGCCGGTGCCGCGCCGGAACCGCCCGAATCCATGCGCGGCCGCCGCCGCGTCGCCATACCGGCCGCTCCGCTGCCGCCGGAGAACGGGGCCGAGCCGGAAGCGGCCGACCCCGTCGGATCCACCGACGGATGGGAATCCGTGCCCCTCGCATCGGAGGAGGGTCTCGCCGCCGATCCGGCACCGTCCCCGCCCGAGCCGGAAGAGGACGCCGGGCGGCAATCCCCGGACCCCGACCGTCGCGAGGAGCCGGAACCGGAGACCATGCGGGAGGCTCTGGACGACGCCGACGACGACTTCGCCGCGCTCGAACAGGTCGCCGACACCGAGCCGTCCACCATGGACATCCCGCCCCTGCCGGAACCGGCGGAAACCGAACCACCGATGGACGACGGAACGGACACCGACCCCTTCGCCGACGTCAGGGTGCGCCGCGCGATCCCATGGAAGGCCATCGGCATCACCGTCGCCGCACTTCTCGCCGTCGGACTCATGGCCGGCGGGGGAGTCATGCTCGCCCGCCACCACGGCGAGGAGACGGCCCGGCGGACGCTCGCCCAGGCGACGGCCGACTGCCGGCAGGCGCACGACACGGCCGGCCGGCAGCGGGACGCATTGGAACAGGCGGTGGAAAAGGCCCGCCGGCTCACATCCGCCACAGGCAAGGACCAGGTCACGGACCAATCCACCCTCGACGCCCTCGACAAACTCGCCGGCAAGGCCATCCCGAAGCTTCCCTCATGCCCCGCCTCGGACCCGGATACCGGCCGCGTCTCCACGGCCGGCAAGGAATACAAACGCCGCACCCAGGCGCTGCGCGACGCGATGGACAAGGTGAACCGGTCCATCCTCGACAAAACCGTGAAGGACGCGAAAAAACTCCACGACGAATCCGCTGGGAAGGTCGCCGACGAGAGCACCCGCACGGACCTCGCCAAGGCGATGGAAAGCCGCGACGCGGACGCCATCCGCAAAGCCATGGACAAGGTGAACCGGTCCATCAAGGCCAAGCAGGACGACGACAAAGCCAAGGAAGAAGAGGCCCAGGCACAGGCCGCGCAGCAGCAGGCGCGGCAATCCCAGCAGTCCGTGCCGTCCACGGGTGGCCAGACCACGCGCCGCAGCGGCGGCTCCACGTATGGCGGCACCACCGGCCGGACCTACGGGGGAACCACCGGAAGAACCACCACGCCCGCGCCATCGGCCCCATCGACGCCATCCACACCGACCCCGCAGCCTGCGCCGTCGACCCCGTCGAAGCCATCAGGCACCGACGGCGCGACCGTCGGCTGAGAACGAAAGAATAGGTGATGGACGGGCTTCCTTTGACGGATGCTCCCTGATCCGCGTATCATTGTTTCCGAGCCATTGTAGACCGCTCAATCGTCGCGTTGGCGATATTTATGCGGCTAAACGCAGTCGGCTCGTATCATGGCTGCGTTTAGCCGTTTTCCGTTTTTGATCGCGGTTATACGGTTTCGTCGTGAACGGTGATGGATGACAGGAGCTTCATCGAAACTGGTTCGGGGACGCGCTCTTTCATGAACGTCAGCCAATGTGAGGCCGTCCGCAGAGGGATACCGAAGACTTCCGCCAGACGTTTCGTTGCGGGGCCTTTGTTGAGCTGGGCGACCGAATAGACTCGTGAGGCCCATTTCAGGGTGTCGGGCGTGGGGCCTTGCTTGCGGAGCGCGGAGAAATCAACGCTGCTCAGCGCGTCATGTTCCCAATCCGGCAGTGGGCCGAAGATATTGGTCCCGCCGTCCGTGATCTCATAGGACCACAGTGGGGGATGGTAGGCACGGATGATCTGCTCGATGGGCAGCCGTGCGATGTCTCTGATCTTGAGTTCGCGCGTGGTGCCGATCTCGCAGTTCCGCAGCACGATGCGCTGCTCTTCCTCGCTGTACCCCATGTGCAGGCGGATGTCGTATTTCCCGGTGCGGTCCTCCATTGCGCGGATGCAGTAGTCGGATCTGACGGCGATTCCCGGGGCGATGGAGACGAATGATGTTAGGTCCATACGGTCCAAATCCGTGAAGACGATGAATTTCCATTTGTCTACCTCTAGGACGTAGGTCGAGTCTTTGCCGGAGCCGGGCTTCATGCCGCTGCCTTCCATCCTTCGGAGTGCTTGAGTGTGGATTTCGGCTTGGCGATGGTCGTTCCCGGCCATGCCTTGCGGCTGAGGAACGGGTGGAGCCCTCGCAGGTTGTAGATGCATTTGTCGTTGTCCAATTGCGCGAGCTCGTCGGGTGTGAGGAGTTCTCGTCCGGTGCGCTGGTAGTTGGTGGTGTGGCTGCCGGACACGCCCTTGGAGTCGCTGGTGGTGCGGATGTCGATGGTCTCCTTGCCGAGCAGCTTGCTGAACCATTCGGTGGTGGACTGCTCGTTGCCGCCGAGGAACAGCACCGAGTCGCAGTTGCCTACGATGGTCTCCCACGAGTCCTTGTACATCGTCTTGAGCTGGGCGATGGTCTGGAGGATGATGCTGACGCTGACCTTGCGCGAGCGGATTGTGGCGATGAGCTTGTCGAAGTTGGGGATGCGTCCCACGTTGGCGAACTCATCGAGGAAGCAGTGCAATGGCGTGGCGAGGCATTCGCCGGGGTAGGTGCGGCAGCGGCGGATGATGCTGTCGAACAGGCATTGGTAGAAGATCGCGGCCAAAAAGTTGAATGTCGGGTCCTCGTCGGGCAGGGCGAGGAAGATGGCCGTCTTCCCGTTGGGATGCCTGTATCCGCCCTTGTGCTCGTCCGCGTATCCGCCGATCCGGTCGATACCGAGGTTGTCGTCGGAGAGGATCTCCCGGACCGGGCCGACTGTCAATGGGGCGAGACGCACGCCGAGGCTGATGATGATGCCCTTCTTGGTCTCTCCCGCGCCCTGGGTGAAGGGCCGGTACTGGCGGGCCGCGAACTTCAGGCCCTGGGCGAGACGCCATGCCTCGCGCAGGTCCGGGTCGTCGTGGTCCGCGTCCTCGCGTTCCCATTCGGCGCGGGTCTCCTCGTATATTTCAGTGGCGGTCCGGGCGACGGCGTCGACCTGGCTTTCCTTGGTCTCGTCCTGTTCGCTGGCTTCGAGCAGGTCGCGCATGTCGGCGACCGCGTTGAGGGTCTGGCCGGCGTCGATGTGCAGGCAGTCCTTGAGGATGTCGTCGGGCAGGTAGTAGACGAACGCGGTGAGCGCGGTCAGCAGGCTGCGTTCGGATTTGGTCCAGAAGTCGTCGGTCTGGTGCTCCTTGGGTGTGGAGCCGTTGGTGTTGTCCATGATGTTGGTGACCAGGCGCATGATCGCCACGTCGGGTTTCGTGGGGTCGATGTAGCGCATGGGGTTGAATTTCGTCTCGCTGGTCAGGTCCACCAGGTCGAGCTGTTTGACCGTGTAGCCCATTTTCTCCAAGTCTCCGCCGGTCTTCGCGTAGAGCTCGCCCTTCGGGTCGGTGCAGGCGTAGTTCATGCTGCCCTTGAGGATGTTGGGGATGACATGTGTGGCGGTCTTGCCTGAACCGGATCCGCCGATCACGGTGGTGTTGATGTTTCGTCGTGTGGCCTGCGTGTCGACGCTCAGGCCCTCTGTGGCCGTCATCTGGAGGTTCTGCCTGGTGTCGCTGTCGGTGTATGGGGCCATCTCCCGGCTGGTGGACCAGCGTGCTGAGCCGTATTCCTCGCCGTCTCGCCAGTTGCGCTGGCTCATGCTCCACCGGTAGAGGTGGAACAGGCCGACCGCGCACGCGCCGCCCAGTCCGCACAGGAGGCTGGTCCGATCGAATCCCAGGTCGGTCGGATGCTGGAGCATGGTCGTCATATCGTCCATGATTTGTTCCAGGCTTTCGTCGGCCGCGATGCCGGCTTGGATGCGGGAGGCCGCAAGATCGGCGAGCCAGAATCCCGCGAGGATGGTCAGCGTCTTGATGACGATTCCTCTTATTCGTTCCATGAGTGTTCCTTTTCTACTGTTTTCTTTCGGCGAGGTTCTCGTTGAGTTTGGTCTTGAACCGGTCGTACAGCGTCTTCCTGCTGGTGATCCTCGCGCCGTCCGGGTCTGTTCCGTTCTCGGCATCGTTTTCGGCGGCCGTTTCCGCGTCCCGTGTGCCGACTGCCTGGGGTGAGAGCGCCGTGATGATGGTCATGCCGGCCGACGTGGCGTCGATGCTGAACGGCCGTCCTCCGGCCATGAGCGTGGACATGAGCCGGCCGACATGGCTGTGGATGTCGATCCATTCGCCGGTATCGGTCTTGTCCGGCTTGGCGGCGCTGACGGTGGTCCGTGTCATTGTTTCTCCGGCTCGTCGTGGCTGGGGTCGAACGCGAGGCTTGTGGCCTCGATGTCGATGCCGGAGCCCTCGTCGCCGGCGGTGCCTTTGACCATGAGGCGGGTCCCCTTGCGCGCGTTGCGGCTGATGTTCTCCGAATGCTCCGCGCCACGGGCCCGGATGGTGATCTTTCGCCCGTTGCCGTCCGGATCGGCCAAGGTTTCGAGCAGCCAGTCGTCCTGTACGCGCAGTGGAAGCGGATCCCTGATGAGCGTGCCCTCGAACCAGATGACGGGCTCCAGGGTGGGGTGTTCTTCCGTTGCCATATGTTCCTCCTATAAGGTGAGGGGCGGCGTGCGAAGCCGCGCGCCGCCCCCGGTGGATGTGTGGGGCTACAGTCCCAGTCCGTGGCGTTTGGGCGCGGGCTGCTCCCGCGCGGGTGCCGGCCGTTCCGGTTCCTGCCGGTCGAGGCCTCGGTCCCGTTCCGGCGAGGGCTCGTCCAGCTGGTCGAGCTGGCGGAGTGTCCAGGTGGACAGTTCGCCGTCGTATGACGCGCGGGCGAGGATCTCGTCGCGGTTGTCCCAGACGAGCTGGTCGGCCTGCTGTTGGGTGACGCCCGTCCAGTCGCCCTGCGCGTTGATGCGCATGAGCTGGTCCGTCCGCGGGTTCCATCCGCCCATTTCGCGTTTCTCCGCGATGTCCGCTGCGGTGAGACCGTCGCCGGCGAGCTGGACCGCCTTGTCGGACGGGTAGGTGAGGTAGGCGGCGATGTCGTTCTCGGGGTCGTGCGCGTTGACCTCGCCCACGATGCCGTGCAGGATGCCGACCGCGGTCGGGTCGGGGGAGTCGTATCGTTCCAGGATGTGGCTCGCGCGCAGGCAGGATGCCTTGCGGTGCTGCTCGTAGAGCACGGCCGGATCCTCATCGACCTTCGTCACGACGCATCCGGCGTCCTCCCTCGCCTTCATCGCCTGGTCGCGGTCGAAGGCGGTGCTCAGGTATGCGATGTGCCGGTCGGGGTCTCCGGGCTTCCGCCACCGGTAGGCGTATTCCTCCGGCGGCTGGTGCGCGGCCAGATGGCTCGGTTCGGATGTGTGGGCCTTGCGGAGGCCGCCCGCGCGTTCCCATTCGGACACCGCCTTGGCGAGTCTTTTCCCGGCGTCGGGTTCGGCGGGGTCGATGACGGTGTGTTCGCGGTCGGCCATGTCGTTGTCGTCGTATTGCCATTCCGCCTGTGGGCGGTTGGCGTAGGTCACCTCGATCCGTCCGGCCAGCCGGTCCGTGTCCTTCCATGCGGGGTTGTCGTGGAAGTCGATCTGCACGGCGCGGCCGTCCGTGAGCCGGGCTTCGAGGTAGTGGCCCATGGCGTTGCCGCCCTGGGTGACGCCGTCGATGTCGGGGTCCCGTTCGAGCAGTCGTCCGATGCTTTCCCGTGTCAATGGCATGCGTGCGCTCCTTTCCGTTTTTGTGGTTTCCCGGTCTCTACTTTCCGTCTCCCGGGGCTCGTCGGGTTTGGACGTCAGCCGTTCGAGTTCGGCCTGTTTTTGCCGGTATTCGTCCTCGTGGGCGAATGGTTCGGCCAGCGTCTCCCGTGCGGCGGCGAGTTCCCTTTCGGCGTCCGCCAGCCGGTCCGTGAGCTTGCCGGGGTCGGTGGCCATGTTCTTGATGATCCGGTCGAGCTGGCTGACGATGCTGGATGGTCCGGTCAGGTAGGGGCCGGGCATCTCCGTGCCGGATTCGTGCTCGTGGACGGCCTTGACGGCCAGGGTGATCCTTCCGGTGACGGCCGCGCGGCGTGCGATGACGGGCAGGCCGTCGTATTCGGCTATCGTGTCCCCGTCGTGCGCCTGGTGGGCGGCCTGGTGGAGGAGTCTGCATGCGGTCTGCCGGTCGCCGACCGGTTGGCCGTTGATGGTCATGCCCTCCCATCGGCCGTTCATGCGCGCGGTCTGGTGGATGCTCAGGGCCTTGGAGGCGAGCGGCTTGTCGTCGGTCTTCTCGCGGATCGACTGGCGCAGAAGTTCGACGCGTGGCTGGAGCTGCTGGCCGATGTCCCTGCGGGTGTCGGCCTTCTGTTGCGCCCATGAGACGCGCAGGAGCTTCAGCTGGTTGATCTCGTTCTCCAATGTCATGCGGCGTTGGATGTCGGGGTCTCCGGTGGCCAGCGCCTTGATATTGGCGAGGGTCACCACGTCGGCGTCGAGGTCCGCGGCCTCGCGGGCTGGGCTCTTCGAGCTCATGAGCTGGCTGATGAACCTTTGCTTGCGTTCCACGGTCTGGTAGCTGTACGCGTCGAACGTGCCTTCGGTCACGTACCGGTAGTCGCGCACGTGGTCGTACGTGTTGCCCTGGCGTTGGATGCGGCCGAGACGCTGTTCCAGGTCGGCGGGACGCCAGGGGCAGTCGAGGTCGTGGATCGCGGCGAGCCGTTCCTGCACGTTGGTGCCGGTTCCGAGCTTCTGGGTGCTTCCCATCAGCACGCGGATCTCGCCGGAACGGACTTTGGCGAACAGCTGCTCGCGTTTGGAGGGGTTGTCGCCCGCGTCGTGCACGAACGCGATCTGCTCGGCCGGCACGCCCAATTGAATGAGGCGGTCCTTGAGGTCCTGGTAGGCGTTCCATCCGCCCGACGCGGGCGTGCTCGAGTCGCAGAAGACGAGCTGCGTTCCCAGGCGCGGCGTCTCCTCATGCCAGATCCGGGCGACGTTCTCGGCGCATGCCTGGATCTTGCCGTTCTCCAACGGCCGGTCGTCCTCGTGTCCCTTGAGGAGCTTGGGGTCGAGGGCGATCTTGCGTCCGTCGCCCGTGATCCGCAGGAGGTTGTCGATCTCAGGCGGCACGTCGCCGTCGCGCACGCGGTCCGCCCTGTCGGACAGTTCCTCCATCTCCTCCTTCTGCCGGTCGGTGATGGGCACTGGGACGGGCACCTGCTCCAGTTCGGGCAGTGGCAGCTGGATGTCGTCGTTGGTGATCATGTCGGTGAACTGCTTCACCGCGTTCATCAGTTCGGGCAGGTTCTGGAACCGCGCGAACCTCTGCTTGACCTGGAAGCCGTTGCCCTCGGGTTTCAGTTCCACGGTGGGCACGACCTGGCCGTAGGCGCCAGCCCATGCGGCGAACGTGTCGAGACCCTGGGCCTTGAGGGTTCCGGGCGCGAGGTAGCGCTGCATGTTGTACAGCTCGCTCATGCTGTTGGATACCGGCGTGCCGGTCATGAACGCGATGTTGCCGCCGTGCCCGGCCTCGCGCAGCCATTCGCATTTGTCGAGCAGGTCCTCGCATTTTGCGGCGGACGACAGTTGCATGCCCAGGTCGGCGGATGCGACGGGCACGCCGAGGTTCTTGAAGTGGTGGGCCTCGTCGACGATGAGCATGTCCACGCCCAGCGATTCGAACTCGATGCCCGCCAGTGCCTTGTCGTCGCGTGACTCCTTGCCGTCTCGCAGGCGCTGCATGGCGGTCTCGGCGCTTTTGCGCGCCGCCTCCAGCCGTTTGACGGTGGGGTCCTTGTCGCCCCTGGCCTTGGCGGCGGCCTCGACGGCCAGGGTGAATTCTTCGACGCGGGCGCGCATGTTGCGCAGCCGTCGTTCCTTGCTGACGTGCAGCTGGCTGAACCGGCTTTCCGGCACGATCGCCGCGTCCCAGTCGCCGGTGGCGACCCGTCCCCAGAACCGGCGCACCGATTCGGGGTTGCGTTGCGCGTCCTTGTCCATGACGAGGATCCGGCCGGCCGGATAGAGCCTGAGCACGTCGCCGGCCCACTGGTCCATGAGGTGGTTGGGGACCACGAGCATCGGCTTGGACGCCTTGCCGAGGCGTTTCGCCTCGTGGGAGAGGGCGACGCCCTCGAACGTCTTGCCGGCTCCGACGACGTGGGCGATGAGGGTTCCCTCGTCGCTGCGCAGGGCGCGGGCCACCGCGTCCTTCTGATGCGGACGCAGGGCGACGCCGTGGGCGATGCCGGGCGTGGTCAGGTAGGATCCGTCGACGTGGCGGGGCCGCAGGCTGTTGAATCTGCGGTTGTACAGGGCGGTGAGCCTTTGCGCGCGGGCGGGGTCCTTGAACACCCATTGGTTCCACGTGTCGCGGATCGCGTTGGCCTTCTCGATGGCGGCCATCGTGGCCTTCTGGTCCTTGACGCGTTTGGGCTTGCCGGCCGGCGTGGTCTCCGTGGGGGAGTCCTTGGTGACGGTGATCTGCGCGTTGTTCAGGCATGCTTCCAGCAGTTGGAACGGGTTGCGGTCCTCGGTGCCGTAGTTTTTCGCGGCCTTGTAGTCGATGTCGCCGCCTCCCGAGTAGCCGACGCGCCATTGTCCGAGCTGGGGGATCCAGTCGACCGAGTACTGGGCGAGCTTGCCGGGCGTGAGCCCGTGGCCGTGGACGTTGAACGTCTCCATCATGAAGTCGTGGACGTCCCTGGCGGGGATCCACGGGGCTCCCAATGGCGCTTTGATCTGCTCGGCCTCCAATGGGGTGGGCTGCACGCGTTCCAGCATGCCGGCCACGTGTTCGAGCCGTTCCGCGTCGGCCTGGTCGGCGCGGGCGGCCTCGGCGTGCTCCGGCAGTTCCCGCCATTGCTTGATTTGTTCCTCGCGGCGTGCGCGGAACGCCTGGTAGTCGTCGGGGCGTGCGTCGACGACGCGTGGAGGCGCGCCGTAGGCGTTGTGCTTCTGCCCTTGGCGCAGGTCTTCGGGCAGTTCGCGGGCGATGCCCCAGATCCATTCGCTGAGGGACATGTCGGTGGCGAGCCGTTCGGCGAGCCGTGTGGGCTCGTCGGTGCCGGGCATGAGAGTGCGTGCCATCGCGCCGATGGTCGTGTCCGTCCAGATGGGCCGGCTGTTCGCGTCGTCGGCGCGCCAGCTTTCGAACAGGTTGGAGAGGATCGCGGTCTTGTCGGCGGTTTCGATCCGGTCGGTGTGGGCGATCTTGTGGACGAACAGGGCGAGGTCCCTGACGGGCATGCGCCGGTCGGCGAGGATCGGCGCGTAGTCCTGCGGCGCGTCGCCGTCGCGCCATGTCCAGCACAATGCGTCCCACAGTGGACTGGTGCCGTGTGATTGGTGCCATGCCGGCGCGTGCCACGGTTTCCGCTCTCCGGTGTCGGATCGTTCGAGGGTGACGCGTGAGTGGCGCTCGGGCAGTTCCTCCACCGCCCGCCAGACGAGGGCGAGGACGAGTTCCGGGTTGCGGTTCCAGCCCATGGTCCATCCGTGTCGTCCGTCGTTGATGCGTTCGATGACCGGCGTCGGATCCCTGTAGGATTCGGCGGCGTACGGGTCCGTGAGGCTGCGCCACACGTCCGTTCCCGCGGCGGCGATCCATTCGCCTGCCCGCTCTATGGCGGGCATGTCCTCCGATGTCGCGTAGGTGGATGCCGCGAACTCCGTCATGGCCTCGCGTGCCGCCCGGCGTCTGAGGTGTTCGGCCATGGCCGTGACGTGGTCGAGTTTCGTGCCCACGTCGCCGGTGAGGTAGTCCTCGGCGGGCATGACCGTGCCGGTGTCGGGGTCGCGTATGATGCGGTCGCCCAGGCCGGTCTCGGCCTCTTCGACGGTGGTGTCGGCGAGGCGCGCGATGAGTTCCAGGTCGACCCTGCCGGCGCGGTCGAGGCTGATGTTCAGCGCGTCGTCCAGGCTGTCGGCATGGTCGGGCATGGGCGGCACGGGGCTGATGGTCCGTTGCGAGAGGCATTTCGCCTTACCGGCGAACCTTCCTTTTTCGTCGGTCTCCTCCAACGCCATGACGAGATGGCAGCCGGATTCCTCGCCGCTGTAGGCGCGTTGGTTGGCGCGGTCGCACAGTCGTCCGAACTCGCTCGTGAACCGGTCGTATGCCCGGTCGAGTTCGGCGCGCTTGGCTTCCACGTCCGGGTCGTCTACGCGGGCGGGGTCGAGTTCGAGCCGTTGGAGCTCGCGCGCCAGGTCTCGCAGGCGGATCATGCCGCGCAGGCGTCGCGCCTCGTCGCCCTGGCCGTGGGCTATCTCGGTGACGGTGGTGCCGTCGCCGTACCAGACCACTCCGCGCTGGTCGACGGAGTATTCGAACGGTGCCACATGGTCCGGCCGGACCGTGATCTCCGCCCGTCCGGCCGGTTCCGCCTCGCCCAGCGACAGCGCCTGGCCGTGGGCGATCTGCGTGGTGAGCAGTTCGCGGAGCCGTCCGCCGATCTGTTCCGCGTCACCCTGGAAGACGACGTCGAAGTCGCCGCCGAACCGTCCGATCACCGGTCTGATGTCGCCCACCGCGTGCGTGGGCATGTCGTTGGCGACCGCCTGGTTGACGTTGACGGTCACGTCCTGGTAGCCGGGCACGGCGATCGGCGTGGAGTGGATCCATGCCTCGTCGGGCGTATGGTCGAGCGTCCGTTCGCGCTTGCGCAGCACGAGCACGTCGGTGACGGCCTCGGTGCCGGCCTGGCGGGCGAACGTCGAGGACGGCAGGCGCACCACGCCGACGAGCTCGGCTTTTCTCGCGAGGTCGGCGCGCATGGTCTCGGAGCGTTTGTCGAGCGTGTACCTGCTGGTCAGCAGCATCGCGACGCCGCCGGGGCGCAGCGCGTCCACCGAGCGTTCGATGAAGTAGTCGTGCAGGGGGAGGCGGGATGTGCCGCCGTCCGTGGTCCGGTAGTCGAGGCTGATGTCGCCCGAGTAGGGCACGTTGCCGATGGCGAGGTCGAACGATCCCTGTTGGATGGTGCAGTCCGCGAGGTCCGCGTTGAGGATCGTGGCGTCCGGGTTCAGCGCGGCGGCGATGCGTGCGCTGATCGGGTCGAGTTCCACGCCCGACACGTGCGCCGCGACGTCGTCGGGGATGCCGGCCATGAAGTTGCCGGTGCCGCATCCGGGTTCCAGTACCTGGATGGGTGTGGGGCCGATATCGAGCGCGTCCCACATGGCCTTGACCACTGGGCCGGGCGTGTAGTAGGCGGTCAGTGTGGAGGCGCGTGCCTGCGCGTACTCGTCGTCGTCGAGCAGTTCGCGGATCTCGGCGGCCAGGGCGGCCCATTCGGGCTTGTCGGAGAATGCGTCCGCGCATCCGCCCCATCCCGAGTATCCGCGCAGCGTGTCCGTCTGCTCCGTGGAGGGCGGCTCGCCGCCGTTTCCGTCGAGCGCTTTGAGCGTCCGGATGGCGGCGATGTTCGCTTCGGCGCGTTCGCGGGGCGAACGCGCGCGTTGCGAGTCGAGGGCCGCTAGAAGCTTTCCACGATCTCGTGGATCGCCATGCTCATCGACTCCGCTTGCGCCTCGTTCATCCCGTTGAGCCGGTCCAGGTCGGTCATCTGCGGTGCCGCCTTCAGGCAGTCCGTCCGGTTGAGCAGGTGCCTGGACTCCATCAATTGGTCCATGATCTGCGCCTGGCGTTCCCTCGTGCGTCTCTCGATGTCCCGCAGATGCTCCTCGAGCACGTTGGCCATCATCATCTCCCTGAACCGCTGCGGATGGTTGTCCATCAGCCAGTTGATGCGCATGTTCTGGATTCCGTGCAGGCTGCTGCGGGTGAACACCTTGTACGGCACCGCCCACTTGTTGAACAGTTCCGGATGCGCCGCCCGGCGCTGCTCCATCGCCGTGAGGTGCCGCTCGTAGAGCGCCTTGAGCTGCGGGTCGGTCCATGTCATCTCGTCCATCATTGTTCCTTTCTTCGATATTGTTTTCCGTGCCGGAGGATTGTGTGAAACGTTTTACCACAGGTTGCGGCGTGGTTTCGCTGGGCGTGGCGGCGCCGACGCCGAGCTTGTTCTCGGCGGCGATCCGCGCGTCCCGCCGGCCGAGTCCACGGAGCCGGTTCTCCCGGTATTCGGCGGCCACGGCGGCTATCGTCTCGTCGTCCGCGCCGCGTGCGCGGAGTCGTTGCACCGCGACGTGGCCCACCGTTATCTCGTATCCGCGCACCTGTTCCGCCGTCCTGTCGGCCTGCCGCTGCTCCTCCTCGAGAAGGCCGAACAGGTCCAGCTGCTCGTATTCGGCCGAGGCCGTCCGCTTCGCGTATAGGCGTTTTCTCACCATGGTTCTCTCCTTTCTTATAGGGTTTTCCGCTGCCCGCGGTTCTGGTCGAGGCCGGGTGCGGGCATGGCTGTGTTGAGTCCGTCGAGGTTCTCCCTGAGCCTGGTCCGGAACCGGTCAAGCGTTGACTTCAGGTCCGTGTGCCGTCGTTCCGGTTTGTCGTGCCGCGTCGTCTCCGGTGATTCGGCTTTCGTCTCCGTGACGGCGGCTAGGGCCGGCGAGCCGGCTTCGTCGTGGTCCCGTCCCTGTTCCGTCGACGTGGTCGGCTCCGTTTTCCGTGGCGTGTCCGTCGCCTCCGCGTCCTGTTCGACGGTTGGCCGGCTCGCCGTTTTGTCTCTGTCCTGCGTCGGTTCCTGTGTGCCGGCGAGTTCCTGGATGAGCAGTCCGGCGGCCTGGCGGCGTTGGCGGTTGGTCCACCGTCCTTCGTCCGTTTCGGCGGTCCGGTCGACGAGTCGGCGCGCCCATTTCATTGCGACGGCCGGCTTGTACGTGCCAGCGCGCTGGTATTCCGTGAACCGGCCCTGCATGCGGCTGATTTGCGGCCAGGATTCCTCCACGGTTTTCGAGGCGAGTTCCACCGATGCCGTGTCGAGCGTCTCCTCGGCGTCGCGGTTGCGTTTCTGCGCGTCGATGATCGCCTGGACGAGCGTCTGCGGGTCGACCTGCATGGTGCGGCGTTCCGTGCCGCGGCCGGTGAACAGTTCGACCGGGGTGTCTGGTTTGAATCTGAGGTTGACGGCCCGTCCCTCGTTCTTCTGCTTTTGGTTCTTTCCGCTCATGAACATGTCGGTGGCCCAGCCGGTCAGGTCCTGTCCGTCGATGGCGGTGCCGCGGGGGAGTCCGACGATCATCTTCGGCCAGTCGCGTCCGTCCTTCGCGTGCAATGTATAGGTGTGCGCGAGCCTGTTCGCCACCCACGCGTTCGGCCAGACCTGTTTTGTCGTCGCGGCCGTCCGAGCCGGTGTCTGTGTCGCGGCGGCGGGGTCGGTGGCCTGCGCTGGTTGTTCCTGTTGGGGGAGCGCTGGCGTCGGTGAGATGGGTCGGCCCTGGAGGATGGCCATGGCGGCCTGGTCGGTGAACTCGTCCCAGTCCGGGGCGCGTCGACCGTCGTTCAGGTTCAGCAGTGGCTTCTGTTCCAGTCCCGGTTTGAGCAGTCCGCTGCGCATGACGCGGCCGGTCATGCCGTGGGCGACTGGTCCGCCGTCCTGTTCGCGCCAGTGCTGGTATTCGTCCCGGTAGATGCGGCTTTGGGTGAGCAGTTCGCCGTCGCTCATGGTTTTGGCGGGGAAGGATTCCCTCATGTCCTCGCTGTGGCTGATGCAGGTGACCTGCATGCTCAGGTCGTCGTATTGCAGGTGCTTGAAGCTCATCGCGTCGAACAGTCCCTGCTGGTTTCGATGCCAGGAGAAGACCATGAGGTCGTATCCGTTGTCCTCCAGGAAGAACACGCAGGGGCGTGGCTCGTGCTCGACCGCGTTCTGCATGAGGCTGGCCTGGAGCAGGTTGGGGTCGAGTCTGCCCGCTGCGGACGCGGCCGCGGCGAGGCTGGCGCTCCATCCCATCGGGAGAGGCCGTCCCGTCGTCGGATCCGTCATGCGGTACTGGCCCGGCGTGGTCACGGTGTCCCACCGGTCGGGATGGCGGTGGTTCCATTGTTCGATGCCCGCGAGCATCGCGTCCATCGGGCTTTGCCCGTCCGCTGGTCGGATGGCGAAGGATTCGGTGGCGCGGGTGGTGTCGCCGGCGATTGTGTTCCGGTGAACGATGGTGTCGCCGGGACCGTAGATCATGCCCACCGAGTCCTCGCCGGCCGTCCTTGCCGTGCCGGCCGTCCAGATCGTGTCGCCGGACGAGGCCCACATGGTCACCGGCCATGGGGTCGGGTCGTTGGTTCCGTTGATGGTGTCCTGGAAGATCGCGGCGCGTTTCGTCGCCTGTTCCTGCTGGTTCATTGTGGTTTCCTTTCAGTGGCCCTTGCGGGGCGTGCGGTTCCTGTTCTGGGTGGGTGGCATGTGGTTCTTCTGTTCGGCGAGGTTCTCGTTGAGTCGGGTCTTGAACCGTTCGAGCAGTGCCTTCTTCGACCTGATCGGCTTCGGCTTCTGCTCTTTGCCGTCCGGCTTGGGAGCGTTGGTTCTGTGCTGCGTCTGCTGTTGCGGGTCCTTCGACTGGGTTTCGTCCGGTGTGGGTTCCGGTTGGTTTTCCGGCTCCGTTGCCGGTGTCTCCCGGCTTGGCTCGGGTGTCTGCGCACGGTTCTGCTCCTGGGTTTGCGCGCCCTGCCCGTAGTCGTCGTGCAGGATGGCGTCGAGCTCGTCGCGCAGGTTCGGGTCGGCGGCGGCCTTGCCGATGATCCGGTCCGCGAAGTCGCGGCCGGTCTGCTCGTTCCATGTCGTGTCGCCCATGAGCTTGTCCCACGAGAGTTCGGGATGTCGGGCGGCGAGGCTGTTCGCGGCCATCTCCATGACCTCCGGATCCACGAAGTCCCATGCGATGCGTTGTGTCGGCATGGGCTTCGCGGCCGGTTCGACGGGTGTCTCCCGCGTCGGGGTTTCCGGTTCGTTGCGGGTCTGTTCCGTCGTCCGTTCCTGCTGTTCCGTCTGCTCGACGGTGAAGTCTTCGTCGGCGATGTCCAGGCCCATGTTCTTGAACGCGCGTTGCACGGCGTGGCGGACGTGGTCCTCGTCCTTGCCGGCGAAGTGCAGGATGAACTGGCCTTGGTCGGCGCGTTCGAGGTGGTAGTCGATGCCGGCGGTCCTGAGGCTGCGCTGCACCTCGCGCATGGTCGAGTCGTCGAGTTGCAGCTCGTGCAGGTCGCCGTCCTTCTTCCTTTGCAATCGTTTCTCGGACATCTCGCCGCTGTCGATCCCGTCTTTCACGGCCGCGCCCGCGGCGTGCACGCCGGTCTTTGCGAGTTTCATGCCGGAGCGGAGCAGCGCCATGGCCACGCCCTTGGGGATTCTGAGCATGAGCTTCGCTCCTCCGGTGATGATGGTCTGGACGGCGTTCTGGATCTTTTCCTCAGCCTGTTCCTCGATTGGCATTGCGGTTTCCTTTCTTTTGTTGGTTGGTGTTTCCTGGGCGGTTCAGATGGACCGTCCACGCTTGTGCTGCTGCTGTCGTTCGCGTTGCTCGGTCTCCGTCTGCTCGCGGTCGCGGGTCGTGTGGATCTCGCGTTCGATGGCGGACAGTTCGCTCTCGTACCGGTCGCACAGGGCCTCGCGGCGTTCCATCTCGCCGCGCGTCTCGGCCACGAGGTCGGGGTCTCCCTGTTGGATCGCGTCGTGCAATGCGATGACGGCGGCTTGCAATTCGTCGTGCGATTCGCGGACCTTCCCGCGCAGCAGCCTGAGTCCCTTGGCGCTGTCGCCGCCCGCGAGGCGGGTCCATCGGATCGCCGCGTTCAGCGCCTTCGCCTCGCCCGCCAGTTGGTCGAGGCGTCTTGCCTGCGCCTGGTAGTAGCGCTGCTGTGCGGGACTGACCCCGTATCTGAGGGGCAGTCGTTCGGGTGTGGTCTGCGGTTCGAGCCGGCTCGTGGGTTCGCCGAACCACTGGTAGAGGCCGGGCGTCGGGGTCTTGCCGGCGTACCGGTTGGACGGGTCGAGGATGATTTGGTCGCGGTCGCGGGGCAGGAACGCGCGCAGCGTGGAGCCGCCGTCGTCGATGAGGCGCTTCGCGTCGAAAGTGATCTTCTTCTTCCGGTGGGTGCCGGGCAGCCACACGGTGACCGTCTTCCTGGTCTGTTTGGCGACGAGCCGGCGGTTGAACGTGATGGGGATGACGGGCGTGTGCGCGAGTCCGGCCATGATGTTCGTCATGTCGTATGCTTGGCCGAGTTTCGCGTCGCGGATCTTGAAGCCGGTGTCCTTGAGCGTGTATGTGAGGTGCCGGCCGCGGACCTCGACGCCGACGCCTCGGATGTCGAGCATGTCCTTCCAGTCCTCGAAGTTCTCCGCCGTGGACGAGGTCAGGTCGATCAGCATGCGGAGCCTGTCCTTGACGCCCAGGCCTTTCGCGGACGCGTAGATCTCTTCCATCGACATGCCGTACCGGCGCTCCAACGGCTCCCCGCCCAAGGCCTTCCGCGCCGTCGTCTCCGGTTCGTTCGCGCTCCGCCCGGGTGCTTCATCGACGTATTTGGGGTCGCGTGCCGGCGGCGTTCCGGCGTCGCCTTCGGCTGTCGTACCGTCCCGCATCTTGCGCGTCTGTTCCTCCACGACGGGGTTGAACACGACGCTCAGCCCCTCGCGGCGGCATATCTCGTCGCTGACCGCGCGCCACTGGTCGATGATGTCCTTGGGCAGCTCGGCCTTCAGATGCTTCCCGTATCGGGAGGCGGCGCACACTATGATGTGGTCGTGCAGGTGGTGCCGGTCGGTGTGCGTGGCGACCACGAACTTGTATTCATCACTGGTGATGCGGTGTGCGAACTCCACGCCGAGCTCGTGCACCTTCTCCGGTGTCACGGGGTCGTCGGGACTGAAGCTCAGCTTGATGTGGTACGCCAGACGGCTGTTCTTTCGGATGCCTTTGGGTGAGTTCTCGTTGTCTTCGAGCATTGGATCGGCCAGCGCGTCGTAGTCCGTTCCGGTCTGCTCGTAGTTGGAGCTGACCAGTCTTCCGCCGTCGGTCTTGGCGGGTTTGATGATGTACGCCATCGCCCCGTTGGGGCCGCCGAGATTCGATTTCACGGGTTTGCCGAGCTTGACCACCGCCATGCTCACACATCCTTCCGGGCTTCGCGTTTGTCGGCGAACAGGTCGCCGAGTAGACGCTCGATGCGGGCGAACGACGCGCGGAGCTCGGCCACCTGCTCGGCGGTGATGTGCTCGTTCGCGTTGGCCCAGTGGGCTATCTGGTTGACGTTCACGCCGATGCGGCCGATCTCTTTGGCGATCGGCTCGGGGTCCGTCAACGGTCTGATCTCGGTGACGTGGATTCGTCGTTCGGACAGCATCTTGCGCGCGTAGGAGCTGAACGACCGGTGCTCCGGCGCGTACCTGGTCAGCTCCTCATACAGATTCCGTACCTGCTCCCACTCGTCCTGAGTGAACGTGATTCGCTTGCAGATGTTCCGATCTCTGCCTGCTGCCCAGCTCATTCCACACCTCTCTTGGAGGTGCGGAGTTGGGTTTTCTGTGATGCCGCGTGAGCGGTCTGGAGGCTCTGCCGACTATGGGGCACGGGTCTTCCCGACAAGCCGATTTGCACCGCGAATCGAGTGATTGTAGCTACAATCACGTCGCTTGCTACTCCCATATCCATTTCATGGATTGGGAGCGATTTCACACGGCATGATTGCGCAATGCCGTGAAGGATAATCGCGTTCACCCCTCGCTCCTTTCGCCCATGGCCTTGAGGGGAAGGCCGGTGTCTTACGCCAATCGTCCGTCGTGGAAACGGCGGCGGGTTTGGACACTTGGAGCGCGGGAAATGAAAAGGCCCCGCGAAAAAATCGCGGGGCCGGTGGGTCGTTGGTGGCGCGTCATGTCCGTCATGCATACGGGCATGAAAAAGCCCGGCCGTCTTGGTGACGGTCGGGGCAGGGGTGCGCGGGTTCCTAGATGATTTGCATGTCGGAGCGGACGCGTTCCGCGGCGATGTCGATGTCTCCGGGCCATGAGGGCACGCCGAACGCGAGTCGCACGCGGTCGAACGTCTGCGGGTCCTTGAGCGGTTTGAACATGCCGCGGTCGACGTATCGGGACATGTCGAAGATTCCGGTCGCGCCGTCGGAGCAGGTGACCTTGAGCTTGTAGCCGGGCATGGGCTCGCATTGGGTCACTTTGATTGAATAGTCGATGGTCATGTCCGTTGCCTCCTTGTCAGCGTAGCGGGTCGATTCTGAATGGGTGTTCGAGGTTGAAGGCCAGCTCCCAGTCGGCTTCCAGCTCTTCGGCATGCAGCAGCACCCATGCCTCGACCAGTTTGCGCTGCTTGCGCGGGAGGTCTCCCTTGAGCAGATTGCCATCGAAGGTGAAGGATGCTTCATGTCCTTGGTATCTGGCGTGGATGTGCGGCGGAACATGGTCGTCCGCGTTCATGGTGATGATGATTCCGAAGAACATACTGATGACCGGCATGTCCGCCTCCTTGTTTTCGTTGTCTTCCATTCTAGGATATTTTTCTTTTGACCGGATGGTCAAGCGAAAGCGCTAGCGGTGGTAGCGGGTTCCGTCATGAGAACGCGTCGAAACCACGGGTTTCGCTGCGCGGGCGTTGACGGGTTCCGCGTGCCGCTATGATCAAGGCGTCAGCCGGCCGGTCAAAAGAAAATCCTCGGGATGCGCGCGGCATTGGTGTCGTGCTCCGTTTCCCGTCGGCGAGACGTGGCCTCCGTGCCACGGCGACGCCCTGTCGGGTCCGGGAACGGTTCCCGGCGCGTGGGGTCCAGAGGACGGTAGTCGTCCTCTGGCCGCCGGAGGCGCCGCCCGCGTCATGCGGGCGGCATCGGTCCCGGGGCGTCCCTTGGCCGGGAACGGCGATGACGTTTTAGTCTTCGACGCTTGTCCAGTAGAGGCCGTCGTCGGGAATGTCGTCGACCTCGTCCCACATGGCTCGCGCCTGTTCGTCCCACCATGCCGCGTCGGCCCAATGCGCGTCGGCCTCGTCGTATCCGACGCTGCCGTTCGCCAGAGTCGCGTACCGGTCGAAGTCGATGCCCGTCGGGCATATGGCCTCCATCTGTTCGGCGGTCGCATAGTGGAGGCTGTCCAGATGGTAGGCCTCCTGTCCGGGTTCCAAGTCGTGTGCGGCGAGGTTGGCCCGCGCCGTCCCGGCGAGCTCGTCGTGTTTGGCCCGGAACCATTCCTCGGCCCTGTTCTTCTCCTTCATGTCCATGTCTCCTTTCATTCCGCACGCTTGAACGGCTCGTCGGTGAACCACCAGTCCCTGATGACGAGCATCCAGTCGTTCCTTTCGAGCAGCGGGTCGAGGTCGTCGGGCGTGATGATGTCGCCCGCGTGGTTGACCCATACTGTTTTCTCGATGCTGCATGGCGGCCATCCACCGTCGCCGCCCCTGACGGCGTAGCAGTGCCATCCGTCGGGGATGTCGCCCGCGTGGAGACGCACGTCGCTCCACATCGCGTCGACGCGTCCCTTCTCTTCGGTCTCGAAGACGGCGTGCTGCAATTCCATCGATTCCATCCGCATGGTTCGCTCCTTCAATGTCCTGCCGGCGTTCCTGTTTTCCTTTCGCCGGACATGGGGCAGCCTCGCGGCCCCGCCGCGCGGTGGAGGACGCGTGGGCCGTGCCCGCTTTGGGATAATCGGGCGAAGCCCTCCCGGAGCGGAGCATGGAACACGCAGTTCCGAAGACGCGGGCGCGGGGCTGCGATGATGAACCATGGCCGGCCGACCGTTCCCTTCCAGGCGTCGACGCCTGGAAATCCCGGAAGGGTCGGCGAAGATAGCGCGCGGCCCAGGGCCGCGCTCCGTTTCCGGCGAAGCCAGGATCACAAGCGTGTGATCCTGGCGGAGCCCGACTGTCCAAACCGGCATGTGTCCAATCGCGCGACCATGGTTCCAGCCGGATCGAAACCGGGAACCGATGAAAACAAGACTGGAAAGGAAACGGACCATGGCATCCGATTACGTGGACGACTTCCTGCGCGACGAACGCGAGTCGTTCAAGCGCAAGGAGACGGCGGCGAAGAAGTTCGACAACCGCCTCGACAATTTCCGCAAAAGCGCGCAGGCGCTGCGCGACGCGGCGAGGCAATTCGAGGAGGCGTTCCCCGGCATGAGCCGGACGATGATCGCGGACAAGCTGGCAATGACCGGAACGGAGAAGAACGTCGCGTTCGATGCGAAGGGCGAGCTCGTCGCCGCGCCGGCCGGAAGAAAAACCGTCTCCGCCGAACCCACCGCCGCGCCGGCGGCCGACGCCGTGACGGATCCGGAGACGACCGGATCCGACGTCCAGGAGGCGGACGACGAGCCCGCCCCGCAGGAGCCCGCCGCCGAACCCGACACCTCGGACGACGGACGGCCCGCATGGGCGTCCGGCAACTACTGATGATCGGACGTGATGCGGGATGCGACTGATCATCGCCGAGAAGCATTCGGTCGGCCAGGCCATCGCCCAGGCGGTCGGCGGGCACATGGAAAAGCATGACGGCTATGTGCAGGTCGGCGACGACCTGGTCACCTGGGCGCAGGGCCACCTCGTCGACCTGGCCGCGCCCGACGAATATAAGGACCACGACTGGGACAGGTGGAGCCTCGACACGCTGCCCATCGACCCGACACCCGACTGGCAATGGAAGGTCAGCCGGGACAAGGGCGCGGACCGCCAGTACAAGGTCGTCGCGGGACTGATGCGCCGCGGCGACGTCGACATGCTTGTCGACGCATGCGATCCCGACCGTGAGGGCGAGGCCATCTTCCGTCGGATCGTGAAGCATGCCGGCGTCTCCAAGCCGATGCGACGCCTGTGGGTCGCGAGCCTGGAGGAGGACGCCATCCGCGACGCCCTCGCGTCCATGAAGGACGAGACGGAATACCAGGGGCTCGCCGATTCGGCGATGATCCGTGCGAAGGCCGACTGGCTGATCGGCATGAACGCGTCGCGCGCCTACAGCCTCGTCTACAACGCGAGGTTCACCGTCGGCCGCGTGCAGACGCCCACGCTCGCGATGATCGTGGACCGCGACCGGCAAATCGCCGGCCACGTGGCCCGACCGTACTGGAAGGTCGTCGCCCCGATGGGCGGATGGAAACTGGCCGGCGAACGACTGGACAAGCGGGAGGACGCCGAGACGCTGCTGCGGATCGTCAACTCGGACGACTTCGCCTTCTCGATCTTCAAGGCCGAACGCAAGCAGCAGCACGACGCGCCGCCCCGCCTGTACGACCTGACCGGATTGCAGAAGGACATGAGCCGGCTGCACGGCCTGACCGCCGCCCGCACCCTGGCCGCCTTGCAATCCCTGTATGAGAAAAAACTGGCGACGTATCCGCGCACCGACTCGCAGTACATCACGCACGACGACCTGGACACGCTGCGCGGCCTCACCGAAGGCGACCGGCTCGCCGCCGGCTTCATCGAACCGGCCGCAAAACCGGAACGGCCGCGTCTCGAACTGACCGTGAACGACGCGAAGGTCGCCGGCCACACCGCCATCCTTCCCACCATGCAGGCCGACAAGGCGGCGCTCGACGAGCTCGGCGACGACGAACGTCTCGTGCTGACGCGCGTGGTGCGACGCATGTGGGAGGCCGTGGGCGACGACTACGTGCACGACGTGACGAACGTCGTCGCGAACATCGACCCGCATTGGTGCGAGAAACATCCGGACGAAGGCCGACTTCTGCCCGAGGGCGAATGCCGTTTCACCAGCCGTTCCGACCAGCCCGTCTCCCTCGGCTGGCACGCCATCGAACATGACGGGCCACAGGAAGATCAGGACGACAATGACGAGACTGCGGGCAACATCATCCCCGCGAACCTCGTCACCGGGGTCTCCATCGCGCCCGTCCCGCAATGCGGCGCGACATTGTCCGAGGGAAAGACGAAACCGCCGAAGCCGTTCAGCGAGGCGACGCTGCTCGCCGCGATGGAACACGCCAGCCGCTGGGTGGAGGACAAGGACCTCAAGGCCGCATTGGACGACGACGAATCCCACTCGGGAGGCATCGGCACCCCGGCCACGCGCGCCGACGTGATCGAGAAGCTGATCCGCACCGGATACGTGGACCGCAAGGGCAAGCAGCTGCGCTCCACGGACCAGGGCCGTTCCCTGATCGACGTGGTCGCCCCGAAGCTCAAGGACGTGGCATTGACCGCCGACATGGAACGACGCCTCTCGGAGGTCGAACACGGACAGGCGGACGCCTCGCAGGTCGAAACGGAGTTCCGTGACCTCGCCGCGCGCATACCGGCCGACGCGCAGACCACCGTCCGGCAGGACCATGTGCAGGCGAAGACGCGGAACACGGAATCGTTCGGCGGCTGCCCGCGCTGCGGCAAGCCCGTCGTCAAAACGGGCAAGGTGTTCCAATGCTCCACCAACCGGCGTGAGAAACAATCCGACGGTACATGGAGGACCACGGAGGGATGCGGCTGGCGCGCCTGGACGACCGTGGCCGGCAAGACCATCACCGACACGACCATGCGCAGGCTGCTCGACGGCCGGAAGGTCGGTCTGAAGGGCTTCACCTCGAGGAAGGGCGGCACGTTTGACGCCGCGCTCGTCATCGACAAGGACAAGGGCGTCGCCTTCGACTTCGGCCAACGCCACCAGGAAAGCATGGACATGGCCCAGAAGCAGTACACGGCACAGACCAACAGCGTGCTCATCCAGCAGCAGATGCTCGACCAGCAGCGCAAGGCCACGGCCGACGATAATCCATCGATGCCGACCGAGTGACGAAACCGGGGCGCAGCCACGGCCGCGTCCCGGGAAACGCCGGGTCCGCCCTGTAGAAAACCTCGATTATACTAAAAGTATAATCACGGTTCGCGCAGGCGGATCCGGCTTTCTTATATCCAGGAGGGACCATGGCAAAAGAGGATTGGAGCGAGGCCAAGGCGTGGATGCGCGCGACGCGCGAACGCATCGGCATGACCCAGCACGACGCGGCCGTGCTTGCGAACCTCACCGTGGACATGGTCAAGAAATACGAGTCGGAGAAATACCGGATCCAACCCTCGGGGAGAATGCGGGAGATGCTCGAACACTATCTCGCCGAGCACAGGTGCGCCGTCGCGGCCATCATGGAACGGCACAGGGGAGATGAGCGGGCCGTGCTCTCGTTCTCCCGCGTCTCCGACCTGCCCGAGGGGCTGCCCGACTGGGTCCGGGCCGAGGAATCCGTGAAGCGCCGCGCCGCCGCCGTGCGCGAGGCAGCCGTGCTGCTTGAGGCGGAGGGCGTCGCCGTCGACTACACCTATCTGCCCGAAGAAACGGAATAGGAGAGGGAAGGAAGGCCGATCATGTTCGGACTCTACATGCTCGCGATATACCTGGGCGTCGCCGTCATCGCCGCCGGCTTCGTCGCACTGCTCGTCGTCGTCGTGCTGGCGGTGGGACTGGTCACGCATCCCATCCGCACGCTCGCCCTCGTGTTCCACAAGCTCGCCGCCCTGTCCGCCGGCCTGGCGTTGATCCTCGCGTTGATCGCCTGGTTCTGGACCGACCATACAAAGCCGGACTTCGTCCCGTGCTTCTGGGGATCCATCGGCGTGATCGTCGCGTCCATCCTTATCCGCGCGTTCGCCGAGTGGATTCTCGAACGGCCCACCAGAGCCGAACGCCGAGCCATGAAACGTGCCGCCGCGCAGGAAACCGGCCGGGTGACGATGCGCATGCCGGTATCGGAAGAAGTGGCCGCGGCGTTCGAATCGACCCGGGACGGCCGGCGCGCCTCCCTATGACATGCAGGCCGCAGGACGGAACGAACCGCGGCTGGAATAATGGACTTTGCAACCGGAACACGAAAAGAGGGACATGATGGCCAATCCCGAGCTATCGCAGCGCATACAGGAACTGCCCGAGGAACTGCTCGGCCTTGAACGCGAGCCGGGAATCGTCGAACGCCTGCGACGAATCGACGCGCTGAAGGACCGTGCCCGCGCACTGGACCCCCTGGACGGCGTCGAGGACATGGCGCTGGCGGATTACGACCGCGACTGGCTGGTGCGCTACACCTACAATTCAAACGCCATAGAGGGATCCACGCTGACCCTGGAGGACACGTCCCTGGTTTTGGAGGGCGAGTTCGTCCCGTCGGATTCGCCGGCACGGTACGTGTTCGCCGCGCGCGGTGTCGCGGACGGCATGGCCTACGTACGCGAATACGCCCGGGAGGGGAGGAGACTGGATGAGGAACTGGTCCGGCGCGTCCATGAGGTGACGGCGCTGGACCTCCAGCCGTTCGCCCGCGGCACGTTCCGCCCCTACGGTTATCTGGCGAGGATCACCGCGACCCGCGTCAAGACCGCCGACCCGCTGGAGATCCGCGACGACCTGCGGGCCCTGATCGACGGGCTGGACGCGAGCGGCGCTCATCCGCTGCTCAGGGCCGCCGGCTTCCATGCGATGTTCGAGAACATCCACCCGTTCATGGACGGCAACGGGCGGACCGGCCGCCAGCTGCTTAATTTCATGCTGCTGAAGCACGGCTATCGTCCCGTGGCGATCAAGTATGACGCCAAGCGCGACTATGCCCGCAGTCTGGAGACCTGGCAGGTGGACGGCGATCCCGTGGCGTTCTGTTCTGTGTTCCTCGACTGCGTGGAACAGGAGGAACACGCGTTCATCGATCTGGTCGAGGGATTGCGTCGGAAGCCGGACGCCATTCGCAGCAAAACGGATCTGCTGGACAGATTCGGCGACACGCTGCGGAAGAATCTTGCTCGGCAAGACGGGGATGGCAAGAGTGCCGGGATTGATCGCGAAGGTCCTGGGCGCCATATGAGCCATTAGCCCGAAAGCCTATACTTTGGATATATCGATTTGATGTAGCGAGGAGAACGGGTCATGCCGACTTTGGGGTGGATGGGAAAGAGCAAGGTGGTCGCATACCACCGTCAAGTGCCGTACCGTGTACTCGAACGCATCCCTGAAAAGAGCGTTTTGGATTCGCATGGATCCGATTGCGGCAACATGGTCATCCATGGGGACAATCTTGAAGCGCTCAAGGCCCTGCTGCCCGAATACGAAGGCAAGGTGGATTGCATCTACATCGATCCTCCGTACAACACCGGCAACGAGGGGTGGGTCTACAACGACAACGTGAACGACCCGCGAATCAGAAAATGGCTCGGCCATCTCTTCGGCAAGGGTCGTACGGTAATGGATTCCGAGGACTGAAAACCGGTTTCGTTATCTCGGTTTTTCGGTATTTACCGGTTCCGGTATCGCGGTATCCAGTCGGTTGAAGGCATTGCCTCGCGCTTCGACCGTGGCTGCCTCACGTGTTTAAGCGTTGCCGCTGTACTTGTTGCAACACTTAGACGTGTGAGGCTGTTCCGTTTGATGCCGGTCTTTACCGGTTTTGGTTTTTCGGTAAAACGGTGTCCGGGTCCGTCGGTATTCCGGTATCCCGTTCCAGCAGGATCTTCCTGAGTCTTTCCACTTCGTCCCGGAGCTTGTCGATCTGGCGTTCCTTCTGATCGATGACCGTGCGGATTACGGTCGGATCGTTCGATGGCATGTACCGGTAGGCGAGGAGTTCCACGGTGTCGCGGTGGTGTTCTCTGACGACCCGTTGGTAGCTGTCCACCGCGACGGTGAGGCTGGTGTGTCCGAGGTCGTCCATCGTCTCGCGCATGGTCCCGCCCTCGAGGACGAGCATGGTGGCGTGCGTGGCGCGCAACGAGTGGAAGGTGATGTCGGGGCGTCCGATCTTTTCGCGGGCCATGCGGAATGTCCGTTCGATGGTCGTGGGCGGGAGCAGCCAATCGTCCAGCATAGGCGAGTGAAACAGCATGGTGTCGGGCTTGCGGTCCTTGCAGAACCGGCTGATATGGGCCTCGATGAGCGGGGCGAGTGGTTTCGGGATGGGCACGACCCTTTTGCTGCTTTTGGTCTTGGGCTCGCATAATTGGTATTTGCCCCTGTCGTCGGGGCCGCGGTTGACGGAGTGGCGGACGTGGAGTTGCAGGTTCTCCAGGTCGATGTCCCTGAGTTGCAGTGCGCATACCTCGCCGAGGCGCAGTCCGCCTGCCAGAAGGGAGAGCCAGAGCGCGAGCCGCTGGTAGTCGGGGAAGAGCGTGGCCAGCCTGTTGATCTCGTCGGCGGTGACCGGCGGCTGGTCACGTCGTTTGGATTGCGGTTTGACGACGCGGTACCGGCACGGGCTCGCGGGGATGAGCGGCGGGGTGCCATCCGCCTGTTCGTTCGCGGCGGCGAGCATGATTCGTTTGAGTGTTCGCGCCGCCTGTTCGAACGTCCATGCCGTCAACGTGTCTCTGGCGTTTGCATACCATTCGTCTACCATTTGCCGGGTGATGCGGTCGAGCGGGGTGTCTCCGAACGTCTCGTTGAGCCGACGCAGTACGATTCCGTTGCATCGGTTGGACCGGCCGGATAGCTTGCTGCCGTCCGGTTTGCGGTATTTATCGAAGTAGTCCTTGGAGTATTCCCTGAATGTGGGCATGGTGTTAGCGCCTCGCTGCGATGGATGAACCCATTGCCTGATGCCTTTGTTGTGGAGTGTGACGAGGTAGCGCTCCTCGTCGAGCCACCTGTAGGCCTCCGTCTCGTATTCCAGGCCGAAGTTCCGTCCGACCTTCTTGGGCGGGTCGAGCGGGTTGACGTACCGCGCCTGGAAACTGGTCGGGTTGCCGTCCGCGTCCCTGCGGACGATCACCGATCCCCATTTCCTGCGTTTTCTCGGTTGCGGCCTGTTCTCCGTGTCCTTCATTGGCTTCCCCTTGGATAGACGGTATGGGTCCGGGCGCCTATCGTCGGCGGGAGATCTCGAATGAGCATCATGGACCGGCCGGTGGTGGTCGGCCGGTGGGGGCAGTCGAGATTATTCTTGGATGCCTGTAGGTGCCTCGTGAAAAACGAGGGTAATCGGCAGGTTTCCCAAAAATGGAAAACCTTGGAATAAAGCCAAAAACAGCTGACCACGATTATCATCAGAGGTGCGCATGATAACTGTAGTCATGGCTCCAAGTGTCTCATGGGCTTGAGACCGGCGTGGATGCCGACGGCACGGATACAGGACGGCGGATTGGTAGACGCGTAGTATTAAGACGGTGTTCGAACGGTCAAGAAAAGAGGAACGAACATGTCGATGAAGGACACGCTGAAGAAAGCCAAGATCGCGGCGATGAAAGCCAAGGACAAGGCCAAGCTCAACCCGATCAACCTGACGTTGGCGGACATCCAGAACCTGGAGATCGCCAACGGTCACGAAGCGACCGACGAGGAAGTGCTCAAGGTCATCCAGAAGGGCGTCAAGACCCGTCGTGAGACCGCCAAACTGTACGAAGACAAGGGACTGGCGGACAAGGCCGCTCCCGAAACCGCCGAGGCCGATTTCCTGGAAACCTTCCTGCCGGCGGCCGCCAGCGACGAGGACTACGCCAAAGCCGTCGCCGACGCCGTGGCAGAAGTGAACCCGGCCGGCCCCAAGGACATGGGTCGCGTCGTCAAAGCCGCTCGTGCCGCGCTTGCCGGCAAAACCATCGATGGCGGCAAGCTGGCCGGTCTGGTCAAGGCCGAGCTCAACAAGTAATCGTCTACGAGCAGCGTCTCTTTCCGCGTACGAAAAGCGGGTCCAAACAACAAACGTTTGGACCCGCTTTTCATAAGGAACGCGAATGTGCTGGCTCAACGCTCGTGATGGTCGATATGGTCGGACACCACGTCGCCGATGGTCTGCACGATCTGCACGAGAATGACGCACAGGATCACGGCAACGGTCATCACGTCGTACTGGTAACGCTGGTAGCCGTAACGGATGGCGATATCGCCCAGGCCGCCCGCGCCGACGGTACCGGCCATGGCGGAGAAGCCGAACAGGGTGATGAACGTCAGTGCCGCACCGCGCACCAGCGATGGCAGGCTTTCGAACAGCAGCACCTTGAACACGATCTGCAGGTTGCTGGCACCGAAGCTTTGCGCGGCCTCCACCAGACTGCCGTCCACTTCGGCGAGCGACTGTTCCACCACGCGCGCCACGAACGGAGCCGCGGTGATGACCAGCGGCACGATGGCGCCCGGCACGCCGAGCGAGGTGCCGACAATCAGTCGGGTCAGCGGGATGATGGCCACCAGCAGAATGATGAACGGCACGGAACGCACGATGTTCACGATCCAGCCGAGCACGGTGTTGAGCGGTGCGTTCGGACGGATGCCCTTTTTCGCGGACGTGATGAGCAGCACGCCGACCGGCAGGCCGATCACATATGCCAGCAGCGTCGCCACAGCAGTCATGATGATCGTGTCACGCACGCCTTCGACCAGCAGTTCGCCATAATCGGCGATGAATTGCGAAACCACCTGTCCCATCTCACTTCACCTCTTTCTGGGCGGAATCATCGGCCGCCCCATTCTTCGCGCCATCCGCCGTTTCGTGCGTATGCCGATGGTTCGTCACCTTCGCGTCGGCGATCAAAGTCTTCAGAATGTCGCTGTGCGGATCGGCGAACAGCGCTTCCGTATCGCCCATTTCCACAATGCGGCCTCCGTCTATCATGGCCACACGGTCGCAGATGTTGCGTGCCACGGACAGCGAATGCGTGATGACGACCAGCGTCACATTAAGTTCACGGTTGATGCGACGCAGCAGGTCGAGGATCTGCGCCGTCGTGGTGGAGTCGAGCGCGCTGGTGGCCTCATCGCACAGCATGATGGACGGATTGTTGGCCAACGCCCTTGCGATGGCCACGCGCTGCTGCTGGCCGCCGGACAGCTGGCTGGGGTAGCGGTCGGCCAGATCAGCCAGACCGACCAGGTCAAGCAGATAGCGGGCACGCTCCTCGCGCTTGGCTTTCGGCGTATGGTTGAGTTCCAGCGGGAAGGTCACGTTGCGCAGCACGGTGCGCTGTTGAAACAGGCTGAAATTCTGGAAGATCATGCCGATCCCGGCGCGCACGTCCGCCAGCTCCTTGCCTTTCACGCCGGTGATGTCTCGTCCGTCGATGAGCACCTTGCCGGAAGTGGGGCGTTCCAGCAGGTTGATGCAACGTACCAATGTCGATTTGCCCGCGCCGGACGAGCCGAGAATGCCGAAGACCTCACCCGAATCGATGGTCAGGTTAATGTCGTGCAGCACCTCATGCGCTTCGGCGCCACTGCCGTAGCTTTTGTGCAGATGGTCGATCTGAATCGTCATAATGTCCTGTTCCTAATCGTGTTCCATAACAAGAATGCCGCAGGGTAGTATACCTGCGGCATTGAACTCCTACTGCCGAAGCGGGTCTTAGAAGACCGGAACGACGGCGCCCTTGTAGTTCTTGTTGATGTAGTCACGCACCTCGTCGGACTTCAAAGCCTTCTTGAGCTCCTTGGTCTTGGCGGTGTTCTCATTGCCTTCCTTCACCACGAGGATGTTCTGGTAGGTCTTCGCGGCCAGACCGCCGGCCTTCTCGGTGGCTAGCGTGTCCTTGGTCGGGTCGAAGCCGGCCTGGATGGCGTAGTTGCCGTTCAGGGCTGCGATGTCGACATCCTTGATGACGGTCGGCACGACGGCGGCCTCAAGTTCCTTGAACTTCAGGTTTTTCGGATTGGAGGTGATGTCCTTCGGTGTGGCGTTGATGTCCTTCGGATCCTTCAGCTTGATCAGGCCGGCATCCTGCAGCAGCAGAAGCGCGCGGGCCTCGTTGGTGGCATCATTCGGCACGGCCACGGTGGCGCCGTCCTGAAGATCCTTCAGCTCCTTGGTCTTGCCCGGGTACAGGCCGAACGGCTCGAAGTGGATGCCCTCCACGGACACCAGATGCGTGCCCTTCTCCTTGTTGAAGTTGTCGAGGTACGGCTTGTGCTGGAAGTAGTTGGCGTCAACCTCGCCATCCTCGGTGGCGGTGTTCGGCTGCACGTAGTCGGTGAATTCCTTGACGACCAGCTTGTAGCCGTCCTTCTCGACGAGCGGTTTGACCGCCTTGTTCAGGATCTCCGCGTGCGGGGTCGGGGAGGCGGCCACGGTGATGGTCTTGTCGTCCTCCTTGGAGGCGGCACCGTTGGAACCGGAATTGCCGCAGCCTGCCAGGCCGAAGGTCGCGAGCGTGGTGACGGCGAGCAGTGCGCCGAGAATCTTCTTGTTACGCATGGTTGAGTTCCTCTCTCTCAATTTCGCTACACGGCCCGGACGCTTACTGCGGTTGCGGGCCAACGATTGACCAATATAGAGGAACCTGTGACGGCAACACGTCGCGCGCTTATCGGAATTATTTATAAAGGGCGCGAAAACCGCAGGAATATGCGAAAAACAGACTTGTGAATCGTAAATAATCTTGCGGAAACACCGTCATATAACGCCGAAATGCTTAAGCGCGTTGGCTATGCCGGCGTCGTCGACGCTGTCGGTGACGTAATCGGCCGCCGCTTTCGGCTCGTCGGTGGCGTTGCCCATTGCCACGCCGATTCCCGCGAATCGTAGCATGTCCACATCGTTGCCGCCGTCGCCGAATGCGATCGCATTGTCTTTCGTCCAACCGAAATGCTCCAGCATCACCTGCATACCAACCGCCTTGCCTCCATCGGCGGGAATCAGATCGGTGAAAGCGGGATGCCATCTGACGCCGCGCACGTTGCCGCACATGCTGGCGATTTCGGCTTCCATCGTCTCGTCCACATACGGGCTGATTTGGAACGTGGAATGGTTTGCGATGCGTTCGCGCGGATCATGCACGTCGATTTTCGGCGCGGTCTTGCCGAGACTGTTCCACGTGCGTTCCAATGCGGCGTTCGTGCGATTGAAATACCCGTAGTCGCTTTCCGCATAGTTGGCGACCACGTCGGCATGCGTTTCAAGCCAGTCGGTGATCAGCTTCACGTCGGCCTGGTCGATCGGATGCCGGTAGTCGAGACCGTCGCGCGTGGTGCAATACTGGCCGTTAAGTCCCACGATGCCGTCGAACGTGACGGGAATGGTATCAAGCACCACGCCCATGTAGGAGGGTGCGCGGCCCGAACAGATGAACACCTTCACGCCATTGCGCTGCAATGCATGCAACGCGTCGACGGTGGACTGCGGCACCACATGCGTGACGAAACTCGTCAACGTGCCGTCGATGTCGAAAAACGCCGTCTTGATGTCCTGAGCCATGCTGCCTCCATGAAAAACCATGTCAAACCCGGTATCCAGCTTACGAGGATATGTGCGAAAACGTCGTGCACGGCACGGAACACGACCACGAAAATAGGAAAAACGGCCGGATGTGCCTACAATCGTCAACCATGAGCGAACATATCGAAATCACGCCGGAGATCATCGAAATCAGGCACTATCTGCATGCGCACCCCGAACGCAGCTTCAAGGAATACGAGACCAGCGCCTACATTGAGAAGCTGCTGCGCGCACACGACATCGAAGTGCTCAACAATCCGCTCGAAACCGGCGTGGTCGGACTGATCCGCGGCGACCAGCCGGGACCACGCATCGCATTGCGCGCCGATATCGATGGTCTGCCCATCCAGGAAGACACCGGTCTGCCGTTCTCATCCGTCAACGACGGCGTGATGCACGGCTGCGGCCACGACCTGCACATGTCGTACATGCTCGGTGCCGCGTTCTGGCTCGCCAAGCGCCGCAAACACATCAAGGGCTCCATCAAACTGCTGTTCCAGCCCGCCGAGGAACTTGGCCTCGGCGCGAAGGCCATGGTCGACGCGGGACTGCTCGCCGACGTATCAGCCGCCATCGGCGCGCACAACAACCCGAACTACGCGCCCGGACAGATCGCCGTCGGCCCCGAACCGATGATGGCCGGCTGCGTGAAATTCCATGTAACCCTGCACGCCACCGGCACACACGCCGGCTATCCGCACAAGGGCACCGGCCCGATCGAGGCGCTCGCCACGATGGTCCTCGCATTGCAGACCATCGTGAGCCGTAACGTATCGCCGTTCCATCCGCTCGTACTGTCCATCACCGAAATGCACGGCGGCCACGTGTGGAACGTCGTACCCGACAAGGCGAGCTTCCAAGGCACCGTACGATACTTCCACAAGTCCGACGGTGAACTGGTGGAGAAACGCTTCAAGCAACAGGTCCAGTCCATTGCGGCCGGTTACGGCATCACCGCCGACATCGATTGGGACGATTTCCAGAACCCGCTCGTCTCCGATACGGAACTATCCAAGATAGTCGCCGACAACGTGCGCGATTACGCCCAGCTCGAACCCATCCACCCGTCGATGGCGGGGGAGGACTTCTGCGATTTCATGCCCGTCACCATGCCGGTGTTCGCCTTCATCGGTTCCAACGGCGAGGAAGGCTGCCCGGATTGGCACAGCCCGCATTTCGTCGGTCTTGACGAATCGCTGCAAGCCGGCGTGGAATTCTACGCCAACGCGGCGCTGACGGTGCTCAACGAACTGTCGTGACGCCACGTGCGGAACGCCGTAATCGTAATTTTCATAATCGTAAAAAACACAACATATCCAACAAATCAACGGTAGGTTAGGCAGCTATGACAGACATTCGTTTCGCACTCGCCCAAATCGACACCTGCGTCGGAGACCTTGATTCCAACGCCGACAAGGTCATGCGGTACGCGCATCTCGCCGCTCAGCAGGGCGCGCAGGTCGTCGTGTTCCCGGAAATGACATTGACCGGATACCCCATCGAAGACCTCGCCCTGCGTGCCACCTTCCGCAAAGCCGCATGGGACAAAGCCAACTGGCTTGCCACCGAACTGGCATCCGACAGTCTCGGCGAACTATATGTGGTGGTCGGCACTGTAGGCACCGACCGTGAAACCTCCAAACCGCGCAACCGACTCGTCGTCCTGCACGACGGCGTTGTCTGGGCCGGCTACGACAAGCATTTCCTGCCCAATTACGGCGTGTTCGACGAATTCCGCATCTTCAGCCCCGGCAACAAATCCATGGTGCTCGACGTGAACGGCGCGCGCATCGGCGTGGCCATCTGCGAGGACATCTGGCAGGACGGCGGCCCTGTGGCCGAACTCGCCAAGGAGAACATCGACCTGCTGCTGACCATGAACGGTTCGCCATACGAGGAAGGCAAAACCGACACCCGTCTCGACCTCGCGGTGCGCCGCGCGGCCGAAGTGAACGCCCCGATGATCTACCTGAACCAAGTGGGCGGCCAGGACGACCTCGTCTTCGACGGCGGCAGCTTCGTTGTGGACACCGACGGCACCCTGCTTGAGTGCTCGCCGATGTTCATGGAGGATCTGAGCTTCTTCGACTTGGACACGTCCGCGGAGCATCAGAAGGTCGGTACGATCGCAGCCAAACCCGATCCGGACGAGGAAGTGTACACCGCCTGCGTGCTGGGTCTGAAGGATTACATGGCCAAGAACCATTTCAAGGGCGTGTGCCTGGGCCTGTCCGGCGGCATCGATTCCGCGCTCGTGGCTGCCATGGCGGCCGACGCGGTGGGCGGCGAGAACGTGTACGGCATCTCCATGCCGAGCATGTATTCGTCCGACGGATCCAAGGACGATGCAGCTGATCTGGCGCGCAATATCGGCGCGCATTATGACATCCAGCCCATCGAGCCGCTGTTCGTCTCCTTCCAAAACCAGCTGGAACTGGAAGGCGTCGCCGCCGAGAACCTGCAGGCGCGCATCCGCGGCGTCATCGTCATGGCCTACTCGAACTCCAAAGGACTGCTGGCCGTGGCCACTGGCAACAAGTCCGAACTGGCATGCGGCTATTCCACGATCTACGGCGATGCGGTCGGCGGCTATGCGCCGATCAAGGACCTGCTCAAGACCCGCGTGTGGGAGATCTCCCGCTGGCGCAACAAGGCTGCCGCCGCCGGCATGGGCATCGGCGGTCTGCATGTCGTCGGCAACGAGCAGGGGAGCGCGGGCACTCCGCTGCCGGATGGTGTGATGATCCCCGTCAACTCGATCGAGAAGGCGCCGTCCGCCGAATTGCGCCCAGGGCAGAAGGATTCCGATTCGCTGCCGGAATACGCGCTGCTCGACCAAGTATTGGCGATGTACATCGAGCATGCTCATGGCCGCGCCGACCTGCTGGCCGACGGCTTCGACGAGGCGACCGTCGACACGGTCATGCGATTGGTCGACCGCGCCGAATGGAAGCGTCGCCAGTATCCGCTGGGACCGAAGGTGACGGCGCTGGCGTTTGGACGTGATCGCCGTCTGCCGGTCACCAACGCATTCCGCGAATAATCGGCGATCGCAAGCAGAACATCGAGAGCCGAAGGAAGCCGATATGGAAAAGCAGTGGTATTTCAACACCGTCACCGAGCAGCCGGAATTGGGCATGATTTCCCCGGCAAGCCACCGCATGGGGCCGTACAGAACCCGTGAGGACGCGCTCGACGCGTGGAAGATCGTGCAGGAACGCAATCTCAAATGGGAGGAACAGGACCGCGAATGGAAACGCTGGTCAGCGGACGGCTCGGCATCTTCCGAAAAGTGAATTCCATATGAAAACCACGCCCGATTGTGATTTATGTCACTAATTTCGGGCGTGGTTTTCAGGCTTTTCGCAGATGATTGCCGTTACAATCGTGAAGTAGCGACGGCGTAACGATGCGTCGCCAACCGACACCCAGTAAGGAGTGGAAATGGCAGCAGTTGATGCAACGGCGGTCTCCCAGGAGGGGCTTGAGGCTAAGGCTTGGGAAGGCTTCACCGAGGGCAACTGGCAGAAGGACATTGATGTCCGCGACTTCATCCAGAAGAACTACACGCCATATGAGGGCGACGAGTCCTTCCTGGCTGACGCCACCGACAAGACCAAGCACCTGTGGAAGTATCTGGACGACAACTATCTGTCCGTGGAGCGCAAGCAGCGCGTCTACGACGTGGACACCCACACCCCGGCGGGCATCGACGCCTTCCCGGCCGGCTACATCGATTCCCCGGAAGTCGACAATGTGATTGTCGGTCTGCAGACCGATGTGCCGTGCAAGCGCGCCATGATGCCGAACGGCGGCTGGCGTATGGTCGAGCAGGCCATCAAGGAAGCCGGCAAGGAGCCCGATCCGGAGATCAAGAAGATCTTCACCAAGTACCGCAAGACCCACAACGACGGCGTCTTCGGCGTCTACACCAAGCAGATCAAGGTAGCTCGCCACAACAAGATCCTCACCGGCCTGCCGGATGCCTACGGCCGCGGCCGCATCATCGGCGATTACCGTCGTGTGGCCCTGTACGGCGTGAACACGCTGATCAAGTTCAAGCAGCGCGACAAGGACTCCATCCCGTACCGCAACGACTTCACCGAGCCGGAGATCGAGCACTGGATCCGCTTCCGTGAGGAGCATGACGAGCAGATCAAGGCCCTGAAGCAGCTGATCAACCTCGGCAACGAGTACGGCCTCGACCTGTCCCGCCCGGCACAGACCGCACAGGAAGCCGTGCAGTGGACCTACATGGGCTACCTCGCCTCCGTCAAGAGCCAGGACGGCGCCGCCATGTCCTTCGGCCGTGTCTCCACCTTCTTCGACGTCTACTTCGAGCGCGACCTGAAGGCCGGCAAGATCACCGAGACCGACGCACAGGAGATCATCGATAACCTGGTCATGAAGCTGCGCATCGTGCGCTTCCTGCGCACCAAGGATTACGACGCGATCTTCTCCGGCGATCCGTACTGGGCGACTTGGTCCGACGCCGGCTTCGGCGACGACGGCCGTACCATGGTCACCAAGACCTCGTTCCGTCTGCTCAACACCCTGACCCTCGAGCACCTCGGACCTGGCCCGGAGCCGAACATCACCATCTTCTGGGATCCGAAGCTGCCGGAAGCCTACAAGCGCTTCTGCGCCCGAATCTCCATCGACACCTCGGCCATCCAGTACGAGTCCGATAAGGAAATCCGCTCCCACTGGGGCGACGACGCCGCCATCGCATGCTGCGTCTCCCCGATGCGCGTGGGCAAGCAGATGCAGTTCTTCGCCGCCCGTGTGAACTCCGCCAAGGCCCTGCTGTACGCCATCAACGGCGGACGCGACGAGATGACCGGCATGCAGGTCATCGACAAGGGCGTCATCGACCCGATCAAGCCGGAAGCCGATGGCACGCTGGATTACGAGAAGGTCAAGGCCAACTACGAGAAGGCCCTCGAATGGCTGTCCGAGACCTATGTGATGGCTCTGAACATCATCCATTACATGCACGATAAGTACGCTTACGAGTCCATCGAGATGGCTCTGCACGACAAGGAAGTGTACCGCACCCTCGGCTGCGGCATGTCCGGCCTGTCGATCGCGGCCGACTCCCTGTCCGCATGCAAGTACGCCAAGGTCTACCCGATCTACAACAAGGACGCCAAGACCACGCCGGGCCACGAGAACGAGTACGTCGAAGGCGCCGATGACGATCTGATCGTCGGCTACCGCACCGAAGGCGACTTCCCGCTGTACGGCAACGATGATGACCGTGCCGACGACATCGCCAAGTGGGTCGTCTCCACCGTCATGGGCCAGGTCAAGCGTCTGCCGGTGTACCGCGACGCCGTCCCGACCCAGTCCATCCTGACCATCACCTCCAATGTGGAATACGGCAAGGCCACCGGCGCCTTCCCGTCCGGCCACAAGAAGGGCACCCCGTACGCTCCGGGCGCCAACCCGGAGAACGGCATGGACTCCCACGGCATGCTGCCGTCCATGTTCTCCGTCGGCAAGATCGACTACAACGACGCTCTTGACGGCATCTCGCTGACCAACACCATCACCCCTGATGGTCTGGGCCGCGACGAGGAAGAGCGTATCGGCAACCTCGTTGGCATCCTGGACGCCGGCAACGGCCACGGCCTGTACCACGCCAACATCAACGTGCTGCGCAAGGAGCAGCTCGAGGATGCCGTCGAGCATCCGGAGAAGTACCCGCACCTGACCGTGCGCGTCTCCGGCTACGCGGTGAACTTCGTCAAGCTCACCAAGGAACAGCAGCTCGACGTGATCTCCCGTACGTTCCACCAGGGCGCTGTCGTCGACTGAACGGCACAATCAGCCAAATGAAAGCCGCCGCATGAAACGACGGTAATGCGAAGGGACGGAGCTCGTGGCTTCGTCCCTTTCGCTTTTCCCATATCGTTTTCCCATATGATTGGGATGGCAGATGAAAGGGGACATTGATGTCTGAACATATTTTCCGTTCCACGACCAGACACATGCTGAGGGATTCCAAGGACTACGTCAACCAGACGCTGATGGGAGGCCTGTCCGGATTCGAATCGCCAATCGGCTTGGACCGTCTCGACCGCATCAAGGCGTTGAAAAGCGGCGATATCGGTTTCGTGCACTCGTGGGACATCAACACTTCCGTGGATGGTCCTGGCACCAGAATGACCGTGTTCATGAGCGGATGCCCTCTGCGCTGCCAGTACTGCCAGAATCCGGATACTTGGAAGATGCGTGACGGCAAGCCCGTCTACTACGAAGCCATGGTCAAGAAAATCGAGCGGTATGCCGATTTATTCAAGGCCACCGGCGGCGGCATCACTTTCTCCGGCGGCGAATCCATGATGCAGCCGGCTTTCGTGTCCCGCGTGTTCCATGCCGCCAAGCAGATGGGAGTGCATACCTGCCTCGACACGTCCGGATTCCTCGGTGCGAGCTACACCGATGACATGGTGGATGACATCGACCTGTGCCTGCTTGACGTCAAATCCGGCGATGAGGAGACCTACCATAAGGTGACCGGCGGCATCCTGCAGCCGACCATCGACTTCGGACAGCGTCTGGCCAAGGCAGGCAAGAAGATCTGGGTGCGTTTCGTGCTCGTGCCGGGCCTCACATCCTCCGAAGAAAACGTCGAGAACGTGGCGAAGATCTGCGAGACCTTCGGCGACGCGTTGGAACATATCGACGTATTGCCCTTCCACCAGCTTGGCCGTCCGAAGTGGCACATGCTGAACATCCCATACCCGTTGGAGGACCAGAAAGGCCCGTCCGCGGCAATGAAACAACGTGTGGTCGAGCAGTTCCAGTCGCACGGCTTCACCGTGTACTAAACGCCCGTCCTCTCAATGGCTTCCCCATATTCGCTGGATATGCGGAACGCCTCATATTGGTCCATGCCGCCGACTGAATCGATGGCATGGACCAATTTATTCATACGCTGAAAAATCTTCACATTCGACGCGTGGCAAAGTGGTTCGAAATACTACGAAATGCCCTTCTCTGTCGTAGCCTTGAACTATGGCAGACATCTTTGATTTTCCACGAGATGCGCGCAACGTGGCGCGCGCCGATGGCAAGGGAGCGGATATGGGCGGCGAAGCCCCACAGACCATGCTTATGCGACCGCAGGGCGTTCCCGACCAAGTCTGGAACGCGGTGCTTTCCGTGGACCGTATGCGGCGTTTGAAAGGCATGACATACCGTGAGATTCCGGTGCCCAATTCCATGGCGAACTTCGGCATCGGCGTCGCGTTGGAATGCGATGAAACATACGCATCCGGCTGGATCATGATCCTGTACTCGCTCAAATTCCGAGAGGACTGGCACTCCCACTGGCGTTGCGTGGCTTTCGCATCCCTGCCACTGCCCGACAAGGAGGACGACTGCCTGACTCCGGGCATGTACTGGGACATGATGATGGAACGTCTCGATCCAAACGATTCCGAACATGTATCCGGCACCGTCACAGTCACCCAAAACACAGCATTCGGCCATGACCCCGATGTGCCCAGGGTGGGCTGCGAGATCCGGGTGTCTTGGACTCCACTAGACTATGCCGATGGAGGCCTTGACGCCGGCTCCCAAGTCGGACAGTGGGCGTCGTTCCTCCGGTCCATGACGCAATCCGAGGAGGAAAACCCCGTTGACTGACGAGCCGAAGCTGCTGGCGGAACCGCGCGAAGGCGTGCCCAACGTGATCGACACGTTGCCGGCATTCCGTGACTATTGCAGTGAGCTGGCTTCCTCACATGGCTCCCTTGCCGCGGACGCGGAACGCGCATCCGGCTTCCGGTATGGGCATGAGGACTGGTTGGTGCAGTTCAAACGCGACGGAGCCGGCATCGGCCTGCTCGATCCGCAGGCGCTCGCCGCGGCCGGGGCGGATTGGAACGATTTCAACCGTGCCGTCGGAGATGCGGTATGGATTCTGCATGATTCCCTGCAGGATCTTCCGGGATTCGCCGAACTCGGCATGGAACCGCAACGGCTGTTCGACACGGAAATCGCCGCGCGTCTGCTGGGATTGAAACGATTCGGACTTGCCGCCGTCACCGAGCACTTTCTTGGACTGACCCTTGCCAAAGAACATTCCGCGGCTGACTGGTCGTATCGTCCGTTGCCCCGCGACTGGCGAAATTACGCGGCGTTGGACGTCGAACTGCTCATCGAGCTTGAAACGAAGATGCGCGCCGAACTCAAACGCCAAGGCAAGATGGAATGGGCCCAGGAAGAGTTCGATTACGCGCTCAAAGAAGGTCTGGGACCACGCAAGGAGCATCCGATTCCCTGGATGCATGTCTCACACATCACTGAAGTCATGCGTGACCGGCAGGCGCTGGCCATCGTCCGCGCGCTATGGACCCGCCGCGACGAACTCGCGCGCGAATACGACATCGCGCCGACCCTGCTACTGTCCGACAGCTCCATCATCGAAGTGGCGAAACGCAAACCACACAACGCTGCGCAATTCCGTTCGATTCGCTCCATCAACGAACGCGTGCGCATCCATACCGATTCCGAACAGGACAAGATGTTCGAACGGTACGCGCCGATTCAACGCAAAATCAAACCGAGCATGTGGAAGAACATCATCCAGGACGCGCTCGCCCTGCCGCCAAGCGAATGGCCGGACGTGGACGGCGGCGCCGCGCGGCGTCATGAATCGCAGTCCGCTTCGGCTCCCAAATCGATTCGCGTGTGGAAGGAACGGTATCCGGAACGTCTGCAAGTGCTCAACAGGGTGCGCAAGGCGGTCTCCCAGATAGCGGAGGACACGCGCACGCCTGTGGAAATCGTCATCAAACCGCAGTATTTGCGTAACCTGTGCTGGACGGACGAACCTCGTAAGCGTGACGTCGCGCGATTCCTCGGCGAACAGGGCGCACGCGATTGGCAGGTCTCCCTAGTTGCAGAGTCCGTAAGTCGCGCTATTATGTAGAGGTTGCCTAACGGCAGAAATATGAAGAACCGTATTTTTCAGGAGCGCAAGCGTGAAAATCAGCGTCAGGAATCTTGAGCCGACCAAGGTGAAGCTCACCGTCACCGTCGACCCGGAGGAGTTCAACCCGTATCTCGACGAGGCTCGCAAGGAAATCGCAAAGCAGGTCAACGTGCCTGGCTTCCGTAAGGGCCACGTGCCCGGCAAGATCATCGACCAGCGTATCGGCTTCGGTGCCGTCGCCGGCGAAGCTGTGAACAACGGCGTGCCGGAGCTGTATTCCAAGGCTCTCGAAACCAAGAAGATCCACCCGATGGCCCAGCCGGAGATCGACGTTCAGGACGTGCCGGAATCCGCCAAGGATGAGACCAAGCTGAAGTTCGTCGCCACCGTCGAGCGTCGCCCGGACATCGAACTGCCGGCTCTTGACGGCATGGAGATCGAGGTCGCCAAGGCCGAGGTCACCGATGAGGACATCAACAACCGTCTGGAAGCCCTGCGCCAGCGTTTCGGCACCCTCGTGAGCGTCGACCGTCCGGCCGCCAAGGGTGACTACGCCAACATCGACCTCAACGCCGAAATCGACGGCGAAACCGTCGACTCCCAGGAGGGCGTGAGCTACGAGCTCGGCTCCGCCACCATGCTCGACGGCCTGGATGAGGCCCTCGAAGGCCTGTCCGCCGGTGAGGAAACCAGCTTCGAAGGCACTCTCGAGGCCGGCAAGCACGAAGGCGAGAAGGCCCTGATCAAGGTCAAGGTCAATTCCGTCAAGGCCGAGGAACTGCCGGAACTCGATGACGACTTCGCTTCCGAAGCATCCGAGTTCGACACCCTCGACGAGCTGAAGGAAGACCTGAAGAAGGTCGCCGCTCAGGACGCCGAAGGCCGTCAGGCCACCGCCGCTCGTGACGCGTTCATCGCCAAGCTCGAGGATGGCCTCGAGATTCCGGTGCCGAAGGGCGTCAAGGCCGAAATGGTCGAGCAGCAGCTCAAGAACGTGACCGCGGATCCGTCCAAGGCCACCAAGGAGCAGAAGGCCGAAGCCGAAGAAACCGTGGAGAAGGAACTGCGCGACCAGATGGTGCTCGACGTGCTCGCCGAGACCATGGACGTCAAGGTCTCCCAGGGTGAGGTCTTCAACTTCCTCGCCTCCATCGCCCAGCAGTACGGCATGGATCCGAATGCCTTCATCCAGGCCATCATCCGCAACGGCCAGATCGGTTCCGCTGTGCAGGAAGTCGGCCGCTCCAAGGGCCTGCTCTCCGGCATGCGCGCCGTGACCTTCAAGTCCGAGGGCGAGACCCTGGACCTGAGCGCCTTCCTCGGTTCCGCAGCTGAAGACGAAGAGTCCGAGAGCGTCGAGGCTGCTTCCGCTGCCGCCGCCGTGGCTGACGAGCTCGCTTCCGACGAGAAGTGAGACCGATTGGCCGCCTGTGGGCGTTGTATTGACGCAGCACATGCGATAAAGGCTGGAATCCTAAGGGTTCCAGCCTTTTTCTATGATTCCTTTGCCTTGCTTTACACTGGAATACAGTGTGTGACTGGAGGAACAATGAATCAGGGATTCGCGGTGGTTGATTTCGAAACCACGGGATTGAGTCCGGCGAAAGGCGATCGGGCCATTGAGATCGGCTTGGTGCACGTGGCTCCGGACGGCACGCTCGAAGACGAGCATGAGACGCTGATTCATGTGGATCGCAGTGTCGGTGCCTCCTGGGTGCACCATATCACCGCGCGCGATCTGCTGCACGCGCCGGATTTCGAAGGCATCGCACATGAACTGCGTGACCTGCTTGCCGGCCGCGTGTTCGTGGCCCACAACGTGTCGTTCGACTCGCGGTTCCTGCTCGCCGAATACTCGCGCATGGGCGCCTCCATACCTGTTCATCAGAGCACTATGCTGTGCACGATGAAACTGTCGCGGTCACTGATTGGTCGCGGCAAGCTTTCCGACTGCTGCGACTACTTCGGCATCGCCAATGAGGATGCGCACAGCGCGTTGAGCGACGCGCATGCCACAGCGCTGCTGCTCGGACGGCTGCTGGAAGCCGATCCGAATTGGCCCGGCTTCCAGCGTCGTCTCGAATCGGCCGCGGATGCCGCGGAACAGTGGCCCACATTCGCCGCATTGCCGAAAGGGCAATGGCTGCCGCGTGGTACGCACGCCGCGGCGCACGCCAGCTGACCTTCGGACATTGGTCCAGCGGGGGAAGCGATTTCTAATATCCAAGCTCGGAACTTGCAGGAACTAGGACAGCAGGAATTTGATTTCGGCGAAGAATTCGCGGACCATGTTGTTCACCAGCATATCGGGCGGTGAACCGGCCGCGATGCCTTGGGCTTCGTCAAGTCCATTGTCATGCGCGATCTGCAATGCGCGGAACATGTGGAAGTCATTGGTGATGATGCCGACGGACGCGTTGTCTCCGGCAATGAGCTTCTTGCTGTTGACGATATTCTCCTGGGTGGTTTTCGACTTGGATTCCTGAAGGATGCGGCCTTCCTCAATGCCATGTGCCTTCAGATAATCGGCCATGCCCTGTGCCTCGGGGAATGGCTCGTTCGCGCCCTTGCCGCCGGAGACGATGCAGATGGTATCCGGACTGTTCCGCAGATAATCGGCCGCCGTGTCCAGACGATACCGCAAGGCCTTGCTGGGGCCGGACTTGCGCACCTGCGCGCCGAGCACCACCACATAATCGAGATGCTGGTCGCCCCGCGCATGCATGTTGCTGATGATGCACCCCTCCACCGTGCCGAATATGGCGATGCCGATGCACACCACGGCGATGATGACCCCTCGTATGATGCGGGGGAGCGCCACCCACCAATTGGCGGCGATTCCAACCGCGAGGAGGGCGAAAACGGCGGCGATGACCAGCCAGACCTTCCAGAAGCCGGTACCCGAATGTGTCTTCATCACGGCGAACGCGTAGAACGCCGACAGCAAAGCCAGCGCCATGCACAGAACGGTTCCTATTTGCCGTGCCATCGTCTTCATGCCAACCTCTTATCGTGTGGTGGTATACGCCGCTTGAAATCCATGGTCAAGCGTAAGCGGAATGGGGTTGCGGATTGTTGCGATGCGGACGATGTAGACGATTCTTTCGCAAATGTGACGTGTATGCTGCTGATGCGTTTCATATGCGAAACGCTGGCGGACATGGGAACATGGCGTCCGTATAATGGCGCGCGTCGCTCCTGCCCGGGCCGCGCAGGTCGAGGAGCGGCCCACGGCGACCGCCGCGATCTCCAACTCACGGTGCGCGGCATCGACCAAAAGGACTTCATCATGGCACGGCCATCCTCGCAACCATACCTCCACGACTCTTCGGCGCAAGCTTCGGAACAGGCTCCGCAGGCACGACCGACGGCATCGACCGCAACCAAGTGTGCGACACGCGGATCACTGCGATGGCGTGTGACCGACATTGCGGTCGGTGCGGCGGTCGGTGTGATGTCGGGTGTGATGTTCTGGGTGTTCGATGGCCTGTCCTATGGTCTGTTCCCGCTGCTGACCCTGATACTTCCCGGTTCGGCGGCGCTGTTGCATGCATTGTTCTACTTTCCCGCGACGCTGGGTTTGTTGATCGTGCGCAAGCCGGGCGCGTCCGCCTACGTGCTGTTGGTCGCCTCGTTCGTCGAAGTGGTGCTTGGTACGAAATACAGTGTGAGCCTGGTGGTGATCGCGCTTGTGCAGGCGCTTGCCGCCGAAGCGGTGTTCGCGGTGTTCCGCTACCGTCGTTGGACGCTTGGCGTCACGTTGCTGTCGGCCGTGGCGATCGGCATTGTATACAACTTCTACCTGTTGTTCTTCTATTACCAGGCGTTTTCGTTCTTCAGTCCGCGTGGACTCATCGGCACGGCATGCGAGTTGCTGAGCGCGGTCGTATTCGCCGGGTTCGGTTCGTGGGTCCTCTACCGAGCCTTGGCCAAGTCGGGAGTCCTCACCCGCTTCGCCTCCGGACGATGACGCATGCTCGGGGGAATTTACTTTGATTGGTCGGCGTGCCGGAATGTGAACCAGGCGAGGAGCTGCTGCTCGCTGACGGGCTCTAAATCCCACGCATCAAGCCCCACATTCACGCTGAGCGGATCGGTGCCGTCGGGAATGCCTTGATGTGTATGACCATAGAGCAGCCAACCTTCGGTGGTAGGCGCCACATCGGCGAACTTGTTCCAGTTTTCCGGCCAGTTGCCGTGTTCTTCGGCCAATGCCGAGAGGCC